>Ga0315288_10002439_pt1 | contig 24079 bp, 45 predicted proteins | sample YL17G11_20_MG_FD_203454 | JGI IMG/M metagenome (GOLD analysis project Ga0315288, IMG submission 203454) | Sediment microbial communities from Yellowstone Lake, YNP, Wyoming, USA - YL17G11_20 | ecosystem: Environmental > Aquatic > Freshwater > Lake > Sediment | place: USA: Wyoming | collected... | reverse complement strand
TGGTCCTTACCCATTGGGCTTACGATAAGTCCGGCCTTCTAATCAATCGCCACCCCTGCCCTAAGCAACAAGCTTCCGGGCTTACGATAAGCCCGGCTCCTATCCGGCCCTACTCACCGGCTCCCTTGTCCCAATAAAAAAGCCCCGGCGGCCTTTGCAGGCGGGCGGGGCTTAGAACCCCTCCGGTAATGCCGGACGGGTTTCGGAAACAAACGGGCTTATGATAAGTCCTAATCAATCATAGGCAATAACATCAATTGCCTTTTTCGCTTCGTCCATTGTAGAAGACGAACCTAAACCGAAATTATCACGGCTGATATAGTAACGCCCGTCAAAGCCTAGCTTTATCAAATATCGCTTATAGGCGATTCCTTCCCTTGCTCGCCGTCCTTCGCTTATAGCTTTTTCCATTGCACTAACGGCCTTGTTTCCATATCGCCTTGCCATTGACTTATCCTAAGCCCTTGATTGTATCGAATTTCCACAAGCCCTTGATGGTGTCAATAACCGCACCGGCCATTAGACCATAACTCTTAGGGTGAATGCCATCTTTCGCTAGTTCCGTGCTAACACAAACCGGGACGATGCCGCTTTCTAGTCTAATCGCTTCCTTTACTTTGCCCATGTATCGCAATTGCCCGCCACCCGGCGGCACGATAAAAACGACATGGGCCGGTTCCTTTTCCTTGACTTCTGACAAAAAGTGCCGAACCAAACTCCCGGCGTTCATGGAAGTGGCATCATTACTGCCCAAACTGACAATCACGGTTTTGTCTTTTATATTGCCAATGGCTTGTTGACTAATCCGCCTTCCCGCCCTGGCGTCATAATACATACTAAAGCCCGACACTCTAGCCCACTTGGCAAGGAAGGGTGCTATGCCAACGGCAATAGAATCGCCCATGAGCACAACCTTTTTCCCTTTGTAGCTCAATTCCCCATTGGAGGAGTTATTCGTCAATTGAGAAGCGGCATAGGCAACTGCCCCAATGATTCCCGCCAATATGAGAACCGGCCACATAATAAGCCTTAGTCCTTTCCCCGGAATGACTCTCCAATAGGGTTTATCGGGTCACGAGGCGTTCCCGTCCATATCACCGTCTCGACGAACTTACGCGAAGCATGGCGGCGGGCGTAGTCCCTTGCCGCCTCTAATTCATTTTCGCCCCACGTTCCGCTAAAGCGGGCATTTCCCAGTAATTCATTTCTTACTTCCACCGTATAGGTTTTGCCGCGCTTTGCACGTTCATTGGCTTGTGCAATCATCCTATCGAGGCTATCTAACATTGTGCCGCGTTTCATAGTAACGCCCTTATATCAGGTCAAATGCCTTATTGCCCACAATCCGCCGTTCCGCGTTTAGGGTAATGGTATATCCATTAGCAGTATGCTTTATTTTCCTTTGCCGCAATAATTTCAAGCCTAGGTCATGCCAGCTAAGGGCAATAGGGGCACCGCCGCCCGGCTTATAGATGGCTTTGCTTTGTTCGTGTTCCTGCCAGAATCGCGGCCTTCCGTAGCCTTGCGCCGCACCTTCCAGGCTAAGAAAACTCTTAGTCACTTTAGGCCGGGGCGAACGGGCAATCATTCTTTCAAACTCGCCTTGCATTGTTTCGCGCTTCATAGTCCTAGCCTCGTTCTATCCATGCACGTTTGAGCATTATGCCCGGTTTCGCCACAAACCCCGCACTTGCGTTTCCCCTCTTTAGGCTCATTCATTCGTCTAAGCCGCAACATTTCCCGATGTTTAGAGCAAACGCGGTAATTTCCCCTTACTGCCCGTGCGCAATTGCCGAATGAGCAACGAAGGCCCATTGTTACTGCCTCTTATACAAAAGCCCCCACGGATACGAAGGCCCTTCACGCTTTTGTCTAACTCCGCATTTATTGCCCAACGAATCGACTATAGAAGTTCGCTTACAGCCTTTTATGCTTCTAAGTAGTTTGGCGAATGTGCGAGCGTCGGACAGGGAATCCGCTTCCTGTTTTATTTCCCCGTCCTTAGTATGGGCAATCGCATAAAACTTGGGCATGATTATTTATCCGCCTTGCTTGCTTCTTTACCAACGGCGTCAACGGCGTCTTTTATAGCGTCAATGGGTTTCTTTTCGTTCCCTATCAGTGCTTTCGCATTGGTAGCGAGAATCAAGGCCGTTCCGGCGCTTGCTCCCAATAGCTTGACGGTAGCCGGGGCAAGGATAGGGGCAATTTCCGGGCAAAAGACGGACACGACAACGCAAGCGATACCCCCGCCGAACATTGCCCAATGAACTAACTTCTTTTTCGTTTCGTTTGTCATTGTTCCGCCCTTTGGGTCTGCGACCCTTTTGCACTTAGCCTAAGCCGTAGCGTTTGGCTAGGCTTTGCCAATGTCCGGTTTTTCTAATCGTGTCCTTATCTATCCCTACTCGAATCATTTGCCTTACCATTTCGGCGTCGGCTCCCCTATCAGTCTTTAGGATATGTTCCAATGAGGGGATTGCTTTAGGAATAGACGGTTTCCGCCCTTGTTTGACAAAATAATCCGGGTCTAGTTTCCAGGGCGGAATAGGCTTCATTGCTCGCTTCCCCCCTGTCCACAACATGCAATCAATAAGGCGGCTAGAAAAATGGCAATTGCGAGCGTCATTAGAAACCCTTTCTAGCCCGGCTAATGCCGATTGCGATAGCTTGCCGCCTCTCATATTTGCCGGTTTTCATTTCCTCGGGAATGAATTTTGCCGCTCGTTTCTTTTCGGCTCTCGACATAGGCAAGTTCCCCTTGACTTGATAGGTACGCTTCCCGATTTTCAGTATACCGCTTTTCGGGTCATAAAAGAAGCTACCAGCCAATTCAAGCCGGCTCATGTCTTTACCTTTTGAAACCGCCGCCGCTAGTCCAGAAGTCCGGCATATCCCTAATGATGCTTTCTCGGCTTTTTCTTACAGGCGGTGAAGTCATAATCAGGTAGGCCATGCTCTTTATGTTCTTTCCCCTGTAGGTGACATAAGCCCCATTGCCTAGCGTTCTGGCAATGTCTTCCGCAATTTTCTGACTTTCAAAAATGCCATACTTGCGGAACCTTCCGTTTTCGCCTTTCGACATGACGGCCCAAGGGCAAGACTCCCGCTCATAAGTAGTAAGTTTCCTTGTTCTCATGTCTCGCTTCCTAAGCCCTTTCCTTGCCAGCGGGCGACGGAACCGTCCTTATGTGGGCGGGTATCGACATGAAGCCAAGCCGGATAGACGCCAAGCCCGCCAAGGTCGCCCAATTCATTCTTGGCGATTAGAACTTCTACCTTGGCGAGCAAAGCGGGAACGTCTGAAACCCGCATAGGACGAATATCCGCCGCCCTACCTTCGCAATGCTGACTCTTAGACACTCCTCTAATCCGCTCATTGTAAACCGGCGTTCTATAGCCTGAAATTACAATGAGCGGAAACCCCCAAACACCCCGGATTTTTTCTAGCAACGAGCAAAGCCGCCCTAATCGGGAATCAATCCATTTTTCGGGATACGGCGTCCCGTCATGGCAAGCGAACTCGATAGGGCGGAAATGCTGACTCATTGGCTTATGCGACGAATAGCCCGAACCCGCCCAAGCCGGCTCCGGCAATATTGCCGCTCATTTGAATTTCGACCAATTGATAACCCGTTGCCGGGGCAGTAATGGAAAGCTCCCCGGAATCCGTCCAGTAGTTATCATACAATTGTGCCGATGACGCCGAAGTATTAGCGCCAATTTTCCAGCGAGCATAGGCATAGGTGCCGCCGCCGCTTGCCGCTTTGAAACGAATCCGCCCCTTTAGACCCGTAGCGGGTATGTAAGTATAGAAACTCAAAACCGTTTCAAATACCGCCGGGTCAGTGCCTACAGTAGCTAGGCCAATGGGGTTTATATCACTAGCCGCCGGACTCGTAGCTTCGCCCGAATAGGTTATAGCGACTAGATGCCCGCTTCCGCTTGGCGCAACCGCCGGGTGCGAGTGATTAGCAGGGCTAGCAAGTTTACTATTGCCGGGGCTTCCGCTACCGGCATTAGCACTAGGCACGGTAACGGCGTCAACGTGCGTGGCGTCCGTAGCTCCGACCGGAGCCCCACCGGCAAGGGCGGAACCTAGGTCTATTGGTACTCGCGCAATGTCTTTTTGACTCATTGGGAAAGCCTTTCAAAAGAAAACGGGCCGGAAAGGGAAAGGGTCTGCGACCCGTAAGGAAGGGAGAACCTTTCCGGCCCATTGTTGGGAGTTACCCGCTTAGAACTGCCGTCATTCCACGAATCTGGCACGAATCGCCCGCCGCGCCATCCGTTGCGCGCAATGTGACCTTTACCAATACGCCATTGGCACTATCGAGCGTCTTTAGGTCGAAAGCCGCACCGGCATTTTTTCTCATAACCCAAGCCGTGGCGGCGGCATTGTAAATCAGCGTAGCAATCAATGAACCGTCAAGCGTGTCGATAGTCCCGCCCGCATATAGCTTGGCCGTTGCTGTAAGGCCATTGACGCTTTTCGCCAATAGGGCGGAAAAGAACGGCGAGCATTGATTAGTCAAGATAGCCCCGGCCAATACATCGGCGTCGGCATTGAATTGACTTACAATCTTCTCGTTATCCGATTGCAACACGGTATGTTCGACCATATCGCTTAGGGCAATCTGATTCTTGTTCGTGGAAGCCGTAGCGGCAATCGTGAAATCCGGGGCAGTGCCCGCGACTACAATGCTTCCGTCCGCCGCTGCAATGCTCCTAACGCCAAGGTGCTCATGGTCGGCACGGGCGGCGAGCAAGCTAGTTCCTTGAGCCGTAGCGTCGGCAACGTCGGTAGCCGCACCCGGAGGGGCAGCATTATCGACATGCGTCGCGTCTGTGGCGTCAGCCGGCGTTCCGCCAGCCAATGCCGAAGATAGGTCTAATGGATTCCGTGCTACGTCTTTGAGACTCATGGCGATTTTTCCTTTGCTGGATTGGTTTTGAAAAGCGAGAGAAGATAGCCCGCATTAGTGGGCATTGCGATTGCGACTAAGGCAATTAGGGCATAGGTAGGGGGGACAAGGCCAAGGATTGCGAGGATAATAGCACCCGCGCCGCTTACAATAACTCTTACGCACTTTACAGCCGTTCCATTGTTATCAATGACCGAAGGCTTTGACAAGTATTCCGGCTGTAAGGATGACTCCGGCAATGGTTTCCCATATCCAGGGACTTGCAAGCCATCCTCGTCTTGTCTCTTTTCCATGTGTCATTGTCCTTATCCCCCCTTCCGCTATTTACTTGGGATGTTTCAACGAATCGGGAATCTTGCTTCCCGGCGTCGCCACATATACTAATCCCCCCTCTAGGCTAACGGGCATTGCCGGGACGCACGGTCCCGGTGCATTAGGCGGACACGGGCTTACAACCGGCATAACCGGCGTTCCCAAGGGAACCTTGGGCTTTATAACGGTCACTGGCGCAAGCGACGGGCTTAGTTGTATCGACGGAATGACGATTTTCGTGCTGGCAAGGGTCTTTTCATTGATTCCCTTGGCCTTGCACGTTTCACACTTTTCGACATGGGTTAGGCAAGCCGCCTTAGCCGCTTCCGGCGTCAATACGCCCCTACACATTTCGTGATTGCCGGCCCTTGCCAAGCCTTCATATGACGGCTTATAGACCGGATACCCTACCACGTTCGTATCCTTTTCCTTCCAGACTACCAGATTGATAACGGTCATCATTGGAATTTCCTTTGGGTTTGCAAGCCTTTGGGTCTGCGACCCTCTAATTGTCCACGAACAAAACACGTCCCGCACCACCCGGCCCGGAGTTAGCCGCCCCAATTTTCACCACGCGCGAAACCACCGCACCGTTATTGACAAGGATAAGTAAACCGGCTTCGTTTGCAGGCGGATTAGAGTAAGCCTCGATAGGATTCAAGTCCGGGGCACTTGCTCCCCGGACTATGAAATCGACTATGGGGTGCGAGACTGACCCTATAGCCGCTTGCCCTACATTTGCCGCCGCAGAGCCCGCCCCAATTGCAATGCTATCTTGCACGCTAGCAAGGGAACCTTTGCCAATGGCAACAGAGTCTAATCCGCTAGCATTTGCCTCATGCCCAACGGCCACGGATTCTGAATTGCCCGTGCTGGCCCCTTTACCTACTGCCGTTGAAAAATTCCCTTGCGCTATTGCTTCGTTTCCGACGGCAACGCATTCCCCCTCCAAGCCCGGCCCGGCCGGAACTATCAGGGCATCATGCCCAATGGCGACAGAATCAAGTTTCGATACCGCCGCCTGTCCTATTGCAATGGCATAATCTTCGCCCGCCGATGACGAATCCCCCACGGCAACGGTTTCTAATGCCGTGGCACTAGCCAAGTGCCCAACCGCTACCGTTCCAGGCGCATTAGCCGCACCCGACGATGACGATTCACCGATGGCTGTTGAACCATCGCCCGCCGCCGTAGCTCCTGCCCCTACTGCCGTGCTATCGGCATTGCGAGCAATTGCCCCACGGCCTACGGCAACGGTTTCCTCATTATCGGTGAAAGCCGTTTCCCCTATTGCCGTTGCATTCTTTTTAGCATCGGCTCCGAAACCAACGGCAACGCCATTTTCCAAGCCTTTCGCACTGACTCCTATTACTACGCTTTTCGTTGTGCCGCTTGCCGCGCATCCTACGGCCACGGAATTGATGCCCGATAATGCAACGCCAGCCCCTACCGCCGTCCCTTGAATGCCAGCACTAGCACTTTTCCCCACGGCAACGGCGGAAAGCGGGGCGCGTGAATTGTACCCTATTGCCGTTCCGTCATCGTCCGTAGTTTGGGCATCATTGCCTATTGCCGTTCCATTATCTTCCGCGATTGCCGCTTCACCGAACGCTTCCGCGTTTGTCTTACCCGTGACAGGTTCAGTTATTCCCTTCCCGTTCCCGTCGATTTTGAACTGTTGAACTTCACAAACTGGCATGGTCTTTTGTCCTTTGTCTAAGAGGGTCGCAGACCCTTAGCAGACTTGCGTTGTTACCATACCGAAAATCGGCACTTGATTCCCGCCTACTCGCCTAATGCGAATGAATGACAGGATGCCGCCGAAATGGCTGACCCCTTGCTGATTGCTAAAGAAAACCAGAAGCGGCGCGAATTGCGACGGAACCGGAGTAGCCGGGTCTTCCACGCTCCCCTCGATAATGTACTTATCGCCAGCATTCCAGGGAGCCCCGGAAACCGCGAAAAAGTCCTTATGCAAACCGAAGGCGGAAGCCGGCAAGACCGGCCCGACTGGCACCCCTAACGCCGGGGCAGTTAGGAACGCAAACACATTCAATCCTTCACGAATGGACATTGTTGCTAATCCTTTCTTCTGAATATGGGACTTAGAAAGCCGCCATGCGCGTAGTCAGACCACGCAAATAAACGCGGGCTTGCCTCATTCGACCGGGAAAATAACCCGTAACTTGCACAACGCCGGGTGCCGCGCCGGCAATCGGAGCGATGTTTGGCACTAGGAGATTCCCAAACACGCCACCCGAATTGAAACCATTGATTTCCGCCACAATGACCGGGGCAAGCGTTCCCGGCGCGGCAACGCCCGCCCTAACGCGGATAGTGGCGTCATCCGTCGCCCCGTCCGTCATGGCCAGGAATCGACCGAACGGATTGAATTGCGTAAACGGCAATGGAGGAAGCAACGTAGGTTGCGCCCATTCATACATGATTTCCTCTGTATCAAAAGGAGCAATTTCGCTCCCCATTGCGCTTTTACTCTTTTCCGTATCTTCGCAAATATCGTAAAACGGCAAGCCGACGCCGGGCTGAATGGGAATACACGCTTCCCGTTCCCAGGCTCCGACCTTGACGGTAAAGCCCGTCCCGCCGTACCGCTTCATGCGAAGCCAAGCAAATGAGCCTTTGACGGTAAAGGCGCAAGCCGTCTTGATTGTGTTGCCTTCCCCACCCGGAACGCTTACCGGATTCCACGGCCCGACGGGCGGGTTAGCTACGTCCGGCGTCCCCTCGATAATAACCGACGTATTAGGCGGAAACGGTCCCGCCGCCACAATGGTTTTATCCTCGTCCATTGTAGAAACGTCAACCGGGGCACCATACAGGTTTGCCCCTACTGGCAGCGGAATGGTCCTAAACACATTGGGCATTGTTCTTTTTCCTTTTTCTTTTTACCAATTTACCCCGATAAACGGGGATCGTACAGTTTCAGGGCTTACGTCATACAGATCCGCGCCCTTTTCACACACTGTTATTTTTTTGTTTTTTATCTTCGCAAGATTATGAGCGTATCTAACCGCTTCCCTGAAAGTGGCGAAGCGTTCGCCTTCCACGCTATAAATCATTGGCTTAGGCCTTGTCATTATACGAGTTCTCCCGAAACAGAATGAACTCGCGGCCCCTTCGTTTCCGCCAGGGCCTGCGATTGGCCATTGTTCCCACTAGCAAGCATTTTAGGTTCTCGTTCCGTGATTTTCTCCCCTTGCGTCGCTAGCATGAATTCGCCTAATACGATTAGTTGTTCCGGGCTAAGGGAAGACCTTAGCTTTTCCATTTGCTCCGGGGTTATCGACTCGGCCAATTGCTTTAGCGACATTTCAACCGGGCTAAGTTCTTCCGGCAATAACTTCCGGCCGGTAAGTTTATTGATGACAAGCGGCACTAACAGGGAGAACTTATCGAAAGCGTCTTTTCTAATCTTGGCTTTCAATTCGGCGTCCTTACGCAATATGTCCCGCTCGTTCGCCTCGCTTCTGACCCTTTCCAACGAATCGAAAAGTTCTATCCTCGCTTCCGTAAGTTTTTCAATAGTTTCCGCTTGTCGGGCTACCGTGCGTTGTAATTGAGTAATGATAGACCCGGAAGCCCCTAGCGACATTCTGATAGCCGCTTCCGAGAACCTTTGAGCTTGTGCAATCATGCCTTTAGGAGTAGCCGGCTCCGATTCTATCGGCTCCCCGTCTTCGCCGGTTTCTTGGCAATAGACCCGGAACGGTAGCCGCCCTATAGGCTTTTCCCCCTTAGAATAAGCATAGACCACATATTTTTGCATTCCGCCCATGCCATCGGCGTCCGCATAAGCGGCATTATCTATTTCATTGGCAATGCCCGGTAAGTCATCTTCGTCCGGGCTTTCCTCAATTGGGATAGTGTGCAAAATCTCTTGCTTGTCGTTTACGCTGATATGCTTTAGCACAAGGCGCGTCAATGGTTCATCCGAATTGGCAAACACAAACGGCCTTAGCCATCTTCCAATTTTTTGAGCCGTCGTAGCCGTAGCTGTATTAGTCATTGGTAATCACAACCTTTTCCGGCTTCTTTTGTCCCGCCTGATTCCATAGCCACTTGAAACCAAGTATAGCAATCGGAACGGCAATGATATATCCCCACGGTAACTCTTTATCCATTTTCTTTTGCGTCGGCCCTAACTCCGGCAAGGCTTCCGTATTGGCCTTAGGTTGCACAATTGGGGTGATTTTCTCTCCAATCTTGGCAAGCGCCCGTTGATACGTTTCCGCTCCGTCCCGATACGCTCTAACCCGGTTGTAAACTTCGTCACGCAACCGCAATAGATAGCCCCGGAAATAGCCTAAATGAGCATCGGCATAATCCTGCCATTCGGCAAAGTACTTGCGCCATTTGCCCTTGAATTCCTCACCCGCCTTTGACTTTTCTACGTCCCTATTGACGGAAGCGAAGACCAATTGAGTTAGGCTTATTTCGTGGGCTATTTCGCCGGGGGACGCTTGTATTAGTCCGGTTTCGTCTTCGTCTGAGCCCGAATCGTGCAATGCTGAAACGTCCATGATTAGCCCTTGCCTTTCCGCCGCTTGGGAATGATGACGATTGCCAAGCCTAGAAGCGATAGGCCAAGCCCCCACAAGGCGAGTTTATCGCCAGTTTGAGGAGCCGGTATCTTGGCCGTTACAGGCTTTCCCCGCAAATACGTTGCCGCTACCAGCTTGGCGTATTTGACCCGCCCTTCCTCGGTCACTTTGCTAGAAACGTCTTTTATTACAACCGCCGCTTCTCGCACCATATCGACGGTGAGAGGTATAGACGGGGAGATTTTGCTTAGTTCAATTGCTACCCGCCCGACGCCATGCGAAAGCGACCAGCCCGCGTTATAGCCAAGCGTGAGCAATGCGGGGAAACGTTCGCTAGTCCAATCGGCTTTTAGATTGGAAACCTTACTCCATTCCTTGACGATATGGTTTAGGAACCATCCCCCCACTTGTGCATTGCGTTCCGGGTTTTTCAATTCGGGAATGGTGAAAGCCGTATGATTAGCCTTATTGAAATCGGCTAAAGCGTCGGCCTTTACCTGGAACAATCCAACCGCCCCGGCATTAGAAACAATATCCGGGTCTAATTTCGATTCCCGATACGCCAATGCTCGCATATAGGCAACGGGTATATTGCCAGCGTATTTAGCTAGAATGGCATCGTAACCAGTATGCAATACAGCAAGCGCCATGATTATAGCCCTATCTCAAACATAAGCCGGGCGGCATCCATTGCCGCCCCGCCGGTGTTTGTTATATCCACCAATGCCGCGTCCCCCGGAAGTTCAAAGGGCGTAGGTTGTGATTGATTAGCCGCTATCATCATTTCCGCAATAGCTTGATTGGCTTGATCATAGACATGAATGGTAAACGGATTAGTAGCCGGAGTCCTTTCGACTTGCAAAGCCATTGCGAAAGGTGGAATTACAATTTTCGCGGAAGTAGCCGCCGGGTCGATAGCCGTAAGGCGAAAAGTGCGCGTTAGCTTTGCCCGTCTTCCGGCCGGCAAGTAGTTCACAAACGCCCCGCACCCTACTAATACAGGGTCTGGCTCGCCTTGTACCGCTTCCTCATTCCGGGCGGAAACACGGATAGCGGAAGCCGGCAACGATAGGACGCACCCATTCTTGAAATCTACTTCTACAGTAGCAGTCAAGCCGCCTTGTCCGAACTCTATAACGGCAATGGGGAACGAATATAAGTTCCCCAATGTATTAGGGGGAGGGGTTTTCACCAGGGTCAGGGCCATTACTTGGCCTTCCTTGATGCTTCCGATGACATTTAGGATTCCAAGCGTTTGTCCCGGTGGAATATCCTTCCGCTCGCCAACATTCCTAGCGTCCAGAATCCGCCTATCAAACTCGTCTTCCCCGGCGCTAAATTCCGGCACTAGGTCATCAAGCGGCGGAACTACCATCATATCGCGGTAGCCCATAATTACTTTCCCGCGCCATAATCGTGAAAACTCTTACCCGCTGGCAATTCCGAACGAAGGTCAATCAATGATAGTGCGACGGAAGACCTAGCCGCCGCCTTTGCTTTCGCATTAGGCAAGGGTCGCAGACCCAAGGGTCGCAGACCCAAGGCTTCCGGCTTTTCCTTTGCCACGTCCTTAGCGATTTTCAGTGATACCGCCGCTTCCTTGGCCTTCGGGTCACCCGCCTTGGCTAGTGTATTGATTGCCGTTACTTGTGTTTTCGCCTTCGGGTCACCCTTATCGGCCTTCGCATTGACTTTAGCGGCCTTGGCAATCTGGCCCTTATGAGAGATTGCGAACTTTGCCGCCTTCGGCCCGTATTTCGTGGCGACATAGGCGGTAATAGGGTCGAAGCCTATATCACCCCCAATAACGCCAGTGCAACCGTGCTCCTTTATGACATTGATTGCGCCAAGCATTGCCGTAGCTTTCTTATTGCCGTTTTCCGCCTTACGCCGGAGCAATGCGACAATCAATACGGCTTCCGGCTTGCCTAGAGCGCTATCCCTGGCCGTCTTCGCAAGCTGACCGGCCTTGCCGGCTTCCTCTACCGTAGTTTCCCCGGCCAATTTAGTAGAAGCCAAAGCCATACTAATAGGAGCTAACCCCTTACGCCCGCGCTTCCTATTGATAAGGCGCATGAGTTTCATTCGCCTGCGAAGCCTTAGACCCGGCATAAATCCGGCGCTTTCGTCGCCTTCGCCTTCGCCTTCGCCTTCCCCGCCTTCCGGCTCGCCTTCGTCACTTTCAGGCGCGGGAGCCGGTGCCGGGGGCGGGGCTAGACGCTTGCGGGCAAGCCGCCTTCGCCGTCTAATCCGGCCCATGATATCCCCCTCGCTTTCGTCATAGCTTGCTTCCTCTGCGGGGGCTTCGTCGGCGCTTTCCATAGGTTCCGTTGTGCCAGGTTCCATAGACCGGGCTTCCGCTTCCGCCTTTAGGGCTTCCGTGCGCGCTAACCGTTGTTTCGTGGAAGCCTGATAGGCCGTGCCGCTAGATTGCTTGAACTCGTCTATGGTCTTCCTTGTCATTGCGGCAAACCACGTCAACGGGTTTAGCCACAATAGATATTTCAATATCCCCGGCGGGGCTCCAATTATGTCATCCCCGAAGCTATCCCCGGCGAGTTTCGTTGTGGGAATAAGTTCATGCACGCCCGGAACGGGCAGGCCTTTCTTAGCAAAAAACGTCCGGGCTAACAGCCGGCTTGCGGCTATTGGCTGGCCGGTTTTCGCCGTCCGGTCTTGGGCTGACTTCTCGATGCCTTCCGCGACTAGCCGCCGTTTGCGCTTCACGTCCCCCGAACGCAACCGCGCCATGAGCAACGCGGCTGGCATACCGGCAAACTTCGCCCCGGCTAATAGTTTCTTTCCTACTCTTTTCGGCAAGCGAGCGACAACGCTTTTAGCCGCCTTGGCCTTTTTGTAAACCCATGTAGGCGACTTGCCGATTTTCTTGGCTAATTTTTTGATGCCCAATGAGAAGCCGATTATGTCATCGCCCGATATGTCGCCACGGGGGGAGCCCGGCGGGGCGAACAATCCTTCCCGGCTTTCGCCTTCCGCAGTCAATACGCCATAGCCCGCCATGCCGTGAAAACTTCCGTGCATGGCCTTGACCCTTGCCGCCACCTTAGCGACGGTTTCCGCTGGCACGATAGCCCGCGCCAATACAGGGCCGTTTCCCGCTTTCAATTCGGCAATCCACGAACCATCATTTACTTTCCGAACGTCCACAATCGTTTGCATTTTCTCACCCGCTTTCCGGCAATTGCCGGCAATGAGTCAACTAAGGGTCGCAGACCCTAGAAGACCCCGGTTGTCGCCTCAAACATTTGAGTAGTAGCACCAAACTTTTGCCTATCGCTTTCGTGTGTAAGCCATCCTTTTAGACCAGGCAATCCGGCAAGGTGCGCTACGGCCAGCAAACCCGATAGGGTAACAGTCTTCCCGTTTATCTTCTGGCCGATATAGTCTTTATATTCCTTGTCGATTGCCTCTTTATGACTCTTCGTGCTTTGCATAAAGACATTGTATTGTAGTTCCGGGTCTGACAGGAAAGTTTCCGAACTAAGGGGCTTTTTCCATTCCGCGACAAGCGCCTTACGGGTCGCAGACCCACGGGTCGCAGACCCTTTACTTCCCGGCTTTGACCCCTCGAATGGAACGGATTTTAGGCTAGTGACATAATCTAAGTCTTTCAGGCGCTTTAGACTTGTGCCCATAAAACCCGCCCTAATGCCTTTACAGGTATTCGGCCCGGCAATAGTCCCGGCCCATTCTCGCCATTTTTCCGGGTCTATCCCGTCCAATGGTTCCGGGTTTTCAACGTCGTCAAGCGATAGCTTAGACACGTCCGGGGCTTGGGCCGCAGACTCTTGCTCGTCTTCCGCGTCTTGGGTCGCAGACCCTTCGTTGTCGTCGCCTTCGTCTTGGGTCGCAGACCCTTCCGCACCGTCTTCGTCTTCGCCTTGGGTCGCAGACCCCGCCGGGTCATCTTCGTCAGAATCACCTAACAATTCGGCCAGGATTGCCCGCTTGACGGCTATTTGCCGTTGCCGTTGCCGCTTTAGGACTAGCCCTAACCTCAATTGTTTGCGCGCCCGGATAGCACGTTGCGCCAATACCTTAGCCGTTTCCGGGTATTGATGTTCCAGACGTAACGCCAGCTTGACCATGACGTTAGGATTTTTGCTAGAGATTGCCCGCTTTACCGCCGCCGCATAACGATTAGTTTCAATTGTGCCAGCCATCAATTCCCCTTTCATTGATGTAATGCCAGGGGTCGCAGACCCCTTAGATAAGGCAAATAGAACAACGAACAATAGCCCTAATGGAATCATGGCATCATTCCCAAGCGGTAAAGCGATTGAACGCCGGCGGGCCGAATGATTCTATCAACCGGCTTCCAGGCGATACATTCTCCCATACCGCCCCACCCTATACCGGCCATTGCCTGATTCTCGTCTAAGTCCCACATTGCCGAACGCGGCACAATACCGCGCTTTTTCATTAGCTCCGCATATTGAGATTCCCACCCCATGCCCAAGCGGCGGGACGGGTCTTCTATCCACGCCTTGTGCTGGCCGGTCATTGCGTCTTGGCCGGCCCGCTTGACCAGTGCGTGATAGTGGTATTTCCCGTCTACTTTTTTGTAGCGGACGTAAGGACTAGCCCTATGCCCATTCTCGCGCAATTCCGCCACCCGCCAGCCCGCCATATCCTCGCAATCCCCGTATCCTTTCTTTAGGATGGTGGGAATGTCAGACCATAATTCCGTTCCCATTTCCCGCTCGTATCGCACCGGGGCGCGGTATATGGGCGGCGTCTTCGGATGATTCTTTAGGTATAACTGATTGCGGTGGGTCAATGCTTCCAATGCTACGAGCAAACTCTTTTGCGAAAGCTCCCTGTCCTTAGGGTCTTCGGGGTGCCCGAATAAATCCCATTCTAAAACCGGGTGCATACCCATTGAAATCCCCCTTTGAAACTCTCACAAAAAAGGCGGAAGCCGTAAAAACCCGGCTCCCGCCCTATGACAGCCCCGCCCAGGAGAATGCTTTGATTATGTCATAGGGCGGAAGACCGGAAACGCCAATAACCGATGGCTAGATTATCAGCGCTAGCCCTAATCCTTATTCTACCGCGTCGCCAAGAATCGTCGCCTCGAAATTCTGCGGGGCGGCGTCCTGATTGATGACGGTAAAGGTAATGTCTTGGCTAATCTGGCCGGTGTCAATCTGTACGCCCGCCCCAAATGCCGTTTGGAAAAAGATGCTTGCCGCCATTTGCTGGCTGGCCACGAATTGACTGTTACGCCCGACCTTCAGGTCAATGATGGCAAACGGATTGGGAATAGCCGCACCCGCCGCGCCTGGATAGGTCACAGAAGGAAGCACCACGCGGTGTCCACGGAAAAGGGTTTGCGGACGTTGCGTGACTTGCGTTGCCGGACTTCCGCCAGCCGAACCGACTACGAGCGGCTGAAAGAAGTTCAGAGGCTGGCAACGGCCCTTGCTAGGCTTGGCAACCGACAAAATCGGTGCCCGGCTCATGCGCTTACGAAGCATTGCGTTAGAAATTGCCGCCTGTTTCTTGGCCTTCTTGGCACGCAACTTCTTATAGAGCAGGTATCCCGCTCCCGCCGCCGCAGTTCCACCCGCCGCAAGCGCCAGCTTTTGCTTCATAGACAACCCCATAAGGTCATCGTCGCCTAGCAGGTCATCACCTAGAATGTCATCCCCGTCCATACCTTCGAGCAATGCCAGGTTATCGCCTAGCATATCTTCGTCGCCATCCAATCCGTCCAGGTCATCGCCGTCCAGGTCATCGCCTAGAATACTGTAGAGACTCATTGAAAACCCCTATCGAAACTCCCCGGCTTAGGATTGACCTAGCAATGGGAAGCCTAACAACGTGGGGCCAGGAAGGAATTATCCTAAGCCCGGATAGGGAACTATGCTCGCCGGGCAAGCGCGGCAAGTTGTTCATCTGAAAGCCCGCCGCCGCCGGTAGCCTCGATTTTACCGGCAACGCCGTCCATGCCTGCCATTTCCGGCAGACCGGACTTCTTGCGCCACGCCTTGCCCGTGCCACGGCCTACCGTATAGGTATAAGCCGCCAAGGCACCGTCCCCTATTGCATGAGCATGAGCCGTTGCATTACCGACAATGCCAGTAAAGCCGGCCAAGTGAGCGGCCACCCCTACGCCTAGGTCAATGGGAACGCCAAGCGGCGTTACCGCGCCGAACCGGCCATTAGCAACGCCGAACGCAAACGACGTTCCCGAAACTACCATCGTCCGCACGACATTGTTGATAACCTGCTCGCTTTTATCCTTGACCCTTTCGGCCTTTTTGATTGCGCCGTCCGCCTTACGCATTATCTCGGTAATCTGATTCTTGCTCAATTGCAATGGCATTGGTTCCAATCTCCCGCGACGTTTAGCCGCTTTAGACGCCGCCCCGATTGGCGCTAGTGTGTTGCTTTTCGGCGGGTGACTCACGCCAGCAACATTGTCCCTAGAATATGCGGCGGGGAGATCGAAAAGTCAAGTTCCAGACATGCCAAGGGCCAGTCACTTGACTGGCCCTTGGACTTCGACCACAACTCGACACGAAAGGAGCACTAACGACGAAAACACTATACCGTAGAATACCTATAATGACAAGTATTCCCTGATTTTTGTGGGACACATATCCGAATGTCTGGCATGAGCCTTTAGGTTGTCATTACAGGTGCAAGTGCATTGCAATGAGCCTCTAATGGTTCCGTCCGGCCCTTCATATAGAACCGGGGTAATGCCGTTTAGGGAAGCGAAGTGTAAAAGCCTTTCCATGTTCGCCTTGAATGGAATCCGGTAAAAATACATAGTTTTAGGCATTGGTTTTTACTAGATGTTCCACAATTCTTTCGTGAATATTCATAACTAAGATGCAAACTTTTGAAGGTGCCAATAGCCCGACGCAACTCCCTTCCTCGTTTATACGGGGTGAATAACCAGATTTTCGCAAAGCGTCAATAATAAGATTCGTCGTGATTCTTTCGGCTTGTTCCTTTTCCATGCGATTTATCCTTTCGTGCCTTGTAGGGCTTATCATAAGTCCAGCCAATCCGGCTCACTTAGCCCTTCGTCAAACGGGACAAACAATTTCCCGCTGTATAGTTCGTCGATAGACCATGGCCTAGTGGTGCCGTCGGGATATGTAAACCGCTTGGTCAATGAGATTCCCTTTAGGCACTTCTTTATCAATACCTCTACCGGGTCGGGGCTATGCAACCTTCCGTATAGTTCCTTGATTCTAGCCATCCGTTGAAACTCGACAAACTCCCCGTCAATGAGCCTATCGAATTTTTCCCGGCTCATATCACTAAACCCCTTCGCCTTTACCACCTCTTTCCCTTCCGCCGTGGTGAAGCGGTAGACCTTGGGAGCTTGAAAGCGAGCATCGGTCAAGACCTTCTCTAGTTTCAGTTCGCCTAGTTCTTTCCCCGTGTCTAAATTCGCCGTGGTGGCAAAGCCATCCGTATCACAATAATAAAAATCCGGCTCGCATACCGCCAGCCAATCGAAAATAGACTGCCGGGCAATTGCGGTTATATGCGTCGATACGGGAACGTGAGCATGGGGTATTGGCACTTGCACGTCCTGTAACCAGACTCCGGGGCAATACATAGTTGCTTCTTTCGGCATTTCCGGCGGATTGAACAAAACCGCTTGCTTATCCGGGCTTTCGGCAAACTTCCCATACAGGCTATTTAGCAAAAGTTTGTAAACCACCTTTTCCATATCCGTAGTCGCGTTTTTCCGCTTTGTGTAAAGTGTCTTGGCATAATCGGCTAGGTCATGGAACGGGGCAAACCCGATACACTCATAGACTTTTTCGATGCGTCCGCCCGTCCGCTCTAATAGCCTTACGTCAATTGACGATAGCCAAGTCCGCCACCTTCCCACGGGGAAAAACACTCTCCCATGAGCCCTATGCGGTATCGGCGGAAGAAAACAGTCTCTTACTTCTATCAAGCAATCGGCCAGAAAAATTGCGTCTTCCGAATTGGGCAAAGTGCGTTTAGTGCCCAATACCTCACCCGGCGCGGGAAAGGTCATAGCGTAGGGGAAGCTGGAATTTATATCGTAGTAATTGCAATCCGTGGCATCTTGGCAAAACACTTCGACACGGGAAGCAAAATATGCTTGCCGGCCTATGTCGTTTGCATAATCGCTAGTCTCTATGTTCCGTGAGAGAAAATGCCGGCGGAACAAGTGCATTGCGGACGATGCCAGCGTCATTTGTAATTGGCCGCCGAAGTCCAACAATGCGTTTTCAAACTCGTCTATAGCTTTCCACAAGATGACGCAATCTTGCTCATTGTAGGTGGTAAGTTCCGCAATGGGAGCGCCACCATAAAAGGCTATGCTTTCCTCCCTAGTCCGCCGCTTTTCCGCCGCCCCTTTTTCTAGGCCAATCCACTTGGCGATGTTTTCTAGCTTGTCTCTTAGAAGCCAATAGGAATCAATGAAATGCCAGGTATGTTTGCCGCGCGTGACATGAACGATGATAGCGGAAGACCCGGAAAACGAAGCCTTGACCCTAAAGCCTTGCTCGCACATTAGGCTTTTTATTTCGGCCAAGATAAAGCCAAGGTCCGCCAGCCCGCCCGCATGGCCGAAAAACCACGCCCCTCGGTTTTTGTGGGTCAATTCACTTTGCAGGAACGCCCGGACGGTGGAATAACTGCGGTATGATTCCCCGTCGTAACAACCGCAAACCCTTATTTGCAATGGCTTGGTAATGCCTTCATGTATAGGCTCACCGGGTATCCATTCAAAATCGTAAGTAAGGAAATGCCGGGTTACGACGGGTTTAGTGATTATCGTAAGGCTCACTAATCCCTTCCTTCCGGTTTTTTGTCGTAACGATTCCAATGCACCCTTACGAGCATTTGAGCAGCCTTCCGCCAGCCCCATTCTTGCAACGCTTTCCCGCTTCCTTTCAGAGCTTCCAAGTGATTGATAAACTTTCCGGACCGTTGCCAATAAAAGGTTAGCTGATTCAATCCTCTATAATGATCGTATCGGTCATCGTCATCGGAATGCTTTTGCGGCCATCTTAGCCCGCCTGAAATCCATGTCCCTCGCCGATATGAGCCGGCAAGCCGGATAGCGTCTTCCAAGGCTCCTATCAACTCGATAACCGTCACGCCATGCGGAAGACTTATCGTAAGCTGACCGTCTACCGTTTTATCGGCGTTCCGTTCCGCTTGCACTTGCATTCCCACGGGCGAAATTCCTAAGCTAGAATCTTGTGCCAGCACTTCGGAAACTGTCGCCAGCCGTTCCCTGATATGGTCTAAGACGTTCCCCGAAATGGTGGGCTTGCGGGCTACTTCCTTCGTCCGCCGGGCTTCCGCCCGCTCTAATGCCGCTTCGTGGCGCGCGTAAGTAGCCTCGGCCTTGACTCTATACCGCCTGGAAACCCCGCCCTTTATCCACCGTCTTATGGTGCGTTCCGTGACACCTAGCCGCTTTGCCGCTTCCGGCAAACTGACCCGCCCGGCCAGCGTCCTCAGAACCTTCCGGCTTTCCCGCTTTGTCATGGTCTTTCCCCGCTAAGGTCAAAAGAAAAGCCCGCCCCATATTTCAAGAATACAAGGCGGGCTTTTCCCGAACTACTTAGACTTGGAATCGGTAATAACTCCCGCGTCTTTCAAGAACATTACCGCGATGCTATTGATATAGCCTATGGCTGTCCGTTTCCATTCGGGCGGACGCTTAGTGTCTAGCTCTATGGCTTGCGCTAGGCGCATCAAGTATCCGGCGTCCGCCTGATAACTAACTCGTATCTGTACCTTGCGCCCCATGACTTAGCCTTAGAACGGGATAGTGCTATCAGGTTCGGTTGTCTCGACTGTCGGCTTAGGTGCCCGCAAGGTCTTTTTGACAATCTTGACCGGCCAGAACGTATTACCACCGTCCAATTCCACCTTTTCACCGTAGCTAAGTCGCACGACGTAAACCCCGCCGTCCTTGCACAGAGGGGCAAGGTCTTTCAATGCGGCGGATTCGTCAACATTGATAATCTCGCCCGCCTCTAGGCTGATTTCCTCGCGGTCTTCGCCCCGACCGTGAACCGCTGGCACCCCACCGGCCGAAAGTTTCACCTGGTAGAAGTAAGCATCCCCGCGATTCTTGCCACGCTTCTGAAAGCGCCCCAGCAACCGCCCCTGTATAACGGTTCCCGCTTCCTTGATTAGCCAATTCTGCGGGCCGTCCGCCGCTGATACCGGCTCCCACCCGTCATCATTAGGCGTATTCGCGGTCTTGGTTTCGTCTTCTACCTTCGCGGCCTTGGTTTTTCCCATTTTTCGATTCTCCTAGGTTGTGGGCAAGGGTCTGCGACCCGTTGCCCGTTGTGGCAAGCATCATGCCAAAGTCAGCAAGATATGTCAAGAATTTTGTACTTTTTTATAGAGGGGAAAAATGTTGACACTAAAACGGAAAGGCTTATGATAAGCCAACCTCGAAACCGGGCTTACGATAAGGGTCTTCGACCCGGAGCCCCGAAACCCAAACCCTAGGAGCAAACGCCAATGTCCGAAACAAAAACCCCGCTAGTCACCACGCTGACCCTTTCGCAGATAAACGCCGACGAAACATTCAATAGCCGGAAGCTATATGACGGCATAGAAGCCCTTGCCGCCGATATGAAGCGGAACGGCCAACTAACGCCCGTCTTAGTTCGCCAGGTGGAGCCGGGCAAGTATTCCTTGATTTCAGGCTTCCGCCGCGTGCGCGCTGTAACGCTCAATAAATGGGATACGGTACGCGCGCAAATAATGGATTGCGACGCCGTTACCGCCGCGTTCCTAAACCTAATCGAAAATATACAGCGCAACGCTTTGACTTCTTACGAGTTAGCCGCGAAGTGTTCTCAAATAAGTACGGAATTGAAATTAGATAGCGACAAAATTGGGGAAGGTGTCGGCATATCGGGAAGCCATGTTGCTAACCTTATTAGGTGCGTTCGGGGGCTACACCCTGAAATCGTTTCAGGATGGATGAAAGGCCACAAGTTAGCCACTTTGACCCGTTTGATAAAATGGGCGCGCATGAAAGACCAGGCTGACCAGTTAGCCGAATGGGAATCGCTGATAAAGGTAGGGGAAGACGAAACGGACGGTCAAACCGGCGGAAGCGAAGGCGGAAAGAAAGGCGGAAAGAAAGGCGGCAAGGGGGCGAAGGAAAGCGGCGGGCAACGTGGACCTAACCGGGGCATTCTGGAAGGGCTTATGATAACTCTACGGCAGAAGAAGTTTGACCGGCCGGAAACGTGGCGGGCCGGTGCGGTGGACACTATGAAATTCGTTCTAGGTCATTCCAAGAAAATTCCCGGCGTCTATGACCCGCAAGCCATCAAAGACGCCGAAAAAGCGAAGGCGAAAAATGAAAAGAAAACCAACAAGGAAGGAAAGTAAAAATGAAACGCGACATTCAAATAGCCAAGACCCTATGGACAACCCTAACCGGCCTACCGTGGACGCAAGAAACGCTGACGAATCTTGGTATAAACGTCTTCTCGAAACTTCCGTGGGAAAAACTAAACCCGGAAACGAAGGTGGTTTTTCTCAAACTAGCCGCCGGTTGCGACCCGTTGCTGGTAGTAGCCCCGGAAGGGGCGCAGACCCCGGCGGAAAGCCCGGTCAAAATCGTCCTAGATGCCATGCTAGGGACGGCGGAAACTCCTAAAGAAGAACCTGCCAAGCCCGAAAACGACAAGGAAACTCCTAAGAAAAACAAAGGCAAGGGCAATGAGCAACCTACCTCATAGCGTCCCCATTGCCGGGGCGGAATGGGAGTTAGAAAGAACGGCTAGGCTATTGCCGTTTCCGTTAGGCAAGGTCGAGTCTCTAATGAATATCCGACTGACTCGTGCCATAACCGGCCATCAATGGCGCGTGGACTTGTACCGGCATGGCAACGTATGGGCGGTCTATCGCCTAGGTTTTTACGAAGGGAAAGAACCTACCGCCTTCCCGGCTGACCCGAGTATCCTAGCCCATGTAGTGGGTGGGGCTGTATGGATTGCCAATCAAGGAGAAAACGAAAATGCTGCTACAGACTGAAAACGAAGACGAAGACGAAGACGAAGACGAAGACGGCGAGGAAGACGACGAGGAAGACGAGGAAAGCGAAGACGACGAAGACGATAAAGCGAAAAGCGATTACATCCCGCCGGGCGAGCCTACCATGAGAAAAGATAGGGTCGCAGACCCGCCCGGCCCGCTTGAATCGTTTTTCCGCAACCTATGGCCGGGAGATAAGCCCTAATGCCGCGCTACGATACGGAAGTTTATAGGGACTTCCTAGAACATCGGAAAATATGCGAGTCTTGCCGGACGGGGTTTGATGTAAGCGCGATACTAATCGACCGGGACAAACTCTGTTATGTGGGCAAGGGGCTATGGAATGAATTTATTGCCGCCCCTTCCCCGCCCCGGAAAATGGAAAATTGGTAACATGACAATCGTATCTAAGCCGGCTAGTAAGGAATATCGGGAGAACTATGACAAGGTTTTCCCTAAACCTGGAAGGTGCAAATGCGACTGGAAGGACGATTCGACAGTATGCGAAAACTTTAGAGGTAAATCGCCTTATGTTTGCGAAGTCTGTAACCATAAGATGATATGCCACAAGGAAGGTCGAAACCCATGACGCTAAACCAATGGCTAAAGGCTAAGAATGTTTGCCCTGTAACCGGGGCGGAACCGTTATCGTTTTATACTGGTAAGCCCGGCGTCGGAGATTTCCAAGTCTCAAATGAATACGGAAAACCCGTAGAAGATTGGGCGGTCGAAGTGTTTGATGACGGCATAGCCATCCTATGGTGCCTGGATTAGAACCATGGATAAGCTCTATTATGCAATCGTTCCCGACGAAGCAAACGAAGATAAAGAAGCCGCCGCATTGTTTGAGTGTTTGAAATGCGCGATTGAATGGGGCATGGACAAGTTTGATGATGCCTTTTCAATCAAAACCGTTATTAGAAAAAGGATTGTAAGGAATGAAACTAGAAGTAACCGAAAGACTGGCAAGGAACACTCTTTGGACGGCAACGCTAATTAGCTTTATAGGGGCGCTTTTTGTTAGGTGCTAAGGCAAGGGCTTATCGTAAGCCCCGCAACCCGTCACGGGCGGAAAGGTCGAATGATGGCAAACTGTGATCGGAAAGATGATAGAGGAAAGGTTTGTAACGCACGGAAGGACGTTTGTCCTATATGTGGAGGTTGCCCGGTGCATTGTTTGGAACATAACGGCTTGCCCGTGAACCCGCTTACCGGCCGGGCAAGCGGCGGCATGCTCCTAAGCCTTGACGTTTCCAATGCTCCGGCCGGATTGTCAGTGTATGAGGCTATGCAATCGGCTATGGAAAAACCGGCAAAGGCGACGCGATGACTTTCAATCAATGGCTGAAAGCCGGAAAGGGGCCGGAACGGAAAAGAATAAATGTAGGCTTCGCCACAACTATGGCCCTTGCCGGGTCTACATTGCCCGGCGAAATTGTCGAACGTGAAAAGACCGGCGAGTTAGGGCTAAACCCGACGGAATATGTCTACATAAAATATAAAAGAACGTGCTGGTACTTTGACGTTTTCGACGATGGCGTTGTGGTTTCGTGGTGCATTGATAAGTAAAAGTCAAGGGAAAAGATCTACTAGGGCTTATCATAAGCCCGGAAAGACACGGAACGGATACCGCCAGGCTTAGGATAAGCCCACAGAAGAATCATAAGCCCGTTTGTTTCCGAAACCCGTCCGGCATTACCGGAGGGGTTCTAAGCCCCGCCCGCCTGCAAAGGCCGCCGGGGCTTTTTTATTGGGACAAGGGAGCCGGGGAGTAGGGCCGGATAGGAGCCGGGCTTATCGTAAGCCCGGAAGCTTGTTGCTTAGGGCAGGGGTGGCGATTGATTAGAAGGCCGGACTTATCGTAAGCCCAATGGGTAAGGGCCAATTGGGGTGGGGCTTATCATAAGCCTAGTCCGGGGAAAAGCGTTATACGAAGGCTTATGCAAACGGTTATACGGGGAAAGGAAAATAAGAATGAGGGGAAACGAAATAAGAACGAGGGGAAAAGCGTTATATGGAAGCTTGTGCAAACGGTTATACGGGGAAAGGAAAATAAGAATGAAAGGAAAAGCGTTATACCAGGGCTTGTGCAAACGGTTATACGGTCCCTCGTGCATTAGCACCGGGTATTTGAATTTAGCGGTTGAGTTTTTGAAAATAAGGAACTGGGCTTATGATAAGACCGATTTTGAAAAGCGATATACGCGGTGGGAGAGCCTCTGGGGG
>Ga0315288_10002438_pt1 | contig 24086 bp, 12 predicted proteins | sample YL17G11_20_MG_FD_203454 | JGI IMG/M metagenome (GOLD analysis project Ga0315288, IMG submission 203454) | Sediment microbial communities from Yellowstone Lake, YNP, Wyoming, USA - YL17G11_20 | ecosystem: Environmental > Aquatic > Freshwater > Lake > Sediment | place: USA: Wyoming | collected... | reverse complement strand
TTAGTGGAGGGGTGTGCGATCGTGTTCCCGCAACCGTAGAACTACAATCATCAAAACAATTCGGAAAGGAGCAGCTTATGATCAGCGGGATCGGAAGCGAAAGGCTATGCACAGATTTTCCAGCGCGCAATGCATAGAGTGGGGGGAGGGCTTACCCGCGTCCGCCGGGTAACTTAGCTTGAGACCGCTAGGCGGAGCTTTGGGGTCTTGAGTTGAGCATAACCTCTCGTTGGAAGTCAGGGGATCACATTGTTTTACGAGGTGTATGGCGTCGAAAATTATGGTGGGCTCAGTCAGCGACCGTGGTACGGGATGACCCGGACTTGATTGCACTATACTGGCCAGCGGGCACTCCACAAAAAGTCCCGAAAGGGCGACTTGCACCCAAGGAGTTGTTATCAACAGAGCCGGTGGCTCTCAGAGACTGCAAGTGGGTGAACACGGATGTGCTGATGTTGGCTATGCCTGGGACAGCGCACGCAGTGTACGCGATGTGGGAGAAGGGGCACTCAAGCTTTGGGTGCTGGTACATTGACCTGCAAGAGCCTCTTCGTCGAACACCCATCGGTTTCGATACCATGGATCACCTGTTGGACATCGTGGTCAGTCCTGACCGGTCTGAATGGCGGTGGAAGGACAAGGACGAATTCATGGAAGCGGTAGCGATAGGAGTGTTTTCTGTGAAGGAGGCGTGTGCCATTCGCACGGAAGGGGAGCGAGTGATTGGGCTGTTGCGGGCAGGTGAGTCACCGTTTTGTGATGGTTGGGAGAGATGGTCACCGCCGGCGGAATGGGAGATACCCGCCTTTCCGGCGGGTTGGGACACCATAACAATAGACGATGATGATTCAACTTGATGGAAACCTACCCAACAACCGCACGCAGCCGGTTTATTTGAATTAATTTAAAAGATAACTAATCATTCTAATTGGCTCTGGTGGCCAATTCTGGTGCCGAAGGGGCGAGTCGAACGATGTACCACTGATCTTGGAAGGAAAGGTGACCATCAGCATTAGATAGCTTCCCTTCAATGAACCATCGACCCGAATCTAAGGTTTGAACAAGATCAGACTGCAACCGCTTTGTTTCGCCTTTAACCAATACCCCTTCCCCGTTTGGAATCCAACCCCGAATTTGGCATTGCCGTAGCCACTGCCCGTCCAGTAGTAGGCCACGCCCGCGATCAGATTCTGATTGGCTGCCTCGTCCAAGGAAAAGTCGTTCCCTTGGTAACGAATTCGGGGAGCGTCCCAAGCGAAGTTGCCAGGGTAGGGTACCCCGATGATGTTCCAACCGGTAGCCAACGGGATCGTGGTCTCGAAGTCCGTGACAGAGATCCCACTCACTTCGATATTCAGCGGACTATTACCGGGCAGCTTTAGCCAATAGCCATTACCCATAGCCAGGTTCACCTGTCCCCCGCCCAGGTATCTGCTGTTGATCCCGTCCCAGGCGAAGAGCACCCAGCCTTGGGGAAGAGCGCTAAACACTTCCAATGGCCTAGGGCTGGTGATCAGCGGAAGGGAGATCAGGTTCCAGCCTCCGTTCAAGGAAAGGGTAGTGCTGGCGGTGACTGCCTCCACCAGAGCGAGCGGTGTTCCCCGCAGGTAGACGGCGGGGACATGGCCGATGAGGGTCTCACGTTCCAGGTCGTTGACCTGGGGATCGGCTGGCCGCCAGACCGAGCCGTCCCAATAGCGGAAGGAGCCGGGTACTTTGAGGGATGGACGTTCCGGGGTGCTGTAACGAACGATCACCGTCACCGTACCCGTGTATTCCTGCTCCGGGGAGAAGCAGACATCGAGGTACTGGAGGATCGGTTCGTTCGGAGTGGTGGTGCCCGTCGGCTGTCCCTGGTAGATCCCTCCCCAGACGGTGCCAGTGCCGGTGACGGCGATCTGGACCCCGGTTCGGGGCAAGGTACCGACCCCCATTGGCTCCCCGGTCTGAGCCAAGTTGGTGACGCCAGTCTGTACCGGAGCGCTCTCCTGCACCACGGTCAGCTGGCCGGTCTTGGTGGCCAAGACCCAGTTGGTCCCTTCCTCAATCAGGGAGAATGCCGTGCGGTGCATGCCCACGGGGGCGGAGGCGCTCACCGTCAAGCGGAAGTGGCAGTGCTTACTCTCCCCTGGCTGGAGCGAATACCCCGCGTCCATCCAGAGGTAGCTGCCTCCGGTTCCGTCGGAGGTTGGAGTGACGGTGATCCACGCGTCCGGCGCATTGGGATTCTGATATTGGGCCAAGGAGATCAGGCTCGGATCGAGGTTGATCAGCTGCAATCGGGCCCGCACCTGTTGCGGCACTCCCCCGTTCTCAGTCGCCGGGTTGTTCATGACGCCGCCCAGCACCGCCTCTACGGTGTTTCCCGCCTCCACCGGTTGGTAGAGATCCAGATCCGTGAAGTACAGGCTAGGGGAAATGAAGCGGTAGAGGCCGCGCTGATTCCCCAGGAACAAGTACCCGGGATTGTTTGGTTCTACGCCCATCCAATTGAAGCGTTTATTGATTAGTCCCTGATTCATCGGGTCCCAGTTAGTTCCACGATTTTTTGACCAATAGACACCTTTACCGAAGTAGCCAACATAGACCAAGTCTGGGTTTTGTGGATGCATCGCGATGAATTCTGCTGCGCATGGCTCACCCACCAGGCTCCACCCGGCACCACCATTCATCGTTTCAGCACCACCAGTAATCGTTTTGTATACTCCATCCCATGTCGCAGCGTACAAGATCAATGGGTCATCCTTGTCCATCACGATCTTGGGGCACCAAGCCTGGGTGGGAAAACCCGAATTCATTTCTATCCAATGGAACCCGCCGTCTGCAGATCGGAAGATCCCGGCCTCCCGAACACTTGCATAGAGAACCGGGGGGATGTCAGGATCTCTGTGATCAACGACGATGGAATCGACCCATTTGTCAGGGGAGCCCGGTCTCAAACCGTTGTTTCGTTGGGACCACAATCCATCCTCATAGATGTAGACACCCCCGGTGCAGGTCCCTGCGAAAAGACGACCTGGCGTTGTTGGGTCACATACCAGCGTCCGCACGCCAGAATTCGGCCAAACGAATTCCTCTACCGGCAATCCACTATTCATGGGATACCAGTTTTCCCCACTATCTGTGGTACGATAGACTCCGCTTCCGAATCCTTGAGCTTCGTATAAGGTATTTGCATCAAAAGGATCTACGACAAGCTCCACGCCCTCGGCATAAATACCGCTGGCACTCTTCGTCCAGTTCATTCCACCATCTAGCGATTTGAGCATTGGGTCCCAGTAGGGACCGCTGTAAAAAGCAAAAAGAGTGTTTGTTCTCGTTGGGGAGGCCGCTCCTCCAAACGCTCTACCGAACCCAATGTTGCTGGGGTTCCAAGTCACTCCTTGATCCTCGGAAAGAATGATCGACTCATACCAATTCGACATCAGGATTTTCGATGAGTTAGAAGGGTCGATTGCGATGCCTACACCAGTCAGTATTGGATCCAAACGAGTCCAGGTGTCTCCCCCATCCGTGGATTTGAATAATCCGTTCGAATTCTCTGTCGCCGGTAATGGAGGCCACGCGTTGCTTGCATAGAGAATGCCTGGATTGTTGGAGTCGATGGCGATTACCTCTGCGCAGGGTGCAGTGAATCCGGTGCTCGCATGTGTCCATGTTTGTCCTTCCGTATAGGAGCAACGATAGATACCATTTTCATGGGTGCCACAATATAGGTAGTGATTGGTGGCGGTACTTGGCGTGAACGCCAGGTAGCGGGTATCCAGAGGTGTCTGGAGCCCGTCATTCATAGAAGCCCAACTATCGCCTCCATCAAGAGATCGGAAAACTCCTTCACCGCCAGATGTATAGAAAGATCCACCCGTGGCAGCATAGATGCGTTGTGAGTTGAGGGGATCAATCGTAATGGACAACACGGCCGCTGAAGTGGATAAACCAGTCTGGCTCCAAGTATCACCAGAATCGGTGGAGCGGAAGACACCACCCCCGCCGCCGTTCCCTACATAGATGATGCTGGGATCGTTAGGGTCGATGGCAATGCATCGTAAACCACCTGTACTAGTAGCGATTTGCTCCCAGCTTGCCCCGTCATCGGTGCTTCGGAATACGCGGTCTCCAATTGCGAAGACTGTTGATGTTCCTGACACCCAAGCAAATTCCCAGATGTTTGTGCTGGACATCACGCCTACATCTGGTTCCCAAGTTTGCCCTCCATCGGTGGAACGGTAACAGCCACCATCAGCTGCTCTTCCAGCCAACACAATGTTTGAATCGTTTGGCTTGATGGCAACCGCCACGACTCCACTGCCTCCATTAATCCCGGCTGTCAAGGGTTCCCATGCCTTGAAATCCCAGATGTCAAAGTTCGCATCGGATTCATCGACGATCCCAGGAGTGCCAATGCTGCTGATGCGGATGCGACAAGCGGAAGAAATCGAACCAGTGATCGTCCATTGGTACGATCCGTCATTCTCCGTGGGATCGATGAGCGCTTTCCATGTCCCTTTTTCGTTGTACGAAATCTCGATTCTTACCTCCCCCGTCACCCCAGAACTGGTCCAGGTGACCTGCTGAGTGGAACCTCGTTGCCAGAATTCCCCGCCGTTGGGAGAGAGAACTTGAATGGAGGGAGAATCCACATTGGGGTTTTGATAAGAGGTTGTAGCCGTTAGATAACTCGCTTGCGGCAAGATGAATGAGAAGAGCATCGCAAAGACTAACATAACTGCCACCCGCTTAGGCAATGTACCCATGTCTTCCTCCCGGTTCTTGTAAGTTGAATGAAGAAGGACTCCCGTTTTTCAAGGAGAGTGTAGGAAGATAGATCTTATGCGTCAATCGAAGAATAAACATCAGAATTGCCCTTCTCATGCCCATTGGCTCGCCTGTCTAGAGCGCTTACGCTGGAGGATTCCTGATATAACTACGGTTTCCAGAACACCAATTCGCAACCACTTTGTTTCACATGCAGCCAATATCCCTTACCGGCTTGGAATCCTCCACCGAATTTGGCATTGCCGTAGCTACTACCCGTCCAATAGTAGGCCACACCCGAGATCAGGTTCTGGTTGACTGCTTCATCCAAAGTAACATCGTTCCCTTGGTAACGAATCCGGGGAGCGTCCCAAGCATAGTTGTCAGGGTAGGGTACACCGATAATGTTCCAACCGGTAGACAACGCGATCGCTGTTTCGCTTTCTTCAGATAGAATTCCCATAACCTCATAATCCACCGGATTGCTTCCGGGCAGTTTAAGCCAGTAGCCATTGCCCAGGACCAGAGTCACCTGGCCCCCACCCAGGTATCGAGAGTTGGCCGCATCCCAGGCAAAAAGCACCCAGCCGGAGGGAAGGCCTGAAAAAACGCTGGCGGAGGTTGAGGATTCCGGCTGCAACGGAAGGGAGATCAGGTTCCAATTCTGAGAGAGGTTTAATTGATAAGTAATTGACCCACTTGGAATTGTAGAAAAACTTTGATCAGAACCATAGCCGATACCAGTGTTGTTTTGAGCTACCAGTCGAAAGTGGTATATCTTTTCAGGTTCTAATGGGCCAATATTCTGGAAAAAAGCGATGGGAGTTCCTCCATCACCTACCTGTTGGTGAAGTGTGCTTTGGTCGTACGCAGTGGAGTTACCCCATTCGAACCAGGCTTCGCAAGCCTGTCCTCTCGGATTGACAATTCCTTTAAGGGTAGCGGACGTCGATTGAATCCCGGAGGCAATCCCGGTGACTACATCTGGTGGAAGGTCCACAAGCGTGGCCGCTAGCGAGCGAAAATGAGCTGTCGCTTCTAGCTTTCCGGAGGCAGAGGGGACATAGTTCCAGTGGACAACACCATTCTCATCAGTAATGCCGGATAGCACTAGGACCGTAGGGGAGGTGACGATGGTGGTGATTGTATACCCCATCAAGGGAATGCCCTGGGCATTCTTGATTTGGCTTTCGAGTTGGACCGGAACTCCCGCAGAGAGATTCCGGTACGAGCTAGATAGAGTGAGCGTTGTAGCCAGATAATCACCAGAGATTGGCAGCACTTGAACTGTTGCAGTGGACGTGAAGACGCCATTTCCCGTGGAACGCTGCACGGAGCAATTTCCGGAAGTATCCTTGACTCGCGCCTCCAACCGATGAATGCCTAAACTCAAGGGCTCTACCTCTGCCCACCAGGTGCTAGTACCGGTGGCCAGACTCCAGCTTCCCAAATCAATTCTCCATTCTACCCGTTGAATTCCCTTGTTATCCGTGGCCGTGCCTATTGCTACAAAGGGTTCACCTTCCATGATGTGTCCGCTAAGAGGAAAAATAATCTCAGAAACTGGCAAGACATTGTCACCGATATCATCCGAGGGATCCCAAAGGTTTCGACCTGCCGTGTATTCAGAGCCATCTGACTCTCCTCCACCGTCCGTGTCAGGATTGTTCGGTAAGGAGAGCCAGCTCATTGTTACCTTGGGTAATTTGTAGATCTCAAGCTCCACTGGGTTAGCGAAATAGTCGGACGCCTCGGTTGAGCCAACTGCGCAGGGAGACACAAGGATTTTTGCGTGATCCCCTATCGCATTCAAGGGAATGACCAATTCCACGAATTTCCCGGCACATCCTCTCAGAAGGTTTGTTTTTACTTCGAGGCCAGTTACATAATCGATTAGTCTTACACCAGTTGCTCTGACTTCCGCCAGATACTCGGTACTAGAATCGAGGTCTGTACAAACATGAAAATCAAATCCCCACGGAGCATTGGTAGCAGGAGGATCATGCACGGTGAGCAAAAATGCCACACAATCCAACTTGTCATCCTTTGCTGCATATAGTTCCTTTAAGTCCGTCCCTTGACCTCCTTTTGTATCTCCCTGAGGATCAGTGGCCAATGGTGGCAAGGAATAAGATTCCCAATCCATGCTTTCTCCGTCAACCGTGATTCCCTCACCACTTCCCCGAAGCTCCAGTCCGTCGGATAGTCCATCGAAATCGGTATCTGGATTTAGGGGATCAGTAAAACTAGCTATTTCCTCAAAATCAGATAATCCATCCCCATCGCTATCTGGAAGGGATAAATTTGTCCCTGCCTGTCGCTCCGAGGTGTCCCAAAGGCCGTCTCCGTCTGAATCAGTGCGAATTAGCTCATCCGGATAAGGGATGGTGTCATAGATATAGGAGTTAAAAAAACTTTCCCAGCTGGAGGTAGTTAATGTTTCGAGAGCCGTTTGCAGGTCATCTACGGTATACCATACGATGCCAGAACTGGACTTTGGTAACGCATAACGCAGGAATTGAAATAGAGAGTCCAGAGTCCCCTGATGCTTAGTTATTATGTCAATCGCTGAAGAGAAGAGGGCATATAACGAGCTGGCATTTCTCCACTTCAATCCGATATTTTCGATCGGCGCGAGCGGAATTCCTTCTTTTGCTAGGAATTCTAACCAACCCTCGTAATTCTGTAATATGAATTTTTGAAATACTGTGAGGTTATAGTCGTAAGGCGGCTGCGAGGTTTGGAGGCCGCCCCGCTGTTTTACGAAGGTACTCGCCCTGGGCCACATTGTCGAACGCCATTGATAGAAAATATTGAAACCCTCTGTTCCCCAATAGCCTCCACCTCCTTGGGCACACACAACATCTGCTGCCCACGCATGCCCCATCTCATGATGTCCATCGTCGTTATCAATCAACGCATGGTCACTCCACATACTATTGATAGAGCCTCCAAAGTGACTTATTGGAACTATATTAGAGCCTGGTGGGTCTAAAAACCAAGTATAGTTTGGAAGTAGTAGGGGTCCCAAGCACCGGTTTTGCTCAGCAGCAAAGGTGAAAAAGGTAGATAAACGAATGGGAGTTTCAAGTAGATCCCGTTGGGGAACGACAAGTGAATATACCGTGCCATCGATTACTTGCCTGAAAACGTGAACTTCATCTAGAGAACCTAACCCGATCAATGCTTGATAGATAGTGGAAACTCCCATCCGAAAACCACTGTCGCTTTCGGGAGCGGGAACCCATGCCTCCCAGCCTATAGGAAGTTGAAATTCTAGATCTATCTGGAAGGGATTGTCTACATAATTTGTTCCCAAAACTTCGCCTTTTGGAAGTAGAATTGCATGTGGTGCAGCGAAAAGCGCATATACATTGTTGCAATACGCCCGATATTGGCTATCTTCCTCAATGAATCGGTTCAAATTCACTCTGTAGCTGATGAAATACGGTGGCTCGGATGCCTCGCTTAAGTGAAATTCGAGAAATGGAGCACCCCAGCTGAAGAGGGTTGATGTCCAGGCAACGTCGCTTCCCCATTGATCCTTAATTTCCAGCTGCTCCATCTCAAGAAATGTATCCAGCGGAAGAGGTGGAGGTAAGTCACCCAAAGGGGTTAATAGGAGGTCGCTCTTCTGGTTGGTGAAGATTTCAACTTTCCCCCAGCCAGTAGAGGGTGCTGTCACTGTGATCGTGACGTTGTAGGTCCATTCCTCTTGCTCAAGCTTGGTTGGCGCAGCGCTTTCTGCAGCCCTATCTCGGGGAAGGTTAGGCACATTAGCTGTAAGATCAATTGGGTTCAAAATCGTTGAGTGGTTTCCATTGATTGAGTCACTGAACGAAGGAGTTGTATAGGGGGATTCATTTGCTTCCGAGATTTGGTTCAATGGAGCGCCAAACCAAAACATCAAACAGCATAAAACGAGAAGCATTGCCTTGCTGGTCAGCGTTTTCATCTGCATCTCCCCGTACCACCTCGTGTAGATCACTCCTGTCATTATACTCAGTAAATCGAAAATGCTTTCTCACTCCACATAGAACGAGGAAAAGCCTTCTGAGTCTTTATGATGAAGGGGCGCTTTCCTTACTTGGATAGTTTATCCCTGTACCTAGCTCTGGTGGCTTGGTGCCGAAGGGGGGAGTCGAACCCCCACTGGAGTTCTCCAACTACGCCCTGAACGTAGCGCGTCTGCCATTCCGCCACTTCGGCACTGGAGCAATTGTACTGAAATAAAAAAACTCCCGCAATCCCCTTGCTTTTCCCCGCGAACCCCTATATATTGTGCTAGATTATTTGAAGAACCCAATAAGTAGTAGTTTCATCCGAATGGAAGGAAAGGGCAATGGAGAAGGTACCCCTGCAACTATCACCAAACGCCATCACCGTATTGGAAAAACGATACCTGAAAAAGGACGCCAACGGAAGACCGGTCGAGACACCGGAAGAGATGTTTTGGCGTGTCGCCCATAACATCGCCGCAGCGGACCGAATCTACGATGGGGAAACTGATACCCACGGTCTGGCCGTCACGTTCTACAATTTGATGGCCTCGCTCGATTTCCTACCCAACTCGCCCACCCTGATGAACGCTGGGCGGGAATTGCAGCAACTCTCCGCCTGCTTTGTGTTGCCGATCGAAGATGATCTTGACTCCATCTTCACCTCGGTGAGGAACACCGCCTTGATCCAGCAGTCGGGTGGCGGGTGCGTGTCCGGAGATTCCTATGTTTTCACGACGTTTTGCGGAGGTGAAAAGATTGCCACTCTCTACAAACGAATTGAAGCGTTGGATCTCCCCACAAGGAATCACCCCGACCACCGAGTGATCAATGTGCGGTCCCTGGGGATTCGTACCTTCGCGCTGGATCCAGCCACCGGACGTTTCCAGGTCAAGCCGATCACCCACCTTTGGAGATGGATCGTGCCCGCTGAAGCAAGGCTACGAGTGCAAGCGCGGGACGGCACCGAAGTTACCACCAGTGCCTGGCATCCCTTTCTTTGCTTCACTCCAGGTGGGATTCGGGAACGAAGGGCGGACGAACTTCAGCCAGGCGACTTGCTGCTGACCCCCAACCGGTCCATTCGCACAGCATGGCCTTTCCTTGAGCCTTCAACCGTAGAGGGGTTTGCACTTTCCGAGCCGCTAGCTTGGCTAGCTGGATTTACACTCGGAGACGGTTCCCTGGATTGGTTTCAGAACCGAGCGAATCGGTATCGGGCTCTCCGCCTTCGGCTATTTGACGCGGAAATGGGGAATCTGGCCTACGCAACCGAAGTATTGGCTTCGCAGGGAGTTTTCGTGACCCCGAATCGGGACAAACGCGGTCTCTGGCGCGTAACCACTACCAACCAGAGTTTCGTGCCCCGATTTGCCAAGTTACTGGCATTGAACCCCGGCCCGAAACAGGGATTGTGTCTGCCTGAGTGGGTGGCCAAATCCCCCTTGTCCATCATCGGCGCTTTCCTGGCAGGATTGGTTGACTCCGATGGGTACATCTCTGTTCCGAGGAGGCGGATCGAGTTCAGCACAGTCTGCCCTGAGCTTGCCCATGGCTTGGTGACCTTGTTGAGCGCGTTGGGCCTGAATCCTTCTGTGCGGGAAAAGCCCCCCGGAAAGAAGGGGAAAAGGTGCGAATTTGTTTTGCATTTTGCGGATGCGAAGCGCACGCCCGAGTTAGCCGGCATGCTGTCATCCTGGCTGCGCACGCCGAGCAAGCGGGAGCGTCTGGCTGATGTACAAACAGCGTTGTGCCACAACACGCATCCCCGCATCCCTCTCCCCTTTCATGCCCTCGAAGGTCTGTTGAAGGAAGTTGGAGTACCCACAGACCGGTTGCCGATTCACAAAGGACCGGTGCGAGTGGGAGAGGAACTAATCTGGTTGAGCCGGGCGAAATGGGGGCAAGGAATTGGGGAAGACACTCTGTGCAAGCTGGTGAAGGCGCTGCGTAGGATCTTGCCTCCTGCGCGCCAACCTGAACTGGATCGATTGGAAGCTTTGGCGGAAGGCTGGGCAGTCGTGGCAACCGTGCGGCCCGCTCCCCAGGAGGAACCCTTCTACGATTTCACGGTAGAAGGATTCAATAACTATTTGGCGGGAGGGGCCGGGGGAAAACTGACTGTTGTACACAATACCGGATTCTCCTTTTCCCGCTTGCGACCCAAGAACGACATGGTCAAAAGCACCGGTGGCGTCGCGTCGGGACCGATCTCTTTCATGCGCGTCTTCAACATGGCCACGGAAGTGATCAAGCAGGGTGGCACCCGGCGGGGGGCCAACATGGGCATCCTGCATGTCTCCCATCCGGACATCGAGGATTTCATCGACTGCAAGAACGACCCAACCGCTTTCACCAATTTCAACATCTCCGTCGCCCTCAGCGAGGATTTTATGCGCCAGGTCGAGGAAAACGGCGAATACGCCCTGCTCAATCCTCGCTCGGGTGAGTTGGTGCGGACGATTCCGGCTCGCCAGATTTTCGACAAAATCGTGGCCAACGCCTGGCGATCCGGTGAGCCGGGGATCGTTTTCTTGGACCGGATCAACCGTGACAACCCGACGCCGGCACAAGGGTCGATTGAAAGTACCAATCCTTGTGGCGAACAGCCGCTTTTGCCTTACGAAGCTTGCAATCTAGGGTCGATTAACCTAGCGAAAATGGTTTCCCCATCAGACGGCAATGCGGCCATAGATTGGGATCGGTTGCGAGATACCGTCCACTTGGCCGTTCACTTCCTGGACAACGTCATCGATCAGAATCATTACCCGCTACCCGAGATTGCGGAGATGGCGCGGGGCAATCGAAAAATCGGCCTGGGGGTGATGGGTTGGGCGGATCTTCTGGTCCACATAAAGGTTCCCTACGACTCCGAGGAAGCGCTGAACCTGGCCGAAAAACTGATGGAGTTCATTCATCGGGAAGGAATCGCGGCTTCGGTTCAGTTGGCAACGTCGCGCGGTGTGTTCCCCCATTTCGAACAGTCACTCTACGCGACCAACGGACCCCGATTGCGCAATGCCACGATCACGACCATCGCACCCACCGGCACCCTATCCATCCTTGCCGGTTGTTCCTCCGGCATCGAGCCGCTCTTCGCGATCATCTATCTCCGTACGGTGATGGACAAAACCCAGATGAAAGAGATCAATCCCTATTTTGAGCATCTCGCCAAATTGCGCGGCTTCCACAGCCCGGAATTGATGCATGCCATTGCCGAGCGTGGCTCCATTCGCGGGTTGGACGATGTGCCAAAGGACATTCAGGCGATTTTCCCGATTGCCTACGATGTTTCACCCGAGTCTCATCTGCGGATGCAGGCCGCCTTCCAACGGCATACCGATAACGCCGTGTCCAAGACGGTGAATTTCCCCAAGGAAGCCACCGAACAGGATGTCGAGCGGGTGTTTCTCTTGGCGTTTCGCGAAGGTTGCAAAGGGGTGACGATCTACCGCGACGGAAGCCGGCAGGAGCAAGTGCTCTCGATCCCCAGCAACGGGAAGAAGGAGAAAAACTGGGAGGAAATGGCGCAAGGTCGACACAAAGTCGCCCGCGAGCGGCCCAAGATGACTCATGGCACCACCGAGCGAGTGGAAACGCCCCGAGGTAGGATTTACGTGACCGTCAACGAGGATGAGGCGGGCGTTTGCGAAGTATTCGTGGAGTCCCGCGATCAGGAAGCCGACGGGCTTTCCCGACTGATTTCCCTGGCCCTGCGGGCGGGTGTGGACCCGCAGGAGATCATCGAGCAACTTTGGCGCTGTGAATCGCGCGAAGCGATCAACGATTTTTCGGCGGACGGCACACGGGTACTGGTTCGATCCATTGCCCAGGGCGTGGCGTTGGCCATGGGCCGCCGCGTCTGGGGTCCGGGCTATGCGGGTCCCTTCAGTCATCGGACCAACAACGGCCTTTTCACCAAACCGAGTGCGGAACCCGCCGGAAAACGAACCATCGGCGGGGTCTGCCCCGAGTGCGGGAACACGCTAGAATACGTGGAAGGGTGCCTGGTGTGTCGCTATTGCGGGTATTCCAAATGCGCTTAGGAGAGCAATGATGACGACAGAGGAACTGATGCAAATTGCCCTGGATCTGGTCGGGTTTCGCCAAATTCCAGCCGATTCGGCCATCCACGTGCGGGGTACGGGGATCCGGAAGGTGTTCTTTGCCGTGGACGTGTCTTCCGCCGAGATCCTGGTCGCGTCCAAGATCGGCTGCGATTGCGTGCTGGGCCATCATCCCCGGGGCAAGGCCGCTTCCACCTACCATGCCATCATCGATCGGCAGACGGAACTGTTGCAGGAACTGGGTGTGCCGTCCGAGCAAGCCTTGAAGGCCACCAAACGGCAGCGGGAAGTTTTTTTCTACAGCTCCCACCGGGCCAATTGGGAAGAGGTGGTTTTGACAGCGGAAACACTGGCGATGCCGTTTCTGAACGTGCACAACCCGTTGGACGAACTCGGTCGAAGGCTGATCCAAGCGAAGTTGGCGGAACGGGAGACGGCGGGCTGGAAACTGGGGGATGCCTTGCAGGCCTTGCTGGAATTCCCAGAAATTGCCCGTGCTCCGCTGGAGCCCGTTCTGGCGATGGGCATTCCCGACGCACCGGCCGGCCGGATCGCCGTGTTCCACGGCGTGGGAACGAACGGTTGGTTCGGGGCTGCGGACGCCCTGTTCCGTCACGGCTACGACACCGTGCTCTACATTCACATCGACGCCGGGGAATTGGAAAAGCTTCGCCAAGCGCACCCCACGAAAAACTTGATCATCTCCGGCCATATCGGCTCGGACATGGTGGGCATCAATCCGTACCTGACGAAGTTGGAGCAGCGGGGGGTCCAAGTCCAGCGGCTTTCTGACTTCTTGCCTTCCTAGACGAGACCGACCGCTTCGACTATTCTATTGAGCAATTCCGGGTCTTGTATTCGCGTGGAATTGGTTTCTACAACCCAAGGGGGTGACTGAATGAACGAAACATTGTATTGGATCCTGGGAGTGGTAGTCTTCCTCCTACTGATTTTCCTGCCCTCCTTTCGCATCATCGGTCCAACAGAAGTAGGGCTGATCATCAAACGGTTTTCCTTCCACAAACTGCAAGAAGACAACCCCACCGCCTTTCACGGGGAAGCGGGTTACCAGGCCGACCTGTTGATGCCTGGGTGGCGCTGGAAATTGTGGCTGGTCTATCGCGTGGAGAAATACCCCTGGGTGCAAGTGCCGGCGGGTGAGATCGGTGTCGTCATTGCCCAGGTGGGCGCTCCATTGCCCATTGGAGCCAAATCTGCTGTTTTCAAGAAGGAATTCGCCAATTTCAGCAATCTGCGGGAATTCATTGCCGCAGGAGGACAAAAGGGCGTCCAACGCCCAGTGCTGCCGCCTGGATCCTTGGTCCCGATTCACCCGGTAGGTTTTCTGATTCTCACCAAGCGCCAAGTCTACGGCCTGCCCATCTCACCGGAATGGCGGACCAAAGTGAACCGGGAAGGAAAACTGACCCCCGAAGCGTTCGGCCTGCGGCCGGACCAACTCCAGTTGATGCGGATCGAACCCCAGCCCCGCAGCCGGGAGGGGGAAGTGACGGACATCGTCGGTATCGTCACCATCTATGAAGGCGATCCCTTGCCTGCGGGTGACATCGCCAGCCGGTTGGGCGGGTTTACCGACCTGGAAACGCTGGAACAGTCCGGCGCCGGGGATTTGAAACTGGTGGAGTCTTTGCTGGATAGCAAGAACAATCTGCATAACAACTACCAGGACTTCCAGGCTTTCCTGGACAATGGCGGTCGGATCGGACTGCAACACGACCCCTTACTCTATGGCGCCTATGCGCTGAACCCATTCCTGGTCAGTGTGGAAATGGTGCCGATGCTGGTGGTGGAGCAGGGCGAAGTGGCGGTGATCAAGGCCTACGTCGGCCTGGGAACGGAGGACATGTCGGGCTCCGAATTCAAGTTCGGCACGCTGGTTCGTCCCGGACATCGCGGGATCTGGCAGGAACCGATCCGTACCGGCAAGTACCCGGTGAACCCGCGCTGCTACCAGGCCGAGATTGTGCCCACCGCCATTCTCACCTTGAACTGGGCGGAAGCCACTTCACAGGCTCACAACCTGGACCGTCAGCTCTCCCAGATCGTGGCCAAGTCGCGGGAGGGGTTCGTCTTCCGCATCGACCTTCAGGTCCAGATTCATGTGCCGGACACCAAGGCGCCGCGGGTGATCTCCATGGTGGGGACGATGGCCAACCTGGTCAACGAAGTCTTGCAGGCCGCCGTCGGGAACCACTTCCGCGACAAGTTGCAGAGTATGCCGGCCATTTCTTTCATCGAGACGCGGCAGAAAGTGCAGGAAGAGGCTTTCCAGCACATCTCCAGTCATCTAGCGCAATACCAGGTGGAAACGAAAGGGGTCTACATTCAGGACGTGATCCTGCCGGAAAGCCTGGTGAAGGTGCTGACCGAGCGGGAAATCGCCAACCAGGAAATCCAGACCTACCAAAAGCAACGGCAAGCCGAGGACCAGCGAATCGCTACCGAGCAAGCCCGGGCCACGGCGGACATGCAGGCCAAGTTGGCCGAATCGCGCGTGAACGTGGAGATCAAACAGAACTTTGCCGTGGCCCGCAAGGCGGAAGCCGACGGGGAGGCCACCTTCATCCGGGAAACCGGTGCCGCCAAGGGCGCGGAAGTGGAGGCGATCGGGATGGCCCGCGCCAAGGCTTACGAGGCACAAGTGCGCGCGCTGGGGCAGGACGCCACGGCGATGGTGAACACGGTCACGGCCTTGGCGGATCGCGGCTTGAAGTTTGTGCCGGAAGTCTGGGTTTCCGGGCAGGGAGGCTCCCTGGACGGTCTGGCCGGATCGCTGATGCGTTTCCTGCAAGTGCGCAGCGGTCCGGCTACGCCCCCGGCCGAGAACCCGTAGCAGGAATACCGGGCGATCCTGCTAATTTTCAAAAATTAGTGGGATCGCCCGCAATCTAGAGGACGGGAATCTATCGATGTCGAACGAATTACCGATCGGAAAGTTAGCGGGAACCGATCTGGCCCGCCTGGTATACCCGTATTTGGGGAAATGTCGGGCGGACATTCTGCTTCATGCCAACGTGGGCGAAGATGCGGCCGCGGTGGATTTGGGCGGGGAGCTCTGCGTTCTGTCCGTCGATCCGATCACGGGCACCGCCCAGCGCATCGGCTGGCTGGCGGTGCACATTGCCGCCAACGACCTTGCCGCCTGCGGGGCGGAACCGGTTGGATTGCTGCTGACGATCTTGCTCCCTCCCCACTGCCCGGCCCAAGACTTGGAGCAGATCATGCGCGATGCTTCGCGAGCCGCTGCCTCCCTGGGGATGGAAATTTTGGGCGGCCACACGGAAGTGACCCCCTATCTGCCGCAGGCGGTGATCGTCTCCAGCGCGGTGGGAAAAGTAAGCAAAGGCCACTTGCTCTCCTCCGGCGGAAGCCAGCCGGGAGACACGCTGTACATCACCAAACAGGCTGCCCTGGAGGGAACGGCGATCCTGGCGGCCGAATTCCGCCGGAGCCGGCTGAACCAGATTCCAGCAGCCACGCTGGATCAGGCGGAGAGCTTTCTGCAGGAGATATCGGTCGTGCCGGAAGGCCTTCTAGCTCGAACGCAAGCGGTGCACGCCATGCATGACCTGACCGAGGGGGGGCTGATCGGTGGAGCCTGGGAGATGATGAGCGCCTCGTCCTGTGGCTTGCGCCTTGATCTGTCGCGCGTGCCCCTGCGAACGGAAACGAAAACCATCTGCCAGGCCTTAGCCGTCGATCCCTACCGCCTGATTTCCTCTGGCGCCATGCTGATCTCGACTCCGGCGGGACAACTGGAAGCCTTGTTTGCGGAAAAGGGCATTTCCCTGACTCCCATCGGAGAGTTCCTGCCAGAACGAAAATTCTTCCTTTGCCTGGGGGACACGCAACAGGAGGGGGAGCCGGAGGTGCATGAGGAACTCTGGCGAATCCTGAAAGAAAGTCGCGACTAGACAATTTCTCATTCGATCGAGAGGGAGATTTGGGCAAACGATGCGGTATGCTAAAGTGAGAGCGATGAAAAAAGCGATCGGTATCAGTATCCTGCTCTTCCTCCTACTCTTCTTGGGGGCCGCGGCATCCCCCAGCCTGGCCAAGGATTACCGCTGGACCCAGGTCTTGGTGGATGCGGAGGTCTTGCCGGACGGCACCCTCCAGGTGACGGAAACCCGCTCCCTCCGGTTTGAGGGGAACTATCACTTCGCCTACATCGAGATTGAACACAAGCAGATCCAGGGGATCGACCAGGTCTCGGTGGAAGAAAACGGCCAACCCTATCAGCAATCCTTCACCGAGGGGCCCGGCACCTTCAGCGTCACCGACAACATCAGCGCGACCACCATCCGTTGGAACTACGACTATGCCGACAGCGAGCGCACCTGGACCATCCGCTACCGGATCCTGGGCGCTCCCCGCTACGGCGCCATCGGCTTTTACGCGGACATGGACCAGCTCTACTTCCAGTTCATCGGCGCCGCTCACGACAAGCCGATGGATCTGGCCCGGGTCACCCTTCGCCTCCCCGTCGGCGCCGGCCAGGAAGAGTTGCGGGCCTGGGGGTACGGACCGATGGCCGGCAGCGGGGACGTGAAGATCCTCGACGACCACACCGTGCAGCTGACCGCCCAACCGCTGTGGGACGGAGAGTTCCTGGAAGCGCGCCTGCTGTTCCCCAGCGGGCTGGTGCAAAAGCCGGCCGACGTCACCCGCAGCACCCAGGCCATCCTGCCGCAGGTGTTGTCTCAACAGCAAGCGCAAGATGCTGCCGACCACTGGCGACGAATCTGGCTGGACGTGCAATACGGCCTGGCCATCGCCGTGGCGTTGCTGGTCCCCCTGCTGATGTTTTACCTGTGGTGGACCAAGGGCAAGGAGCTGCGTCTGCCTCCCGCCACCGCCATGATCTCCGGTCCTCCTTCCGGCCTGGCGCCCGCTGCCGTGGACATCCTCTGGCGGCAATCCGCCACCCAGAAGGGATTGATCGCCACCGTCTTCGATCTGGCACACCGAGGCTACCTGCAGATGGAGCAAGTGGTCGAGGGAGATTTCCGCCTGCTCAAGCTGAAAGAGGCCGATGCCGATCTGAAGCCGTTTGAAAATTCTTTATTGGGCCAACTGTTCGGCTGGGGCGAGACCAGCGTGCTGCTTTCTTCCCTGGCGCACCAGTTGGCTTCGTCCCTTAGCCAGCTGCAAAAGCAAGTTTGGTCCTACCTGGAACCCTTTCACTTCCTCGATGGCAACCCGGCGCAAATCCGCGGTTTCTACAGCGTGATCGGGATTCTGATGTTTCTTGCTGGATTCGGTTTGTTTTTTTTACAAGTGTTCCAATTAGGCCTTGCCCTGGGGTTCGCCTCGTTCTTCGTCTTCGGTTTTGGCATGGCGATGCCGCGCCGCTCCATCACCGGAGCCCGCGAGTACGCCGGTTGGAAGGCCTTCGAGAAGTACATGCTGGAGTTGGAGAAGCGGCCGGAGCTGAAAAACAGCACCCGCACCTTTTCCGAGTATCTACCCTACGCGGTGGTCTTCGGGATCGAGCAGAGTTGGATCTCCTCGTTTGTGGAACGGCCCAGTTTTGCCGCACCGCACTGGTGGGTGTGGGTGTACGCTGCCACCTACCAAGCGGGCGGGGAGGGACCCAGCGATTTCGGTCGGGCCTTGCAGCACTCCTTCGCGGATTTCACCTCCCGCGTCTCCACCGCCTTCGCGCCCCAAAGCAGCAATACCTCCGGCGGCGGGGGTGGATTTTCCGGCGGCGGTGGTGGCGGTGGGGGAGGAGGCGGCAGCGGTGCCGGTTAAGCGCCTGGGTTGGATCATCCTGTTTTTAGTCCTGGCGCTGTTGCTGTTCGTCATCGTGGGCGTGTCCCTGGGGTGGGGCAGCTCACTCTGGCCGATCCTGGGCGCCGCCGGTGTACTTCTGGTGGTCAGTTTCCTGCTATTGCGTGAATCGAAGCGGGAGCAAAGCGATTTCTTGCAAGCACAATCCATGGAAGGAGGTGCTACAGAACCCAGCGAGGGGGAGAACCCCGTAAATCCGCCGCCCAATGCGGCCGCACCAAATGATGGAAGGAGATGAACTTGCGCGAACTGACTGAATTGTGTCTGAACCAAACCAAACAGCTTGGTTGCTCCTACGCGGACATCCGTATCCTCCGACGGGAGCAACAGGAGCTGAGCTTGAAAAACAGCAACGTAGAAAACATCGCCCACGGGGAGGATTTTGGTTTTGGCGTGCGCGTGTTGAAGAACGGGGCCTGGGGGTTTGCCAGCTCCCGCACGCTGTCGCCGGAGAAGGTGAAGGAGATCACCGCCAAAGCCGTGCGCATTGCGGAAGCATCGGCGATCGTCAAACAGAAAGACGTCCTGCTGGCCGCGGTTCCTCCGGTAACGGCGAAGCTAGCCGCCACCTTTCAAATCGATCCCTTCCAGGTCCCCCTAGAGGAAAAAATCCAGTTCCTGGGCCGAATCGATGACAAGTTGCACCAAGTCAAAGGGGTCACGATTTCCCGCGCCTTTATGAATTTCTGGAAAGAGAACAAGGTATTCGCCTCTACCGAAGGCTCCTACATCGAGCAAGACAAGATCGAGTCCGGTGGCGGGATGGAAGCGATGGCCGTAGGAGAGGGAGATTACCAGATCCGGTCTTTCCCCAATTCCATGGGCGGTAATGTGAGAGCCTACGGCTACGAGTTTGTTCAATCTCTCGGGTTGCTGGAGAACGCGGAGCGGATCGGCCGGGAAGCGGTGTCCTTGCTGACGGCCAAACCCTGCCCGTCCGGGGAGATGGATCTCATTCTGGAATCCTCACAGCTCGGCCTGCAGATCCATGAATCCTGCGGGCACCCCACGGAGCTGGACCGGGTGTTCGGTACCGAAGCCTCCTACGCCGGCACCAGTTTCATGACTCCCGACCAATTGGGCAAGCTGCAGTACGGTTCTCCCCAGGTAAATATCGTAGCCGATGCCACCAGCCCGGGCGGACTGGGAACCTTCGCCTATGACGACGAGGGCGCCCCGGCCCAGTGCGTAGACATCATCCGCCAGGGACGATTCGTGGGGTATCTCACCAGCCGGGAAACGGCCCGCGTTTTGAATGTCCCCAATAGCGCAGCGATGCGGGCGGACGGCTGGGGGCGAATGCCCATCATCCGGATGACCAATATCTCACTGCTGCCGGGCGATGCCAGCTTGGACGAGATCATTGCCGACACCGAGCACGGCCTCTACCTGATCACCAACAAATCCTGGTCGATCGACGACAAGCGGTTGAACTTCCAGTTCGGCACCGAGATGGCGTACGAGATTGAAAACGGCAGGCTGGGGGCGGTGGTGAAAAACGCCACCTATACCGGAATGACCCCCCAGTTTTGGAATTCCTGCGATGCTGTGGCCGGCAAGGACTTTTGGACCCTCTGGGGCCTCGTCAATTGCGGCAAGGGACAGCCATCGCAAGCGATGCACGTCGGACATGGGGCAGCACCCGCCCGGTTCCGCAAAGTGCAAGTAGGAGTGATGAAGGGATGAACAAAGACCAAGTCCTCGAAATCCTGAAAAAAACCCTCTCCCAAGCTCGCTGTGACCAATGCGAGGCCGTAGTCATTTCCCAGGAGCAGGAATTGACCCGCTTCGCCAACTCCATCATCCACCAGAACACCATGCAGGAAGACGCCACGCTGACCGTTCGAGCGATTCTGGGCAAGCAGATCGGGATCGCTTCCAGCAATCTGCTCACCGACGAAGCGATCGCCGCCGTGTTGGAGAGGGCCACCACCATTGCCCGGCTCTCCCCGGCCAACGAGGAGTTCGTATCTCTTCCGGGACCGAAGCCGATTTCTGAAGTCGACGCCTTTGTGCCGCGGACGGCGCAAACCACGCCGGAAGAACGAGCGCAGGGCGTGCGCAAGCTGGTGGAGAAGATTGCTGGGCACGAGATCCTCGCTTCCGGCGCGTATTCCACCACCACCAATCAATTGGGCGTGGCGAATTCGCTGGGCGTGGAAGCCTATGCCGAAAGCACCCAAGCTTCGTTCTCCACGGTGCTGCTCTCCGCGAACTCCGCCGGCTATGCCGATCGGGAATCACCCGATGCCGGCCAGATCGATGCCGAAGAGATCGCCGAAGAAGCACTGAAACGGACGCTGGATGCGCGCGACCCTCGCGCCATCGAACCGAAGGAAATGGAAACCGTTTTCCTGCCCTATGCCGTGGCCGAGATGCTGGACTACCTGGCCTACATGGGATTGGGCGCGCAAAGCGTGCAGGAGCAGCGCTCCTTCGTCAACGACTTCCAGGGCAAACAGGCCGCGATGGATGAAATCACCATCTGGGACGACGGCTTGGATCCCCGCGGATACGCCATGCCCTTCGACTTTGAGGGTCAACCCAAGCGGAAGGTGTTCTTCTTCGACCAAGGCGTGGTTCAGGGCGTAGTCTACGACTCCTTCGCCGCGTTTAAAGAAGGCAAGGAATCCACCGGCCACGCCCTGCCCCAACCCAACGGCTATGGCGCGCTGCCGTTGAACATGTTCATGGCGCCGGGTCAGGCCACGGTGGAGGAGATGATTCGCAGCGTGAAGGATGGCGTGCTGATCACCCGATTCTGGTACGTGCGGCCGGTCCACCCCAAAACGACCCTGATCACCGGGATGACCCGCGACGGTACGTTCAAGATCGAAGACGGCAAGGTGGTTTACCCCCTGCGCAACCTCCGCTTCACCGCCAGTATCCTGGAGACGTTGGCCGGCGTGGAGTTGATCGGCAAGGAACTGAAACTGGAGGCCGGATTCTTTGGCGGCACGATGGTCCCCGCGCTGAAGACGAAGTCCTTCAAGTTCACCGGACAAACCACCTTCTAGGGAAGCAAAATGCCAGGCTGGTTGTGGTGGATTCTCTGCGGGTTGGGCGGAGCGCTGCTCTCCTATGGTTTCTTTCCGATGAGGAAAGCGATCGGGCTCGGTTCCGGCACGATCGTGGCCGTGGTGGGCGCGGTGCTCGGCGGGTACCTCTTCAACGTATTGGCGAAATACCCGGCCACCCACTGGATCACCTTGCTGGCAGCGTCTGTCCTCGGACTTCTATTTCTCTGGCTCGTACGGTTGTTCAGCCCCAGGCGGATTTTGTAGGATCACGGACCCGGGATGAAACAAAACGGGGAGAGCGATCCGCTCTCCCCGTAGCATTTCCTGCCAAAAATCTCAGTTAGCGGAAAAGGCCCTTCTTGTTCTTTTTCTCTTTGGCTTTTGCCGGCTGTTCGCGGCCCTCCATCGACTGAATCTGCTGCAGCAATTCCCGCAGTTCCCCAGAGATCTTCTTGGGGACCACCACTTTCAATTGCACCACCAGGTCCCCCTTGGCGGATCGGCCCAGATAGGGGAGGCCCGCGCTGCGGATGGTCATCCGATGATCGGCCGGTGTGCCGGCGGGGATGTGTAACGGATGTTTGTCCAGTACCGATTCCACTTCCACGGTTCCACCCAAAACCAGGGTAGGGTAGGGCACCCACACCGTCGTCAGCAGATCCGCTCCCGCGCGCTCGTAGCGGGAATCCTTTTCCACCCCGATACTGACGAAAAGATCACCGGAAGGACCGCCCAACGGCCCCGCATCCCCTTCGCCGCTCAGCCGCAAGCGCGTTCCCTCCTCCGCTCCCGCCGGAACGCGGAACGAAATCTGGTGAGTGGACCGCTGCAAACCGGTTCCCCGGCAGACCAAACAGGGAGTGCGGATGATTGTTCCCTGGCCGCGGCACTCGGGACAGCTGATCTCTTGCACGAATTGACCGAACAGGGATTGATTGACCTGGCGGATCACGCCGCGACCGTTGCAGCGCGAACAAGGGGAGGCTGTGGTTCCGGGCTCTGCCCCGTTGCCCTGACAGGTGGAGCAATGCTCTACCCGGTTCACGGAGATTTCCTTTTCCACGCCCAGGGCCACTTCCTTCAAAGAGATGCGCACCGATGCGCGCAGGTCATGGCCACGGACCGGCCCATATTCCCTGGCACCGGCTTGCTGGCTGAAAACGCTGCCAAAGAAACTCTCAAAGATGTCGTTGATGCCGCCGAAACCACCTTGGAAGCCGCCGAAACCGCTGGGGATTTCCTCGGCCGTGCCGAATTGGTCGTAGCGAGCGCGCTTGTCCGGATCGGAGAGCACTTCGTAGGCCTCGTTGATGTCGCGCATGCGATCGGAAGCGCCAGGGTCAGGGTTCAGGTCCGGATGGAATTGCCGCGCCATCTGGCGGTAGGCTTTCTTGATCTCGTCCGCCGGTGCCTCTCGTTCCACACCCAGGAGGTCGTAGTAGTCTTTTTTGGCAGGCATCTCAGGCCGTCTGCATTCGGTCGCTCCGATTCAAGCGGAGGAGTTTCTTTTACAAAAAGCCACTCTCAGGGAGCAATCGCTCCCTGAGAGGTTTGATTTCTTGCAGCTGAAATCCGTTTTCAACGTTTCACGCTATCCGACTCACGTTGCACGTCGGTGCTAGTTTTTCACCTCGTAATCGCCTTCCACGGTCTTGCCATCGGTTGGCGGCGGCGTCTCCCCGCCCGAAGGCGGTGGCTGCTGCGGACCCGGACCGGTTTGACCGGGTGGTTCGGCTTGGGCCTGCTTATAGACCTCTTCCCCCACCTTACCCAGCAAGTCGGAAACTTCGCGCATCTTCGCTTCCACCTGGTCCATCTTGTTGTCTTTCAACATCTGCTCCAACTCGGCGATCGACTTTTCGGCGGCCTCGGCCTTGGCCGCGTCCACCTTGCCCTTGAAGTCGTTTAAAGTCTTGCGGCCGGTATACACCAGATAGTCGGCCTGGTTCTTCAGCTCCACTTCCTTCTGCCGCTGCCGGTCCTCATCGGCAAAACGCTCGGCCTCCTTGGTCATCTTGTCGATATCGTCCTTGGCCAGGCGGGTGCCGCCGGTGATGGTGATCGACTGTTCCTTGCCGGTGGCCTTGTCCTTGGCCGAAACCTGGATGATGCCGTTGGCGTCGATCTCGTAGGTGACCTCAATCTGCGGCATGCCGCGGGGAACCATCGGAATCCCTTCCAGCACGAAATGGCCGAGGGAAACGTTGTCCTTGGACATCGCCCGCTCGCCCTGCAATACGTGCACCTCCACCGCCGGCTGGTTGTCCGTAGCAGTGGTGAAGGTCTGAGTTTTGCGCGTGGGGATCGACGTGTTGCGGTCGATCATCTTGGTGAAAACGCCACCCAGGGTTTCGATCCCCAAGGAGAGCGGCGTGACATCCACTAGCACCACGTCCTTGATTTCGCCGCCGATCACGCCGGCCTGAATG
>Ga0315288_10002437_pt1 | contig 24088 bp, 25 predicted proteins | sample YL17G11_20_MG_FD_203454 | JGI IMG/M metagenome (GOLD analysis project Ga0315288, IMG submission 203454) | Sediment microbial communities from Yellowstone Lake, YNP, Wyoming, USA - YL17G11_20 | ecosystem: Environmental > Aquatic > Freshwater > Lake > Sediment | place: USA: Wyoming | collected... | reverse complement strand
CACAATCGGGATCCCACTCGAAGACCCGGAGGGTTACAAGCTGACCGTGGCTGACGCGGTCCGGATCACCTGGGGCGGTGTGTACGTTCACTCCGCCCCGTGGTCGGTGGGTTCGCAGGGCTACGCGAACGTCAGCCACGGCTGCATCAACCTGGGGCCTGACAATGCGCTCTGGTACTTCAACCAGGTGGGCATCGGCGACCCGGTCGTCATCAACTGGTAGCGGCCGGGACCGAGTCCGTCCGGGACCCGGTGTAGTCGACATTCCAATGCTTGATGCCGTTGAGCCAGCCCGAGCGCAGCCGTTCGGGCTTGCTGAGCGGAGTCAGGTCGGGCATGGCATCGGCGATGGCGTTGAACATCAGGTCGATGGTCATTCGGGCCAGGTTGGCTCCGATGCAGTAGTGCGCGCCCGTGCCGCCGAAGCCCACGTGCGGATTGGGGTCGCGCAAAATGTTGAACGCCATCGGGTCGTCGAATACCTCTTCATCGAAATTGGCCGACCGGTAGACCATCACCACCCGCTGGCCCTTTTTGATCTTCACTCCGCCAAGCTCGGTATCGGACAGCGCGGTGCGCTGAAAGGAGGTCACCGGGGTGGCCCATCGGACTATTTCGTCGACGGCGGTGGCCGGCCGCAGCTTCTTGTAGAGCTCCCACTGGTCACCGAACTCAGTGAAGGCGTGCATGCCATGGGTGATCGAGTTGCGGGTCGTCTCGTTGCCGGCCACCGCCAGCAGGATGACGAAGAATCCGAATTCGTCGTCGGAGAGTTTGTGGCCCTCGACGTCGGCCTGCACCAGCTTGGTGACCAGGTCGTCGCGGGGGTTGGCGCTTCGGTCGGCGGCCATCTGCATGGCGTACATGATCAGCTCGATGGAGGCACCGATCGCGTCGTTGGACGCGAATTCCGGATCGACGTCGCCGACCATTTGGTTGGACCAGTCGAATAGCTTCTTGCGCTCTTCCTGCGGCACCCCCATCAGACCGGCAATAGCCTGGAGCGGGAGCTCGCAAGAGACCTGTTCGACGAAGTCGCCGGAGCCTTGCTGCGCCGCGGCTTCGGCGATGGCGCCGGCCCGCTCGCGAAGCTCGGCGCGAAGCAGTTCGATTGCGCGGGGCGTGAATGCGCGGGAGATGATCTTGCGCAAGTGGGTGTGATGCGGGGCGTCCATGTTGAGCAGCACGAACTTTCCGCGCTCGATCTGCTCTTCGACAGTGCCCTCCCGGTAGCGCGGTAAAGCGGTCTTCTCCTGGCTGGAGAACACATCACTGCGCCGCGAAATCTCCTTGACATCTCGGTGTTTGGTCACCACCCAGTAGCCGCCGTCGTCGAATCCGCCCACGCCGAGAGGTTGCTCGTTCCACCAGATAGGGGCAGTCCTGCGCAGCTCGGCGAGTTCTTCGATCGGCAGGCGTTCAGCGTGAATGTCGGGGTCGGTGAAGTCGAACCCGGGCGGCAGATTGGGGCCGGCCATAGGTGTCTCCTCATGTCGGTGGCTGGTGTGATCCCTGATCCTGAGGGATGAGTGCCCGCATCGCAACCAGTTCGGTGGCCCCAGCCGTGGGGGAGATCTGCGCGGTTCAGCGCCCCGCGGGGGTCACCGGCGCCATGGTGACCGTCGTGGTGCTCACGGTCGGCGGGGTCGACGAGGTCGACGGGGTCGACGGGGCTGCCGTCGTCGTGGGCGTCCCGGAGAATCGTGGCTGGCGGAACTCGATCCAGGAGTCGCGGTACAGCACGGAGTCGCCCTCGGAAACCAGAAAGAACGTCGGTGAAATCGCATAGGTGACGCCGTCGTTGGTGGCGATGATGGATCCATCGGAGGCGCGCGTTGCGGTCAGCGTCGCCGCGGCCTGATCACTCAGCCGGACACCCCGGTACTCGAGCACGCCGTCCGGGTCAACGCAGACGGCAACCATCGCACGAGAGGTACGCCCGAAAGCCATCAGGGTCTGGTCGGCGTCACATCGGGCCGAGGAGTTGAGGTATCCGGATTCATCGCTGCTGTAGTCGTCGCCGGACGGGGCCGCTACCGCCTCTCCCGGCGGCGGGCCTGCGGTGGTCGCGATGACAATGCTCGCGAGGACAATCGAGACCGCGGCCAACCCCGGCAACGCCGCTCTTCCGGACCGGTGATCGGGCAGCGGCGGTCGGTGTGGATCCAATATGGGGCGATCGAACATCGGGCTTCCTACGGTTCTGGCGGCCGGATAGCGGGAACTCTGCCAAGCGAACCATCTCAGGAGGTGATTTCGGTGTTGCCGCGGCGGCGTTTTGCGGGATCAATGCCCGCTTTCCCCGGGTTTCGCCCAGCAATCCCCGCGGTAGCGGTTAGGCTCGGCACCATGTTTCGCGGAGTTGTTATCGCAGCAGCAGTCGTAGCCGGGGCTTTGAGCGTCGCACCCTCAGCGGCCGGCGACGGACCCTACGCCGGTGATGTTCCGGGAATCACCTACGGCGCCAATCTGAGCGCACCGTGCTACCAGTGGGACCGGTTCATCTTCGGTCGCGGCCGCGACGGTCAGACGCTGGCCTGCCACTTCATCGAAAACCAGTCCTACGTCGGTTTGGTCAGGCCGCCGGAGGGTACCGGTTTCTGGGTGATCTCGCCCAAGCTGTACGGGGTCCAGACCGCCGGAGCGCCGTGCCCGGGTCCCCAGGCCGCTGCGCAGTCCCCGGAGGGCTTCCCGATGTTGTGTCGGGGCGCGTTGGGCTGGCAGGCGGGGTACCAGAAGGCCGGCGACTGGGCCAACGGCGGCTACTTCTTCCCGGCGGGGTAGGAGTTCGTCCCAGCCCGGGACAGCGGGCCGTTATACCGCTGCGGCAGCCTCGTTGAGTTCATTGAGCCGGCCCGTGGCCTCCAGGTACTCCTGTACCCAGCGCCCGATTACCGCTGCGCTGCGCTCTACCTTGGTCAGTTGGCCGACGACCTGACCGACCGGGTTGAACGCGACGTTCACCGTCTCGTTGGGGTACTTGCTGGTGGCGGCCACTGCCATGCCGGACACCATGTACTGCAGCGGCATTCCGAGCGGCTCGGGATTGCCGGGAGTCTGCCAGGCGTCGGTCCAGTCGTTGCGGAGCATGCGGCAGGGCTTGCCGGTGAACGACCGGCTGCGCACGGTGTCGCGGCTGCTGGCGTTGACATAGGCAGCCTGCTGAACCGGGGTGTTCTCGGCTTCCTCGACCATCAGCCACTGCGAGCCAGACCAGCTACCGGCGCATCCCATCGCTAGTGCGGCGGCGATCTGGTAACCGCTGCCGATCCCACCGGCGGCCAGCACCGGCCGGGGTGCGACTTCCTTGACCACCTGCGGCCACAGCACGATAGAACCGACCTCACCGCAGTGACCGCCGCCCTCGCCGCCCTGGGCGATGATGATGTCGACGTCGGCGTCGGCGTGCTTGCGGGCCTGCGCGGGGGAGCCGCACAGCGCGGCGACCTTACGCCCGGATGCGTGAATGAGTTCGATCATCTCGATCGGCGGGGTACCGAGCGCGTTGGCGATCAGGGTCACCTTCGGGTGCCGCAGCGCGACCTCGACCTGCGGGGTGGCCGTCGCCTCGGTCCAACCGAGCAACTGCAGGGCGTTGGAGTCGGCGTCACCGGTGGGCACACCGTGGTCGGCGAGGACCTTCTTGGCGAAGTCGAGGTGCTGCTGCGGAACCATGTCCTGCAACATCTTGGTGAGCACCTCTGGAGAGACGTCGGCGTCCATGCCCTCGTACTTGTTGGGGATCACGATGTCGATGCCGTAGGGACGGTCGCCGATGCGCTCGTCGATCCAGTTCAGTTCGATTTCCAACTGCTCGGGGGTGAACCCGACGGCGCCGAGCACCCCGAAACCGCCGGCTTTGCTGACCGCGACGACAACGTCGCGACAGTGGGTGAACGCGAAGATGGGGAACTCGATGCCCAGTTCGTCGCAGAGGGAAGTGTGCATGACCGGCTCCTAGGGCGTCGGACTGAAACGTGTTCTAGTTTTACCACGTGCGGTTGGAGCAGGGGAAATCCTCAGCGGAGTACCGTGGAAGAGTAGGCGTTATCACGGGGGAGGTGTTCGCGAATGGCAGATCTGCGCAGGTTGTCCATCAGAGCGGTTCTGGTGCTCGCCGGCTCGGCGCTCAGTGGCTCGGCGCTCGCTGGCTCGATTCTGGTAGGGGCACCGGTGGCGTCCGCCGGCCCTATCGATCCGCCGTCGGCCCCGTGCTACAACGGCGTGTTTCCGCTGAATCCCTACGCCAACAACTGCGCGTTGCCGTCACGCCCGCCGCGCGTGCTGGGATCAGCGCCGGATCAGACGGCGCTGCTCAACTGTGGCATTGGGAGCGAAGCCTTGCGGGCACAGTGCCTGTCGCTGTACGTCAACGGCGGGTACGGCTGGTATCCCGGAGCGACGCTCGTTCCCGGCTATCACCCGTGAGGTCCCGCACCGCGCCATGTGAGGCGCGTTAGCGCCGTCTGTTGCCGCGCGCCGCGACCGCGCCGAACGCGGCGCCGATCGCGGCCCGACCCAATCCTGGCAGGTGGCCAAGTGCGTTGGCGGGGCCTCGCTGACCGGGTGCGCCGACGTGCAGCACCGGCCAACCGTGGGTCGCAGCCATCGCGGCCAGGCCAGCCCTGGGATTGACCGGCCGGGGGTTACCGACCAGCTTCATCAACGCTGCGTCCTCATTCCCGTCGGCGTAGAAGTAGCTCTGACCCAACTCGACACCACGTTCGGCGCAAAGACGTTGCACCGCAGCGGCTTTCTGCCGGCCCCACACGATGGGTTCCGCCACCCGGCCGGTCAGCAATCCGTGCTCGTCGAGTTCGAAGGAGTTGCACACCACATCGGAGATCCCCAATGCGCGGGCCACCGGTTCGGCGTGGATGGTCAACGCCGAGGAACTGATCGCAACGGTATGCCCGCGGTTCAGATGAGCATCCACGATCTGGCGCATCAGCGGGTAGACCTTGTGCGTCAGCTCCTCGGCGAACAATCGTTCGCCGACCGCACTCAGTTCGGCCAACGATTCCCCCCGCAGGTAGGTCGCGCCCCGAGCGAGAAGTCGTTCGAACTGCATTCGCCCCAGCTTGTAGCGCACCGAGGCCTCGACGACCCCGAGGACCTCGCCGATCCGGGCCTGCCCGCGCCGGAGACGGTCACTGGCGTGGGCGGTGGCGGTGAAGCCGGCCAACAGGGTTCCATCGAGGTCGAAAAACGCGCCGACGCCGGGGCCGGAGGGCCCGGTAGCGATCTCGGCCAAAGTTCGCGAACCGGCCAGGGTCTCCGACGGCAGGTGGTCCGGGGATGGCGTCACGGCGAAGGGCGCCGTGTTGCGGCTGCTTCGAGTTCGTCTTCGAAGGCGCCCTCGTCGCGGCCCAACGCGACTGTCGCGACCGCCATCGCGGCCGTGGCGATCCCCAGCGCGATCGCACTCGATGTACTGACCGCCAGGTGTTCACCGAGAATCACCTGACCCAGAAGCACGGCTACCACCGGCTCAAGGACCAGCATCGCCGGAACGGATGCCTTCAGCGAGCCGGCATGGAAGGCGGATTGCTGCAACAGCGTCGCGGCGACGGCGACGACGATCAGCGTGTAGGTCACCGGCGAGGTGAGTAGTTGCGCGCCACCCTCCTCAGTCAGGATGTGCATCTCGATTTTGGTCAGCACCGCCAGCACCCCGAACAGCACCCCCACCCCGAGCGCCAGCAGGATCGCCTGCCGCCAACCGGTGAGTCGGACGGCGATGACGAGGCTGGCAGCCACCACCAGCAGGCAGATCGTCGCCACCGCGACGGAGGTTGGCTCCGAGGCCTCGTAGTCGCCGGGTTTGGTTCGGGCGACGGCCACAAACAGCGCCAGCGCCACGGTCAACAGGCTGGCCCACCCCCATTCGGCGCGGGTGACCCGGCGCCCGGAGATCCACGCGCTCAGCGGTAGTGCGAACAACAGCGCCGACACCAGCAGGGGCGCCACCAGCAGCAGCGACCCGTAGGCCAGCGCTACCGCCTGGAACCCGTACCCGGTCACCGCGGCCGCGGTGCCAGCCCACCACAGCGGACGATGCAGCAGCGTATTGATCATCAATCCGCTGACACCACGGTCCCGCGGCACATCCAAAGTGGCGCGCTGGCGGACGACGATCCCGATCGCGGTGAAAACCGCACCGGCAAGAGCAGCGGCCACCACGAAGGCGTGCTCGAGCAACGTCTACCGTCCCTTCCGGATCGCCGACCCCCCGTACCGAATGTAGGCCCCAGGCTAACCTCGGGAGGCGAATGTAGGCCACGGGCCGCTACCGCACCGCCGCAACCACCGGTGTGCCGCCGTAGCCGGTCACCCGTACCCAGGCCGGCACCGGACCGCCGGCCGGCACCCGGCCGTCGATCTCGACCGTCTCGCCACCGAACACGCTGACGTAGTTGTCGTCATAGGTGATCGGCAAAATCTCCTCGCCGCCGGCAGTACTGAGCAGCTCGACCCGTTGGAAAAACGCGATCTGCGAGGCCGGGTTGTACAGCGTGATCTTCACGTGGGCCGGGTCTGATTCGTCCGGACGAGCACTGATCTCCAACGCCGGTCGTCCGATGGCGTTCAACGGCGTCATATCGGCCCAACTGACCTGCCGTGAGTCGAACGCGGTGTCGTTGCCCGGCGGACCCACGTCGTCGGGTACCTGCGACTGCCAGTAGACGTTTTCGTTGATCACGGTGCCCTCGGCGTCGAGCAATTCGCAGCGCACGAAGAACACCCGGGAGTCCGACGGGCCGGGAGGCAGCGTCATCACGGCGGCGGCGGCACCCGGGCCGATATCGATACCCCCGACACCGCGATTGTCGCGCAACCGGCCGCGCAGGTCGTAGGTGCGAACCCGCACCCGCAGATCTTGGCGGGCCTGCGGGCTCTGGTTGACCACGGTGATCCGGGCCTGACGACGGTCGCCGGTGGCATAGGAGTCGAACACCACCGACAGCGGCCGCAGGCCCTTTTTCGCTCCGTAGTAGGCGCCGCCGGGCCGTAGGTAATAGTCAAAGATATTGCCGAAGAACGACGGCCAATGGCTGTTGAGCATCCAGTAGATGGTCATCTTGTGGCTGTCCCAACCACCGGCGGAGAACGCCTCGAATTGCGCGCGGGTGGCCTCGTAGTGGGCCAGTTGAGCCTTGTCGGCGAACATCCGGGCATCGGTGGACGGCCCGTAGCGCCGATCGATCACGCGGCGGACGTTGCTCAGGGTGGAGTTCTGCAGACCGGCCCCGGCGTGGAAGAACCAGGTGTCGTTGATCGGCCAGAGTCGGTCAGCGGGGATGAATCGACGCAAGCTCGCGTACGGCGGAATGTGTTCGTTGTCGCCCTGTTCGGCCGAGGCTCCGCGGGCCGCGGGGTAGCGGCCGCTGAACCAGTACGACGGCGGGCGCCAGGAATACGGGCCGGCCATCCTTATGCCGTCCCACAGCGGGTTGCCGTCGCCGTCGCGGGCGAAGGCCGACACGGTGTCGACGGTGGCGTTTTGCCAGTGCAGATCGGCGAGGATGCCGCGGTAGTCGGCGAGCACCTCGGCCGGCGGCCGGCCGTCGCTGCCGTTGGCCCAGACGAACACCGAGGCGTGCGGGCGCAGCATCTCGATCTGTGAGCGCATGCTCTCCCGCGCGACCCGGCGGTCCTCGGCGTCCCACTGCTTCCAGCGTTCCCACTGGTTGCAACACATCCAGCCGTACATCAGCGGGATACCCATCTCGTCGGCCATCTCGACGAGACGCTCGGAGGCGATCTTGGATTCCAGTCGCAGCATGTTGACGCCGAGGTCTTTGGCGTACCGCAGGATCGCCGCATCCCGATCTGGGTCATAGGAGTAGAGCAGATCCGGCGTGTAGGTGGCGCCCCGGACCATGAAATCCCGGCCGTTGATCCGGAGGAAGAAGTCTCCATCGCGCGCACCGGTGGTGGCACCGACATCGCGGCCCTGGCTGACGGTGCGGATACCGAAACGCAGTGTCGAGGTGGTGGTTGTTCGATCCTCGATAAAGTCGAGGCGCAAGTCGTAGAGGTCCGGACTGCCCATCGTGTAGGGCCACCACAGATCCGGATTGTCAAGGTTGAGGGCGGCGAAATCATCTGGTGTGAAGGTGATCTCACGTTCCTCGCCGGGTTTAAGCATGACCGACTGTGCAACTCGGACAGATTTTCTGCCGTCCCGGGTGATGCTTGCCTGCAATACACCGCGGAGGGGTTCCTCGCGGTAGTTGCGCACCACCGAGTGGATCGTCAGCCGCGCTCTCCCGGTGTCATGCAGTTCGCTGTTCACCGTCGTCGGTCCGATATCCACGGCCCCGAACATCCTGAGCCGTACCGGTTTGAAGATCCCGGCATTGCGGTCGGGAACGAACGACGGACCGGTGCCCTCCGAGGTGCCCGGTCGCCGGTATCCGAGGTAGCGCCAGTTGATCCAGTCATACCAACTGTCGGCCAACTCCACCCCGTCGACATCCTGAACGGATCGCTCGGGTGTCACCTTCACCGCAAGGGTGTTCGTTCCGCCGGACCGGATGTGTCCGGTGACGTCGATTTCATGGTGGGTGTACATGCCGACAACTTGGCCGGCATCGGCGACGCGATGGCCGTTGAGCCAGATCTCGGCCCGGTAGTTGATACCGGGGAAGTCCAGTAGGTAGGTCCGGTAGTCGGCCGGAGCGGAGAAGGCCGTCCGGTACCACCAGTCTCGTTTGTAGAGATCCTGCGGGACTTCGGTGAGCAGGTTCTTGCCGAAGTAGAGATTCGGATAAACCCCGGCCTCCTTCAGAATGCCCAAAACGGTGCCGGGCATCCTAGGCACCGGCACCCACGATGATTCGTCGTAGCCGGCAACTGAAATCGCGGCGCCATCGGCCTCCAGGCCGGTCGCCGACACCAGCTTCCATCCCTCGGCCAGTTCTACGTCGCGGCCGCCGGCCGGCCGCGGGGAGGCGATCACGCGGTAATCAGCGGCGCCGAGGATCAACAGCACGATGGCGAAGATCGTCAGAAACCTCTTCGCCACGGTGGGTGGGACTCCTCGCGGGTGGATGCGCACCGATTTCGGCCTTACGCTAATCCAATGACCGACACCGACCGAGCCGTGACCCGGCGCGCAATCGCAGATGCCCTGATGGCCGCGCTGGACCGGCGCCACGAAGTCCTCGACGTCATTGTCGGATCCGGTGACCGCGACCAGGCGATCGATGCGATCACGCGCCTGCTGGGCACATCCAGGATCGGCAGTGAGGCCGTGATGGGAATGTCCTTCGACCAGCTGACCACCGAATCACGCAAACATATCGCGGCCGAACTCGACGATCTCAACAGTCAGCTGAGCTTCACCGCCCGGGAACGACCGGCAAGTTCGGACGAGAGCCTGCGGTTGCGGGCGTTCTCCCACGCCGACGATCGGGACATATTCGCTACCCGCACGACCGAGATGGGCGCCGCGGGCGATGGCTCCGGATCTCCCGCAGGCAGCCTCGATGAGGAGATCAGCGCCGCGCGCAACCGGCTGTGGGCGGAGGAGGCCGCATGGTTCGTGGCACTCGACGGGGAGGACAAAGTGGGGATGGTGTTCGGCGAACTCCTCGACGGCGAGGTCAACGTCCGGATCTGGATCCATCCCGCGCATCGACAGAAGGGTTACGGCACGGCCGCCCTGCGTAAGTCGCGAACGGAGATGGCGGCCCACTTCCCGGCCACGCCCCTGGTGGTGCGCTCGCCGGGCGCCGCGCCGCGCCAGTGAGCGCGCGCGCCGCCATTCTCGTTACCGGCACCGAGGTCCTGACCGGACGAGTCACCGACCGCAACGGCCCGTGGCTGGCCGACCGCCTGCTCGAGTTAGGCGTTGAACTCGCTCACATCACGATCTGCGGGGACCGGGCCGCCGATATTGAGGCGCAGTTGGGCTTTCTGCGCGACGAGGGGGTGGACCTCGTCGTCACGACCGGCGGCCTCGGTCCCACCGCCGACGATATGACCGTGGCGACCGTGGCCCGGTTCTGCGGTCGCGATCTCGTCCTCGACGCGGCAATGGAGGCCAAGATCGGCGCGATCGTGCAGCGGTGGATGTCGCGCTATCCCGACACCGACTTCGACGCCGTCCTGGAGGCTAACCGCAAACAGGCGATGGTCCCGGTTGGCGCCGAGGTGCTCGACCCGGTCGGTACCGCGCCCGGAGCGGTGATCGCCGGCAATCCCACCGTCGTGGTGTTACCCGGACCGCCGAGAGAGCTGCAGGCGATGTGGCCGGCCGCGCTCGCCACCGAGGCCGTCGCGGCGGCCATCGCCGGTCGCACCGAGTACCTGCAGGACACCGTAAGGATGTTCGGACTGGCCGAGTCGGGACTGGCCGACACCCTGCGTCAGGCGGAGCAGCAGATCGCCGGGTTCGTCGACCTCGAAATCACCACCTGCCTGCGCCGGGGTGAAGTGGAGATGGTCACCCGGTACGAACCCTCTGGTGCGTCGGCCCATGCTGCCCTGATGGACATGGTTCGGGATCGGCACGGCGCGACGATCTTCTCCGAGGACGGCTCGTCGGTGGACGACCAGGTTTCTCGGTTGCTCGCGGGCCGACGGATCGCGACCGCCGAGTCCTGCACCTCGGGACTCGTCGCGGCGCGGCTGACCGACCGCCCAGGATCCTCGGACTACGTCGCCGGCGGTGTTGTCGCCTACGCCAACGAGGCCAAGGTTGCGCTCCTCGGCGTCGATGCCGCGCTGATCGCCGCACACGGCGCGGTCTCGGCCGAGGTGGCCCAGGCGATGGCGGCGGGGGCGCTGAGCCGCTTCGGCGCGGACACCGCCGTCGCGATCACCGGTGTGGCCGGGCCCGGCGGCGGCACGGCAGAGAAACCGGTCGGAACGGTGTGGTTCGCGGTGATGTTGACCGACGGGCCGGGGATCGTCCGGTGCGTCCCGGTTCCCGGCGAGCGCGCCGACGTCCGCGACCGATCCACGACGGTGGCCATGCACCTGCTGCGGCGTGCGCTGCTTGAGCGTTGATCGAGTCTATTCGGGCCCCGCGAGATCACTATCGCTGACGTAGCGGGCCTGGTTTCCGCCGGACCGCCTGGCCTCGTGCATCGCGGTGGTGGCCAGCGCGATGGCTTCGTCGATCACCAACACCGGCGGGCGGGCGGACAGCCCGCGCAACGGAGTGCTCAGCACACCGATGCTGGCGGTCAACCCGCCCTGGGTCGACGCCACCGCGCCGAGGATTCGGTCGATCAGCGGTGCGGGGTCCGGTGCGGTGAAGACGTCAGCGATGAGGAACTCCGATTCATCGACGTGACCAACGACACAATCACGGCGGACGGTGTCGCGCAGTGCCTGGGCGGCGGAAACCTGGGCCCGATTCGCGCCCCGGCCGCCGTGCACGCTGATGATGGCGGCATAGCTGTCAATCGCGACTACCGCCACCACCAGAAATTGATCATCGCCGCGGTTCCGGGCCCCGATCAGGTGTGCGGCGGCCTCGTGGAACGACGCCCGGGTGAGCAAACCGGTGAGCGTATCGACATCGGTCGGGGTGTCTTCGGCCCCGCCCAGTCGGGCGATCGTGCGGCAGGCGATCACCACGACGATAGTGAGCAACGCAAGTGGCGTCGTGACGGCGAATGCTGTCGGCAGATCGATCGCGGCGATCCGTCTTGCCAGCCACAGGTAGGTGGAGGCCGCTACAGCAACGGTAAATACCAGGAGTGCCGTGCTGTGGAAGAGGGCGGCGTAACCGAGGATGAAGGGAAACGCGACTCCGATCAAGAGCCCGGCGAGCGGGTCGGCCGCGATCACGCAACCGACCGCTAAGGCGACAGCGCCGGTGGCCATCAGCGTTGTCGATTGCGCGCGCGTCGGCCATCGATGCCGCAGCCAGGGCGCGGCGAATACCCAGCACAACAGCGCCACCACGACCAGGATGGCCCTGCCTCCCGGCAGATAGGTGGACTTCGGATTGAACATCGCCAGCACTGCGGGCAGAGACAGACTTGCGGTGAACACGGCGACGGTTAGCATGGTGGTGCGCTGCAGACCCTGCGCGGTGAGTCTGGTGGTGAACACGTAGTACTGGTCATTTCCGACCCGCGGTGGGAATTTCATTCAGCCGCCCCCCGGCGATGAACCGTCACCGCATAGTCACCGCCGGTGAACGGCTGGCGATCCCACGATGACCATCGGGCAACCCGACTCAGACCTGCCGCGGCAGCCGCCTCGTCGTAGCGATCGCAGGACAGCTGCCCGGGTTGCAGGCTGAATCCGGCGACCAGAAGTCCGTTGTCGGCGAGTTGGCCGGCCAGGTTTTGCAGCACGATGCCCTCGGTACCGGGATCCAGAAAGATCATCACATTGCCTGCCAGCAGCACCAGATCGACCGTGCCCGGGCCGGGCCTACTCAATCCGGGCCTACTCAATCCGGGCCCGCTCAATCCGGGATCAATCGAACCGGCGAGATCGCCCTCCCGCCAGTCGATCCCGGGTGCCTTGGCGCGTGCGGCGTCGAGCATGGCGGCATCAGCGTCGACACCGGTGACAACGAAGCCCCGCCGGGAAAGTTCGATCGCTACCCGGCCGGTGCCGCAGCCGGCGTCAAGCACACGGTTGCGCCCCGAATCGGTCAGCAGGGCCTCGACCAGATCCGCCTCGCCGTGGATGTTCTCACCGGCCTCGGCCAGGTCGGTCCAGCGAGCGTCGTACTCTTCGCCGCGTGCGGTATCCGTGCACTGCCACCGGGTGATCACCGGCTCATTCTTGCACTGGCTCATTCTTGCATTGGCGCAATGACGATGGTGAGTTTGTCGCCGTCGCGCTCGACGCGCATCCCGGCCCGCCGGGCCAGTGTCGCCACCCCTGCGGCGTCGCCGGGTTCGGACCTGGCCGTCGCCAGGGCTCGCGCCAGTCGGCCCTTGTGCGACTTGTTGAAGTGGCTGACCACGGTGCGCCTGCCGTCCGAGAGCTGCGAAACGACGTCGACGACGATGGCATCCGGAATTCGTCCCAGCCCGACATAGGCGCCCGAGCGCAGGTCGACGATCAGTTCCTCGGCCGCCAGATCGGCCAGCACGGGTTCGAGCAGCGGCCGCCAGCGCGCGGCCAAGCCGGGCCGACCCGGCAACTTGGCACTCGCCGAAAGCCGGTAGGCCGGGATGCGGTCATCGGCTCGCAGCAGGCCGAACAACGCCGACCCGATCGCCAGCCGGGAGCGCGCCCGGTCGGCCTCTGCCGCTCGCAGCGATCCGAAATCCAACGCGTCATAGAGCACGCCCGTGTAGCGGTGAATCGCGGGCATCGTCGCGGAGGTGCGCAGTGCGGCGTTACGGCCGATCTCAGCGTCCTGGGCCTTCGAGATCCCCAGCGCCCGCCGGCAGGTCTCCGGATCGGCGGCGAGGTCGATGAGTTCGCCGACGAGCGCCTCGCGCATCGGGGTCAGGTCCCCGGATCTGAGAAGCGCCAGTTTCAACGCGGGTCCGTCACCACCGGCGCGCTTGGTCTCCGAGGGGGGAAGTAAGACGATCACAGCCCCGACGCTAACCGGCCAGCATTGGGGGATTCCCGAAACCAGCCGCGGCCAAAGCCGACCGGCCGATCGGGCCGGTCACGAACTTCGCGAAGACGTCTGCCAGCGTGGCGTTGCGGGACTGCCGCAGGGTCGCTATCTGGTAAGTGTTGACCGCGTTCGCGGCCTCCGGAAACGCCACCGCCGTCACGCTGGCACCGGCGGACAGCGCATCGGTGACGTACACCAGGCCGGCATCGGCGGCCCCGCTGGTCACCTTGTTCAGCACGTCCGTCACCGACGATTCCTCACTGACCGGCCGCAGATCGACCCCGGCCTCGTGCTCCAATCGTGGTAGCGCCGCCCCGCACGGAACCTGGACCGCGCACACCACCACGCTGACGTTCTCCAGATCGCGAAATGACCTCAGGCCCAATGGATTTTCGGGTGCGACGGCGATTGTGAGGGTATTAGTGGCGAAGGCCGCGGGCTGCCCGGCAAGTAGCCGGGAACCGGCGGCCCGGCTCATGGTCAGGGTATCTGCGGAGGCGAAAACATCCGCTTCGGCGCCCTGGGTCAACTGGCTGAGCAGATCAGCGGAACCGGCGAAGGAGAACTCGACGACGGTGCCGGGGTTGGCGGCGGTGAAGCGGCTGCCGATCTCGGTGAAGGGCGTTGTCAGGGACGCCGCCGCGAATACCAGGAGCCGGTCGGTGCGGGGAGTCGAAACGCAACCGCTGGTCGCGACCAGCAATGCGCAGACCGCGACACGTCCCAGGCCGGTGATCACAGGGGATGGGTTCTTCAGAACGGAAGCTGACCGTTTCCGGACGCGCCCGCCAGTCCGTTGAGCACGTTGAGTTCATGACGCAACCGCAGTTGCGCGAGCCAGGGCGGGATCTCCTCCGGTGGAATTCCGTCCAGCGTCAACTGCCACGGTTGGCATCCCCGGGTCTTGAAGGCAACATCGGTTGCGTCGATCGCGATCAACTGGGGTTGTGATGTCAGCGCGTTGTTCACGGTGACGTTGTCGGCACCGATCCGCCTCCAGTAGCAGGTTTCTCCCTCCACCGGGCCGGCCGAGGCGTACACGCCGGGCGCGATATCTGCGCCGACCGCGAAGGTCCCGTTCTGGATGAGATGCGCGGGGGATAGCCCGGCGGATGGCCCAGGGGAGGGCCCAGTGGAGGTCCCAGTGGGGGTCCCAGTGGAGGGCCCAGGGGAGGTCTCAGCGGAGGGCGCGGGGGAGGGCATTGATGGACTCCCCGGATCGGCGGTGGCTATCCCGGGGCCGGTGAGACCGCACCCGAGGGCCACTATCACCGCGGCGCACGCGAGAACCCGATTCATGCCGCAAAGATTACCCGGCCGGTCTGGCGGGGACCTGTTGTGGCAGGTCGGCGGCAACAAATCGATTGCGGTAGGCGCTCAAACGCTGTCCCGCTTCTTCGGGGTCGATGCCGATCGCGGCGAGGTCGTAGTTGATCCCGCCGTGGCGGCCGCGCGGATGAATGGCGCTGAATGCCGCCATCGCAGCCCGCACGTCCTCGGTGTACGACTGGCCGGCCGCCCGATAGATCGCAGCGAGCGTGGCGTTTTCGTCTGCCATGAAATCGGCGAATCGAACATCAATTGACTGCGCATCGGGCAACACGTCGCGATCGCGCAGACATCCGTTCAGCAGGTCCTCCGCCCTGCGCAGCCAGTACCGTCCGATGACGCGAGGGTCGGGGTGATCATTGGCCATCCGCGAGGCATAGGCCACCATGGTTACCAGTGAGCGGGTCACTTCAACCGGATCGCGATGTGTCACAACGAAAGTCGCATCCGGAAAGGCAGCCAATACGGCTCGGAACTGCTCGAGGTGTTGCGGTGACTTCAACACCCATCGGGTACCGCCACGCAGCCACTGCAGGGCCTGCAGCGAGCGCTTGAGATAGCGGTACGAGGGGAGCTGATCGTGCGACCTGTAGTGCGCGGCGAAGCTGGGCACCCGGTAGGTGGTTTCAAACAGCATGCCGGAGATGTCGTTGGCCAGCAGTTGGATCTCCTCGTGGGCATGATCAACGGTCATCTCGTGCATCCGTTTGAACTCCGGCATGGTCGCATCGAGTAGCTCCAGACCTGCCGAGCAGCGGTCCCGGCGACCTTGTTCGTCGATGTCGTCGAGCGCCGGAAATGGCTCGAGGCTTTCCCAGTAGGGCAGCGAGCGGATGTTGGGGTCGGCGGCGATGAGATTGTGCAGGTGGGTGGTGCCGCTGCGGGGCAGGCCGGCGATGATGATGGGCCGTTCGATCGCGATGGATTCGATCTCGGGATGCGCGGCGATCAAAGCCTCCAACCGAAGGCGGTTGACCAGACTGCCCACCAGTTGTTCGAACGCGATCGCCACCCCGGCCAGGGATAGGCCGGCCTCGTCGCGCAGTGCCGCGCACAGCACCTCCAGGCGCTCGCGGAATGCCGGTTCACCCCACTGACTCAGGCCGGTTCGCTCTGAAGCGGTCGACATGAGCGCCGCAGGCGTCAGTTCCAGCCCAGCACCGTATGCCGCAAGCGCGGCACGGATCGGTTGCGCTCCCTCCGGATAAACCGGGCGGGCCAGGTCGGGGAGGTCCACCGCCTCCGGTCGGGCGGTCGTCATCTGAGAACCTCGTCGACCTTGACCACCCGGCAGACGGGCCGCTGCGGGGTTTCGTCGGGTAAAAACCAGCGCAACCAGATCAAGCCACTCGACCGGCCTGCGGTGGACACCCAGTTGGGGTGGCCCGGATCGATGTCGCTGACGACGATCCGCCACGATCCGTCCGGTTCGTAGGCGATGTGCGCGCCGTTGATGGTGACGCGTTCACCGGTGACGCGTTCGTAGGTGTAGTCGTAGGTGTGCAGGAACGGGTTCCACAGGCACAGGTTCCAGAACGCGCACGCCGGCGAGGTGCCGTCGATGATCAGCGCCTGATCATGCTCGAGTTGGTAGGCGCCCATCGCGTAGGCGGCGTCAGCGGCCGACCACCCGTAGGCGTGCTGGGGCACCGGGTAGGGCTCGGCGATCTCGTTCGGTGGGGATACCCGAGTCGGGATGAAGGAGCACTGTTCATTGATCCAGGTGCGGGCGGCCCGCAGCCTGCGGGTGAGGTCCTCCCGGCTGTCCTGGCGGCGGCTCGGAGGGTCGATTGCCTCAATGCGCCACTGCGCCCGGCGGTCGGTATCGGGATTGTCCAGGTAGTCCCGGGTCAGTGCGACGACGGCGTCGGCGTCGAGGATAAGGCCCGGCTGCGCACCCAGGGGCGCGGGGGAGAGCATGAACTCGAAGTTCCCGTCGGCGTCGAACGACACTGACCGGTCGTTGAGCGTGCCGACGATTCGATTGCTGTAGTGGCCGTCATCCGGACCGCCGTAAACGGTGATCGACAGGTACACCGAGTCCCCGCGATTCCCGCTCACCCGATAGCTGCGGTGAGGATCGATGGGTGCGAGTTGGTAGAACGCGTCGGAGTTGTCTCCGCCCCACTTCTGGTACGGGCCGATGACGTCGACGAAGCGGGGATTGTCCTTATCGCCCCACACATAGGCATCGACCGCCACCCGCAGCAGGCTGAACGTCAGCCGGTACCCGTCGAGCAGATCGGGATCCTCCAGCGGCGGATCCGCCGCCAGAAATTTCGCTTGGACGGCCGCGAGCTCGGCGAGCAAACCATGGAAAGCCTGCGCGAGTTCGTCATCAGCCACGCCCTGCACTCCTTTCGATGTGTTGAGGTTTCGGTATGTCGGGGCCAACGGTATGTGGTGGTGAACCGCCGTCTTACGCTTTTCTGACCGAGGACCAAAATCCCTGGCGGCCACCACCGGGTGTCCCTAACCTCGAACTACACGCTCGTCACTCGAGAGGATTCGCATGAAGACACCGATCCAAGCCCTGATCAGGTCATTGGCCCTGGTAATGGCGGTGGCGGGGTTGACCTTCGGCATCGCGCAGCCGGCCCCCGCGGCCGCAGCTGATCTGAACTTCACCGGGACCACCCTGAGCGGTGCACCCTTCAACGGCGCGAGCCTTCAGGGCAAACCCGCGGTGCTGTGGTTCTGGACTCCGTGGTGCCCGTTCTGCAATCAGGAGGCGCCGAACGTCAGCGCGGTGGCGGCAGCTAATCCGAACGTGACCTTCGTCGGGGTGTCCACCCGGGCCGACGTCTCCGCCATGGCGAATTTCGCTTCGAAGTACAACTTGAACTTCACCAACCTCAATGACGCGGACGGCTCGATCTGGGCGATGTTCAACGTGCCCTGGCAGCCCGCCTACGTTTTCCTGCGCCCGGACGGTTCGTCGACCTTCGTCAACAACCCGGTCTCAGCGATGTCCCAGCAGGAACTCACTAACCGGGTGCAAGCGCTGACATAGGTGGAACAGAACCTCGTCGCGCTGGCCTTCGTGGCCGGCATGGTCGCGGCGTTCAACCCCTGCGGGTTCGCGATGCTGCCCGCCTATCTGACCCTGGTGATCGATCCGCAGAGCAGCGGGCAGCTCGCCGCGGTGGGACGGGCGTTGGCCGCGACCGCAGCCATGGCTCTCGGGTTCCTGGCTGTGTTCGGATCGTTCGGGCTGCTAACGGTGTCGGTAGCCTCGACGGTGCAGCAGTACCTGCCGTACGTGACATTGGCGATCGGGGTCAGCCTCGTCGGCCTCGGGATATGGCTGTTGTCCGGCCGGGAACTGCGGGCTCCGAATCTGGCGGGCGGGCGCTGGGTGCCGTCATCGCGATTGGGGTCGATGTTCGGGTACGGCGTCGGCTACGCGATCGCGTCGCTGTCGTGCACGATCGGTCCGTTCCTGGCGGTCACCGGCAGCAGCCTGCGCAAGGGTTCGCCGGCCCAGGGCGTGCTGGTCTACCTGGCGTACGCGGCGGGGATCGCCCTGGTGGTCGGGGTGCTCGCGGTGGCCGTGGCGCTGGCGAGTTCCTCGTTGGTCGACCGGATGCGGACCGTGCTGCCCTACATCAACCGGATCAGCGGCCTGATCCTGGTGGTGGTGGGTCTGTATGTCGGCTACTACGGCTTCTACGAGATTCGGCTGTTCACCGCAAACGGCAGCGCAGACGATCCGGTGGTCGGTGCGGCCGGGCGACTTCAACGGGCGCTGGCGGGCTGGGTCTATACCCACGGCGCCTGGCCGTGGTTGCTGGTCCTGGGTGGGCTCATCGCGGCCGCCGCGGCGCTATGGGCACGACGGCGGATCCACCGGTAGGCCGACTGCGGTTATAGTCGAACTCCCACGCTGGGAAAACAGGTCGAGAGGAACGAGATGAGACAGTCCACCCGGACCTGGGTTGCCGCTGCGGCGGCAGTTCTGGGTCTGACGACGGTGCCGGCGGCGATCGTCACCATCTCAGGCAGCGGAGAGGCCCACGCCGACGTGTGCGCCAGCGCCGGCCGACGCGTCTCGGTCAGTGGTTGCGCCAACCTATCCGACGTGATGGCCCCCTACGTGGTGGAACCCGACGCCTACGCGCCACTGCCCCAGGACATCGCACCCAACGTGAACGCCTGCGTGGGCTACAACGGCCGCTGGGTGAGCGCCAACAGCTGCGGGTAGGTCACCGACGACAAGATGCCCCGCCGCTCGGCGGGGCATCTTGTCTTTGGGCTACTACTTCTTGACGTCGAACCGGTCGAGGTCCATCACCTTGGAGAATGCCGCGGCGAAGTCCCGGGCGAACTTCTCCTTCGCGTCGTCCTCGGCATAGACCTCGGCCACCGCGCGCAGTTGCGAGTTCGACCCGAAGATCAGGTCGACGCGGCTTCCGATCCACTTCTGCTTGCCCGTGGACCGATCCTTGCCCACATAGGTTTCGTCGTCCTTCGAGGACGGTGACCACTCGGTGTCCATATCGAGCAGGTTCACAAAGTAGTCGTTCGTCAGCTGACCCGGGTTATCCGTGAGCACCCCGAGCATGGAATCGCTGTGGTTGGCGCCGAGAACCCGAAGGCCACCCACCAGAACCGTCATCTCCGGCACGGTCAGCGTCAGCAGATTGGCCCGGTCGATCAGCATGTACTCGGCCGGTAGGGGGTTGCCCTTGCCGGCGAAGTTGCGGAAACCGTCGGACTTCGGCTCCAGGTACGCGAACGACTCGACGTCAGTCATCTCCGGGCTGGCGTCACCGCGACCCGGGGTGAACGGCACCGCGATGTCGAAACCGGCATCCTTGGCTGCCTTCTCGACAGCCGCGACACCGCCAATAACAACGAGATCGGCGAACGACACCTTGGTACCGGACGCCTTCTGGATCTCCTCGAGCTTGCGCACCACCTGGGCGAGCTCATCGGGTTCGTTCGATTCCCAGCCGGCCTGCGGCTGCAGGCGGATGCGGCCACCGTTGGCACCGCCGCGCTTATCGCTGTCGCGGTACGACGAGGCCGCCTTCCATGCGGTCGAAACCAGTTGGGGCACAGTCAGTCCCGACGCCAGGATCTGTTCCTTCAGTTTGGCGACATCATCAGCAGAGATCGTGCTCTGGCCGATGGGGATATTGTCCTGCCACAGCAGTGCTTCCTTGGGAACCAGCGGGCCCACATAACGGGCCACCGGGCCCATATCGCGGTGAATCAGCTTGAACCAGGCCCGGGCGAACGCGTCCTCGAGCTCCCTGGGATGGTCAAGCCAGCGGCGGGTGATCTTCTCGTAGATCGGATCCACCCGCATCGAGATATCCGTGGTCAGCATCGACGGATGGGTCCTGCCGGTACCGAAGGGTTCGGGCACCGAGTTCGCCCAGCCACCGTCCTTGGGCTTCCACTGATGGGCTCCGGTCGGACTTGCGGTCAGTTCCCATTCGTTGCCGTACAGGATTTCCAGATAGCTGTTATCCCACTTGGTCGGGGTGTGCGTCCAGATGACCTCAAGGCCGCTGGTGACCGCATCCTTGCCGACTCCGGTGCCGAAGTCACTCTTCCAGCCGAGGCCCTGTAGCTCGATCGGGGCGTCTTCCGGATCCGGGCCAACGGTTCCGTCGCCGCCGGCGCCGTGGGTCTTGCCGAAGGTGTGACCACCAACGATCAGCGCCGCGGTCTCGACGTCATTCATCGCCATCCGTCGGAACGTCTCACGGATATCCATCGCGGCGGCCAACGGATCCGGAACACCCTCGGGGCCTTCGGGATTGACGTAGATCAAGCCCATCGTGGTGGCGCCTAGCGGGTTCTCCAAGACTCGCTGGCCGGTGTAACGGGCGTCGGTGCCCAGCCAGGTGTCCTCGGAACCCCAGTAGATGTCCTCATCGGGCTGCCAACGGTCTTGGCGGCCGAAGGCGAAGCCGAACGTCTTGAAGCCCATCGCGTCCATGGCGTGGTTACCGGCAAAGATCATCAGATCCGCCCACGACAGGCTTTTGCCGTACTTCTTCTTGACCGGCCACAACAACCGGCGCGCCTTGTCCAGGCTGGTGTTATCCGGCCAGCTGCCGATCGGCGCAAAGCGCTGCATACCGGAACCGGCGCCACCGCGGCCGTCCTGCACCCGGTAGGTGCCGGCCGCGTGCCACGCCATCCGCACGAAGAACGGACCGTAGTTTCCGTAGTCGGCGGGCCACCAATCCTGCGAGTCGGTCATCACCGCTTCGACATCGGCCTTGAGTGCATCGACGTCAATGGTTGCGACCGCCGCGGCGTAATCGAAGTCCGGGTCCATCGGATTGTTCTCGGCGGGGTACTTCACCAGCATCTTGAGGTTGATCTGGTCGGGCCACCAATCGCGGTTGCTGCCCCCCTCTACGGGCGGCCTGATCCGCATTGGGCAGCCGCCCGCGTTGTCCTCAGCCATTGAATTTCCTTTCAGGAGTGGGTGATTCGAGCCGCGATCACGGTTGTGATCGCAGCGTAGGTCAGGTCGAACAATCTGGGCAGAGTCCCCAGTAGATGACCTCGGCTTCGTCGAGAATGAAACCGTGGTCGGACGCCGCTGTCAGACAGGGCGCGTCGCCAACGGCGCAGTCGACGTCCGCGATGGTTCCGCAGGACCGGCATACAACGTGGTGATGGTTGTCGCTGACCCTCGACTCGTAGCGGGCCACAGACCCCGAGGGCTGAATGCGCCGGAGCAGTCCCGCGTCGGTCAGTGCGGCCAGGACGTCGTAGACGGCCTGCCGCGACACGTCGGGTAGTCCGGCCCGAACCGCGCCGAAAATCGTGTCCGTGTCGGCATGGGGGTGGGCGTGCACCGCGCCGAGAACGGCCACGCGAGGCCGGGTCACCCGCAGGGCGGAGTTGCGTAGAAGCTCCGCATAATCCGACGTTAACGGCACGATTGAGATCCTGCCGCGTTTTCTGGAATCAGTCAAGTGTGTGTCGGGCTCGTTTGGACGATCGGTAAGGTTGTTTCTTGTGTCTCTCTCTACGGTCGCTCTGGAAATGGTGGCGCCCAATACCGATCGCAGCCTGACCGAGCAGTTGGATGAGGCACGCAAGGTTGCCCGGATCTCGACCGAGACGGGACTAGCCGGGCGGATCGGCCACGTGATGATTCCGGGGATGATCGATGAGGACGACGACCGCCCGGTGGAGATGAAACCCAAACTCGACGTCTTGGATTACTGGCAACTCATCGCGCCGGAACTTCCCGGCATCAAGGGTCTGTGTACCCAGGTCACCGCATTCTCCGACGAGATTGCACTGCGTCGGCGAGTAACCGATCTGGTCGCTGCGGGTATGGAGGGCATCGCGTTCGTCGGCGTGCCGCGCACCCTGAACGACGGCGAAGGCGGCGGCGTCGCACCCACCGACGCATTGGCGATCTATCAAGATCTGGTGCCCAACCGCGGGGCGATTCTGATCCCGACCCGCGCCGGTGAGGCGGGCCGCTTCGGGTTCAAATGCGCCCGTGGCGCGACCTACGGCATGACGCAATTGCTGTACTCCGATGCCATCGTCGGATTCCTGACGGACTTCGCCCGATCCAGCGACCAGCGCCCCGAAATCCTGCTCTCCTTCGGCTTCGTGCCGAAGGTGGAAAGCCGCGTGGGACTGATCAATTGGCTGATCCAGGATGCCGGCAACGCCGCTGTCGCCGCCGAACAGGACTTCGTCACGACGCTGGCCGCCTCCGATCCGGTCGACAAGCGCCGGCTCACCGTCGATCTCTATAAGCGAGTGATCGACGGCGTCGCCGAGCTGGGGTTCCCACTCAGCATCCATTTCGAGGCGACCTACGGGTATTCCGCACCGGCCTTCGATACGTTTGCCGAAATGCTGGCCTACTGGTCGCCGCCGCGCGCGTGAGGAACCGGGCGTGAGGACCTGGATTGACTTCGACGAAGCGCCGGTGTTTGAGATTCCCCTGATCGATGAGATCGGCGGACGTCGCGTCCATCAGGGCATGCTCATCGAGGGCCCGCAGGGGTGGGGGGAGTTCAGCGCGCCCCCCGATGTGGACGACGAGCGCGCGGGACGCTGGCTCACCGCATCGGTCGAGGCAGGCACAGTCGGCTGGCCGGACCCGGTTCGGGGCCGGGTGCCGGTCGCGGTGACGGTACCGGCGGTGGATCCGGATCGAGCCCGGGAAATCGTCGCCGCAGCCGGATGCCGGACCGCGTCGGTCCGGGTCGGCGATCCGGGCGGCACAGTTGCCGGCGACATCGCCCGGGTGGCGGCGGTGCGTGAGGCTCTGGGACCCTCGGGGTCGATCCGCTGCGATGCCAACGGCAACTGGGATCTCGACGCTGCGGTCGCGGCGATCGCGGCGCTGGATCAAGCCGCCGGGGGACTGGAGTTCATCGAACAGCCGTGCCGCACCCTCGCGGAGGTCTCGGCATTACGCAGGCGGGTGGATGTTCCGGTCGCCGTCGACCAGTCGATTCGGGACGCGCCCGATCCGCTGCGGCTGCCACTGGCGTCCTCGGCAGATATCGCAGTGCTGACCGTCGCCGCCCTGGGCGGGGTCCGGCGCGCGCTGCGAGTCGCCGAGTCCTGCGCCCTGCCGTGCGTGGTGTCCGGCTCACTGGAGAGCAGTATCGGGACCGCCGGCGGCCTGGCACTGGCCGCCATCCTGCCCGACACCGGGTACGCGCACACGCTGGGAGTGGGGGTGCTCGGCGGCGATATCGTCAGCGCAGGCCGGGCCCTGATGCCCGTCGACGGCACCCTTCCGGTCTCACCCATGCCACCGGCCCCCGATCCCGCCCGGCTGACGCAGTTCGCGGCCGATGACGCGACCGTCGCCCGGTGGCGTCATCGGCTCGTGTCCGTGCGGCGCTACACCTGAGGACCAGCAGCACGTGACCGCCAGCGGCCTGTGACCACCAGCGGCCCGTGCCCATCAGCGGCTGCGCCAGCCGCCGATCGCGAGTACAACGCCGATCACCGCAATGATCGGGCCCAGCACCGACCACGTGGTCGTGTTGCTCATCGGGCTGCCCTGCACCGCACCGAATCCCTGCAGGGTGAACAGCACCCCGAATAACGCCATCATTACGCCGAGCGCGCCAACCGTTTTCCGCATGCTGGCGATCTTGCCTGATCGGGCGGGTTTGGCTATCAACGGCTGGCAGTGACACTATATTTTTGCCGGTTCCGCGTTATCCGGTGCTCCGAAACGGT
>Ga0315288_10002435_pt1 | contig 24104 bp, 15 predicted proteins | sample YL17G11_20_MG_FD_203454 | JGI IMG/M metagenome (GOLD analysis project Ga0315288, IMG submission 203454) | Sediment microbial communities from Yellowstone Lake, YNP, Wyoming, USA - YL17G11_20 | ecosystem: Environmental > Aquatic > Freshwater > Lake > Sediment | place: USA: Wyoming | collected... | reverse complement strand
GGATCCGAGCTACGTCGAGCAACAGCCCGGCGAGCGCTAGGGGTCCACGGGCACGGCACGATCGGGACATCCGACTGAAGGGAGGCTGAGATGCGCATCACGGTATCCGATGTCTGGCAGGAGTACCCGACGGAGCGCAACGGCGGTAGGCTCACGGCCCTCTCGGCCATCGATCTCGAGGTCGCCCCCGGGGAGTTCGTCTCCGTCGTCGGGCCGTCCGGCTGTGGCAAGTCCTCGCTGCTCGAGCTGATCGCGGGCCTGCAGCGGCCGAGTCGGGGGGAGATCCGCGTGAACTCGGACCACGGCGGCGCGCCTGTTCTGATCCTGCAGGAAGCGGCGCTACTGCCGTGGCTCACGACACTCGGCAACGTGGAGTTCGGCCTGAAGCTTCGCAAGGTACCTCGGGCTGAGCGCCGGCGGATCGCACTGGAGCAGTTGGCGATGGTGGGGCTCTCGGACTTCGCGAATGCCCGCCCCCACCAACTGTCGGGTGGGATGAAGCAGCGCGCGGCGATCGCTCGCGCCCTTGCGCTCGACCCACCCGTGCTCCTAATGGACGAGCCGTTCGCCGCCGTGGACGCGCAGACTCGCGGCGTTCTGCACAACGAGCTGCTGCGCATCTGGGCCGCGACCGGCAAGACAATCGTGTTTGTCACGCACAGTGTGCCTGAAGCGGTGTTCCTGGCGGACCGGGTCGTGCTCATGAGCGCGCGGCCTGGCCGGATCCGCGACGTGGTCGAGGTGAACCTCCCTCGCCCCCGGTCCGCGGACGATACCCGGCTTGTGTGGTTCCAACAGGCGGTCTCAGCACCCGAGTACGTGATCTAGCCGCAAGAGCGGTTTCACCAACAGGCTCGGTACGAGGCGAAGGGAGGGTTGCGACGGTGGTCGGCGTTGTGAGGAAGCTGGGATTCGGCCTGCTGGTTGTCCTCGTGTGGCAGCTGCTGGCAAGCCTGCACGTCTGGCCGCCCATTCTGATGCCATCGCCGCTGGCCGTCGCCGAGTCGCTGGTGGACAACACTCGCGATCTCACCATCCCGGTGGCCATCGGAGCGAGCATGGCGCGGCTGGCGATCGGGTACGGCATCGCCGTGTTGGTGGGGGTTGCCATTGGGCTGGCGATCTCTCGCTCGCAACTGCTGAAGGATACTCTCGGCGCCGCAGCGGTGGGGCTTCAGTCGTTGCCCAGCGTATGCTGGCTCCCTTTGGCGCTTCTGTGGTTCGGGCTGAGCGAGAAGGCGATCATCTTCGTGGTACTGATGGGCGCCCTGTTCTCCATCGTCACGGCAGTCGATGACGGGCTCCGCAACGTCTCGCCCCTGCTCATCAAGGCCGGTCGCGCGCTGGGGGCCCGAGGCTTCGCGCTGCAGTGGGGTGTGGTCCTACCCGCTGCGTTCCCGAACATCGTGACAGGACTGAAGACAGGTTGGTCGTTCGCCTGGCGCTCCCTGATGGCCAGTGAGCTACTCTACTCCGAAAGGGGCCTCGGGCGCGTGCTGACGGTCGGCCGTGATCTGGGGGATATGGCCCAGGTCATTGGCACGATCATCGTCATCCTGCTGCTCGGCCTGACTGTGAACCAGTACGCGTTCGCTCCGATCGAGAGGTCCTTGGCCCGGCGATGGGGCCTTCAGGCGGCGTAACTCTCTGCGCCCCCGGGGCGCCGACAGCGACCTGGGGGCAGCGCTCATCCGGGCCCGATGGTGTATACTTACCCTCCGTTCTGAGCACGCCCCGCAGAGCGGGGGGTTGGGGTCTGCACTCACCATGCGGCAACGAGGCAACTTCCGGAGGTTCCTCGGGTACCTCCGACCCTATAGGTGGCGCGCCGGCGAGCTCCTCTTCTGGACGAGCGTCCAAGCATTCATGAGCCTGCCCGGGCCCGTCCTGTTCGCCATGGCGATCAACAAGGTGCCCGAGCTCAAGGACGCGGGGAAGGCTCAGGAGGCCTGGGCCCTGGCCATGAAGGTCGTGGCGGCCCAGGTCGCCCTTACGATCGGTGGTGGCATCATCGGCCTCCGCCACGGAGCCCTCACCATCCGGATCGGCCAGAGGCTGGTCTTCGACATTCGCCAGCAGCTCTTCCGGCATCTGCAGCGGCTGTCGATGCGCTACTACGAAACGATGCAGACCGGGAAGATCATGAGCCGCGTCCTGTGGGACGTGGAGGCGATCCAGGCGATCTCCACGGGCACGTTGGCTCAGCTCATCGTGGACTGCGTCCGACTAGTATTCATCGCGGCGTACCTGTTCCACCGGGACTGGGGCGTCGGCCTGATCGCCTGCGTGGTGCTCCCACTGTACGTGCTCAACTACTTCCACTTCCGCCGCCACATTCATGGCGTCAGCGCCGAGGCGCGCGAGAAGTTCTCGCAGATCACCAGCAACCTGCAGGAGAAGCTGTCGGGCGCCCGCATCGTGAAATCGTTCGTGCGGGAGCGCAGTGAGTCGCGCCTGTTCGTCCACGAGACTCGTGAGAACCTCGGGATCAACATCCGCCTCGGCATGCTCAGCCGCGTGCTGTGGACCAACGCGTCGATGATCACCGGCGTCGGCACCCAGGTCGTGATGATCTACTGCCTGCGGCAGGTGATCTTCGGTGGGACGATCAACATCGGCGATCTGTTCATCTTCATCTCCTACCTGGGGCAGCTCTACGGGCCGATCCTGAACATCACGACCGTCAACGATGCCATCGTCCGAGCGTCCACGGCGTTGGACCGGATCTTTGGTGTCCTCGATACCGTGCCGGATGTGCAGGAGGCCAAAGATGCCATCACCCTGGAGAACGTGAGAGGCCAGATCGAGTTCCGGAACGTCTACTTCAGCTACCAGCCCGAGGAGCTCGTACTCAAGAACATCAACTTCACCGCGGAGCCGGGCACCGTCACCGCGCTTGTGGGCCCGAGCGGCGGCGGGAAGAGCACGATCATCAACCTCATTCCCCGGTTCTACGATCCTATCGGCGGCGAGGTACTGCTCGATGGCACGCCTCTTACCCAGGTGAAGCTGAATTCGTTACGGCAGCAGATTGGCATCGTGCTTCAGGAGACGTTCCTGTTCACGGGCACGGTCAAGGAGAATATCAAGTACGGCAAGCCGGAGGCCACGGACGAGGAGGTCGCGGAAGCGGCGAAGGCTGCGAACGCCCACGAGTTCATCCTCGAACAGCGCGACGGCTATGAGACGGAGATCGGCGAGCGGGGGCTGCGGCTGTCCGGCGGGCAGAAGCAGCGCGTCGCGATCGCTCGCGCCATTCTGCGCGACCCCAGGATTCTGATCCTCGACGAGGCCACTTCCGCTCTCGACTCGGAGTCGGAGCACCTGATCCAGCAGGCGCTGGAGCACCTCATGACCAACCGGACCACCTTCGCGATCGCCCACCGGCTATCGACGGTCATGAACGCTCACCAGATCCTCGTGGTCGCCGACGGGGAGATCATCGAGCGCGGCACACATAGCGAGCTGGTGGCGCAAGGCGGGCGATACGCAAAGCTCGCCGAGATCCAGTTCAAACCGCCCACCGACGAGTTGGACTTCAGCCGGCTGGAAGGGCACGCGAAGTAGGGCCTGTTGAGAAAGGCAGGCGGGCGTCATGAATGACGCCCCTACGCCTTGATGAGGAGCCGTAGGGGCGCGATTCATCGCGCCCCGGCCTCGGTGACCGGCGTCCCCCCTGTCTTTCTCAACAGGCCCACTAGAGCGCGATCGGGAGCTCAGTGCCGGCCGCCGGCAGGCTCGGGACCGGCGTCCTTCAGGCCGGGCAGTGTGGGACGATAGGGGAGTCGCAGAGCGAACCGGCTGCCCTTGCCCACCTCGCTCTCCACGGTGACCGTCCCATCGTGCGCATCGATGGCGTTCTTGACGATCCGCGTTCCCAGCCCGGTGCCGCCGGGCTTCGTGCTCTTCGCGCGGGGCGTGAACAGGTTCAGTCTCACGTCCTCGGACATGCCCCTCCCCGTATCCTCGACCTCGAGGACAATGGTCGCCCGCTCGGTGCCCTCGTCCTCGAGACGAGAGCGGACGAAGATCGTGCCCTCCCGCGTCTCGGGGATCGCGTTGTTGATGAGGTTGTAGATCGCGTTATACATGAGCTTGCGGTCGAGCGCGGCAGGCGGGAGTGCTCGCACCCCGGACACGTCGACGACCGTCCTCTGGCGCTCGGCGACGAGCCTCAGCGGGCGCACGACCGAAGCGATCAACTGCCCCAGGTCCAGCATCTCAAACGACGGCTTGGATACCTCGCCCTTGATCGCGTCAGCGATCTCTCGCGCGCGAGCGGTTACATTTGCCGCGCCCTCGACGACCATGACTGCCACCTCCGGGAAGAACTCCCGGAGCGCCTGGAACCCGTCGTCGACCTCGTGCAAGCTCTCCGCCAGCCCGGGCGGGCACTGCGCACTCAGCGCATCGTACCGATCGAATGCGCTGTCGAGCAGTAGCTCCAGCGTCTTCACGCCGCTTTCCACGGGGGTCATCATGTTCTTCACGTCATGGCTGATGTCCCCGATCATCTTCACGATCTCGGCCAGCTTGCGGTTCTGCTGCAGCTCCACATGCTGGAGGATTGCCGAGGCCTGCGCCGCGATGATCTCCAGGACCTCCATGTCGGCCTCGTCGAAGCGGCCGGATCGCTTGTTGAGGACCTGCAGCACCCCCAGACACTCCTCGGGGCTGGGCTTCAGGGGCACGCTGACGATGTTGCGGGTGTGGTAGTTGACCTGCCGCCCGATCTCCGGGGCGTGGTCCTTGTCCGCCGACGCATCGTCGGTGATCTCCGGTACTCGGTTGCGGAACACACGGCCGCAGATACCCTTCGCTGCCGGGATACGCACTCCGGTGAGCTTCGAGGCCGCTTCGCCCACCACATAGCGGAACTCCAGCTCGTCCGTGTCGGGATCGTAGAGCAGTACGGACCCCGCATCCGCTTGGGCGATCTCCAATGACTCGTCCAGGATCTGCCGGACGAGCGCGTCTGGGTCTGTCTGGGTGTAGAGAGCGGCGCTCATGTGCGCAAGAGCCATGAGCTGTCGCTCGCGAAGCGCGAGCCGGCGGGCCAACGCCGCACCATTCAGCGCATCGGCATCTCCGTCCATTGTCATGCCCCTCTATCATCCGACGCGACAGCTTCGTCGCGTGTGTTCCCGCTGCTCGAGCCGTTCCCCTTGCCCAGGACGCGATGGATCCCATCTCGGGTGTACACGACGCACAGCGGCACCCCGGTCGGGGTACCGTCATGGGTCACCGCGAACAGCGGGCGCCCGTCGTCCAGAAGCCGCAATGCGTCGGGCGTGAGCTCGCCCCTACGTGTGTGGAACATGACGTAGTCCGCTTGACGCATGTCGTCTTCGCCGGCGACGAACACAAGGTCGGGACGGACCCCCGACACCCGGTAGAACTCGACCAAGGTGGACAGCACCCCGGGCGGAAGGACGGCAATCCGTGCGCCGACAGGCGCCTTCGCGAACAGCCACTGCGTGGCCGCCCCATAGGACTCGCCCCAGTAGGTCGGCTCGAACCCAAGCTTCACCGCCCCGGGGGTCCCCCCCACAAGGGGGCTGTAGTAGGACATCTCGAACGGGTACACCTCGGCGATCCCCAGGATGCTGGGAACGAGCAGCAGGAATGGTATCAGGCGGAAGACGGGCCCGTCAGGTCGGAGCATGGCCCGCCCCGGCGACGCCCCGGCGCGACGCCCGATCGAGTCCATGGCCCAGGCCAGCCCGATCCCCCCCACGGCGCACAGGTAGGGGAACGCCGAGACAAACAGGCGAACGCCGTTGTACTTCGGGACGCTGGGCAGAGCCACGACCAGCATCTGGACCGCCGCACTCATCAGGAACAGCACGACCACGCGGTCACGACCGCGCTCCACGATGCTGCGAGACAGGCCTAGCGCCCACAGGAGGATGACCACCGGCGGCGTGGTGATCGCAGTCATGACGAACGGGTAGTGCCATGGCGCCGGCGGGTCGACGTATACCCGCCCGAAGTAGCTCACGGGGATGGGGTAGTGCCCGAGGTGGAACGCCACGTAGTCCGACAGCTTCGGGATCGTGTCGCGCCAGAGCGCGGGCCAGGTGAGGATGAAGACGGCGGGCGCCACGACGAGACAGGCCAGCGCGTAGCGGCCGAAGTGCTTGCGATGGAACATCGCCCACCAAACCACGAGCACCAGCGGGACGAAGAACGCGTTCAGCTTGCACCCGATCGCGAGGCCCAGCAGGGCCCCTAGTGCGAGGAACCAGCCCCATCGCGGAGACTCGGTGGTCCGGACGAATGCGAGTGTGGCGAGGAAGCTCATGGCGGCGCACGGCACGTCCAGCGTCAGCAACTGGGCGTGCGCGAACACACTGGGCATCGTTACGAGCGAACCGACTCCGGTTGCCGCAGCCACCCACCCGTACCTCATCAGGAACCGGAACATGCCGGCGCACATGGCCGCGAAAAGGAGAGCGGTCGCCACGCGGTAGGCGCTCATCGGGGGCAGAACGGGTGACCCCAGGGGCACCGTCACCGCGGCGAGCAGCTTGAGGAAGCCAGGGTGCTGATCCTTGGTGGACCAGTAAGTGTCGATCGCATCTTTGGAGAGCGCGTGGGAGATGTCCCCGGAAGCCAGGATCCCGAGCCACTGGCCCACGCGGGAGGCGATCGCCATGTAGATCCGCTCGTCATAGGTCAGGCCAACCTTATCGGCGGTCGAGGCGATCAGACAGAGCACCGCCACGAACACGCCGATCGTGGCGAAGGCCACACGTGGGTCCCGGTGCTTGGTCTGCGACTTCTCGCGTCTCACGCAAGCCCACCTCGTACCGGGCGCGGACGATCAGCGGCTCGGCCCATGCGACAGCCGCTCGATCGAGCAGTCGGCCGTGGTGAGGATCCCTGCTGTGATACCGGGGATACCGGCATCGAGCGTTGTCCTGAGGTCGGCGGTGCAGTTCAGGCGCTCGAGCTGGTTCGTCGCCGGATCGAGGAGCATCTCCCCCTTCACCGTCGTCAGGCCGCTGAGGCGAACGCCGGGGATGTCCATGGTCTCCGCGTCCACGCCGATCATGGGGAGGCCAAGGACCGCCTCGGCCAGATGGAAGTCCGCGACCCCAACGGTCCCGCGGACACCCACCTGCGTCAGCGTCCCCGCCGCGGCGTCGCCAAGGGAGCGCAGCACGAACCGGATCTCCCCGCCACCCGTGAGCCCCATCTCCGGCACATCGACGACGACGGGGGACTGCCAAGTGTCCCCCACGCGCACAGGCTCCGTGGGCAGCGTGGCCGGCACCATCTGGGCGATGTGCTCGAAGACATCCTGCACGGCCGGGGTGTCCGCGACCGCCGACAGAAGCCCGGTCAGGCCCATCCCGACCAAATCGCCGACATCGTTCATCCGCGCGAGGAACAGCTCCCGGCCGAAGAGCAGCCCTGCGAGCGGCACGTCCGCTAGCTCGCCCTCAGTGGAGTCAAAGGTCACTTCCCCGTCGACGACCACCTGCGCCTTGGCGCTATCCGCGACGACCTCGAACGACCGGTCGCCGATGCGGAGGCCGAGCTGGACCGCGTTGATGGAGAGGCCGAGATCCGCGACGCCGTCGGCGACCTCCCGCACAGCGGTCGACACCTCGACTGAAATGTGGAATCCGATGTCCCCCGCCAGGGCATCGGGGATGGTGCCGGCCAGGTCCGTCGGGAGATCCACGCGCATAGTGCCGTCCGCACGGCATAGATACGTGGACCTCTCGCCTACGGTGCGGACCATACGCAGGAGTACCGGCTGCGCCGGCGCCGCGACCGCCCGCGGCAGCGCCGTAGCCAGCGATGCGAAAGCAACGAGCCCTATGGCGACCCGGAGCCTCATCGACATGGTCCCTCCTCGCGCCCCCTACAGACGGGCGCGCGCAGCGGCCTCCTCGGCCTTCAGCGCTTCGCCCGCCTGTGCCAGCAACGCCGGCTGTCCGACATCGTGCCAGTAGCAGGTCGGGTCGATGAACCCCTCGATACGTTCCCCCCGGGCGATCATCGTTGGGATGGTGTCCGTCGAGATGTCTTCGCCCTTCTTGAAGTAGCCGAGCGAGCGAGCGGGGAAGACCATAATCGCCGCATTGGTCGGCTGGGGCAGGGGCGGCTTCTCCACGAAGTGGGTGACTCGCCCGTCGGCGTCGACATCGGCGATGCCCGTCGGCACGCGGAAGCTCTGCACGAGCCCGATCGTGCCCGCGGCCTCGGTCCGGCGCTGCCGATCCACGAGCCCCTTGATGTCCAGGTTGCTGATGATGTCGCCGTAGTGGATGAGGAACAGGGCCTCGTTCTCCAGCCGGGCGCGCATGGCGGCGATTTCGCCTGCCGTGCCCTGCGGCTTCTCGTTGATGGAGTACTCGATGCACACGTCGAAGCGGCTGCCGTCGCCGAAGTAATGGACGCATTGCTCCGCGAAGTGCGACACGGCCACGATGAACTCGGAGAAGCCCTGATCGCGCAGCCGCACGATCACCCGCTCCGTCACCGGGATACCCGCAACGGGCACCATCGCCTTGCAGATGTAGTCGGTGAGAGGGCGCAGACGAGTGCCGTACCCGGCGCTGAGGATAGCTGCTTTCACGACCGGCATTCCTCCGTACGATGGTGTCTCGCCACAAGTGCCGTCCCAGTATAACCCAAGGCCGTGCAGCGGCGGCCCAACCCGTCTGTGCGCGCCCGAATCTGGGCATACGAGTGGTACGGGGAATCGCCGGGCGCGCCCTTGCCCGTGGGAGGTGGTCCCATGGCCTATGCTGCATCCGTGACGGGTCTCATACTGTCCACCATCATGCTCCGGCTCGCGGTCCGCTCCGCTCGTCAGGGCACTTGGCTGGGGCGCTGGGCATGGTTTCTGCTCCTTCTCGCCGGTGGCTTGTGGGCAGCGGCGATCGAGCTGGCGGTTCCGGTGCAGCGTTGGTGCCCGCGAGCCATCGTCTTCGAGACCCCCGTGTTCGGCGCCGCGATGGTCGGCGTGCTCGTGGGGCTCTGTCTCACTGCGCCCAGGTCCTGGCTTCGACGGCCCGTGTGGATCGTCTGCCCTGTGGGCTTCGCCTATGCCGCGCTCTGTATCACCGGCCCGGCGCTCACTGAGGCCAACGCCTTCGGGCTCAGCACCGAGCGCGGTCTTGAGCCGGTGTCCCAGACAAGCGGTTGGAGCTGCGGCGCCGCCGCCACCGCGACGATGCTCCGCTCCCTTGGCGCGCCGCTCAGCGAGTACGAGGCTGCGTGCCTCTGCGGCACGGCGCCGTGGGTGGGAACCGGCAACACGGGGATGATGTGTGCTCTCGCCATAGCCGGCCAGGTCCCATCGCGCCGACTGGTGGCCCGATACCGCGACCTCGTCGCAGCTCCGAAGCCGTGCATCACTGTAACCCGCGTGTACGGCAGCGTGGTGCACGCCGTCGCGATCGCCGAGGCGACGGACGTGTCTGTGAGGATGCTGGACCCGCTCACCGGCGAGCAAGACCTTGCCCGGGAGGACTTCCTCCGCGACTGGCTCCGCACCGTCATCTGGGCGCAGGATCCGAGCACGAGGCCGGGGAACACGCTCAGCGGACGGGAGCCGGGAGATGCCCCATGATCTCTGAAGAGCAGATCCGCGCGGTGACTGAACGCCTGAGGGAAGCGGCGCCAGACGCGACCATCATCCTGTTCGGATCGCACGCCCGCGGCGACGCGCGTGAGGCCAGCGATCTGGACTTCCTGGTGATCGAGCCGGTCGTCGCGTCGCGCCATGCCGAGATGAACCGTCTCTCCAACGCCATACGCGACCTGCGGATACCAGCGGACGTGTTGGTGGTGAGCGAGAAGGTCTACCGGGAGTGGGCGGGCGAGCCGGGCACCGTCATCCATGAGGCAGCGCGAGATGGCAGAGTTCTCTACGAACCGACACAGACACATTGACGTGCTGCTCGAGAAGGCCGCGCAGGACGAGAGCGCTCTGGACGCTCTCATCGAGCACGGCGGCATCGCCCCCGAGACCCTTGGGTTCCATGCACAGCAGGCGGCTGAGAAGCTGCTCAAAGCGGCCATCAGGGCCGTTGGGGCCGAATTCCCGCTGACCCATCGGCTCTCGGCGCTCTGCGACATACTCCGCGATGCCGGCGTTGACGTTCCGCCGGTGGCTGAGGACCTCGCGAACCTGACCCCGTTCGCGGTCGAGTTCCGGTACGATGTCATGCCGCAGGATGGACCGGTGCCCCTCGAACCTGAGTCGTGCCGGGCCAAGCTGGCGGAGCTTCGCGCCTGAGTACTGGTGGTTCTGGATGCCCGACGGTCCGAGTTGACCTAGAACGCGGCTGGTCCGCTACGCGCGCCCCCACCACTGAGGAGGTCTCTGTGCACCAACACCTTGGCAGTCTGCTCGTGGCCGTCGCCCTGTTGGCGGCGTGGGGCGAGGCGCGTTGCGACCCGGCCCTCTACCTGTTGGAGGACGCATCGTCGTCGGCCGACTTCTCCCGGCTGCCCCAATTCGAGAGCAGCGACCCCGCGTGGGATGCGTTCGTGAACGAGTACTTCCTCCGGCACCTCAGCGTCGACGCGCGCGGGGTCTATTGGCAGACGCACATCGCGCCCGGCGCCGTGGACCAGCTCTGGACTCTCGAGGGCGACGCGTGGTTCCTGCCCTGGATCGACCGTGGCGCCATGGGTCTCGAACGCCAGAGGGGCGGCAACCTGGACGTCATCCGGACGACGCTGGCGCGCATCCCCGTCGACAAGTACGGCTATGTGTTCGGCTCCGTGCCCATACCCGAGCCGACAGACAGCCTCGGGGGCTATCGGCCATTGTTCGGGTGGCCATGGCCCAAGTACAACTGGAACCGCACCACGGACAGACCGACGGGTTGGGAGTTCAACGACCTCGCCGATGGCGCCCGCGACTCGTGGGCGGCGAGCGACCTCGCGCTCGAGGAAGGCTATCCGGACCATTGCCTCGCTGGCGCCATCTCGGGACCGCTGCCTGCGCTCACCAGCCCGGCCTTTGATTGCGATGTGCTCCAAGTGCCGATCGTCGAGATCGACGTCTCCCTCGGCGGGCTGGACGGTCGCGACCCGTTCGACATCGTCCGGGGGCTGCGGCTCCAGTGGACCTCGGACGACTCACCTGCATTCGACGACGCGAAGTGTGTCGGGCCGGAGTTCTCCGTGCTTCCGCCGGACGACTACCGGTGGTGCTACCAGCCCCCGTACGTGGCGAGCGATCCGGCGCGGTTCGCTCTCTACTTCCCGATGTATCTCCACGAGGCGTGGGGACGGAGCGGACGGCGCATCACGCAGCTCCGGCTCGGCTTGCCCGGCCTGGGAAACGAGGGCGTACGCGTCGCAGTGAACTACGTCCGCGCGACGTACGACGTGCGGCTCTCGACCTCCAACGCCGATCTCATCCGATGCACTGCGGCCTTCGCCCTCTGGTCCGGCGACCGCGGGTTCCTCGCAACGATGATGCCGAACCTTCGGCGGAGCATGGCCTTCATGCTCGAGCACTTCGGCGGGCGCAAGGAGGCCCTGCTCTGCTTCGACTGGGTGGTCGGGCACGACGGCCTGGGCGGCCCGGAGCCGGGCCACGGACTCATCGGGAGCTACTGGGACCTCCTCCCCGCGGGGCGCTACGACCTCGAAAGCAGCGTGATGTTCCGCGAGGCGCTGAAGGCGATGGCCACCCTCGAGGAGGTCGTCGGGCGTGAGGGCATCGCCGTGCCCGCCGTGAGCGTCCTCGGACCGGACAGCCGCACACGGCTGGGCTATCGCGAGACGCCGGAGTCGCTGCGCGCCCTGGCCGAGAGGTGCAAGGCTCGCATCGAGCGCGAGTTCTGGGTGCGGAAGACCGGCAGGTTCTGCCGGAACATCGACTCCCTCGGTCGGAAGCACGACTACGGCTTCCTCCACTTCAACGTGCTCGCGCTGGCCTGCGGTATCGGTACGCCCGAGCAGCGGGACTCCATCCTCTCCTGGCTCGACGGCCGCGTGATCCCCGGCGACACCTCGACCGGGTCGGACATCTACCACTGGCGGTTCGCGCCGCGCACCTCGACGAAGCGGAATGAGACCTACTACTTCTGGCCGTGGGTCGAGGGAATGCGGGAGAACCTGCCCATCCACCAGTTCGGCAACCAGATGCAGGACGGTGGGGCTGTGCCGTGGACGAGCCTTTTCGAGCTGGTGGCACGCGCGCAGTCGGGTAGCCAGGAACAGGTGGACAGAGCCTTCCGCCGGACCCAAGAGATCGCTGCGTGGTTCGCAGACGTGAAAGCGGCCGGCGGAGAGGGGACGGAGTTCTACCGAACGTACTACAACGGCCATCCCGAGCGCGGCCTCCAGCAAGGCGGCGGGCCTCCGGGCGGGCTCGGCCTGGATCGCGAGTTCCTCTCCGACTCGGCCATGGGCACCATCTTCGTGCCCTTCGCATTCCTGGGGCTCGCGGTCGAGGAGGACGGCGTGCTGACCGTGTCGCCGGCGCTGCCGTCTGCGCTCGACAGGCTTGCCGTTAGCAACGTGTTCTTCCGCGGGAATCACCTCCGTATCGAGGCCGGCCGCGACTACGTGTCGCTGGGAGGTGGACTTCTGCCTCACACCGAGGGGCTGAGGGCCCGCATCCTCTTCCGGCACACGCCGCCGGGTGCGACCGCGTGGATCGGCGGCGAGCGCGTCCGGTCATGCACGCGTCGGGCAGACGGTACGCTGGTTGTGGATGTCCCATTGGGCAGCGTACGAGTTGAGGTGCGTTAGGCCATAGGGCCCCCTCTCGGCTTCCCCCGGTCCCACCGCAGGAGTGAAGGAATGGCGACAGGCCTGCGGCGAACAGACCGCTCGTGGTGCCCATGTCTCGCAAGGAGGCAAGTCGCATGCTGGATGCACGCGTGGTCTTCCCTCTCCTCGCCCTCGGCTCAGGTCTCGCCGTGGCCCAGGAGCGGCCGGACCTCCTCGCCAATGGCGGCTTCGAGACGGAGGGCGGCGCCATCGCTGAGGGGTGGGTGCTGAACACGGATGTCGGTGCCACGACGGCGAGCCGGATGACCGACGGCGCGCCGGAGGGAACGACCTACATTCGCGTCAGCCGTCAGGACAGCGGGCAGGCGGATCTGCGGCAGGCGAACCAAGACATACCGGCGGATGCCGATGCGGCCTACCTGCTGACCGCCAAGGTGCGAACGTCCAACGTCGCGGGCGGGGCGCACTCCATCGAGCTGCAGTGGTTCGGGCCGGGCACGTTCATCGGCCGAGACATAGCCTCGGCGCAGGTGGCCGGGCAGTTCGTCCAGGCCGCAGTCGGCCCCGTCCGCCCACCGAAGGGCGCGCAGCGCGTGGTCGTGCTCCTGCGCTGCTACCAGCCGGGCGACTACGACTTCGACGATGTTCGCCTCGAGAGGGTGGAAGGCATGGACGAGAACATCCTGCGGAACCCTGGGTTCGAGTCGGACGCCGATGGCGACGGTATCCCCGACGGCTGGACCGGCAGCCCGGACGGCGCGACATGGGACGCGGAGATGGCCGCGTCGGGCGGCCGAAGCGCGAAGCTCAGCAGGACCGATGTCGCGACGGTTGCGTCGTGGCGTCAGGATGGCGCGCCCGTGTTGCCGTCGATGCGCTATGAGCTGTCGGCCAAGACGCGGTGCGATGTCTTCGGCCGCGAGCTGAAGATGACGCTGGAGTGGCTGGCTGGCGGCGCCGCGATTGGCACTTCCGAGCTCAGCGACCAGACGTTCCAGGCGTGGCAGCGGAAGGCCCTGGCGGCCACCTCGCCGCCGAACGCCGATGCGGCGAACGTCGTCCTCGAGCTGACCTCGGCGGGGACGCTCTGGTTCGACGATGTATGCCTCACGCCCCACGAGCGTACGGCCTCCGTGCGGCTTGAGATCGTCCGCCCGAACCCCAGGGGACTAGTCCGCAGAGGCGTGGACGGCGAGGTGCTGGACATCGCGTGTCCCGCGGAGTCCGTCTTCGAGGGCGCTTCGGTCGTGGTGACGCTGGCCAACGCGGACGGCCCCATGGGGGATCGGTACCGGCGCACGCTTCCCATCGGCGACGCGCATACCGAGCTAGACATCTCCGCCCTCGACATCGGGCGGTACCTGCTGCACGCAGAGGTTCGCGACACAGACGGCAAGATGCTGGCGGAGGACATAGCCTACGTGGACATCCTCCCCGCGGATGCGCGGGGCGTCTTCTTCCGGGGCGATCACATCGCCGAGGTGAACGGCAAGCCGTGGTTCCCCATTGGCGTCTTCTACGTCTCGCCCCTGGACGACGAAGCGGCCGGCCTGGCGGAGGCGGGCTTCAACCTGCTCATGCCAAGCAGCTTCACACAGGGCACACCCGATGATGTGAAGCGGGCGCTGGACCGCGCGCGGGACTTGGGCGTGTACGTCATCGACAACAGCGCGATCAATGCCTCGCCACAGGTGAGCTACGACGAGCGCCTCGCAGCGAGCCGCGAGGTAGCGGCGAAGGTGGCGGACCATCCAGCGTTCGTCGGGCTGATCGTCGACGAGCTCCTGTGGAACGGTGTGCCGCTGCCCCCCGTCATCGACAGCTACCGCGCCTTCCGCCAGGCGTTGCCTACGCGGGTCTTCTGGCAGAACCAGGCGCCGCGGAACACGATCGCCGACCTCGCCGAGTACTGCCGCGGCGCGGACGTGACGGGCATGGACATCTACCCCGTGGAGGGGGCGGACCACTCGGACCTCCCCAACAAGACGCTCAGCGTCGTCGGCGATGAGGTGGAGAAGAACCGGGAGACAGTCGGCGACCGCAAGCCCGTGTGGGCGATCCTCCAGGGCTTCGGCTGGAGCGCGTGGGAGGCGAACCCGGACCTCCACAAGCGCGCGCCGACGTGGCATGAGACGCGGTTCATGGCCTACGACGCGATCCTCAGCGGGGCCGTGGGGATCATCTACTGGGGCGCGAGCTACGAGAAGCGGGATACCGACATCTGGACGAGCCTACGGCGCATCGCCTCGGAGCTAAGGGACCTTACCCCCGCCCTCGTGTCGCCCGGCCGCGTCGACGTGCCGGCAGGTTCGGACGGCGATGCCGTACTCGCCACCGGGCGGCGCGTCGATGGGAAGCTGTTCGTGCTCGCGGTGAACGAGTCCGGTACCCCAGCGACGGCGACGCTCTCTCTGCCGGCTGGTGTGGCGGCGGTGACGCGCTTCGCCGAGGAAGGCGATGCACCCACTGTTATCGGCGGGCAGCTGGCGGATAGCTTCGAGGCCTACGGGGTGCACGTGTATCAGGAGCGGTAGGTGGGGAAGCCATGCTTCGCCCGCCATTCACCGGCCTCCCCCCACGCGTCGGGCTAGAGCTGCACGTCCACTCCGCGTCCCTGCAGCGTCGCGACATCTTGGCTCGCCTGTGAGCCGGCGCTGAGGTCGAGCGGATTGCTGTACAGTGCCAGCGTATCACCGGAGGCCAAGCCTGCATTCGCCAGGAGCGGCGAGATGCTCGCGATCTGGTTGTCCTGGAGCTCGAGCAGACTGAGACTGGTCAGCCCACCGAGAGGCGCCACGTCCACGATACTGTTGCCCCCAAGATACAGCTCCTCAAGGCCCGTGAGCCCGGACAGCGGAGACAAGTCACTCAGCGCGTTGTTGGCGAGGCCAAGCCAGGTGAGATCCACCAGGTCGGCGAGCGGCGTGACGTCGTCGATCTGGTTCGCGTACAACCCCAGCATCGTCAGGTTGCCGAGGCCTGACACGGGAGAGACGTCCGAGATGCTGTTCCCCCACAACTGGAGGTTGGTGAGGTTGGTGAGCGATGCCACGGGCGAGATATCCGTCACCTGGTTCCCGCCGGCGTCAAGGTACGTCAGGTTGACGAGTAGGGCCACCGTCGAGATGTCACCGATCTGGTTCTGCCCGATCTCCAGCTCCCTCAGGTTCGTCAGCGAGGACAGGGGCGAGATGTCCGCGATGATGTTGTCGGTGAGACGTAGGGCGCGGAGGTTCGTCAGGGGTGCGAGCGGCGACACATCGGAGATATGGTTGCCATAGGCCGCCAACTCCCGAAGCTTCGTCACGCCCGCGAGCGGCGACACGTCCGCGATGTTGTTGTTCTCGAGCCCGAGGTACGTCAGATTGCCAAGAGCGGCCAGGGGCGACAGATCGGTGACCTGGTTGCCCCCGAGGTACAGGGTGACGACCGCCGAGAGGCCGGAGAATGGGGCCGCGTCCGCGATCTGGTTGCCGACGAGGTCCAAGATACGTAGGTTCGTGAGCGATGACAGTGGGGACGCGTCAGCGACCACGTTGTCAGCGAGGTAGAGCTCCGTGACATGCGTGCAGTGCTCGAGCCCAGCGAGGCTGCCAATCCCCTGGGCGTGCGCATCGAACACGCCCGTCAAGCCCTCGAGATCCTCGATCATCAGCGGGCCCGTGGGCTTACCCACCGCTTGTCGCAGCGCCGCCTCTAGGTTGGTGTCCGTCACCCCGGCGGTGCTCTCCACGGTGGTCACCCGCGCCGTACCCACCTCCCCAGCCACGACGGCGACCACGTAGCCATCCCCCTCGGTCGTGGCGGTGAACAGCCCGTCTTCGTCCACCGTACCGATGTCGCCGTTGGCAACCCACACCGGCGTCAGGGATAGCTCCTGGCCGGACCCATTGAAGACGGTTGCCGCGAACTGCTGCGTCTCCCCGACCTCGAGCTCGACCTCTGCCGGAGCCACAGCCACGGCCCCAACCTGGCTGGCCACATTACTCTTGGCAAGTGTTATCCGCAATTCAACGGACGCCGAATCCGGTATGTCGAGGTCGACCTCCATCTGGGCATACCCCAGCTCCACGGGCGGCCGGATGACGATCGTCCGCGACCCGGCCGGCACGCCCTGGAGTGTGTAGGAACCGTTGGCGCCGGACGTGGCGGCGGCCAGGGGCGTCTCGCGCGCCGACGCATCGCTGCCGGCGCTGCGGACCGTTGGCGGGATGTACACGTAGGCATTCGCTACGCCCGTACCTGTGTTGCCAGCGTCGACGATGGTCCCCGTCACCGTGGTGTTGCCGGTACCCACGATAGTGCCCCCGTTGTCGTCCTGGCCGTCGGACGGCGTACCGCCGCACCCGGCACACAAGCTCAGAACTCCCACTGCGACGGGGAACAGCAGCAGCACGCAGACTGTCCGAACGCGGGTCAGGTGACGCATCGGCAATCCCTCCCACCCAGATGCTCTGACGTTCGCGATGGGGCCCACACCCGCCTGCGTCCTGGTCGAAGGAACGCGCCGGCGCGGCGCACGATCCCGTGGCGGTCCGAACCACGATGGCGGCAGGACATCAGGGCGACCTCCGGCGAACTCCGCTGCGGGGGGAGCCGGGAGGGCTGCGGCATGTGCCGGCTGGTGAGCATTGGTGTGTCCGTAGCGCTATGGCTTGGGGCGGCGTGGCCTCAGGAAGCGCCGGTTGCCGTCCCGGACCCCTCCTTCGAGACCACTGCGCCCGGGTCGGCCCTCCCTGAAGGATGGAGTCCCTATGGAGCGGTCACCGACTTGCGGGGTGTCGAACGGACGCCAACGGCCCATACCGGCGACTCCGGCCTCCTCATCCGGGATGACGACCCCAACGAGGAGATCGGCATCTGCATTACCGTACCCGCCCAGGGCGGGCTCGCGTACCGTGCGTCCGTCTGGGTGGCTGCGGCAGAGGGAGCATCCTCGGCAGGCGCGTACATGCAACTCCGCTTCCTGCCGTCGAACGAGCTACAGCAGCGCCCTCTACGCGCGAGAGGGGCGGGCTTCTCGGAGGTGCGTGTCGCAGGCATGGCGCCCGACGGGACCGAGCAGATCACGCTCTACCTCTACACCCACCGTGCGCCAACGCCCAGGGTGATCGTCGACGATGTATCGATCGTGGGAGGAGTCGATGTGACCGAAGGCCAGATCCCGCCGCCTGTGCCGCCAGACGTTGAGCGTCTCAAGGACCTGTGCCTCGCGACCCCGCTGATAGCCAACGGAGTCGCGCAGGCGGCGATCGTGACGCCCGCGTCGGGGCGGTACGAAGCCGAGGCCCGGCGTATCGCCGAGGCAGTGCGAGAGATCACCAGTGTCGACATCCCGATAGTCATCGAGACCGACCCGCGGGCTGCGCTTCCCCTCTCGACGCACGTCATCTGCCTCGGCAACCGCTCCACGAACCCGGTCATCTCCCAGCTCTACGACCGCCACTACGTCGTCCTCGATCTGAAGTACCCCGGCCCCCGAGGCTCGGTGGTTCGCTCACTGCACAACCCGTTCGGGAATGGCTGCAACGTCCTCTTCGCGGGCGGGAGCGATGACGAGGGGGTGCGGCTCGCCGTCGACGGGCTCATCGGCCGCGTGCGCGGGGCCGGCGGCAGACGGGGCGAGCTGTCCGTCGGATGGCTCATGGACATTCAGCTCGGCGAGGGCTACGCCGTGCCGACGGACATCCGCAAGGTCGAGACGTGGGATGCGTCCGGGGGCTATGGATCCTCCGGCTACTTCGGTTGGAACATGATCTCGAAACGCATGGCGCTCTACTACATGACGGGCGACCCATTCCATGCGCGCGAGGCGCTGCGACTCGCGTTCCCCGACGAGGCGGCGAAACAGGAGATCGCCGAGATCGACGGCGAGATGATCGAGAACAAGGACGCGCCCCTCAGCGGCCCGTACCACTACAACGCCCACTTCATGATCCTCTACTGGGACCTGATCGAGGAGAGCCCGGTCTTCACGGACGAAGAGCGTCTGCGGGTCACGCGCGCCTTCGCGGAGCAGCTCCGCCATCGCGGGGATGAGGGCATCTACGGCCTCGAGGAGCCGCCCGATGCCGTTGGCTCGCGCCACTCGCAATGGTCGGCCGTCTCGCTCTACTGCCTGGGGCGGTACATGAACACCTACTACCCAAGCCCGGTCTGGGCGCAGTGTGTTCGCGGCGCGACGGAGCACTTCGCCGCGCTACATTCGTCGGCCTATGTGGAGGGCGAGACCGACAACCTCTTCTGGTACCCCACCGGCATCGCACCCATCTTCGAGTTCCTCACGCTCACAGGCGATCGTGTGCCGGTGGAGAATGGCGTCGTGGCAGAGCTGCTCAGGGGTCAGGAGGCTCTGGTCGACGGCGTGGTGCCGGGCTGGGGCCTGCGCTACGGGGCCCTCTCGTACTTCGACCAGGTGGCCCACATCACGGGCGACGGACGATGGGTCCACTACCGGGACCGCACCGGTCTCGACACGAACGCGTTTCGCGTCGGGCAGTCGTTCTGGCCGGAGCCAGAGCTCGCCCCGGTGCCGCCAACAGATATGGTCGGGCACTGGAGCATCCAGCACCTGCCTTCGGAGGCCTGGGCATCGCGCGGCTCGGGGATCCCAGAGGACCAGTCCTTCTACTTCGCCAGCTTCCGCAGCGTCCCCGATGCGTCGGGCGACTACATCCTCCTCGACGGCTACAACGGCGCTTCCCGCAACCCCTACCACACGTTCGCCGTCCTGGAGCTGCGCATCGGGGGCACGACCATCCTGAAGTCGCAGTTGCCGTCCGGCGAGGCCTATCTCAACCAGGTACAGACCAAGGCGGACGGCCTCGTGGAGCCGGTAGTCGGGATGGACGCGGCGCTCATCCGCTCCGGGGTGATCGGCGATCTGGCCTACGCTGTGGGCGAGGTGGCGAAGCAGCCCTTCTGCACCTGGCGGAGGACGCTGGCGCAGCGCGTCGGCCGTTACGCGCTGATGGTCGACCAGCTCGACTTCCGCGCCGACGCGAAGGAGATGGAAGCGAAGATCCTCGTTCAGACCGGCGACGGAGCCTGGGATGCGGCGAGCGAGTGCGTGCACGTTCAGGGATACGCCGTGCAGAACGCCGACCGCCTCCCTGTGACCCATAGCGGCGGCGTGACGACATGGACCTGGCGTGCGCCGAGCGCCGCCGGGGAACGTCGCCGCCTGTTCACGCTCATCGCGCCCGAGCGACCGGACGGCCCCCTATGCGCGCGCCTTGGTGACGACGCCGTCCTGCTGGCGACGCCCGATCCCGTTCTCGCCGTTCAGGGCGAGCATGACGGCATCGTGGGCGACCTGGTTCTCATCGCGCCGGACGCCGTGTCCGCGATCGGCGCCTCCGCCGTTGGGCTGGGCCCCATAGAGATCGCCGCGGACCCGCCGGTCGATCTTCACTGGGACCTTCGCGCGGGGCTGGTCGAGGTCATCGCCGCCGCACCGTCCCGGGTGACGGTCGGCCGCGGTGCCTCGGTGGATGTGCCGGTGGGAAGGACATCGGTCCCCGCTCCGGCGGACCCACAGCTTGCCGCGGAGCTGCGGACCGCGCTGGACGGTCTCGCCGCGACCGCGCGGACAGCTCGCGCCGCGGCGCCGTCTCCGACGGAACTGGAGTGGCCTGAGGCGCCCTCCCGGCAGGCTGAGTGGTCGGCGTCCGTGGGCGGGCGGGTCGCAGCGATCGAGATCGCCACGGTGGCCGGCGAGGAGCGCATCTTCGCCGCCGAGGGCACGCGCGTGCATGTCCTCTCGCCGAGCGGCCAGGAGCTGGGCCCCCTCACGGCGGACGGTGCGATCCGGGTGCTTCGCTGGTGGCCGGAGCATGAGCTGCTCCTCGTCGGTTGCGTGGACGAACAGGTCATCGCCTTCCGCCCTTCGGGCGAGCGGGCGTGGGTGTTCCGGTCGGAGATGGCGCCGGAGGTCTTCCGCGCGGCGAAGCAGTACTGGTTCAAGTCCGCGCCCGGCCACGAGGGGATCCACGGTCTGCACACCGGCGTCTTCCTGAACGGCGAGACGGAGGCGTTCGTCGGGAGCGCGTGCACGATGGAGATCCTCGGGTCGGATGGCGCTCTCCTCCACCGCCTGCCCGTGTTCTGGGGGCCGGGCACTCTCATCCGCACCATCGACGGGGCGAACGGTACGCGCGACTTGCTCATCGCCCGGTGGCCCAACGATGGGCACGGAGTGGCGGCTATCAACAGCGCCACGCTGGACCCGAACCCACGACGCTACGTCGACGTGCCGCCAGGGCATACCTACGTCGGCGGATGGTGCTGCATGGACCGGAAGCACCTGTTCGATGTGGACATGGACGGCGACGGCGTCCGCGAGATCGTGGGCGAGGTGAACGGTACGTGGAACCGCGTCACCGTGTGGTCGGTTGAGGGCCAGGCCCTCTACGCGGCGCACTTCGGCCCCGGTGCGTCGGCCCCCGCGCGGACGATCATGGACATGGATGTCGCCGACCTGGACGGCGATGGGCGACGGGAGATCCTCGTGTCACTTGCGGACGGGCTGGTGCTCTGCCTGGACAACCAGTGTGTCCCAATGTGGTCTCGACGAATGCCCGGCGCGCCGCAGGCGCTGGCAGCGATCGCGGGAGGGGTCCTGGTCGGTTGTGCCGACGGGACAGTGGCACGCCTGTCTCCCGGTGGGACCGTGGACTGGCTGGGTCACGTCGACGGAGCCGTGGAACACCTCACGCCCATAGCAGACGACGTCGTTGTCGCGGTGACGGCGAACGGGAGCATGAACGCGCTCGCTGTTGACCAGTAACGCTCTCCGTGCGGACAGGGAGGCATGATGAACCGACGTGATGCACTGCACCTCATCGGAGCGGCCGGGCTGGCCGGCTGGCTGGCGCGTAGCGGGCAGGCGGAAGGGGAGTTGCCCATGCGTGCACCGCGCCTAAGCACCAGGGACTACCGTGTGCCGGACGGCGTGCTGCCTGACATCATGGTCTGGGGCCTCATGGCGGAGGACTTCGCTCCTGGCGCCTATCGGGGGTTCATCCACCTGGTGGAGGACCACTCGCCATGGAAGCTGCTGACGACCACCATTCGCGCCCCTCTCGTCGAGGTCACGGACCCGAGCGTCCGCGATCACCTCACCGAGATGGCCGGCTACGCACGCCGCCGGGGCATGGGCATCGCGATGGACCTCGACGTCCGGCTGGCCCGCGAGGCGTTCCGGGCGCGATACCCCGACGAGTTGCAGCAGATGCTTCGGCTCCGCGAGACGCCACTGTCGACCGACCGACAGCGCCTCCGCATCCCCAGCGCCGATCTCGGCGACCACTACACCTTCCGCACCACGCCGTACATCGCGCTATCCGGCCGGCTGGTGCGTGTGTATGCGTATCACCGGGATCCCGGCGGGCCGATCACGGGCGGCTCCGTCCGGGACATCACGTCCGAGTGCACGGTCGCCGCCGAGGACGCGGCCGGCGTCGAGGTCGAGCTGCCCGCCGGCGAGGGAAGGACCGCGTGTTGCGTCGTTGCCTTCACTCATCTCACGCCGGACGTGTTCGCGCCGCATCTGCTCTCGTTCCAACAGGAGATCCTCGAGAGCTACTCGGGCGCACCCTTCGCCGGGGCGTGTAAGGACGAGTGGGGCTTCCCGCCCTGCTTCGACGGATGCCCGGAGCACAACGACTTCTGGTACTCGGAGCACCATGCGGCGGCCTACGCGGGGAAACCAGGGACAGCCACCGATTTCGGTGTCAACGGTGGGCCCCAGGGGCCGCGCTTCGGCACCAAATCGGTGGCTGTCCCTGGTTCTCCCTACGCGGAACGAGCGGTCGGCCGCGATCTCGTCCGGGACTGCCTGCTCATGTACGCCGGCGAGAGGGGGCAGGAGGCGGAGCGCGCGGCGGCGATCAACCACTACCAGATGCTCTCCTGGGAGAGGAACGGCGCCATCGAGGCGCACTTCCACGACACCGTGAAGGCCGTCTTCGGTCCGAAGGCGATCTCGGCGACCCACCCGACGTGGTACCCCTATCCCGGCGTCCAGGAGATCAAGAAGAACGGTCTGGACTGGTGGATCGCACCTCGGACCATCGCTCAGACCGACGAGGTCACGCCCTACTGCTGCCGAACGGCGCTCGCGAAGAAGCGGGGCAGCGGCCTTTGGGTGAACATGTTCTACGCGACCACGATCCGCCCGTATGTGGAGGAGATCTGGCGGGGCGCTCTGGGCGGCGGCCGCGTGAACTTCCACCCCCTCTATCCCGTCGAGGATGTCCTAGTCCGGTATCGCGACCTCTTGCGCGGCGACCTCATGCGCGCGGCGTGTCGCGTCCGTCTGCTGAACTTCATCGCGTCGGCGCCGCGACATTGCCCGGTGGCCGTCGTCTTCGGCCATGCGGCCGCGATGAGCTGGGCGGAGGGCGGGAACTGGGGCGATACAGGGGTCGGGCTCGCGAACGCGCTGGACACTCAGGGCTTCCCAGCCGATCTCATCCCATTGACAGAGGCGCTGAATGGGAGCCTGCGTGTCGGCGACGACGGCGCCGTGATGTACGGCGCTCAGCGTTACCCCGTCCTCATCATCCACCGGCCGGAGTTCGAGCCGCCGGAGTTCGCGCGATGGCTGAGGCGAGCCCTCCGGGGCGGCCGCACGCGTGTGTTCGCCGTCGGGTCGTGGACGCGGGACCGCGAAGGTACGGAGCTCGACCCGTGGGCCGAGTTGCCCGGCATCGTGCGACTCGCGACGGTGGAGGAGGCTGCGTCCGCCGCCGTTGCCGCGCTTCGTGAGATGCACGAGCCCGAACAGAGCCCCGCCGATCGGGTCACACTGTGGGGCTTCGACCTGGCGGTGCCGCCCATGAGCGGACACGCGCGCCTCACCGATGGCACGTTTGTCCTCGTTCGGGCGGCCGCCGACGTAGCTGGCGACCCGATCGACGAGCGGCTCGAGGTGGATGGCTGCGAAGTCGAGGTCGCCGCGACCGGCCTCGTCGCCGTTCGCATCGGTCCATCGGGCCGCGTCACTGCGCTTGCCGCGGGCGCATTGCGCCGGTTCGTCGGTGGCGGGCTGTCCATCGGGCTGGACGAGCCCGCAGACATAGCGCTATGGCACGACGCGGACGGCAGGCTTCGGGGAATAGTGCAGGACCTCCCGGGCCCACTGCCGGAGTCGCTGGCGCGGCTCGGCGCGACGTGGACTCACCTGCGCGTGCCGCCGCCACTGCCGGAGATCTAGCCTTGCCGTCGGGGACGTGGGCGTCTCCCACCTCTCCCTATGGGAGAGGTCGGCCGAAGGCCGGGTGAGGGAGCAGCCGTCGGCAGGCAGCAGACCATGGTCACGGAGGTCGCTTTCGTGGTGCCCAATTCGCAGCCCCTCCGCATCCTCATCACCGGCGCCTTCG
>Ga0315288_10002434_pt1 | contig 24108 bp, 19 predicted proteins | sample YL17G11_20_MG_FD_203454 | JGI IMG/M metagenome (GOLD analysis project Ga0315288, IMG submission 203454) | Sediment microbial communities from Yellowstone Lake, YNP, Wyoming, USA - YL17G11_20 | ecosystem: Environmental > Aquatic > Freshwater > Lake > Sediment | place: USA: Wyoming | collected... | reverse complement strand
CCCCCCCCGTAAAACCCCAGCGAAATGCGGAAGTCCCTCCGCATTTTGTCGCATTTCCGTCGCATTTCCGTCGCATTTTTTCGCATTCCCGTCGCATTTTTTCGCATTTTCGTCGCATTTTTTCGCATTTTTCGCATTTTTGTTTCATCCTTTTCCGGTCATTACCGCATATATCACATGCCCTTACGCGCGTTTTCCCGCGAACCGACTGTCGCATTTTTCGCATTTTTTCTTCGCCCAAACTTTTTTCGCGCCGCGCAGCGGCCCCCCCTTACACCTGTTGCTGTGCCCCATGCACATAATAATGTGTGCGCATGACGAAGCATATCCCGTCGAATCGCGAGCGTCAAGGACTTTCTGAAAAATTGTAAAAAATCCACAGATTACACACCCCGATGAAACATCGGGGCTTCAAGGTCGGATTGCACAGATTTTTGGGGGAACCGCCAAGGCCTGCCCCGATCCCATCGGGGAACGCAAAGAATCTTAGCCTCAGATGGACGCGGATACACGCAGATGAAATTCTGAGGTGAGATTATGCGAGGTCGTTTTGCGCGGTAAATATACAGCGTAGCGATACGTCAGCCAGTTTTAAGTTAGAGGCCATACTTGTGAATCTTGTCCCATCCAAAGAGGTTGCCAATAATTGCCAGGATGACACCGCCTACAAAAAGAAGAAAGGGCCATGAATGCAGCATCTTCTGGAAAAAATTATCTCCCACAGCATACGCCTTCACTAGTAGCGACGTAACAAGCAACAGCAGCGCAATTGCGCCAAGGCCGCATGGGTAACGAAGCCAAAGCGTATTGGCCAGCAGCATGCCGACGATGAGCGCGACAACTACGACACCGCCGCACGCAAAAGGAATCCAAGAAGCCTTCTTTGGCATGGCGGATGGTTCCTGCTTGGGCTTGCGAAAGGCCATGTCATCTTCGCCGGTTTTCCCCGCGCGCTTGTCCAATGCCTTCAGAGTGACTACCCCCTTCTCGGTTAATCGCCATGAAACCACTTTGATTTCTTTGAGGCTCCGGCCTTCAGCCCTCATTTGACGCAGTAAAGATGCAAGTTGTGGCCTATATCCATCAGGTCCAGTAAAGGATACATTTATAATCACGTGCCGTGGGTCATTTACGCCAGCAGCAAAAGAGATATTGGCCATTTGCTCAATGAGTTCGCGTTGCATCAGCAACTGGCGGGCCTGTTCCTGAATGGCGTGAAGTTCGGGCATGTCTCCCCATACCGGCGGGACTTGGCGAAGGAGTTGATATGCTGCGTTTTCGATCTTCTCCAATTCAGACGTTTCGGCGGGTTTCTCGTCATTGCTCTGCATATTCTGGCTCGCCGCATCTTGCCCCGAAATCGGCCAATTACCCTCCGGGTACTGCCTTTTCAGTTCCAGCAATATCTCTTGAGGCACGGGATAGGTCTCCTGCATGGCCTCCGTACCCTTTAACGATGTGGCTCCTTTGTAAGCGAGGAAGTCCGATTTCACTGATGCGGGCGGTGTGTGAGCGAATAAATCTGACTTAACGGGCGAGTCCGCTTCGTATTCCAAATCCTTCAACTCGGCCTCATCACCTTTAGCGATCAAAGCATTCATGGCCGGTCTATGGTTAGGCAGGAATGTGAGGGGGAAATCATCCGGGTTAACTGATTCATGCAATTCCGGCGTGCTCATGCGGATATTGTGCTGTAGCAAGCGGCGAAACCGAGGGATGTAGTCCTGCCAGTTTAGCACTTCGGTATAGAATTGCTTAATCCCGTCAGGCAAATCCCGCATTTTGCGGATAGGGTTCTCCTTACATACCCCGGCGAAGTAACTCAGTTCATTCTCAACCTGTGTTATTATGCTTAAACTCAGCCTATTGCACACGTCTTTATTCATGGGCTGAAAACCTTTGGACTACTCGGCAGTTTCGGTGTTATTCACGGCCTGAAAGCATAACGCAAATTCCGGCAGGACGCAAGGGGAGCGCAAGCCATGAAACCTTCTATTTCTTGCCATTATGACATGCAAGGCATGGCCTGTAAGTACCCAAGCCACGCCTTGTTATTCTTGTTGCCATGAAAAGTGGCGTTGCGCCACTTATGCGCCACATTGGGCTTAACGGTCATCGGAATAATATTCAGTAGTTTCGGGGGCGAGAAAAATTATACTCCATCTCACACTATCGAGCATGGCTTCTAATTCTTTCTCGGTATATAGTTTTTTCCTACGTCTTACTTCAATTATTGCGGATTCCGCGAGGCTGGCCATATTATCTGGATTCATATGGAGCGTATAGTCGGCATAAGTATATGGTTTGAGTTTGGGTTCCAGTAAACCAAACACGGCAAGGTTGCGATGTTCAATTAACTTCCCCAAATCTGCAACTTCTTGGTCAGACATATTGAGCACATTCTTTTGGGGCATGTGCGTAGGTCTAGTGGCTAGAAGTACAATAAAAACAATGTTTCCAACCAAAGACAAAAATAGAAGCGAGCACGCCACTAAAAGCACAACGGACTTGTGATTCGTCTCTGGCGCAAGTTTTACTGTTTCTTCCATATCTCACCTCTTGATGATTTCGGGAACGGGTTCGTTTGATAAAGAAAGATTTGACAAGGCGGCAATTTTTTCTTTGAGACTGGATTGGTCTGTATATACATCCATTGTCATATTTATGTCCTGGTGGCGCATGATGGACTGGGCGACTTTTGGCGGGACGGAGCGCGTTGCAAGATGAGTGGCAGAGTCCATAGTACACTTCTCCCTTGAATAGTATGATACTCCCGATTAGCACTTGGCAAATCTTACTCTGGGGGTTAGGGCAAAGTCAAGGGCAGACAGACACAGCATATAGGATTTAATGATGTTTGCAAGAGTTTTCGTCAGGCGGCAAGGACACATTTGGATTAGGCAAGGCAAGCCAGCCAGAGGTTTACACGCCTCCGGCGTGCTGGTAAACCTTGCGGCTACGGCATTTGGGCAAGGCAAGCCTTGCGGCTACGAAACTTGACGTTCCCCGATAGGATCGGGGCGGGCTTTGGCGGTGAGACGAGATATTTTTGCAGGCCATCAGAGAATCACAGCCCCGACCTTTCATCTGCAAATACACGAGGAATGTCGGGGCGGCTGTGCCACATGGGAATTGAACAGTCTGACAGCCTAACAGCCGAATGACGCCTTGCGGCATCCCGATCCTATCGGGACAGCCTAACAGCCGAATGACGCCTTGCGGCATCCCGATCCTATCGGGACAGTCTAACAGCCTCTTCGGTGAATGGGGTTGAAGAATCGGGTTTATTGTGTTAATTTACTCGTTTGGATTTATGGCACGCTTTCATAATGGCAAGGGGCAATTTATGACCGCCGACAACTGGCAGGACAAGCATCATACCAAGATTACGACCGCGAAGGCCGCGGTGCGCAACGTGCGCCCCGGCTACCGCGTCTTCATCGGGACCGGCTGCGGCGAGCCGCAGTCGCTCGTGCGCGCGCTCGCGGAAATCGCGGGGCATATTCCCGACACTGAAATTATTCACACTTTGACGCTCGGCGTCGCGCCGCACACGGACACGCGGTTCTCCGATATTTTCCGGCACAACGCGTTCTTCGTCGGCCCCAACACGCGGCAGGCGGTCTCCGAGGGCCGCGCGGATTACACGCCGATATTCCTTTCGGAACTGCCGGCGCTTTTCCGCAAGGGAATCCTGCCGATTGACGTGGCGCTTATTCAGGTAACGCCGCCGGACGAGCACGGCTATTGCAGCCTGGGGGTTTCGGTGGACATCGTGAAGGCCGCCGCGGAAACGGCGCGGCTGGTGGTGGCGGAGGTGAATTCGCACACGCCGCGAACGCTCGGCGACAGTTTCCTGCACGTGGACGACATCGATTTCCTCGTGCCGCACGACGAGCCGCTTCTTGAGTACAAGACCGGCGAGCCGGACGAAATAGCCATGAGAATCGGCGGGCACATCGCGGACCTGGTGGAGGACGGCTCGACGATCCAGGTGGGAATCGGCGCGATACCGAACGCCGTGATGAGATGCCTCAAGCAGAAGAAGGAGTTGGGGATTCACACGGAGATGTTCAGCGACGGCGTGCTGGAACTTTTCGAATCGGGCGCAATCACGAACCGGCTGAAGGCGCTGCATCGTGGAAAAATCATCGCGTCGTTCTGCATGGGGACGAAGCGCCTTTATGATTTCATAAACAACAATCCGCTCATCGAACTCCATCCGAGCGAATACACCAACGACCCGTTCATCATCAGCCAGCAGGAGAAGATGGTGGCGATAAACGGCGCGTTGGAGGTGGACCTCACGGGGCAGGTCTGCGCGGACTCGCTGGGATACCTCTTCTACAGCGGGCTTGGCGGACAGATAGACTTCATGCGCGGCGCGGCGAGAAGCGAAGGCGGCAAGCCCGTCATCGCGCTGCCATCGACGACAGAGGACGGAAAGAAGTCGCGCATCGTTCCGCACATGAGCGAAGGGGCGGGCGTCGTGACGACGAGGGGCGACGTGCATTACGTCGTCACGGAGTACGGCTCGGCGCAACTGCACGGCAAGACCATCCGCGAGCGGTGCGTCGCGCTCATAAGCATCGCGCATCCGAAGTTCCGCGACGAACTGCTCGAACACGCCAAGATGCACAATTACATTTATAAGGACCAGATGTCGCTGAACCTCGCGGCGCGTTATCCGAAGGAATTCGAAACGCTTTACACCTTCGACGACACGAAGGTGACGTTCCGCCCGGCGCGCCCGACCGACGAAGACATGATGCGCGAACTCTTCTACAACGCCAGCAAGAAGACCACCTACTACCGCTTCCACGGGCAACTGCACACGATGCGCCATCGCGACGCGCAGTACTACTGCAATATCGACTACGACCAGACGATGGTCCTCATCGGCGTCGTCCCGGACGAAGGCCACGAGCACGTCATCGCCGTCGGGCAATACAACGTTGACCCCGCAACGCGGACGGCGGAGTGCGCGTTCCTTGTGCTGGACAATTACCAGAACAAAGGCCTGGGCACTTATCTGCTCAAGAGGCTCATCGAAATCGCCAGGCAGAAGGGAATCAAGGGGTTCAACGCCGAGGTGCTGTTCGGCAATCAGGCAATGCTACACGTGTTTCACAAGAGCGGCCACGTTATCAAGAGCGTGGTCGAGGAGGGCGTGTATCATATTTCCTTCACGTTCGCGCCTGAGAAACACACGACCGGCATACCCGAAACAGGGACTTGAAAACCGCGTTCATACATTCGGCGGAGTTTGAAAAATACGAACTGGCCCCGCACCACCCCTTCAAGCCGGTCAGGTCGAAGGTTGTTTGCGACCTTTGCGTGAAGTATCATCTTTTCGCGCGGGATTGGATTGAGGTGGTCGAGCCGCAACCGCTGGACGCGGAAACGCTCGCGCTCTTCCACGACCGCGAATACATCGAGAACCTGAAGGCCGCGAACAACGGCGCCTTTTTTGACAGGTTGATTGAGTTCAACCTCGGCACCGGCGAGTGCCCGGTGTTCCGCGGGATGTACGACTACGCGGTCCTGGCGGCGGGCGCGGCGTTCAAGGGAATGCGGCTGCTCGCGGAGAACAACTTCGACATCGCGTTCAGTCCGATGGGCGGCTTCCACCACGCGGGGCGCAGGCACGGCGAAGGGTTCTGCTACATCAACGACCCCGGCGTAATCATCGCGTACCTGCTCAAGCGCGGCATGCGCGTGGCGTACCTGGACCTGGACGCGCACCACGGCAACGGCGTGCAGGACGGATTCTACACGGAGAGGCGCGTCCTGAAGATTTCGTTCCACGAAACCGGCGAGACGCTTTACCCGTGGGGCGGGCACTACACTGAAACCGGCGCGGGCGCCGGCGCGGGATATAATGTGAACGTCCCCCTGCCGCCAAACACGAGCGACGAAATCTATCTCGCCGCGTTCAAGGAAATCGCGCCGCCGCTGCTGGCGGCGTTCAGGCCGGAGTTGCTGGTCGTCGTGATGGGAGCGGACGTTCTGGCGGCGGACCCGCTGACGCACCTGAGCCTCACGAACAACGGCATGGCGGACGTCGCGGCGATTCTGCGGAGCATGCCGATGAAACGGCTCGTGCTTGGCGGCGGCGGGTACAACCTCGATGCGCTCGGCCGCGCGTGGACGCTCGTGTGGGCGGTGCTCAACAACATCGAGCCGCGCGACGAGTACGTCGGCACGGTGGGCGGAATTTTCCTGGGCGAGACGGATATTGAAAACGGCAGTTTGCGGGACATGCACACTTACTCATCCGGCCCGCCGAAGAAGCAGATAGAAGCAAAAGTGCGCGAAGCAATCGAATATATAAAAACCAACGTATTCCCCGTTCACGGGATTTGATTTTGGGAGGACATGGAGAATGTTGAAGATTGAAACGGTAGTCATCAGCGTCAGCGACAAGACCGGCGTCGTGGATTTCGCGAAGTTCCTGGCCTCAAAAGGCGCGCGCATCATTTCCACCGGAGGCACCGCGAAAATCCTTCAGGACAACGGCATCCCCGTCACGCCAATCAGAAAAATCACCGGCAACGAAAAGGACGATTACTTTGACGGCCGGATGAAGACGATAAGTTTCAACTTCGAAAGCGCCCTGCTCTACAGGCGCGACAACGAGAAGCACGTCGCGCAGGCCTGCGAACTGGGCATCCCGCAGATCGACATGGTGGTGTGCAACCTCTACCCCTTCGAGCAGGTTACCGGCAAGCCCGGCATCACGGTCGAGGAGGCCATCGAGAACATCGACATCGGCGGCCCGTGCATGATCCGCGCCGCCGCGAAGAACTACCGTTCCATCGCGGTCGTCGTCAATCCCGCGCGATACGGGCAGATCATGGACGAGTGGAAAAAGAACGGCGGCATCAGCGACGAACTCCTCGCGGAACTCATGATAGAGGCGTACGAGCGCACCGCCGACTACGACGCCGCGATAAACACCTTCTTCGCGTACGCGCTGAAGGAGCGGAGGGTCAAGCGCCTGAAATACGTGTGCGGCGCGCAACTGGGCCGTTACGCAGAGAACTGGCACCAGAAAGGCTGGCTCTACCACGAGCCGGGGGCGACCGAGCCAACCGCGCCGAACGCGAAGCAGGTTTACGGCGGGCCGCTGGGCTACAACAATTACGTGGACGCTGAGGCCGCGCTGAACTCCGCCCTTGAACTGCACGACAAGGTCGCGGTCTCAATCATCAAGCACACGAATCCCTGCGGCTACGCGACAGGCGAGACACTGCTGGAAGCATTCGAGCGCGCATGGCAAGGCGACCCGGTCAGCGCGTTCGGCAGCGTCATCGGCGTTACGCGGCCGTTCGACCTCGCGTGCGCGAAATACATCGAGAACAAATTCGTCGAGGTGATCCTCGCGCCGAGGTTCGAGAAGGACGCGCTCGACTTCATCCAGGGCCTCGGCAAAAAGAAGGCGGGTCTGCGCCTGCTTGAGTACGGCGAAGTGAAACCGCTCGACCCGAAAAAGACCAATTACAAGTTCGTGACCGGCGGCCTGCTCGAACAGGAGCGCGACACGCTGTTCTACCTGTGCGATTCATTCGCGGACCTCGTGAAGCCCGCGAAAGAGTTGACGGATGCGAACAGCGGCAAGAAACTGATGGTCGGCGTGATGACCAAAGGCGCGCCGCCAGCCGTGAGGGCCGGGCTGTACGACTTTGTACTGCGTCACGTGAAGCACGTGAAATCGAACGCCATCTGCATCGCGCGCGAATACGCGCCGGGCCAGTACCAGATAATCGGCATGGGCTGCGGCCAGCCGAACCGCAAGGACTCCGTGATGCTCGCCGGCATGCGCGCGCACGACAACCTTGCGCTCGAAGCGAAGGCGAAAGGCGTGGAGGACGTCGAAGCATATATTAAGGAGGAACTCGCCTGCGACCACGTGGTGCTGGCGAGCGATGCGTTCTTCCCCTTCCGCGACGGGCTGGACAACGCGGCGGCCACCGGCGTAAAGTACGTGCTGGAGCCGGGCGGCTCCGTGAAGGACGGCGAGGTAATCGCCGCCGCGGAGGAGCACGGCATCTGCCTGATATTCACCGGCGTGCGAAAGTTCACACACTAATATCGTGAAAGGATGCGGCAGTGGGCAAGGTGTTATTTGTCGAGGTGGAGGAATTTGAGAGGCATTTGCTACAGGAGCGATGCGGCAGGTGCAAAGACATGGGCGCCGATTTCCGCAAGGAAACGCTTGACGCGGTCCCGCCGGAGTTGCTCAAGGGCGCAGAGGCGCTGAGCGCCTTCATTTATTCGCGCATTGACCAGGCGGCACTCGACAAAATGCCCGCGCTGAAGTTTGTCGCCACGCGCTCAACCGGCTTCGACCACATCGACATGCAGGCATGCCGCAAGCGCGGCGTGCTGGTGAGCAACATACCGACGTACGGCGAGAACACGGTCGCCGAGCACACCTTCGCGCTTATCCTCAACCTCACGCGCAAAATCCACAAGGCGTACGAGCGCACCATCCGCGGGGACTTCAGCCTCGAGGGCCTGCGCGGGACGGACCTTTACGGCAAAACGCTGGGCGTCATCGGCACGGGCAAGATCGGGCTGCACGTGGTCAGGATAGCGCGCGGGTTCCTGATGAAGGCGCTGGCGTACGACCCCTACCCCAACAATCAGGCGGCGCTGATACTGGGATTCGATTACGCGCCGCTGGACACTCTCTTCACCACGTCGGACATCATTACATTGCACTGCCCTCTCACCCCGGACAACAAGCACATGATAGACGCCGCGGCAATCGCGAAGATGAAGCAGGGCGTGATAATCATCAACACCGCGCGCGGCGGGCTGATAGAGCCGGACGCGCTGCTGGCCGGGCTGAAGAGCGGAAAGGTGGGCGGAGCCGGGCTTGACGTGCTTGAGGCTGAACAGGCGATACGCGAGGAGGCGGAACTCTTGTCAACAAGTTACGACCTCGACGCGCTCAAGGCGGTGGTGCGGGATCACATCATGCTCCGCATGGAGAACGTAATCATAACGCCGCACAACGCCTTCAACAGCGTGGAGGCGATAGCGCGCATCGCGGAGACGACGGTGCAGAACATCCGCTCGTTCTTCGAAGGCCGCCCGCAGAACATTATCTCGTATTGACGAAGCGGGCGGTTAATGCCGGCGCGGATATGACTGGATTAGAAGTAATCCGCAGCAACGGACTTGATATAAGAAAGGTGATTTATGAACTACCAGCCGCAGCCCCAAGCAGTTCCGCCGTATCCATACCCCGTGCAGCAACCATATCCCCCTCAGTCATGCCCTCTTTGCGGCAACACGAAACACATGGGGAGAAAGGCGAAACTCCTGTATAAGCAGTGGGTCTGCAAAAAGTGCAACAGCGGATTCGCCAACCGAAGACAATTTGCGTTCTTCATCGACTGGCTTCTTCTGAACGCAGCCACAGTCGTCTTGGTGCTTGGAGCAGGAATTCACACCCGCCTGGAGGCTAATCTGATAGCCTTGATTGCGACGCTAATTTTCTTTTTCAAGGACGGTTTCACAGGCACATCGCCCGGGAAGGCTCTCATGGGCGTACAAGCCATAAACATTCAGACGGGCCGGCCCGCGGATTTCGGGGCATCCTTCATGCGAAACCTCCCGCTGCTAATACCCTTCATGGTAATCATTGTGGGCTTCAGCCTGATTAAAGGACAACGAATCGGGGACGGGTGGGCGAAGACGCGCGTGATTTGGAAGAAGTACGCGGACAGGATGCCGTTCGCAAGCCTCTTTCCCCCTCCGCCCGTGATTTGACAGCGGGTTTATCCGCCCAGTTCAAGAAGCCGCTTGCCCAATGCATCCGGTGTCCGTTGCTTTGCACGTCATGCCTCCGGTCTTTGCCCGGCAAAATTAGCGACGGTTAATTCAAAATTGTGTGACACTTTGAGGGCAATACCCTATAATCGCCGTCCTTCTTACGGACCGAAATGAACGAATTGCAGGGGGTAAGGCGTTGATCAGGGACATCCGATTCTGGCTCATAGCCGCGGCGACCGCGCTATTGATGCTGGTGAATCTTGGCAAGCGGGATTTTTGGGATCCCGACGAGCCGCGTTACGCGCAGATCGCGCGCGAGATGATGGACCGCGGGGACTGGTTTTTCATGCATATCAACGGCGAGCCTTATCCCGACAAGCCGCCGATGACCTTTTGGGCGACAGCCGTCGCAGCCAAAATCACGGGGCAGGTGGATGGATTCTCCGCGCGCCTCTTCCCGGCGATCAGCGGAATCGTCGTAATCGCTCTGGGCATGCTGCTGGCCGACAGGATGTTCAAGAGGCGCACTGCCCTTCTCACCGGCATAATACTGGCCACATCATATACAATCATCGGCGAGTCGCGCTGGGTTCACATGGACATGCCGCTGACCGCCGTGATGACTCTCATGTTTTTCATCATGTACCGCGGCGCGTTCGAGACGAAAAATCCGAGGCTCTGGATATACTTTTTCATACTCGCCGCAGTCGGAATACTTATAAAGGGGCCGGTGGGGCTGCTGGTGCCGGCATTCGCGGGCTTCACGTACCTGCTGTTCCTCAGCGTGCCGAAGGTCCCCAATGCAAAAAGATGGACACTGGTGCTGATTGTATGCGCCTTCGTCGGCACGGTACTCGGCGGCGCGGGGATGCTGCTCTTCCTGATACCCTCCATCGTAATACTCGCACTTACGGGCGGCTTCAGGTCGCTTGCCACCAGATGGTTTGTAATCGGTTTAGTCGTTCTGTTCGCGATACTGCTGCCGTGGCTCATCCCGATGCTCATTCATGCGGAACGCGAACAGCCGGGCCTCGCGTACGAAATCCTTGTTCGGCAAAACATCGGGCGTTTCGCGGAAGTGTTTTCGCACAAGGAACTCTCCTCCGGCTCAGCGGCTGTCCTCAAGAGAATCTCACACGACATACCGCACCAGGGGCCGTTCTTTTACTATTACTTCGCATTCCCGATGATTTTCCTTCCGTGGGTTTTGTTCCTTCCGTCGGCCAGTGTTCCCTTGTTCAGAAAGGGCGCGCTCGAGGCAGGAGAGAGGAAAAAGCGGCTCTTCCTTTTCGCGCTCGCCCTGGGCGTGGTCCTTTTCTTTTCTTTTTCATCCTCGAAACGCGAACTGTACGCAATCCCGGCGCTGTTGCCCGCCGCGATGCTGGTTGCGCGGTATCTTGAAGATTTGTTTGACAAGGCGGATTACCTGAAGTCGCTCAGGGCGCCCAGGGTCGCTGTTGTGGCCAGCGCCGCGGTGGTCGCCGTTCTTGCCGCGCTGTTCACGCTCGTAATCGCCTTCCCGAACATCCTGTACTCCGCTGTCGGGCTGTTCACAACGCGAGCGGAGCAGATCATGCCGCATGTGAACTCTTCCCTGAAGTACTCCGCGCCCCTCGTCATGATATGCGCCACCCTCGTAATAGTTGCCGTTGCCGCGCTGTATGCAGGCCGGAAATCGCTCTGGGGATGGTCGTTCGGCTGTCTGGCCGTGCTGTCGCTGGTAATGTCCTGCGCCACGGAATTCCTGATTTACCCAAACATTGTTGACCAGTATAAGTCCGCGCGACCTTTTACGGTGGAGAGTTTTGCGGCCATCGGCAACAGCAAGTTCGCCTGGTACGGCGAGGTCCGCGAAGGGGTGCTGTTCTACTCCGGCCGAGATTACATCCCGGAAATCGGAATGAATAAGGATGAAGAAGAAGCCTCTACTGAACTCGCGGGATTCATTGAGGCGGGCAAAGACGAGAAATTCATCCTTGCCACGCGCACGCGATGGGAAGCGTTTCTAACAGCCAAGCCTCAATACCGTGAAGACAAGCGTTTGCATGAGCAAGTTACCAGAGATGTCGGAGCCAAGAAATTATTGCTCATTTCGGTTAAACCGGAACCGTAAACCGCTACGGAAGAAAATTAGCGACAGTTACTAATTTCGGCGGTGCAAAAAGGGCGGCCTTTTGGACCGCCCTTTCGTTTTTACTGATTCTCCGGATTTTTACTTTTTCACGAATCCCAGCGGCAGAACCGTCTTGCCGTAGCACTCGTTGAGGACCTGGGCCATCGCGGCGTAGATCGCGCTGAGGCCGCAGAAGATGCCCTCGACGCCGCCGATTACGAGAGGAAGCCCGAACCAGTGGTTCGCGGCGAGCAGCCAGAACAGCACCGTCAGGCTGAGGAAAACGACCTGCAGCGCCCTGTTCAGTTTCAAGGTCCCGACGAACATATAGCACGTAAAGAGCCCCCACATGAACAGGTAGAACCCAAAAGATGTGTCATTGAATTTGGTCAGCCCCATATTGGGCATCACAAGCAGCGCTACAAGCGACAGCCAGAACAGGCCGTACGAAGTAAATGCCGTTGTTCCGAAGGTGTTGCCCTTCCGGTATTCCAGCAGCCCCGCAATAATCTGGGCAATACCTCCGTAGAAGATACCCATGGCGAGTATCATCGTGTCGAGCGGATAAATGCCCGCGTTGTGGATATTCAGCAGGACGGTGGTCATGCCGAACCCCATCAGTCCCAGTGGCGCCGGATTCGCAAGAACCTCGCTTACGGTGACCTCGCCTTCAACCTTGCGTCGTTCGAGAAGGCCCGGAGGTTGGGTGGTGTTTGCCATGCTTCTTCTCCCCGAAAATATGGTTTGTTAACGAGCACTGTTCAGTGCGTCATTGTGCTTACTCCCTGCCTTCGACAAGTTTCTCGACAACGCTCGGATCGGCCAGCGTCGTGGTATCGCCGAGTTCGTTGATCTTGCCCTCCGCGATCTTGTTGAGGATGCGGCGCATGATCTTGCCGGAGCGGGTCTTCGGCAGAGCGTCGGCGAACTGAATCTTGTCCGGAGTGGCTATCGGGCCGATCTCCTTGCGGACGTGCTGGACGAGTTCCTTCTTGAGTGCGTCGGTCTTCTCCACGCCGACCTTCACGGTCACGAAGGCGTAGATGCCCTGGCCCTTGATTTCGTGCGGCATGCCTACGACCGCGGCCTCGGCGACCTTCGGGTGGCTGACCAGCGCGCTCTCAACCTCGGCGGTGCCGATGCGGTGGCCGGAGACGTTGAGCACGTCGTCGATTCTGCCCATCAGCCAGTAATCGCCGTCTTCGTCAACGCGGCATCCGTCGCCGGTGAAGTATTTGCCGGGGAAGCGGACAAAGTACATCTCACGGAACCGCTGATGTTCGCCGTAAACGGTCCTCATCATGCCGGGCCACGGCTTCTTGATGAGGAGGTAGCCGCCCTCGTTCACATTGCACTCCGTGCCGTCCTCTCTGACGACAACCGGTTCAACGCCGAAATACGGCTTGCTGGCGGAGCCGGGCTTGATTGTCATGCAGCCGGGCAGCGGCGTGATTAAGATGCCGCCGGTCTCGGTCTGCCACCAGGTATCAACAATCGGGCACCTGCCGTGGCCGATGTTGTTGTAATACCACATCCACGCCTCGGGGTTGATTGGCTCGCCGACGGTGCCAAGCAGGCGCAGGCTGGAGAGGTCGTGCTTCTTGGGCCACTCTTCGCCTTCCTTGGCGACGGCGCGGATAGCGGTGGGCGCGGTGTAGAATATGTTGACCTTGAACTTCTCAACGACCTGCCAGAACCTGTCGGGCTTGGGGAATGTCGGGACGCCTTCAAACATGAGGCTTGTAGCGCCGCTGGCCAGCGGGCCGTAAACGATGTAGGAGTGCCCGGTGACCCAGCCGATGTCGGCGGTGCACCAGAAAATGTCCTCATCGCGATAATCGAAGATGTACTTGAAACTGGTGGCCACGTAAACGAGGTAGCCGCCGGTGGTGTGAAGCACGCCTTTCGGCTTGCCGGTGGAGCCGGAGGTATAGAGGATGAAGAGCGAATCTTCCGCGTCCATCTCCTCGGCCTTGCAGTCGGGGGACGCGGTCTCCATGAGGTCGTCCCACCAGAACTCCTTGCCGGCCTTCATGTCCACCGGGATGCCGGTGCGCTTTACGATGATGACGTTCTTGATGGAGGGGCAATCAGCAACAGCCGCGTCGGCGTTGGCTTTAAGCGGGATGCCCTTGCCGGAACGGAACGACCCGTCGGATGTGACGAGGAGGGAGCACTTGCTATCGTTGATCCTGTCGCGCAGCGCGTCGGAGGAAAATCCGCCGAAGACTATGCTGTGGATGGCGCCAATGCGCGTGCAGGCGAGCATCGAAATGGCGAGTTCCGGGATCATGGGCAGGTAGATGGCTATCTTGTCGCCCTTCTTGACGCCCTTGCTCTTGAGCACGTTGGCGAACTTGCAGACTTCCTTGTGCAGTTGGGCGTATGTGAATTTTCTTACGTCGTCCTCAGGCTCTCCCTGCCAGATGATGGCAACCTTGTCCTTGCGGCCCTGGGCGATCTGGTAATCAAGGCAGTTATACGAGACGTTGAGTTTGCCGCCGATGAAATACTGGAGCTTCGGCTCCTCGAAGTTCCACTCCTGCACCTTGTTCCACTTCTTGAACCAGTGCAGTTTCGACGCCATCTCGCCCCAGAACCCGTCCGGGTCCTTCAGCGAGCGTTCATACATCCGCTTGTATTCGTCAAGCGTTTTGATGTGAGCCTTCTTGCTGAATTCCGCCGGAGGCGGGAATTTGCGCGATTCCTGGCTCATCGATACTATGCCTCTTTTTTCATTACTCATTAATCCGTCCTCCATGTGACTATAAAGTAGAAATTCTTATACTATCCTACTATGGTAGTATGTGTCGTTCGCGGCGAACCATTCCACAATCCCGCCGAGTCCACCGCCCGGCGGCAACATCCTCCACCGGTGCGAACCCAAAGATTAGAACCGGGAATTATACCACTACATTCCGCAGAGGCAACAAAATTTTCGGCCCCAAACACAAAGTCGGTTGCATAACCGTAAGGGTGCGTATATACTGCCGCCAAACCGCTGAAGCCGCACGCGGCTTAGAGAAATCGGATGATAGAGAAGGAGCATGCCATGAAAAAGGCGCTGATATTTTGGGGCGGCTGGGACGGCCACACGCCCAGGGAGACCGCGGAACTTTTCGCGCGGCAGTTGGAGCCGCACGGCTTCGACGTAACCGTCGTCAATTCGCTTGCGCCGCTGGAAGACGGCGCCGCGCTCATGAAACTGGACCTTATCATCCCCATCTGGACGATGGGACAGATTAGCGAGGCGCAGTTGAAGGGGCTGAACGAAGCCGTTCGCGGCGGTGTGGGCATTGCAGGCGTGCACGGCGGTATGTGCGACGCATTCCGCCGCCGGATCGAGTACGCGTGGATGACCGGCGGACAGTTCGTAGGGCATCCACATGTCGGCGAATATACCGTGCGCCTCACCGGCGTGAAAAGCCCCATCACAAAGGGAATGAAAAGTAAGTTCGTTTATGATTCCGAGCAGTATTACATGATTACCGACCCCTCGATTACGGTCCTCGCGGAAACCGTCTATGCCTGGGAGGGGAAGGACGTCGTCATGCCGGTGGCATGGACAAAGACCTGGGGAAAGGGCCGCGTGTTTTTCTCCGCCCTCGGCCACACGGCCGCGGAATTCAAAAAGTACCCGGAGGTCCTCGCCATGACCACGCGCGGCATGCTGTGGGCCGCCGAGGGCAAGAACCGCTGAGAGGAACAATCATGGCAAATCAGAAAGTAAAAGTCGGCATCATCGGCTGCGGCAACATTTGCAGCATCTACTTCAAAAACCTGTGCACGGTCTTTACGAATGTCGAAGTCGTCGCCTGCGCCGACCTTATCATGGACAGGGCGAAAACCAAGGCCGCGGAATACGCGGGTGTCCGCGCATGCACGAATGCCAAACTCCTGCGCAATCCCAACATCGAGATAGTCGTCAACCTCACCATACCGAAGGCGCATTACGAAGTGGCGTCAGCCGCGATCAAGGCGGGCAAAAGCGTGTACAACGAGAAGCCGCTCGCGCTGACGCGCAAGGAAGGCAAGACGCTCCTTAAGAACGCAAAGACGAAGGATGTACTCGTCGGCGGCGCGCCGGACACCTTCATGGGCGCGGGCCTGCAAACCTGCCGGAAGTTGATCGACGACGGAATCATCGGCGAGCCTGTTGCGGCGACGGCGTTCATGCTTTGCCCCGGGCACGAAGGCTGGCACCCGGACCCGGAGTTCTACTACCAGGTCGGAGCCGGGCCGATGTTCGACATGGGACCGTATTACCTGACGGCGCTGGTCCACCTTCTCGGCCCGGTGAGGCGCGTAACCGGCGCGACCCGCATCAGTTTCCCGACGAGAACCATCACCAGCAAGCAGAAATACGGCGAGGTGATCGATGTTGAAATCCCCACGCACGTGGCCGGCCTCATGGATTTTTCGTCGGGCGCGATTGGCACAATCGTAACAAGTTTCGACGTGAAGGCGCACGGCCTGCCGCACATCGAGATTTACGGAAGCAAAGGCACCCTGCGCGTGCCCGACCCGAACGGCTTCGGCGGCAAGGTTAAAGTAAACCAGGGCAAAAGATGGAAGGAAATGCCGTTGAGCCATATTTACGCGGAGAATTCCCGCGGCATCGGCGTCGCCGACATGGCCGCGGCATTACGCAGCGGGCGGAAACACCGCGCAAACGGCGAAATGACGTATCACGTCCTGGACATCATGCACGCCTTCCACGATTCATCCGACACCGGCAAGCACGTGCAGATGAAAAGTACCTGCGACCGCCCCGCCCCCCTGCCCGTGGGGCTGACGCCGGGAAGGATTGACTGACGCGCCGAACGCTGATATATTCTGTTACAAGATTCACAAAGAAAACCGTTGAGGGAGTCATGGAAATGGAAGAAAGTCAGCCCACAAGCGAAAAGCGGCCTTACGGGAAGATTCGGTTCGTACTTGCCATATTGAACACTCTCGCCGCTTCATCACTGATGCTATGGACCATCTATGGTCCCGTCAAGGGTCTCATCCCGGCTTTGAAGAGTGGCCCCGCCTCATCCCTCTCCTTTAGCGAATTCGACAAGATTGCCGCAATCGCATTTCTTCCGGCCGTAATCCTCATGAGCACACTGGCAGGAATCGTAATTCTGGTGGGCGGAGTAATGGGATTGGCTCGAAAGGATTCTGCATTTCGCTGGTCCGCATTCGGATGGCTGCTGGTTTGTTTACCGCTTATTAGCAACTATTTCGATTGGCCTGTCAATGTCTCGGACCTCCGCCTCGCGCGTGCGATGACTCAAACATCGATCTTGCTCGCCATTGCCGGCGTCTTTGCCGTTGCCAATTTCCTATTGAGGCGGAGACGTACATCATCAGCACCGGCCAAGCCCAAACGGCTGGTGTTTGCGACTCTGCTCCTAATCGATTTGCTTCTCGTTATCGGCGGAGTGCAAGCAGGCACGTGGGCGGCCATCAAGATATTTCAGAACGACACCGGCATGCCGACGGCGGATGCGCGTATGCGGATCGCAGACGGCGTTACGGAATACAGAGAAGATTGGGGGAACATGCAGATCGTGAACTTCCCTTTGGGGCCGTACATGCTTGCCATCCCTGGGGCCTCTTTATTGAATACATGGCACCACCATTACAAATATGATGAGCATTCCAGCGATGGGGTCAATTTTGCATGTGGCGATTTAACGATAGCGGTGGTTGCCTACGGCACAGATATGTTTAGCGATGCTTTTAACGAAGATCCACTGGTCGGTCGCGTTTTATTCCCGGACAGCACAGATAGTTTTGAACGATATAAGAAAATAATGAACGCCCAACCAAGGGATTTTTCAATTTTCTCTTCTCGCAGTCATTGCGCGGCCTTGCTCGCCTACCTCGAACTTAAGCGCATGATGAATACGATTGGCCAGCCTTACGACGATGGGATGCACGAGATTCGGACACAGTACCTGCGCGGCGTGCACAAAAAGATGAAAACTCCACTTGTTGTTGAATTGTTCGATTCGGCTGGGCGTGGGTTGATTCTTACGGTTTACACAAAGGACCATGGTGAATTCACACCCGAGCAGCAAAGACTTGTCAAGAACATCATTGCCTCCATCAGGCCCAAGACTGCGGCGGATAATATTGCAGAAGCGCTGAGACATTAACGGATGACCATTGCGGAGAAACGATGCTGGCGAAAGTGAAGAGCGCGGCGATTCAGGGGATTGATGCACATCCGGTCGAGGTGGAAGTTCACCTTGAACACGGCCAACCCTCCACCACCATCGTCGGCCTTCCCGACGCGGCGGTCAAGGAAAGCAAGGAGCGCGTCCACGCCGCCATCAAGAACACCGGCTTCTACGTCGCCCAGCGCCGCGCGGTCGTGAACCTCGCCCCCGCAAACCTCAAAAAAGAAGGCCCCGCGTTTGACCTGCCCATGGCGCTCGCCATCCTCGCCGCATCCGAGCAGATGAAACCGGACGCGCTGGACGGATTTCTCGTCGTCGGCGAACTCGCGCTCGACGGCGGCATTAGGCCCGTCGCGGGATGCCTGCCGATTGCGCTCATGGCGCGCGAGCGCGGCGCAACGCGCCTTATCGTCCCGCGCGAAAACGCAAACGAAGCCGCGGTCGTCGAAGGCGTGGAGGTTTATCCCGTCGATACGCTTTCGCAGGCGGTGGCGATGCTCACCGGCAAGGAATTAATGCGGCAGCACTCGTTCGATGTTGAGTCGCTTTTCGCCACGACGAATGAATACGACGTGGACTTCTCCGAGGTCAAGGGACAGGAACACGCAAAGCGCGGGCTTGTGCTCGCCGCGGCGGGCGGCCACAACGCCATCATGATTGGCCCGCCCGGAAGCGGCAAGACGATGCTCGCGCGAAGGCTCCCGTCAATCCTGCCGAGGCAGACAATCGACGAGGCGCTCCAGACGACGAAGATTTACAGCGTCGCGGGCATCCTTCCCTCCAGCCAGCCGCTGATGACCGTGCGCCCTTTCCGCTCGCCGCATCACACGACCTCGTATGCGGGCATGGTGGGCGGCGGCGCAACGCCCCGGCCCGGCGAGATAAGCCTCGCGCACAACGGCGTGCTGTTCCTCGACGAACTGCCGGAGTTCGACCGGCGCACGCTTGAGTCGCTGCGCCAGCCCATCGAGGACGGCGTCATTACCGTCAGCCGCGTCCAGGGAACGGTGGCGTATCCGTGCAACATGATGATGATCGCGGCGATGAACCCCTGCCCGTGCGGCTACTACACCGACCCTCGGCGGCAGTGCAATTGCAGCCCGCTCCAGATTCACCGATACCTCTCCAAGATTTCAGGCCCCCTGCTCGACCGCATCGACATACATATCAATGTACCGGCGGTGGCGTTCCGCGATTTGCAGGACACGCGCAGCGGCGCGGCCTCCGCGCAAATCCGCGAACAGGTCGAACGCGCCCGCGAAATCCAGCGCAACCGCTTCAAGCGCTCGAAGATCACGACCAACTCCCAGATGAGCACGCGGCAGGTGAAGCAATTCTGCGCGCTCGACCGGGCATGCTCCGCCCTGCTCAGCCAGGCGATGGAGGCGATGAATCTTTCCGCGAGAGCCTATACGCGCATCCTCAAGGTCGCGCGAACCGCGGCTGACCTTGACGGCAGCGACGCCATCCGGCCCGAACACATCACGGAGGCCGTCCAGTACCGCAGCCTCGACTCCGTCCCGAATGCGTAGAAGCACTGTTAAAATGACCGGTGGTATAAATTAGGAGTGGTCAGCACGACTTCCCGTGAGTCGGTCAATCCGGCAGGATCTCCGCTTCGGCAACCGCCTCGGTCCTTTTGGGTGCCCGAATATGATGGGCGGAAGGCTTCAGGAGCAGGCAAAAAGGCACCGCCAGCAGGACAACCAGCCCGCCGAACACGAAACCGTTGTCAAAGCCGAGAACTTCGGAGCGTTTCAGAAAACTGGCGGCGGCGGCATTGCCGGACAGCGCCTGATCTTTGACTCGCCGACAAAACTTCACGCGTTGGCGATCCGCGACGACGAAATGTTCCTCGTCGAAATAGAGATTACTGAATAGCAGGGGATTGTATTTTAGTGCCCTGCGGTAATCGGTAGTTCGGCGGATTGCCAAAGCCTGCCCCGACGGATCGGGGCAGACTTCGGTGGTTAGCAGCACAAGCATTCGAGAGCAGTGCCCGCAATGCCTCGCTTGGCGCGGCTCATTCATCATTTCATAAATTATGAAATTGCGCCCGACCGGGATTTCGGGCACTTTGGCATGCACATACGCGCACATCCGCATCTAAAACGGCGCAAAAATAATTTTTCGCTTTTTTCCATAAAACCTTGACCAATTCGCTTTGACATGCCTATAATGTATGTTGGTAATATAACGATTAGTCTCTTTACAACTTCCGAGGGGGGCGCCGGTCCGGTTCTCTTGTCCTTGCGCAACGGGGCAGGTGGGCTGGATTTTGACTTATCTGGGGCGGAGGTTTTTTGCGGGGATCGGCGCTTCTGAAGAACCATTAAGGAGGTGCGGTCATGGCTTCAAATGAGGGGATTGTGCCAGCACCAAACGTCACCATGCCTAAAGAAGTGCAATACATACAGGGCAGACGCCTGAGATACGACGAGTTGCTGGGTACGCCCGGCCCGGGCAAGAACCAGGGCGGACTGGCGGCGCGCCAGATAATGAAGCACGCGCAGTTGATGGCGCGGTACTTCGACGACCTGCCCGCGGACATTCCCAGCATCATCGCAATGGCGGCCGGCTGCTGCGCGCACAGATATGACTTCCCGCAAAACCTTGAAGCAGTCCTCAAATCCATCAACGCCGGACGCGCCGGGGCCATGCGCACCGGCACGCAGGTTGACGGCAAATGGTGGGGTTACATCAATGAAATAGTCGTCGGCATACGCGCCTGGCTGCGGCAGGAAGACCCGGCGGAAATCATAGAATCCCGCGGGCTGACCAGTCAAGGCGTGCAGAAGGTCATTAACCTGCTGGGCACCGACCGTCATTCGGCGAAGTTCCCGCTGCTCAAGCGCTACATGCACAAACTTGTCACCTCGCTCAGGTGGCGCACGACGTTCAACGTCATTTCCAACGACGCGGTTCCGCCCAATGAACTCAAGGTCGTAAGTTTCTACGACCTCTACGACACGCTCGACGGCGGATACTATTACGACCTCGACGCGACTTCGCACCAGATTGTGGACTGGGAGGACGAGATAACGCAGAAGGTCGAAGAGCCGATGGCGTTTGTGGACTGGCTGAGGCAGTGGTCGTGCGCACCGTGCCAGTACAACTTCCGCGAAATCCAGGAAGCGTTCCTTGCGAACGTCGGCCGCCTGCAGTGGAACATGCTCTACTGCCACAGCCGCGTCCCGCGCGAGGCGGCGATCCAGGCGTACTGGCTGTCGCTGGAGAAATGGGCGAACAGCACGCTGCCGGAGGGCGCGGAAGACCAAATCAACAACTATGTCTGCGCGACCGTGAACAAACTGCTGGGCGAGAAGACGCGGTTAGAGACCTATCTGGTGAGAAACTTCCTGCTCGGTGAAGGCCGCGGATGCTTCTACACCTGGGCCAAGGACATCGACAAGACGCCGGAAGAGGTCGAAAAGGGATATTGATTGTCCCCCAATCACGCATAATAAAAAGGCTCTCCGTTATGAGAGCCTTTTGCTTTCATGCCCACATCTCATTTCTCAACATACTTTCCCACCTCTTCGGACCAGACGAGTTTGTCGCGATTCTCCTGCCACCAGTCGTCATATTTGTCGGAGGCTTCCTTCTGGTCTTTGACCCATTCAGCACTGGGCTTGAGGTCGAAGTCCTGGCCGGTAATCTGCTTGAGCCGGTCGATGGCCTTCTGCTGAATAGCCGGGTCCGCCGTGTGGCGGATGAGCGCGGTGAAGTAAATCGGATCACGCCAGCAGCCGAGGTCGTCCAAGTACTTGCGCAGTTTCTTCCATTCGTTTACTTTCTTCCGAGAAGCTTCTGCCGTGATGCGGATTTCCGCCGGCACGGTTTCTTTCATCGCTTCCTCCAGTTGTGCCTGCGGCAAGTCCATAAGCAAGGCTAACTGCTCGGTTGCATCCTTGCGAACCTTCCAGTCCGCGTCTCCAAGTCTCTGGATGAGTTCCGCGATGCGGCCCCTCATTCTTTCGTCCAGCATCTCCGGCCGCGCATCGAAAAGCAGTCTTGTGGCGTCGGGATGGAAGCGCATGTCTTCAAGGCAGACCCAGCCGCGCTTGCCTCCCTCCACTATTGACTGCGTAACAAGGTAGCCATCGATCGCTGCCGAGATTGATTGGGGGTTAACGATGGCATTCTTTCTGGCATCGAGAAGTATATTCGATTCGCCGGTTACCACGTTGAAGGACAGGATCCGACCAAGAACATTAACCGGCTGGCCTGAAGTAATGTCTGCGTCCGTTGCATACGCCCAATCGCCCACTACCGCAACCGCAAAAAGGTTGACGGGAAGTTTGGCCGCGATCTTGCCGGTAGCCGTGTCCAGGAGCAGAGCAGGACTCCTGGGTCCCAGAAACTTCACTTCGGCCGCCAACACATGTCCCTTGCCGTCTAATGCATAACCATACAAATTCGTGTTCGTGCGCCAGATTTCCCGGCCTGTCGCACCGTCAAAAGCAATCAAACAGTTGCCCATTGCTGTAACAAAAACGCGCTTATCGTCGCTGAACACGCCGCCGGAAATGCCAAAATCCCTATATCGCGTCCTCCACAATTCATGGCCGTCTTTCAAATCAAGAGCATACATTTCCTTCGTCTCCGCACAGATCAGCGCCCCGCCGCAGAAGACCATCGAGCCGCCCTGACCAGGTTGCCGCCATAAAATCCTGCCGGTAGATTCATCGATGCAGCCTATCTCTGGCTCTTTAGCATCATATATTTGTACTATCAACTTGCCGTCCGGCAAAACAAGTGAAACACAGTAATATTTCTGATCATCGGGAGTACGAGTTTCTCGAACGAACCCATCCGCAGTTAATAACGCGAAAAAGCACGTTGCTCCCTTGCGAATCCCGCTTAAGTAAATTGTTCCATCCCTTAGCAGGATTTTATCCACTATGGTTTCCAATGATCCCTTTAAATTGCCGAACGGGGTTACATCGCCTGTTCGCAAGTTAAAGCGGGTAATCGTCTGTTCCCCGGTAAAATGACAATAGGCATATTGGCCGTCCATCACAAACTGCGCGTTGTATTCAAAATCAGCATCTTCCGTAATCCACTTGACATACGCCCTGAGGATCGGGAGGGAATTCACGTGGCCGCTGTGAAAACGGTCATATCCCCGCGTATTGAGCGTATAAACATATTTATTCATCTCCTGCTGCGCGGGCCTAACAGTGTCCGGAATTTGACCCTTTGCACAACCAACCAACACAAATACCGCTGTGAGAATCAAACTGCACACTGCATGCCGCGGTGATGCAATGCAAAACATACTATTCTCCTATGTTTATGGGTCGGCGGTCAGAGACCGCCGACCCACAGTCATTTGATCGTTACTTTTTCAGTCTCAACCTAAGAACGGGTCCCGCCGCAACGATAAAACCAATCACAAGCGCAAAGCAAGTCCCCGGTTCGGGTATGGTATTGCTGAAAGCCTGCGCGTTTTGCAGCTCCATCCCCCACAGATTATCAAACGACGCAGATGTCGAGGGAGACGAGCCGTCAAAATACGCGCTACCATCTCCCCAATCATAAGAAAAAGTATCAAGCGCGTCTATATCATCCTCAGCAGCGTCGAGACCGAAATTATTCGCGAGAAATACAATAATATGGCCCCATCCATCAGAGAGCATTATGTCCGCAGGCGACCAAAAACCACCGGCAAGTGACGGGGAACCCGGCGCCAGCGAAAAAACCCAACGGTAATCTGGGAAGTTCGCCATGGGCAGCTGCAAGTAAACGAGCGCATCTATATCGTCATCGAATTGCAGACCCAGGTGCGGTTGTCCTGCGGGAGCAGTAGCCGGCATGACAATCAAGCCAATGCCTTGCTGAAAGTCCCACCACCCGATATCCGCTGGGCTGGCATTAAACTGCACCAAACTGGGGCTACCAGCCTTAAGTGAGCGGCTGTGTTTGAAATCAAGAGTTTTTTTGTCGCCATGGCGTTTCGCTCCTTAGCATTGAGTTGAGGATGACCAGCAGTTTGCGGATGCAGGCGGTGATGACGATTTTTGCGGCTTTGCC
>Ga0315288_10002432_pt1 | contig 24113 bp, 17 predicted proteins | sample YL17G11_20_MG_FD_203454 | JGI IMG/M metagenome (GOLD analysis project Ga0315288, IMG submission 203454) | Sediment microbial communities from Yellowstone Lake, YNP, Wyoming, USA - YL17G11_20 | ecosystem: Environmental > Aquatic > Freshwater > Lake > Sediment | place: USA: Wyoming | collected... | reverse complement strand
CGACCTCGACCGACTCCGCAACCTCGAGGCGTTCGCCGACGATGCCGACTTCCACCAGCAGTGGCGTGAGGTAAAACACGCCGCCAAACGCAGACTCGCCGAGCTTATCAAGCAGCGGGTCGGCATCACGGTGGATCCGACGTCGCTCTTCGACATCCAGGCGAAGCGCATCCATGAATACAAACGGCAACACCTCAATGTGCTCCACATCCTTGCGCTATACCTGCGTCTCAAGCGCGATCCGCAGGCCGACATACCGGCCAGGACGTTCATCTTCGGCGGCAAGGCCGCGCCGGGCTATTTCATAGCCAAGCTCATAATAAAGCTGATAAACGCCGTTGCCGATCTCGTCAACAACGACCCGGCCGTGTCCGACCGGCTGAAGGTCGTGTTCTTCCCGAACTACAACGTCAAGAACGCCCAGCCGGTTTATCCGGCCGCCGACCTCTCCGAGCAGATCTCCATGGCCGGCAAGGAGGCGTCCGGTACGGGCAATATGAAGTTCTCTCTAAACGGCGCCCTGATCATCGGGACATTGGACGGCGCAAATGTCGAGATCCGTGAGGAAGTCGGCGGCGAGAACTTCTTCCTGTTCGGAATGACCGCTGACCAGGCGCGAGATATCAAGGCACGCGGCTATCGTCCACGGGGTATCTACGAGCAGAACGAAACCCTGCGCGAGGTGTTGAACTTTATCGCCTCCGGCTCGCTGGCTGAAGGTGATACAAACCTCTTTCGTCCGCTCGTGGACAACCTCCTCGAAAGCGACCCGTTCCTGGTGCTGGCTGATTACCAGTCATACGTCGAATGTCAGACGCAGGTCAGCACGCTCTGGCACGATCAGCAGACATGGACGCGAAGATCCATCATCAACGTTGCACACATGGGCAAGTTCTCATCCGACCGATCCATTCGCGATTACTGCCGGCAGGTGTGGCAGGTCCAGCCAATGCACGTCAGAATGGAAGCAATCGAGCCGCACGTCCATAGCGGATAGCGGATGACCAAATCGTATTTAGTGTTCTTCGCTTGTCCTGGGCGAAGCCGAAGGATCGTATGTTGCATGCCGTATGGACAATTGAAAATTGAAATTAGGAAATCCGAATGTTCTCAGGCCAAGCGATTTTAAAAAACGGATCAACTCCAAAAAAGTTGTAACAAATAATATCTTTTTGTTTTATATCCCTTGGATTTAACGCTTTAAGGGCAACAGCCTGTTTGTATATAATACGATTGTTATAGTAGAGGATAGAGCCTGCCCTGAGCGCAGCCGAATGGGGCAACGCCGGCAAGCGACCCGGGCGCCCTGATGGTGGCATACAGCATAGGGAGGTATCTTCAAAGGTGCCACCATTTATGTTATTATGCTGGTGCCCATAAAGTGATAAATTCTTTTATAATCATGTGTTACTCAACCAACTTTTTTGGAGTTGAACCAAAAAAGCGTTCGAGTAAAGCGAAAGAACGGCAATAGATATTACCCATATCACCAAACGGAACATCGGCCGGCAGTTCGCGAATTCCGCCGGCAGGGCCGGCTTACTGGCCGCCGGCCATCCGTTTCTTGCGGATCTCTTCCGTTTCGCTCTGCTTGCATTTGGGGCAGCGGTCGAAGTAGTCGTTTGCGCCTGCGATTGACCGGATGAAGACAGTCCCACAAGACGGATTCACACATTTAACAGCCTGAAAAAGGCTGTCTTTGCTGCATTTTTCGCAAGTCAGCGGCGTCGCACCCCTCGCCATTGGATTGAAACGCTCTTGTTGGGCTTTGAAGAACGCCTTTTCGCTCATCTCGTACTCGGCGTTGCAGCTCGGGTTGCTGCATTTGACCCAGGTCATCTTGTCATCGGAAATGCCGTCGATGTCGCTGCCGCCGCCACGCCTGGCAAAGGTTATCAGGCCGGCGACTACCAGGCACACTACTATAACACCGATCATAATCGGCTTTTTCTTGCTGTCTTCCATGCCGAAACCTCCAAATTACCGAACAATAATATGGTTATCAACTGACAATAGACTATTACCTGGGGCATAATTTGTCAAACGCTTATTTTATTATTTACGGCGTGCTAATCACTTGCCGCTTTATCGACGCCCACCGACGCCATCTGCAGGATGCGGGCGGGCTCCTCCGGAAAGCCGGTGCGGGCCGAAAGATATGCCGATTCGATGACGGCCATATTTTTAAGGTTTTCCCTGCCGCTGCTGTAGGGCTTATGCGTTTCCGGCGACAAAATGCTCCCGGCGAAACTCTTGAGCAGCTCCGTCGTGCAGGCAAGCTCGTCACCGTCGCATTTCAATTCCTCGACAACCCGGCCGAGGCCATCGCTGACGGTCAGGTGCGTGTCGCCGGCGGTCAGGATTATGTCCTTGCCGCAGAGCTTCAGGAATTCTTCTTTGGGCCCGACCCCGGCGCGGCGCGTTGCGATAAAGTTGCCGATGAAAGTATCGCTGAATTTCATCGTGACAATCGCCGTATCTTCCGTCAGGTACAACCGCTGCTGCTTGTCCTGGGCCTGGTTGGTATTGAGCGAATAGACCTGCTGCGGCATGTCGAAATTCGATACTACCTGGTCTATCATCCGGTAGCAGTCGTGCAGGAGCACGCCGCCGCCGGCCAGTTTCGGGTCGGTCCGCCAGCCGGGCTGCGGATAATCGCCGAGGTTGCAAAAAGCAGTCAGGAGAAAGATCTGTTCGATCTTGCCTTCATCGAGATACTGCCGCAACTTCACAAAGCTCCGTGCGAACCGGCCCGGGTTGCCAACGGCAAATTGTATCTGCTGCTCTTCGGCCAGGCGGACAAACCCCGCCGCCTCTTCGAAACCCCTCGCCGCCGGTGCCAGCTTCAGAACGTTGAATTTCTTTTTCATCGCCGTCCGCACATATTCATCGCAACTGTACATCGGCGCGGCCACCAGCAGGCAATCGAGCTGATTCTGCATAATTAACTGCCTGTAATCATCGTAAGCGTCACATTTGTACTGGCCGGCGATTTTTTCGGCGAGATTCGTATCCTTGTCGGCCACGGCCTGAACTTCAAGACAATCCACCGCCTCGGACGCCTGCAGCAGAAGCTGGCCGCCCGAATTGAGACCAAGTATAGCCGTTTTCAATTTACCTTCACTCATATTCGCAAACGCTCCCATATTTGCGCTCTGTCAAAGGTCGTACGCAACAAATCCAATAAGATGCTGATTTTACTTCGATTATGTAAATAAAGAAACAATTAAAAACCATGTTCGGACACGTTTAGTCCCTTAGACCTGTCCCGATGGAAGATTTAAATGATTATCGAGAATCAAAGACCACTCTGCAATGATCTACTGACCGAACTGCTGCTTGCCGGGGTAGTGTGTATCGAGCCAGTCCAGGTCAACGTTCGGCGGATTGAACCGCTGGTCCTTGCCAAAACCCAGGGAAGCCGCTTCGCTTCGGCTCATACAATAGATAACCGTCCGGTGGTCATCCCACTTCTTGCGTTCCGCGTGACCATCCATAAAACTGAATGTGCATGCATTGCTGTGAAATATGCCCAGCGGGTCCCACATGCTGCCGGCGCCCGGCTGGTACGACCATCCGGCGTGATTGTGGTTTCCAGCCGAACCGTCGTATATCTCCTCGACAAAGAGCATCTTTAGAGCATGGCTTCTGAAAGCGGACAATTTTTTCGGATCGGAAGATTCCGTCGCCCGCATATGGTCCGTCAGAGAGTAGCTGCGGTAAATCAGATATTCCAGCCCCGTGCCAAGACTTGTTCCCCTTGTGACTCGATTATCACCGGGGCAATGATAGGCCCCAACGTCCTTGACGTATTTGTATAACTCGCCTTCCATCAGCCCGTTGTACCGCTGCCGGCGAGTGACCGGCACACCGGCTCCGCCCATGGGAACAATGGAGCCTGAGGAGTTCTCAAGGGGCGGCATGACCCACGGCGGCACACCTTTGACCGTACTGGATAACGCCCAGCCCCCGCATACGGTGTCATCGTTATCGCCGGCGTACATTATATAACCCAGGGCAAGGGTCTTCTGGTTCGAGGAGCACCCGATTCCCCTCGCCTGCTCGCGCGCAATGTTGAGAGACGGCATCAAAATAGCCATCAATACGGCAATTATCGCTATAACAACCAAAAGCTCTATTAGTGTGAAACCGTTTCGCTGAACCATGTTTTGCTTCCTTCAACTGCTGCAAATATGCATTTCTATTATGAGCGCCCCCGCCCTTCCGTGCCCATGCTCCGACCTGCCGAAAAACCGGCAAGGCAACCAAGCCATTATACAATTTCGATAGTTATATAATCAAGGAAAATCAAGCACATAAAAGGAGGATAAAAAGGTTGGATCAACTCCATCTTTCATACTGTATTTCCTGCCGAGTTTCGTACCCCTTTCCAAGAGCTTTCCGTTCTCGGACCCATTAAAACTTTAACGATAGAAAAAATACAAAAGAAGTAAAATGGCAATAAAAACCGTATTTCGTGAAGCCTAAAGTCCACATGGAGACGGCTTGTGCCGCGTATCACGTGTATTGATTCCAGCCAACGCAGAAAGCGGCACGAGCAGTACTAACCCGCATTGGGATAAGAGTCGGTGTACCATGTGTTAATGGCAGCCTCGGCTTCGGTACGGGTTTTGGCCTTCATAAGGGCCAGCAGTGACTGCTTGCGTTTCGGGTGACGGCGGGCATAGCCGACGGCGTACTTGCGAAAAATGCCGACCGCCTTTTTTTCGGGATAATCCTTCAGGACCTGCTCGAAATGTTCGAGAATGACGAGCCGTTGTTCGGCCAGGCCGGGAGGCTGTGGCAGGGGCCGGTTCTCCCATACACATCGCAGATCGCGAAAGATCCAGGGATTGCCGACCGCGCCCCGGGCGACGATGAAACCGTCGAGCCCGGTCCTTTTCATAAGGTCGACCGTAGCCGCCGGATCGAAAATGTCGCCGCTGCCAATGATCGTTGTGCTGGGGAAGCGGCTTTTTACCGCGGCTGGGATGCCCCAGTCCGCTTTATCACGGAACCGCTCGGAGACGGTGCGGCCGTGGATAACGAGGGCGTCAACACCGTTTTCGACCGAGCGGGTCACGATCTGCCAAAAATTGTCCAGGGACTCAGGTTTATGGTCCACCCCGATGCGGAGTTTCATCAGGATGGGGCATGCGACGGCATCACGAGTCGCCTTTAGGATATCGATGACGGTGTCCGGGTCGTTAAGCAGGGCCCCGCCGCGCCCCCGTCGCAAGACTTTGGGGGCCGGACAGGCAAAATTCAAATCTATTACATCGTATCCGGCGGCCACCAGATCACGGGCGGCCCTGGCCATTGTCGCGGGGATTCTGCCGACGATCTGGGCGCCCACGGGGTGCTCATCGGCCCGGGGGCGAAAGCAGGCCTTGCGCAGGACGCGGGGATTGGCTGCGCTCTTGGCCAGCATCATATCGGCCATCGTAAAGGGGCAGCCGAACCGGCGGGCAAGCGAACGCATGGCATAGTCGCTGTAACCGCTCAGCGAAGCCTGGAAGAAAGGCACGTCCAGCGTCAGGCTACCAAGTTTAAGACCGACAGCGTTATTCATATTCCCTTTTTTAGCGTGCTTATTCTCATTTTATGTAATTCCTGTAATGCGCAAACTACCCAATATACTTAATTGGCCCGGATATTGTTACCTCCTATCCACCCGGCGTCAACCACCTTGCACATTCAAACCAGGGACTGCGGAACAGTTGAAACAGTCCCCCCTGCCGATATTTTCGCTATAAAGCGAGTAAGAAGGCCTGAACTTGTGTAATATTGCTATTACATTATCCCGATAATATTGTATAGTTATCCTTAGTGTGATTGATTAAAGCTATGTAAACAATAGGAGATAAATCTTATGGCAAAAGAAAGAAATACCAGAAAAGACAAAAAGAAACCGCCCCAGAGGACAGCTAAAGAGAAGAGACTGGCAAAGCAAGAAAAGAAGAACCGATAATTTTCTGTTCGTCAGGCGAATTAACTTGTGCCGAGAAGCGTGTAGTTAGCCTTTGTCCCCGGTCCCAAGCTGATTTTCCATTATAAATATTTTTTTCTTTTTTATTGAAGACGGAGGAGTTATTATAGTAGAATTAGTATCAATGAAGTATATTCTTACGTCTCTCAAGGATATACTCCGGCAAGAAAACCGAGAGACAAAATAAACGGCCTTAAATGGCCAAAGGAGCACAGAAGTGAGTACAGGTACAGTAAAATGGTTTAACGGGAAAAAAGGCTTCGGATTTATCACTCCAGACGATGGCGGCGAGGATTTATTCGTTCATCACTCGGAAATCAAGATTGAAGGTTATGCCACTCTTGATGAAGGCCAGAAGGTGGAGTTCGAGATCGGACAGGGCAAAAAAGGGCCTTGTGCGACCAATGTCATCCCTGGCTAATTCAAAAACATCGCACCGGAAAAACCAGCGGGCTCCGCTCAAGTCGGAGCCCGTTTCAATTTGGCATTTAACCCGTCGTACAATACTTGTAAACCCCCTTCTAATTATTTTTTTTATTTTTCTTGAACTCCGATTGGTATCTGTAGTATAATAGAGTTTTATGAAGTATATTCTCACGTCTCTCAAGAATATCCTCAGTTAAAAAGCGAGAGACAAAATTTATGGCCGCTAAATGGCCAAAGGAGCACAGAAGTGAGTACAGGTACAGTAAAATGGTTTAACGGAAGCAAAGGTTTTGGATTTATCACCCCCGACGACGCCGGAGAGGATTTATTCGTTCATCATTCGGAAGTCAAGATGAGCGGCTATGCCTCTCTTGACGAAGGCCAGAAGGTCCAGTTCGAGATCGGACAGGGCAAAAAAGGGCCTTGTGCAACCAACGTCATCCCCGGCTAATTCAAAGCAAAACACCGGAAAACTAACGGGCTCCTCAAAAACGGAGCCCGTTTTTAATTTAATTTTTAATCCCTGTAAAACCAGCCATAACCCCGGATTTATCCGGATTGATTAAGTGCAGCCAATTTTTTTTCGGAACCGTAAACAGGCGGTTATCGGACCACAGTGTCATTTTCTTTGTCGGGCTCATAAAAAAAGTATATAAAAGTACAAGTGGCCGGTGAGTATTGCACAAACAATAAAGACGCAAAATTCCCCGGGTAATAAACTGGTATCTGCTGGTTAATGTGTTTAAATATATTCGGGTTCTGGTGACTTTCGAAAACATACGAGATGAGTACGGAACATATACGAAATTTTTCAATAATAGCACATATTGATCACGGCAAGAGCACCCTGGCCGATCGAATGCTCGAGCTGACGGGCACGATTACCGACCGTCAAAAGGTCGATCAGTATCTTGACAACATGGATCTCGAGCGCGAACGGGGAATAACCATAAAGGCCTCGGCGGTAACGATGAATTACCGTCACCAGGGCAAAACATATATGCTGAATTTGATCGACACCCCGGGACATGTCGATTTCCATTATGAGGTTTCAAGGGCACTGGCCGCTTGCGAGGGTGCTTTGCTCGTAGTCGACGCCAGCCAGGGTGTCGAGGCGCAAACAGTGGCTAACGCCTACCTGGCGATTGAAAACAACGTCGAACTTTTGAGTGTAATCAACAAGATTGACTTGCCCGCGGCAGATCCTGACCGGGTGGCAGAAGAGATCGAACATGTTTTCGGGATCCGTGCCAATGAGTCTTTCAGGATAAGCGCAAAGAGCGGATTGGGAATCGGCGAACTTCTTGAAGCGATAGTGACGTTCCTGCCGGCACCCCAGGATAAAAGCAACGAGCCAGCGGCGGCATTAATTTTTGACAGTCACTGCGACCAGTACAAGGGCGTGATATGTTACGTCAGGGTTTTCGCCGGGTCATTGACTATGAAGCAGAAGGTCACCTTTATGCGCCGCGGCAGAACTCATATCATCACCGAGGTGGGAAAATTTGCACCTGAGATGACTACAGTTGACAAGCTCGGCACCGGGGAGGTCGGTTATGTTATAGCAAATATCCACGAACTGGCCGACGTGACTATAGGTGACACAATCACGGATTATGCCGAACCCGCTCTTAAAGCTTTGCCAGGCTACAAAAAACCGATGCAGATGGTATTTTCAGATTTTTATCCCGGCACGAATACGGACTATTCAAAACTGAGGGACGCCTTTGACAAGCTTACCCTTAACGATGCAAGCTTCTCATTCAGTCCTCAGAATTCGCCTGCACTCGGCTTTGGTTTCCGGTGCGGTTTTCTTGGCCTGCTGCACATGGAGATAATCCAGGAACGGCTGGAACGCGAGAATGATATAGAGGTTGTTCAGACCGCCCCGACGGTAAGTTATGAGGTCCTGATGAAGGACGGTGCCGTAAAGAGAATAGAGTCGCCAGGCCAGCTGCCCTCTCCGAATCATATCGAAGAGCTTCGCGAACCTTACGTTCGCCTTGAGATAATAAGCGGTACCGATACGATCGGGGCGATTATGAAACTCACGGAGTCCAGGCGATGCAAGCTCGTAAAGACCAATTACCTGAGCACCACCAGGGTAATACTCGAGTACAAAGCCCCGCTCGCCGAGATCGTATATGATTTTTACGATATTCTTAAAGGCCTCAGCCGGGGGTATGCAACGATGGATTATGAGTTTATAGGTTTCGAGGCCAGTGACCTTGTTAAAATTGATATTCTTGTAAATTCGGTTGCGGTCGATGCGTTGGGTTTGATCGTGCATCGCAGCAAAGCAGAGACTCGAGGACGCAAGCTGATCACAAGGCTTCGAAGAGCGATTCCCCGGCACCAGTTTGAAATTCCCCTGCAGGTTAGCATAGGCGGCAAGATCATCGCAAGAGAAACCATCAAAGGCTTCCGCAAAGACGTGACACAGAAACTGTACGGCGGAGATGTAACGCGAAAGATGAAGCTGCTGAAGAAACAAAAAGAAGGCAAGAAACGCATGAAAAGCGTCGGTAACGTCCAGATACCGCAGGAAGCATTCATGACAATCCTCGACAACAGCGAATAGCAAAAATCCTCACAACGCAGTACCAGCAACCAAATCAATCCCGGATGTCCCGGTCCGCCGGTGGCAATTTGACTGAAGCTCAATAGCATGGACTGCTTATAGCGGCCATTCGATCAATTATAACCACATCCGATGGAAGAAACGTATCTTTGAAACACGCAGTGATTCTCTGTTGAAATCCGGTTCCGGAATAAAGAGTAAACAGTCAGGGTGAGCGAAAAGAGTAAGAAAAAGTGACTTCCTGACGTAATCGCCCGGCTTTTGTACTGTTTTTTTGGAAAATTGTTGTAATTGAAATGGAAATTTGGTATTATTGGACTTGTAGTTGGCAGGAGTCTATCATTGAAGTGTTCATATGCAAAATCTCTGTTAGAACTATTGTAACTTTTTGAAAGGAGAATTGTCATGTCTAAGAAATTGATGTATTCATTTATTTCCGTTCTGGTGTTGAGCATGGCCGGCAGTGCATGGTCAGGCGCTTCGAAGCCCAGTCCGGCTGATGGGGCCGTGGTCACGGATACATGGGTGAGCCTTGGCTGGACGGGGGGACAAACGGCGGCTTCGTACGATGTGTACTTAGGCGACAATTTTGACGATGTAAAAAATGGCACCGGTGATACGCTCCGCGGCAACCAGGGCGCGAAAGCAGTGTATTTTGTTGCCGGCTTTCCCGGATACCCTTATCCGGACGGTCTTGTGCCGGGCACGACCTACTACTGGCGAATCGATGAGATACAGACCGATGGCACAGTACAAAAAGGCACTATCTGGAGTTTTAAGATTCCCTCTAAAACCGCCACCAATCCCGATCCGGCTGATGGTGCCGAGTTCGTAGAACCGGATGTAACCTTTAGCTGGACGCCGGGTTTCGGCGCTAAATTGCACACGGTATATTTCGGCGACGATTTTGACGTAGTAAACAATGCAACCGGAGGCCTCGCACAGGGCACTACAACATATAGCCCCGGCGCGCTCGAATTAGAAAAGGTTTATTATTGGCGGGTCGATGAGTTCGATGTCATTGCCACGTATAAAGGCGATATCTGGAGCTTTACGACCCCAGGCGCCGTCGGAAATCCCCAGCCGGCCAACGGAGCCGTGGATATCAAGCAGACACTGATTCTCAGTTGGACGCCGGCGAATAATGCAGCTTCGCACCAGGTATACCTGGGTACTGATAAAGACGCAGTTAAAAGTGCCACGACAGCTTCTCCCGAGTATAAAGGCAACAAAGCCCTTGGTAACGAGACTTTAGATTCCGGAATACTCACCTGGGATACGGCGTACTACTGGCGTATAGATGCAGTCTATGCGGATCATACGGTCAAAGGACTTGTCTGGAGCTTCACAACAGCCAATTTCCTTGTCGTTGACGATTTTGAGGACTACGACATTGGCAATAAAGAGATATGGTGGGCGTGGAAAGACGGCCTTGGTTATGCTGCGCATGGTAACGAACCGGTCTACTCCGGCAACGGATCCGGGTCGGCTGTCGGCGACGAAACCACTGCTTCCTATACCGAGGAAACAATTGTCCATAGCGGCGGGCAATCGATGCCCCTTTTATACGACAACAACAAGCAAGGCTATTTCAACTATTCAGAGGTCGAGTTGACCTTGGGCGGTACGTATCCGAGCGACTGGACAGTAAACGACGTCAACACACTAACGCTATATTTCAGGGGCAGTTCGCAAAACGCTGCCGAGCAGATGTATGTCGCTCTCAACGGCAGCGCAGTGGTCGCACATGATAATCCGAATGCTTCACAGATATCTATCTGGTCCGGGTGGAATATCGAGCTGCAGGCGTTTGCGGATCAGGGCGTGGACCTTGCCAATGTTAATACGATGGCCATTGGCTTCGGCGATAAGAAGAATCCCCAGGCCGGCGGCTCAGGTAAGGTGTACTTTGATGATATTAGATTAGCTGCCGCCGCGGCCCCCATCGGACCAGTCCTGTTGTTTGATGAGGATTTCGAGAGTGTGGTCCTGGGTACTACCATAGAGGAATCCGCCGGCACTGAGAATGTCTGGTCGGACACGCCGCCGGACGGCTGGATTGTTGACAGGAGCGGCGTTCCCGGCTACGGCAATCTGGCCACTGATGGTGTTCACGAATGGGCAGGATGGGCCTTCGCGCAGAGAGACTGGTGGTTCATAGTCGATCCTCAAAGTCGTGACAGCTTCCAGAAGGGACAGGGCACGATCGCAGTGGCCGATCCCGATGAGTGGGACGACGCGGACCATCCGGATTCAGCAAGTGCCGGCTGGTATAAGACCTACATGTATACGCCCGAGATTGATATATCCGGTGCCGAACCAGGCACTATTCAGCTAATGTTCGATTCGAGCTGGCGTCCGGAATTCGATGATGACTATCATCAGAGCGGGATTGTGACCGCATCTTTTAATGGACAAGAGGAACTCGAGCTGCTCTTGTGGCTGTCAGATCCGAGCAGTCCCAATTACAAAGACGACAGTCTCACCAGTAGGAACGAGACGGTTGTAGTCAACGTGGACAATCCCCCATGGGCCACAAGCATGGTCTTGAAATTCGGTATGTTCGACGCCGGCAATGACTGGTGGTGGGCGATTGACAACATTAAAGTTACCGGTATGCCCAAATAGAGAATCCGCAACCACGAAATTGAATTAGTGCCGAATTACAGAAGGAGTCCCGGGGCTGTTGAAACAGCCCAAGGGCAGCATTTGAGATTGCCGCGTGATTCTTCGAATCGCCGGCAATAATCGGAAAATACGCCTTCTGTCAATGTGAAAACCCCTTCGGCCCCGTTCAGGGCCTGCCCTGAGGGCGCCGAAGGGGTAATCTGCACGACCAGGCTGTCTTACGTTTCCAACAGCTCCAATGGCCCTGATTATTCACCCTTAAAACTTCCAAACGAGCTGGCCGCCCATGCCGTAGCTGCCGCTCGTGGCCTGTACTTCGAAAGAGAGACTCGCTTTTGGGCCCAATTCAAGTCCTGCGCCTATATAACCTCCCAATATCGACTCCTGGTCAAGGTCGGCACTAACTATCGCCGGTAAGCTATCTATGGTGCCCTTAAAATCAGCTTCCCCGTTGATAAAATACAGAAAAGGGCCGCCAAAAATTGTTATGCTATTATCTATCTGGAAAGTAGGACCTGTGGCTATCTGAACTTCAACTATCTCAAACTCCGGGGACAATGTTACACCATGAGCGCCGACGGAATAACTTTTACCGTCAAAGTCATATTCGGCCCAGCTCACCTGGGCCAGCAAGCCCCATCCGAAGTTCGCTTCTTGATAAAGTGTCCATTTTGCCCCGCCGCCGAGAACAAGAACTTCGTCACTGCTTCCCATGTTGCCGGGAATACCACCCCAGTCGTTGTTGTTGTCAGGGCCCGCATCGGCTACTCCGAAACGAAAAAATATCTCGGAACCTCGTCCCATACCCAAAGCCAGATTTGCAGTAATCTTATCTATCTCGAAATCACCTATCGTGTCGGAGGTCAGGTCAAGAGCGGAAATGCCGTCGGCATCGATCTCCATATTGCTCCAGAAGTATTCTACGCCGACACTGGTTTTGCCGGCATCTTTCAGCCGCGATGTCGTAGGGCCCATAAGATCAAAAGCCAAAACCTGCGTGCTCATCAACATAATCCCAATCGTGACAATAATTAGTCGTTTCATTGTTTTCTCCTTTCCATCAAAATATTTCGTTACAAATCATCTGTCCTATAAATAACTATTTGCCCGTGATTAAAAAATATTTTTATTATCGTCTTCGGTCCTGGCCGTTACATTACTGTCGCGGCTTTGTTAATTTCTATACGCTATTTGTTATTTTTGTTCGGTATGATAAAATGCTCCGGCACGGGAAACTGCGAGCACAGCAGCAGGACTTCCTTACTGACCTTTTCGATAACCGATTCATCGTCGATGTTTTCAGCAACTGTATTTATGAAATCGGCGATTTGCTTCGCCTGCTCCTGTTTAAAGCCGCGTGTGGTAATAGCCGGCGTGCCTATACGCAACCCGTTCGGATTCATCGGAGGCGCCGGGTCGCCGGGTATTGTGTTGTAATTCGAGACAATTCGGGCCCTGTCCAGGGCCTTCGCGAGTTTCCTGCCGGGTATGTTTTTGTTTCTCAAATCGATTAAGATAAGATGATTGTCCGTCCCGCCGGTTACGAGATCGAAACCATGTTCCAGCAGTTTTTCCGCCATGGCTTTTGCGTTTTTAATTATCTGCTGCGCATAGGCGACGAACTCCGGGGTATCGGCTTCGGCCATTGCCACAGCAATGGCAGTCATTGTATGCATGTGCGGCCCTCCCTGCAGGCCGGGGAAAACTGCACTGTCCACCTTTTTTGCGTGCTCTTCTTTACACAGCAGCATACCTCCGCGAGGGCCCCGCAGCGTCTTATGCGTTGTTGTCGATACGATGTCGGCGTAAGGAACCGGACTTTTGTGGATGCCGGCAACGACAAGACCCGCAATATGGGCTATATCGCTGACCAGGTAAGCATCGACTTTTTTGGCAATTTGGCCGAAGATTTCAAAGTCGATTTCCCTCGGATACGCGGTGGCACCGGAAATGATTATTTTCGGACGGTGTTTCTTTGCAAGCTCCTCAATCTGGTCGAAGTCCAGCCTGCCTGTCTCGGTATTCACGGGGTACGGGACGGAATTGTAGAACTTGCTGGTTAGCGAGACTTTCCAGCCGTGCGTCAGATGCCCGCCGTGAGAAAGAGACATTCCCATAATCGTATCGCCGGGATTTATCAGGGCGGCATAGGCCGCCAGGTTCGCTACCGAGCCCGAATAGGGCTGAACGTTCGCGTGGTCGGCTTTGAACAATTTCTTCGCCCGCTCCTGAGCAATTCTTTCGATCAGGTCGGTTACCTGCTGGCCTTCGTAGTATCGTCTGCCGGGATAGCCCTCGGCGTATTTGTTGGTCAGGCAGCTCCCACTGGCCAGCATAACTGCTTTGGATACATAGTTTTCCGAGGGAATCAGGCGGATTGAGCCGCTCTGGAGTGCCGCTTCCTGTCGTATAAGCTCACAAATCTGCGGATCATACTGCTCAAGAGCATTTATCATATCAATTTCTCCATAATCGGACTTTGCTCAGGTTCTTTCAGGGTTACCAACACAGAATAATGCGTTCGGGATTTTTATAACACAGCTTTACTTTTTATACAAGTATTTATTTGTTGACAAATTTTAGCCGAAGACTACTATATGCCGGTCGAGTAATGTACGAAACACGCATTTGGTAAGAACTTATGCCAGCAGAAGATAGCCAGGCGGCTGCCAAAGCCAAAGCTTTTTTTGATAAAGCCAGCAAGCTTGCTGAAACGAAAAATTTTGATTACGCCATCGATATGTACCTCCAGGGTCTGCGATATGCCCCGGATGCGCTTATTGAAGGGCATCTTCCGCTGGCCGAATTAGCTCTGCATCGGCAGGGGCCCGATAACAAAAAGCCCTCGATGATGGAGCGAGTAAAACGTATGCGGGGCAAAACTCCGCTTGAGCAGATGCTTAATGCCGAATTCCTTTTCGCGAAGGACCCCGACCACCTTCCGTATGCCGAGGCGATGCTGAAGTCTGCCCTGGCCGGCGGCTATGACAAAACAGCGGGTTGGATTGCCAACCTGATCTTTCAGACCATTAACGCTACCAGCAACCCGTCAGCTCAAACATATCTGCTTTTAAAAGATGCCTATAGTTCCCTTGGCCAATTCGACAAGGCCATAGCTGCGATTCAGCGGGCCGTCAGACTTCGACCTGATGACGGGGCATTGGCAGACGAGTTCAAGAATCTCTCGGCCGAACTGACTATGGCCAGGGGCAAATATAACACCGATGGTGATTTCAGGGAATCCATCAAGGATCGCGAGGGCCAGGAAAAACTTCAGGCCCAGGCAGGCATTATCAAAACCGAGGATTACCGCGTTAAAGCGGTTGAAGATGCGAGAAAAAAAGTAGCTCAGAATTCAGAACTGCCGGCGAATATATTCGAATTGGCCGACGCCCTTTCTGGTCTGGAAACCGATCAGGCCGAGAATGATGCGATCGCACTGCTGGAAAATACGTACAAAACCAGAAGTGATTTTAGTTTCAAGCGGCGGGCGGGCCTGCTCAAGATTAATCAGCTCAAAAGGAAGTTAAAAGAAGCAAAAGCCGCTCTTAATACTAATCCCGGCGATGCGCAGGCCAAGGACCTAACCGAGCAGCTATCGGCGCAATTAAACAGTATGGAATTGGAACATTACAACCTTTGTGTGCAGAACTATCCGACCGACCTTGGAGCTAAATACGAATACGCCATTCGCCTGGTCAGGAATGAACAATACAACGAAGCCATACCTTTGTTCCAGGAAGCACAGAAAGACCCGAGGCGGAAGATCGCAGCGCTGAATAAAATAGGCTTCTGCTTTTCCATGAAAGGCTGGCTTACCGATGCAATCGATGTTTTCTCCAAGGCGATAGATTCCCATGAGATAAAATATGATGCAATCGGCAAAGAATTGCGGTATAATCTGGCACGCGCTTACGAACAGCAGGGCGATACGGATAAAGCGATGGAGATATATCGCAAGATCGCTCAGAGCGACTTCGCATATAAAGACGTCAGCCAGCGGGTAGATAAACTAAGAAATGAAAAAACGAAACCAGACTCTCAATAAGAATTTCTAATATAGAATAACAACAGTTTTTAGGAGATTACAGTGGCAGATTCGTTACAGGCTAAAAAAAGAGCAAAACAGAACATCAACAGAAGGACGATTAACCGCGCGCGCAAAAGCCAGGTGAAGACACAAATTAAGCATCTTGAGGCAGCCATGGACAAAGGCGACATCGAGGCGGCAAGCGAGCAGCTCAGGCTCGTCACAAAGAAACTGGACAAGACGGCCTCGACAAGCACAATGCACAAGAAAACCGCCGCCCGAAAGAAATCACGCTTAACCAAACGTCTCAACGCCCTCAAGGCAAAAAAGGGCTAATTATCTCGGATTTCGTGAAGCGCTAAGTGTCAATCGCCAGGGAAGGTACGAAGCGGGCATCTCCGCCCCTGTTCGGCGGGTAAGCTTCACAAAATATGCCGGAAATATTCAAAAACCAAATAATCAAGCTGTTAAAGCACACCGATTACGAGCCGCTTAAGCTGGCACAATTAGCCAAAGCATTAGACGTCAGTTCGAAAGACTACGCAGAGTTCAAAGATGCTTTCGACCAGCTGCGACACGCCGGGCATGTGGTGGTCGGTGCGCGCAATCTGGTTAGCCTGCCCGCTTTGGCCGGGCAGATCGTAGGAACGTTCAGAGCCAACCCGAGGGGATTCGGCTTTATCATTCCTCTCGAACCGAACTCGCACGGCGATTTATTCATACCGCCAACAGCTAAAGCCGACGCGATGACCGGCGACATCGTCATCGCAAAAGTCAAACGCCAGGGCAAACGCGGCGGCGAAATGCGGTGCAGCGGCGAAATCATCGAAGTGCTCGAACGAGCACAGAACAGATACGTCGGGACCCTGGTGAAACATCCGGAAGCATGGCTCGTTCAGCCGGACGGCAAGAGCTTTTTCGACCCTATTTGCGTCGACGACGTCGGCGCAAAAGGGGCGAAGGAAAAAGATAAAGTCGTCGTCGAGATACTTTCCTATCCGACGGAGAAATATCTGGCCCGCGGCGTTATCGTCGAGGTGCTCGGCAAAGCGGGACGTTACGACACCGAGATTAAATCGATAATTTACCAGTACCACCTGCCGGGAGAATTCGATGCCGGCTGTATCGAGCAGACACGCCGGGCCGCCGCCAGCTTCAATCCCGAAAAACGGGGCACCCGGCAGGACATCACGGATAAAGTCATCATCACGATCGACCCGCCGGATGCGAAAGATTTCGACGATGCGATAAGCATCGAGAAAGATTCCCACGGCAACCGGGTGCTGGGTGTTCACATCGCCGATGTCAGTCACTTCGTAATGCAGGATTCGCCGCTGGATGCAGAAGCAAAGGCTCGCGGAAACAGCGCCTATCTGCCCGGGAAAACGATTCCCATGCTGCCGGAGATATTGAGTAACGGCATTTGCAGTCTCCAGCCCGACCAGAAACGCTTCGCTAAAAGTGCGTATATAACTTATGACCTGCAGGGCAATATTTTGTCCCGCAACTTCGCAAACTCGGTTATATGCTCAAAGCAGCGATTGACCTACGAGCAGGCCGACAGGATTTTGAAAGGCCACACAAAAGACACCTGTCCCGAAGTAATTGAGCTTCTAAAAGAAATGGAAGCACTCAGCCGGGCAATTGAGCAGAGGCGAAGAAAAAATGGTATGTTACACCTGGACCTGCCGGAAACCGAACTGGTGTTCGACAAATCAGGCCAGGTCGTGGATGCTCATCCGGCGGATGACAGCTATCCGCACACGATCATCGAGATGTTTATGGTCGAGGCCAACGACGCGGTCGCCTCGCTCCTGGACAAGCTGAATGTGGCCTTCATGCGGCGGATTCATCCGGAGCCGGATGCCATGAGCACGAAAAATCTCACCAGGATCGTCAGGGCTTTCGGATTTTCTCTGCCGCGGAATCCGGACCGCAGGGTCATTCAGAATTTATTGGCCGCCGTAAAGGGCACCGACCGTTCTTTCGCCGTGAACATGGCGGTGCTGCGAAGCTTCGAGAAGGCCCAGTATGCCCCCCTGCATATAGGCCATTATGCGCTGGCTTCGGCAAACTATTGTCACTTTACAAGCCCGATCAGACGGTATGCAGACCTGATAGTTCATCGTACGTTGGAATTTTATCTGCAAAATAAGCCGGTCCCCAAAGAACAAGAGCAGAACCTGGCCGAGGTCGGCAAACACATCACCTTCACCGAGCAGCGGGCCGAGAATGCCGAAAGGGAGCTGACGACCGTACTGATACTGCAAATGCTCAGCAAAAAAATCGGCGATGAGCTCGACTGTATCGTGACAGGCCTGACAGGCTTCGGCGTATTCGTACAATGCAGGAAGTTCGGCATCGAAGGACTTATCCGAATGGCCGCTTTGGGGCCCGACCAGTGGAATTACGATGAAAAGACCCAATGCATAGCCGGCGAGCGTTCGGGGTGCAGCATACGTTTGGGCCAGGCCATGAAAGTGCGCATCGTCTCCGTAAACGTACCAGCCCGTCAGCTCGACGTCAGTCCTGTCGAGCTTTTGGCAAAAGAGCCGAAGCAGCGTACCAAAAGCAATGCCCGGAAAAAGCAGACAAAAAAGAAACAAAAAAATCGAAAATAAATCCACAGGTTCATAGCACATATTTCAAATGTAAGCAAATTCATTCATTTATTGACATTCGTTGTCAATTTTGTCATACTAACTTGTCCTTAGCATAAAAATTAATGAATGATTGATTCTTGGTTATTTGGAGTTACAAATGAGAGCATCTGAGATGCAAAAAGGTCAGATCGTTAAGATTGACGGTAAATTGTACTCAATTGTGGATTATCAGCACGTAAAATTGGGCAAAGGCGGAGCAGTTTTTCAGACAAAGCTAAAAACTCTGGCCGACGGCACAATTCAAAATATCCGCCTGCGCGCAGAGGAAACAGTCGAAGAAGTATATCCGGACAAAAGAACGTACGAATACCTTTATTCCTCCGGAAGCGAGCACATCCTGATGGATACGACAAACTACGATCAGATAACCCTCAATGACGATGCGTTCGGCGACAGCGCTAAATATCTTAAACCCAATAGCCAATTGCAGGTCAGCATGTACGAAGGCAAGCCGCTGATTGTGACCCTGCCCAATACAGTGGATCTGAAGATAACCGATACGCCGCCGGAGATAAAGGGCGCCACGGCGACAAATCAAAACAAGCCGGCAACGCTCGAAACCGGCCTGGTCGTTCAGGTGCCGCCTTTTGTTAAGATCGGCGAGGTGATTCGTGTAGACACTCGTACCGGCGAGTACGTTACCCGAGTTAAATGACGGCACTTTTAATGTCATTCCCGCGTAAGCGGGAATCCATATCATAACGATTGTGGATCCCTGCTTCCGCAGGGATGACAGGAAGACGCAATGTTTTTAGATACAGTAAGCAAGACGCTTGTTAAAGTCTTCGGCTCTCGTAATGAGCGACTGGTCAAGGCTTATTCGGTCATCGCTCAGCAGGCAAGCGAATTCGAAGAGCAGACCAAAAAGCTCGACGATGAGGCCCTGAAGGCAAAGACTGCCGAGTTCAAGGCCGCTATAAAGGCTGGAACAAAACCGGAGGAGATTCTCCCCGAGGCCTTCGCTGTTGTCCGGGAAACGGCAAGGCGAAATGTCGAGATGAGGCATTTCGATGTACAGCTTATCGGCGGCAATGTCCTCTACGATGGCAAGATCGCCGAAATGGCTACCGGTGAAGGCAAAACCTTAGTAGCAACCCTGGCGGCGTACCTCGTGCATCTGACCGGAAGAAAGGTCGATATCGTTACGGTCAATGATTACCTGGCCAAGCGAGACGCCGAGTGGATGGGGCCGGTCTATGAAGCCCTGGGATTGACCGTAGGCGCGATACAGGCGGATATGGACAGCGCCGGTGACGAAAGAAAAGCTCAATACGCCTGCGACATTACTTACGGCACGAACAACGAGTTCGGATTCGATTATCTCCGCGACAATATGAAAACCTCGATCGAGCAGATGGTCCAGGGCCCGCTGCAATACGCTATAATCGACGAAGTCGACTCGATCCTGATTGACGAGGCCAGAACACCCTTAATCATATCCGGCCCGGCCTTCGATGACGTCACCAGATACGGCAAAGCCGACCAGGTAGCAAGGAAACTGATCAGTCTTCAAAGCGGCTACGACCGAACTAAAAAACAAATCGATTCAGCGGAGCGTACTATCGCCAACGCCCAGGGCGAGCTTGCCGAAGCGAAAAAAGACAAGAACAGCAATAGAATCGAAAAGGCTCAAAAGGTAATCGAGAAAAGCCAGGCCGAGATCGACATCGCCCAGACCAGGCTTGCAAACACAACACAATACTATGAAGTAGAATACGACAAGAAAGCAGTAAATCTTACACACGAAGGCGTGGGAGCTGCCCAGGACATTGCAGGATTAGGCTCATTCTATACCGGGTCCAACATGGATTGGCCGCACCTGATATCACAATCCCTGAGGGCCCATGTGACCTTCGAGCGAGAAAAAGACTACGTCGTCATGGAGGGCAAGGTCATTATCGTTGACGAGTTTACCGGCCGATTGATGCACGGCCGGCAATGGTCCGACGGGCTACACCAGGCAGTCGAGGCAAAGGAAGCCGTCACGGTAAAGGAAGAAAGCCAGACACTTGCCACTATCACGCTGCAGAACTTCTTCAAACTCTACGACCAGATAGCGGGAATGACCGGAACCGCCGCTACCGAAAGCGAAGAGTTCATGAATATCTACAAGCTCGAAGTTATTGTAATACCGACCAATGAGCCCTGCATCAGGGACGACCGGGAGGATGCAATATATAAATCGATGCGAGAAAAGTTCGATGCGATAGTGGAAGAGATAAACAAAATAAGCCTGGCCGGCAGGCCGCTTCTTATCGGCACTATCAGCATCGAAAAGAGCGAGGCTCTTTCAGAAGCTCTCCAAAAAAGATACGGCCTCGATCATGAGGTTCTCAATGCGAAACAGCATGCAAGAGAGGCCGTCATCGTCGCCAAGGCCGGCCAGCAGCACAAAGGCCGGGACGGCGGTATGCGGGGCAATGTCACAATAGCCACGAATATGGCTGGTCGAGGCACCGATATCAAGCTCGGCCCCGGCGTCGCCAATATAGGCGGATTGCATATACTCGGGACTGAACGACACGAGGCAAGACGAATCGACAATCAGCTTCGCGGCCGGTCGGGCAGACAAGGTGACGCCGGCTCCAGCCAGTTCTTCCTGAGCTTTGACGATGACCTGATGAGTATCTTCGCTCCCGAATGGACCGTCAAGGCGCTTTCCTGGATCGGCTGGGAAGAGGGACAGCCGATCTACCACAAGCGGATAAGCAAGGGCATCGAGAAAGCACAAAAGAAGGTCGAAGAGCGAAACTTCGACGTACGCAAGAGCCTGCTCGAATATGACGAGGTAATGGATTACCAGCGAAAAATCTTCTATTCGCGCAGGCGTCAGATTTTAGCCGGCAAAAAACTCAAAAACGTCATCGCCGAGATGATCGATTCATCTATCGAAAAAAGTTGCAGAACAATACTCCGTGACGATTATCCCATCAAATGCATTATCGAATGGTCAAGAACCAACTTCGGCGTCGATCTGAAACCTTCTGATATCATCGACGCCAAAGCGGAGGAAATTGAAGGGACAATAAAACAACATGCCAAAGATGACGCCGCCAATAATATATCCCTTTCCATGGGAGAATATTTAGAGGACTACGACGACACTCAAAGCCGGGACATTGCGGGTCTGTGCAAATGGGCTATGAGCGCCTTTCGAGTTAATCTTAGCCCCGGCAAAATCAAGAACCAGTCGCAGGACGAGATCCAGGAGCAGTTGATTGCCGCCGCTTGCGAGCAAATCGAGAAGAAAGACTGTTCGCCTCTAATCGAATTTTTGAAGGAAGATTTCTCGCTCCGCCGATTCGCCGAATGGGCACGAGCCAAATTCAATATCACGCTGGAGATCGGCGAGCTGGCGGACCTCAACGCCAGGCAAATCCGTCAGAAAGTCAGTGAGATCACCACGGCCAAATACAAACAACGGGAGATTGAGTATCCCGTCGAATTTGCAATGAACATGGTTTACGGCCCGCAGGGTGCGAACATATATGCATTCGAATCGCTTGCCAAGTGGGCCAATAAAAAATATAACGCCGGCCTGTCGGTGGAGCAAATACAGAACACCAAACCTCGATTATTGCACAAACAATTGCTTGAGCTAAGCCAAAGCTTCAACGATGGCGAACTGGACCGGGAGCTCTCCGATAAAATTGCCGGCTTAAATAAGGCTGATTTAGTAAGTTGGGCCAACGAAAGATTCGGAGCTTCTCTAACGGAAAACGATTTGCCCGCCGACGGCCCGGAACTCAAAGATCGTTTATCAGAAATAGCCACACAATTTTTGCGTGCCGAGCTTAGCGATCTTGAAAAATATGTCCTGGTCCAGGTTTACGACAGCACGTGGAAAGACCATCTCTATTCAATGGACCATCTCAAGAGCAGCATTTGGATGCGATCCCTGGCGGAGAAAGATCCCAAAACCGAATTTAAACGTGAAGGTTCACGAATGTTCGAGGAGATGCTCGAAACCATTGAGGACCGCGTCACGGATATTATCTTTAAGGTGCACCTCGAAGCCGGCGCCAGGGCCAGGAGCGTCTGGAACGTAAGCCAAACGAGCCACGATGAGGTTGGCCAGTTTGCCATGGCCGAACGCCAGCGAGCCGCCGCCCAGGCCTCCCAGGGCGAAGTGAAGATCAAACAAATTAAACTCGAACAGCCCAAAGTCGGCCGAAACGATCCCTGTCCCTGCGGCAGCGGAAAAAAATACAAAAAATGCTGTGGAAAGGACTCTTAGAAATCATCTTAAAGAGACACAAATGTTCAATGGTATTTTTCGAATCCCCCAACTTTCGACCTCGCCTGCGATGATGGGCAACACGGTCGTTTGGAAACCAACTTCGGCGGCATCCACTTTACCGGCAGCACCTACGTGTTCTCAACAATCTGGCTGGCAGTCGGCAAAAACATCCGAAAGTACGCCTTACATCTGCAAATCGTCGGCGAGACGGGCGGCAATGACTTCATCTCCGCACGCGTCAGCGCCGACACTGAGGCCTTCGTGACGGCATTGGTGCGCGAGGCATTCGAATACCAGAGACAGAAATGCTCGGCCGCCGCGTCAATAACAGGCAAACGAAAATTCTTACAGCCGAAGGTGCAGAGCAAGCGATCTTGTGCCTTCGGCTTTTTTGTTGCAGACCCGCCAAGCATCTAAATTGGATATTTCTTAATAATTTACCGGTTTTTCCGTGTAAAAGGCTAAGCTGATTTTGTATGATAATATTTGCGTATCACTAACAAGTTCTCTGGAGGAGAACATCTATATGTCTTTCAAAGAGTGCAATCTACACAAAATGATGCTAAGCTATCACACGTGTATATGAGCTGCGATGTTAGAATAAACACCGCCCTGCCTATGCAGGGACAAGCTTTGGAAGGTTGATCAGATGAGAAGAATAATATTGACAATTCCGTCTTTAACTTTGAGCGTGATGCTCTGGCAGGTCGGGTTCTGCGGGTCTGCTGCGATGGATACTAATTTTGAGCTTATGGCCGTTGAGGCCGGCCGGCTCCCGTCACCGATAGTTACGGAAAACTCCGTGGAAGTATGCCTCAATAGCAGGTATTCAGAGCATTCCCTTCGCGGTACTGCCAATGCCCAGCAGATAAGTAACATAGTATGGGCTGCGGGGAAAGCTCCCTTCACCGGTACTCACAGGGAAATCTATGTCACCACATCAACAGCTACATATTTATATGATCCGAATGGTCACTCACTTAGCTGGTATTCGAATGATGTAAGAGATGATGGCGCCTTTGCGATTTTTTATGAGAGCCAGCTTGATTTCGACACTGGAGTTTCGTTTATGCCGGCACTGCTTGCATCTGTTTCTTTATAGAACAGCACCGAATCACCGGTGGCAAGCTGCCCGAAAGGAATCGGATACCCGAAGGCAAGGCTGATTTTCGGAGTTCAATCGGTCAGAGGGCTGAGAACGGAATTGGCAGTACATTGTTCTGTGCCGGAGGGTAAACCCGGGTGGCTGCCTGACCCTTGCACTGCGGGTGATAACAGTCTTGAAGAAGTGTTGACAAACCTTAATTACGTCAGAAGCTTTACTCAAACGAATCTAACATTGCAGCAGATTTCCCAGGTTTTATGGGCGGGATATGGCTGCTCGGCCCATACCGCGAGCGGCAAGGCGGGTTTGACAGTCCCTTCGGCCTGGGCCAACTATTACCTGACCCGGAGCATTTATTTTGCGAACGAAAATGGTGTTTTTCGCTATCACAATAGAAATACCGACACAAGCATGGCGACCATAGATCATCGGATCGAGCAAATAGACTCCA
>Ga0315288_10002431_pt1 | contig 24121 bp, 17 predicted proteins | sample YL17G11_20_MG_FD_203454 | JGI IMG/M metagenome (GOLD analysis project Ga0315288, IMG submission 203454) | Sediment microbial communities from Yellowstone Lake, YNP, Wyoming, USA - YL17G11_20 | ecosystem: Environmental > Aquatic > Freshwater > Lake > Sediment | place: USA: Wyoming | collected... | reverse complement strand
CCCGTTGTTTTTAAGCGTCCGGATCGTAAACCATTCATCCATGCTGATCATCCTTTCGGCCTCCCGTGGTTGTCTAACCACAGGAGTTTACCCGGTTTCTAGCGGGGGGTCAATTTTGGTGAGAATCAGGGGGTCAATTTTGGTGAGAATCTACAAGTGTAATTAAACTATCGTTTTGAGAATGTAATCTTGATACTTCTACGGTTAATTTATTCTTATTTCTTTCATCCGAATATTGTAGCCCCGCTGTTAAAAGAACTGCGATAATCATTAACCAAAGCAATAATCTTTTAGTTGATTTATATCCGGACGTTCTTTTATCATATACATCATAATCAAGCCGATATTGAAAAATACTTATTAAAAAAATAAATAATAACAAAACAAAACTCAAAAGCATAATTATCTCTTTCTACCCCAATCGGAAATATAAGTAGAAAATAAAAAAGTAGAGTGTAGTTTTATCCATCAGCGGTTTTTTCATGCGTAATTCTATTGGTTTTCTTGTTATTTAATCTATTCATTGTTTCTCATTCCAGAGAATTGCATATTCAGAATCGCATTTCTCACACATTACACCATTCTTTTTTAACCATTCTTTCATTTTAATTGTCATAGTGTCTTGGTTTTGCCCAAAACTTTCAAAACACCTTATCTGGGATATCATAATACATTTGCTCCCCACATGAATCACAAAGCAATGCAAACCTAGCCATATATTACCTCCTTAAAAAAACTTTATTATACTATAACAAAAGACCACGCAGGGGCCTTTCACCCCTGCGTGGTCTTCATCATATTATTATAATGGTTTATAGATAATTGTCAATGGGCGTATTTACCCAAATCTCCCAAACCAATCCCTATCCGGCAGGATGGCGAAGACGCAGGTGCGGTAGAAGTATCCGGTGTTTATCTGCTCAATCGCCGGTTCAACAATTTCTTTCTAATTGATCATAATTGAGAGTATATATATGGAATTAAGATTTACAAATATGTGTTTTTATTTTATTTTTTATAGAATTCTACCCAATTTAGGGGTAGTTATTTAAAATTGAAGAATCAAATCCTGGTTCGGTTTAACGGTTGAGTTTTTTCATCTATGCCAGAACCAACCTCGGTCTATTATAATAGACCGGATGTAAAAACTCGATGTTAATGTAAGTACAATATAGGAAACCACATTCATTATCAAAACGGAAACAACTAATTTTTTATCCCGAGATTTAACGTTTTTGATTATTACAACTCCCTCGGCAATAAAACTCAGAATAAAGCCGATAAAAAGCAAGAGAATCGCCATAATCACGGCTACTATAATGGTAAATGAATTTGTGAATTCCGTAATACCTTTTATATGAAAATATGTAAATCCAGGAATAGTGTACATGCCGAGCATGGGTATGATAAAAATAAAGCCGATCGCAAAAATAGTTACTAACAATCCCATCCGTTTCTCCAATAAAGGCCAGAGACCAGTCATCTTACAAATATATCGGGTCATCGCCGCATATCCTAAAGCGCTGGGAATCCCAACCAACAAAAGCATGAAGCTTGAACTGTAGGCAATAAAAATTGCCACACCGATCATTGTAGAAAAAGTATTGGCTAAAACGGCTAGTATTAAACATTGTAAATAATTCAATCTGTCACGCTCGCGTATATGTAATACTAAGGCCTCGATTAAAACAATTGCCGTTAAGGCGATCCCGATGGTTCTTACGAAATTCAAAAGTGTGAATCCCATCAGATACGCGACCGGGACCATCGGTACATTGGCAAATGCGCTATTGGGGATCAGAAAAATAATCGTAATCAGTAATAATAAAATACTATTAAACCCGATAGTTATTGAATATAATATATTTTTAAAATCTTTCATTTCAAAACCTTTTTTAAAGCAATTGTGATCCATAACAATCCCGAAAAATTAATGGCAAGTCCAACGCCGCTGTCAAAATATCTGGCAACCAGTGTCCCGGCAATAATGATAAAACCGGGAACATATGGAATTAACATGGTAGAATTATAATTTTTCTTGAGGAAATTCGCTATTTCATTCGGCCATTTGAAAATCCAATAGAGACTGAATATCGGTATAAAATGGAAACCAACCGCCTTGATGGGTGATATCGGATATTTTAATCCAGCCAGTTGTTTCATCACGTAATGCAGCCGATAAACGCAAATTAACCAATATATCGTCCCGGCCAGGAAGATAATAAAAAGTAATACGGGAGTATTATTATTACTAAATTCACTTGGAAGGGGAATAAATTCAGATAATAAAAATACGATTGCGATAATATATCCGATCCATACTTTGGGTAAATATTTGAGCAATTCTCCCTTGTTTTCGGTAGTGATTGCTGCAATGCCCGCGACCGATGGAACTGGTTTATTGGATAGTCGGTCAGTTCTCTCCTTGTCTTTAAATTTCTCACCACATGACCAGCAATAAAAGGCATCTTCAGGATTACCATTTTTACAAACACTGCAGGTTATACCAGATTCCCCACCGATCCTCTCTAACGATTTGCCACATATTGTACAATTGGCTAATTTCTCAGTTTGATTTGATCCACAATATGGACAAAACATAATTATAGTTTATCCTTTATACCTTTTTTCATTATGCCAAATAATGTATTTCGGATCTGGTCGCTCGTCGGGTTTCGCGGGAAGGTGGAGCAATATACCATGGAGTTTGTTGTATTCCTCACCATTGTCGAAATCTTCTTTAATCCGTTTACTAACCTCAACCCTGTAGTCGGGAGATATTGTCACATAGCCAGCGTCAAGTAGTCCATGTAAATCAGACCGCAGAAGGATGCCATTTCCAATATCATGCGGGCCGCTTTCAGCATATGGTTTAATATGCGCTGCAATTAACGCCGGCAGGACCTTTTCCCGAGTAACGGCGCAACGCCTTGAGTAAACATCAGTGACGATCACCCGGAAACCACCCTGTCCCAGTCGTGGACGATACGTGGTTTCTGGACCATAACGTTCCCGTGGCTCAGATACAGGGATACCTGTTTGAATATCCTTTTGTCCTTGGATACGCATAAGGACTTCGTCCCACAATTGCTTACCTATTCCAATGGTGGCGTCATATCGTTTTCCAACCTGTATGCTGGATTTCCAATCTGTTGGCACCGGAATCCATTGATCTTCAGTAAAGAAAAACGGTTGTGTCAACAAAATACAACCAATTTGGTAATCTTCGACCGAGGGTATAACTTTACGGTATCGCTCGATACGCTTGCGTTTATCTTCTAGTGTTGGGGCTCCATTCTTTTCCCCAAAAGCATCCCAAGCAAGACTAGATGGTAAAATACTTGAATGAGCGTAAAATCCGCCACCAACAATGAAATTACGGGGACTATGTAACTTGAAAAGAAAAGGTTCGCCGGGATTTAACGCTTTAAATCCTCTGGGATTTGGACGCCAAAAATTAACTTCGTCTAAATCCGATCTATCCTTTAGAAATGTGTACCAATCATAGTCAGTTAGTGCGATATAGATATTCATCGTATAATCTTTTTATCTCCCATGCACCGGATCACCTCTGCCCCCATGCTCAATATACCCGGCTGCCAGAAATTCACCTCGTCCAGATCCGCCCGATTGCGGAGGTTATTAAACCAGGTTTGATCAGTAATGCCGATGAAAAGGTTCATTTCATTTCAAAACCTCAATCAACTCCCCGATTACCTGAAATTCTTCGGCTTCTCCCGGAATAATCGTGATCGGCTTGAATTCTTTGTTTTTCGGTATCAATTCAATGATCTCATGTTTCCAGGATCCATCTTCAGCGTATTTTTTTGTACTTCGGTATTCCTTGACCGTATAACTGCCGCCATATTCTGGATCTGCGATACTCCGATGCTGTACCAATAATATCTTGCCCTGACGTGTACCTGTCACGTTGGCTTTGAAAATGCAATAACTATTGTCCGGAATCACTTGTTCCATTGAATGACCGGTTACTTTACATACAAACATCAACTTATTTAATTTCCGCCCACTGACGATCTTTAACCAACCATCAGGCCTTTCCTCCCGCCCCTCGCCAAAATAACCAGCCGCTGCTTTGAAAGAATAAACCGGTAAAAATTCGGTATATTTCAGTTTATCTTCGACATTATCAAAAATAACCTGTTCAATCTTCGGTTCGATTAATGATGGCTCTATAATTCCCTTTTCCATTCTCGATTTAAAGAATCGTTCGGTCTCTTTATCCAAAAAATACACATAACAACCCATGATCCCACGACTGAGTAATATCCTATATGTACTTTTGACCAGGTCGATAAATTTGCCCTTGCTATTTCGAACAGTTCGGTCATAGGATTTATCCGGATGTCCTTCCCATTGCTGGCGATCGAAACTATATGTTAGATCGTTACCAATAATCACGCCCACATAATCGAATTCAAATCCCTGGGCCGTATAAACACAACCGATCTGTTCAATGCCATCCGGATCATATGCCCAATATATGGCTGGGGGTACGCCCGGCGCGAATTTCTTTGCTTCGGGACGGGCATTCCAGGGGCGATGATAATCTCCAATAACCACGTCATTATGTAATGTTCCGTCCTTATAAGACTTGGACCAGTCCCAGCAAAAACCGCCCGTCATCCGCGCGGAGAATTTCTCATCCACCTTTTTTCGGATCGCTTTTTCCAGATCAAACGGATTACCGAATATTTTAAAATCGAATTTATCGTTCTGATTCCACAGGATATTCGCGGTTTTCTTGATGTCCATGGTATTGTTGATCCAGTTAACGAACGCGTCCGAACCCTGGCACCGGAATTGCGCTTCGAGTTCATATTCAAAAAGGTTGCATTTATTAGACAGCGCGTTCTTTTTAATATATTCGACTGACCCAATCTCGTTTGGCCGGACGGATTGATTATCGTCCAGCAAGAAAACAGATACTTTAGACGCGTCGATCAACTCCTGGATCTGTAATAAATCACCCTTCTTTTTCTTTGGGGTAAAACGAGAATTACTCGTTTCCCGAATACGATGCGCCTCATCGCATATCAAAACATCAACGATATTCGTCTCCGCGTCCACGTACCCGTTGAAATATTTGAACTGTATGGACCCGCGGGTTCCGATGATCTTGCGAAGAGTAGACGTAAAAGCGCGGGAGCCGGTCGCGTATTGGGCGTTAAAACCCTTTGCTAAAAGATCGGCCATCAGGTTGATCGCAATCACCGATTTACCGGTGCCCGGACCACCTTTGATGATCAAGACGGTTTTACGTTTATCGTGGAACCCCTTCCGGGCCGTTGCCAGGACCTTATCATAAACAACAAGCTGTTCATCAAGAAGGATATATTCGGATTTTCCTTTGATAACCTGGGATACGTGATCCATGAGTTTCTTACTGGGACGATACTTACTCTGTTCGATCTTATTCAAAACTTCAACGCCGTTGCCTCCATCGAGTTTGACGGAAAGGTAATTACATATTTTATCGAAATCGTCGGCGGTGAATAAAGGATATTTTTCAAGTATCTCCTTGAATTTGGGCGCGAACAAAACGTCGGTTTCAATATAATTGTAGTTATGAAGATAAGCGCAAGCGGATAATTCTATCGGGTTTTTCCCGGCGTAGAAAGCGGTATGCGTATCGCTTAACCACATCTGGTATTGGCCAACCTGCTTGGAGGGATGGAGAAGGTCCCGTTTATCATGGCCCAGGAAGGTCATAACCTCGTTCTCGCCGTCGGATTCTTCGCATTTGTCCCATTGTTTCAGTTCAATGATAACGGCATTCTCGGTTTTTTTCTTGTTCTGACCGCAGACAAGGCAATCCAGTCTTTTAGAAGTAAGGGGTAATTGATATTCGAGGATAACTCCGTGATCGTTCAATTTTGCCCGCTCGAAAACGTCTTTTACCGCGCGCAGGGAATTCTTCCAGGACCGTTTTTCCGATTCCGGAGGATGATATCGATAATGTTCAAAAAATGATAGGGCTAATTTCTCAGCGATCTGATTTTGAATCGTGTCTTCAATGAATTGACGACTTGTACCGGCATATAATCTCATAATTTATTATATTTCAAATGCTTCCCCTTCGCTTTTTTTACTGGATACTTTTTAGCATTTTTAATTAATTTCTTCTCCATGGCTTTTGTTATATCAATTCCCAAATTATCAGCCAATTCGAATAGATATAGAGCGACATCAGCTACCTCCTCCTCTATGTTATTATGTGCTTTCCGACAATGATTTTCTACTTCCTTTTTATTTTTCCATTGGAAATGCTCTAATAATTCAGCCGCTTCAATAACAATCGAAATCGCCATGTTTTTAGGGTCGTGAAATTGCTTCCAATTCCTTGCCTCACGGAATTTTTTGATTTTTTGTATTATTCTTCTAATTTCAGTCATATTTGATTTTTTTATAAATTATACTCCTATATTTAAGTCTATTTATAATCCTTTAATCAAAAATAATCATGTCTCATGAAACGACACCCCTATGTGGTAATAACCTCTCTCCAGAATAATAATAATGAAGTTTAAATAAATGTCAATGATAGTTTTTACCTAAATTATCCCTTATAGACAAATCATGCACGGAAAATTTAACTTCCCCAATCCCTAAACAGATTTCAGCATAAAACCCATCCCTTTTTTAGGGATTATTTTTAGACATTTAATCCCAGGGGGACAAAAAACATAATACAATATTAGTATTGTAATAAATTACAATATGATTGCCCCGCTATCTTATATTAAACATATTAAAATGTTAAGCGGGACGCAAAAGTCAGCGCAGTGATTAAACGGCAGATTACCCCGCATTTTTACATTGAACTTCTTATTTGGAGATGCGGGACGCAAAAGTCAGCGCGGTGATAAAAAACAATGAAAAAACAGAAGTCATTCGGATCCCATTAGAGAAATTATATGTCCATGGGGATTTATTAGACCTTCGTTGACTTATGAAGGATTCCCTGAATTTTGAAGTCGATAAAGTTCTCTAACGACAAATTTTGGGGCCAGGCATGTACTTTTGGAACTTTTGTAAGAATCTAACACTTGGCAGCTGTCCGTAAGTGTTAGAAAGTGAAAGTTAGGACCTGGGGTCAAATCTTGACATTTGAAAACTCGTGCTAAAAAATCTATATTTTATCTTCCGAACAACGCCTTTAGAGTGTCGGCGATGATATCCTCGTCGCCGGTATTATAGCCCCGCCACTGCAGGACGATCCTGCGAAGAAGTCTTTGGGGTCAGATCTCGAAACTAGAAACTACACCTGCGGTGGATGATTTCCCCGCTTTTATATATAAAATTCTGTTCGGAAAAGCGGAACGCATAAGTCGGCGCGGTGATTATATAAAAAGTTAAAAGCATTATAACATCGGCCGATTTTTCTAATTTCGCCTGAATGGTTATATCAATAATATATTGGTGAGTTGGATTTGGTATTGACTTCATTTCAACCTTGAATATAATCGCCAGACAGGTGAATTATGGTAATGAAGAAAGTAAGATGTGAAAAAAATCGGTAACGTTAAGATTAATATATATATTATGAGTCTTGTGGCGGTGCTTATCGCCATCGGTATCTGGTTTTTATTCTTTCGCGTGCTTGACACTCCGCCTCCACAATGGTTTAAGGGATTGCGCAGTTTATTGATCCTTCCTTATGCAATTGGCCTGGTTCTGATCCACGAATTAATCCACATGGTGACAGCCTATCTGTATGTTCCGGTAAGCAATGTGCGTTTACGTATCAAGATATTAACCTGGGAAGTCAGCGTGGACAAACCTTTACTGCGTAATCGCTATTTAATATATGCTTTTGCACCCGGATTTCTATTGTCATTCATTGGCATCCTCCTATATGTGATTTTTCATTCATCCGTGGACATAAGATTTTTTTCCGGGCTTCTTTTTATATTTGGTTTCGCCGGCGCTACCGGCGACATGGGCCTTGCCTTAGGCGCGCTTAAATATCCTAAGACTTGTTACATTGTCGACAAGGGTGCAGAGTTGGATGTATTGGTACCAGAATTTTAAAAGCGATCCGCAACTTTTAGGCCCTGGCTCAGGGGGCAGGCCCCGTTAAATATCGACAATTTAAACGTGTAGTCTGGGATTGATTAGCGCCAAAATATTTAACGAGGGTAAACATGTACTTTTGGTACTTTTGTCAAAATCTAACAATCGGCAGCTGTCCGCAAGTGTTAGAAAGTTAACTTTTGAGCCGATTGTTAAAACTATACACTTTTTCCAACCTGCCTGGTTTTTATTGATAAATGTGCCGCAATATCGGGAGATACTGCGACAAAGCTATACACCTTCCAGACAGGTAGGGAATTGTAAACTTTCACTGTTTCCCGGGTCCCCGGAGCACGCGCAGGGGGAGCAGGAATATCGCCTTGAGCAGGGCCAAAACCCCGTTCACGGCCACACCGAGCAAACGGAACGGCAAAAGAAGCAGCCAGACGATGGGATACAGGACGAGCGCCAGAACTTGGCCAGGGCCTCGCGAAAGAGACCGGTGAGGGCGCGGTCAAAAACGCGGCGGAAATCGGGGTCGGGCATGGATAGAAATTATAGTTAAAAAATGGGTTTTGGCAATGAGGCGTTGGAAGACAGTACGTTTAGAGCGTTAATATGGTTAATTTCGTTAATATCGTTTAAAGCGTTGACGGAGGGGGAAAATGCGTTATACTGAATCGGAGAGTGAACATGATGAATGATAAAATAATGAAAAATACCTTACTGATCGTATTCCTCGCCGCCGCGGTGACTTCAGCGGAACGCAGCATCACGGACTTCCGCATTCCCCCCTCGTCGGCGCTGGATGTGGACATCACGGGCGGGATTTCCGGAAGTGATAAACAATCCCGTCATCAAACCTCCCGGTTTCTAAAGGGTATGTTTGAATTGGCTATGTACGGTTTCGTCGAAAACGATAACAAGAGCTTGTATTCCGATCTGTCGTTTTCTCTCGATCCCCGTATCGGCAAGGAAAAATATATTTATAACGACGATACATTGAGGTATATTAAAATCCAAACCGATTTGACTCAACACCTGGTTTCGCTTTCATATATAAATACCTCTGACTTTTTCGGATCCTTATCCGGTTCAGGAAATATCTATTGGGATTATACCCGCTACAACGAAAATAATTATCAACATGATATAAATGGAGATTTTTCCGCGGGTTTCGAATTCGGGTACGGCCGGCTCCGCGACGGGACCAATCTATGGAGGGCGCTCGAGATCGAACGGATCCTGAAAGAAGAGGATTTGGTCACGGACGACCTTCCTTCAGAAGATATCCTGGCCATCGCCCAGACGGTCAACCAGTTCCAGAAATTCGCAATAAATCATGAGCGATACGAAAAATTCTTTTACGGAGAACTGGAAAACCAGTTCCAGGCATTGGGCATCGACCGGATCCCGGCCTACGCATGGTTCAAGATCAAGGAAATTGTCGAATATTGGATCTTTCCCCGTCGGTTCGGCTATCGGGCAGGCGTTGGTCCGTATATTTCAGGCGATGGACAATATTATTACGACCAAACCGACTCCTCCACCAGTAACATCGGGTTCGGCAATTCTTCGATCTTCGGCCGATTTTCATTCAACAGCGCGTACCCCATCACCAGCCGTCTGCAATACGGCCAGGGGGGGCGCTTTGACCTTAATGAAAAAGGAGTAGACGTTAAGCTCAACGTTGATCTTGATTACCGTGTATCCCTGCATATCGATCTCGGCCTGACCAATAGTATCGGATATACCAGTCCGCAGATCAACAATGGACATGAATATTTCGGCCATACGCATGAACTCTCCTTCTCCTACTATCTGGAAGACAACATGGCATTCCATAGTTTCATTAACTATAACCGGCAATGGGATGGAACAATTCAAGCCTTAAATCATAATTTTTATACGGGAATATCGTTTTCGTACGACGTGTGGTAGATAAAAAACGGAGTCTGTTGGATAAAAACCGTTGAGTATGAATAGTATTTTATTTAAGGTTGTTTTGTTTCTGATTGCCTTTTTATCGCTCATCACTCCGACATATGCCACGACGACGATGTACTTCAAATGGCACGCGGCATATTTCGATGCCGAATACATCCTAAACCTCGGCTCCGATCTTGAACAATATTATCCGCGTATCGTGATCGACCGGGCAAAGGTCGTCATCCGCCTCGACAGTCTATTGCGCGCGAATCATCCGGAACATTTCACCCGCTGGCATTTGGTAGACAGTTATACGAAAAGCTACATTTACGAAAATAATAAATACCGATCTAAATCCATAAATCCTGTCGGTACTGATGTGTTTTTCGATTTTACGGATCCGGTCATCATAAGGAAAGCGCTGGCTAAACTCTGGAATATCATCGATACCGGTTTTAGCGTAACCGAACCGGCCGGCCAATGGATGTATTCACTGCATATCAACGCCAGCAAGAACGCAAGTCTTATATACGGTTCACTGAAGGGGGATATTTATGATCGCTATTTTGAACGTCCCGATACAAATTGCTTGTGGATGCAATGCGAATCCGGTGTTGGTGGACCGCCATATTTTTGGTCTCAATATGAAACCGATGGTTATTATCATTTATATACGGGACTGTATCTGACAACGAAAAACGTCCAGGAAGCGCAAAAATTACTGAAAGAGAAGTATAATCTGGAAACCACCATCACCAGCCAGTGTGTCACGCTGAGCATATTGAAGAAATATATGGGAAGGTAAATGTGTAGTTGGTGATTAAAGGCTGAGATAGTCCTGGAGGAACCCTCACCCCCGTATCAAGTACGGGGCAGGCTCTGGCCCTCTCCCTATCATTTTAGGGAGAGGAGTTAAGTAGTAGTTGACTCTGGGGTCGGCTTTTTATATAAACCCGATCTTTTCTTTCTTTTTCACATCCACCGGCATTGTCAGCCGTTTTATGGCTTCGAAAATGGCCTGGATCTTGACGTCGTGGCTGCCGACCCTGCGCTCCAGTTCATCAAGCTTGGCCGTCAGGTCCTTGTTCGCGGAGAGGATCTGTCTAAGTTTTACAAATGCCCGCATGATAGCTATGTTTACTTGGATAGCACGTTCGCTATTGAGGACCGTAGAAAGCATGGCCACGCCTTGTTCGGTGAACGCCAAAGGTGAATTACGCCTTCCGCCCCATCTTGAGGTCGCAATTTGCGACCTCAAGCTTTTATTTTCTTCTTCAGTAAGACGAATCATAAAATCATCCGGGAACCTTTTAAGGTTTCTTTTTACCTGTTCATTTAAACGTTTTGTTGATACCTGATACAAAGCAGCCAAATCATTGTCTAGCATAACCTTCTGGCCTCGAATCATGTATATTTTGTTTTGAATCGCTTCCAACGGAACCAAGTCCTTCATATATCACCCCTTTCAGACCATCTCCTATAGGGGTATTTTATCCTGGATTTGAGATGTGTCAAGTCCACGCAAAAACGAGGGGGACAGTCCCTTTAACGGCTTTAGAGGGACTGTCCCCTTATGACAGAGATGGTTGACCCGTTGACAGGGGTAGGTTTTTCCGTATAATACCAAAAGTATCGGTATTTCAGAAGCGCGGGTCGTTAGCTCAGGTGGTAGAGCATCGGATTTTTAAATTGGCTCTACCGCCCGACCAGCAAGACTTCCCGATAATCCGCCGGAATTCCAAGAAAATAAAAATAATGCAACCCTCTCGCCAATGCCGCGTAATGCACCAAAATCCATACCTTCTCCCTAAAAAATGGTCCTGATTGGGACCAAAACGGGACCAAGCGGTTTTGCATATTGGTCCAGAACAACCTCGGGGCCGGGTTATACCCGGCCCCGTTTTCTTGGTTATCAAAACCAAACGTAATACAAATATTACTCTAATTTAATGATTTTCTTGGTAAACATCCCACCTCTTGATTTTAATTGCACGAAATAAATTCCCGATGGTAGCGAATTGTCTTTGTCATCTTTACCATCCCAGTAGAATTCCAATAATCGGCCTGAAGTATTTGATCTAAGATCGAGTCTTTTAACTAATCGACCGGTGATATCGTAAATATTCAAAAATTGACAACCAAGTTCGAGATTTTCACCTGCCGCAATTCGGATTTTATTCCGGAAAGGATTCGGATATAAAACAATCGATATTGGATCGATTTGATCCGCGCCATTTTCATCACTGACGCCGAGGATCGTTCCTTTCGCGTATTTTACACCGGCAGTGTCAAAATCGCTGAACCGGAAGGAAACATGCGGTGAATCGGAACGATCTAATTCCAAACAGACCTCGCCCATATGATTATGCACTGCCGTATCCAGCCAAACGCCAGTGTTCCACACCGAATCTTTATAACAGTAACCTAATCCGGTAAGTGGATCTCCGTGGAAGAAAATATGCGGCTTGTCGTTTTGGTCTAGATCCATTGTTATATGAGTACTAATCCACCCGATATCGATACCCGTATACTCGGTTTGCCATGTTAAACTATCAAAATATGACCAACATAAACCAACGTCAACGCCATGGGCAATACTGGGTTTGTCCTGTTGGTTAATCCCCATTTCAATTGATACGCCGCCGTATGGTTCATTTATTGACGGTTCCTTGATCCAGTTGTTTATACTATCACTCCAGCGCGCTAGTTTAATTGTATCGTACTGAGAAAAAATATGGTAATAAGTTAAATAGGTTGTATTGTTGTGATTGATCTTTAAACTCGGCGACCAGTCGGACGGCTGGACATGCGGAGACCATGCTGAATCGTATTCGACCACCGTCGTGTCCCAGGTTATTCCGTTAAACCGGTCGCATTTAACATAAAAAACCGAATCCGCGGGATCCCAGGAAATAAACGCAATCGCGGGTCGGTTCAGGGTATCCAAAGCCATGGAAGTATAGAAATAACCAAAGGAAAACCAGTAATTCGTGATAATCCCCAGGATCGAATCGACCGGGGTTTTAATCCATCCGGTCGAATCCCGGTAAGCATGATAGAGCCGGGCCAGATTGCCGGTAACCTCGAAATAACTGCAATGCGCAATATTATTTCGATCGAACGCAATTTTTGGGCATGCATAGAATAACCCGCTGTCGACGGTTTCCTTGACCCAGTTGTTTGCAGCAATGCGTGTCGCGTATTTCAAAACATGCTTTTGATTTTTGTTGAAGATCATATGGGGAATTTCATTGCTGTCTAATGCCAGGGAATGATTATAATTGAGTTCATTGTTCATGTATAAAGTATCCACAGTTTCGATTGACCAGTCGATGGATAAAGATTTAACGCATAAAAAAACTACAATTAAGTTCATTGATGTGTTTTCAGAATGAATCGGATCAGTATATTGCCCTGTACTGAATGCATACCAATTTTATCATTCATATTTACTCTCCATTATAGTATACGACAATTTTACAGCCGGTCAATGGAGCTAATTACGGGATTATTAATTCGACGGTTTCTTTGCGGCGTTTAAACAGGACGTCGATATTTTCAAAAAAATCCTTCTGTCCAAGGATAAAAGAAAAACCATGCAACTGGAAACCGCCAAATCCAACGGCCGCCTTGAATTTATAGATGCCGTGCTCGATGTCGATCGTTAATTCGTGGATATAAATATCACCGGCTCCGCCGATGCCCCTAACCGGCTCTTTCGGACAAGCGGAATATTGGACGCCTAATGCTTCGCCTATTTCCAAAGGACAAAAACAACGGTTTGCGCCCGAATCAATGAGCGCTTCGACATTAATTGATTTTCCCTTCAATGAAATCGTAATGGGAATAATGGGCATTAGGTCGTATTTGACCGGAGCCGCCGATATCGCCAATGATTTATATCGGTAATTTATTTTAGGCAAGGATGGGGGGATTTAACAGTACGAAAAATTTCCGATTTCCGCCGAGACCATTACGTAGATCGGATTTTTTTCTTTGGTTTTTTCCGTCATTTTCATTGTTTTACTCAGGGTCGAACCGGCGGCGATCACTTTTGATTCATCGGACGATAACGCCACCCATTTTCCCTTATATTTTAGGAGTATTTTCCCATACCCGTTATTTTTTTTCATTATTATAATCTCCATCTATTATATTCGATTAAGAAAATAAGTCAATATATTGACTTTCTGCTGTTTTCCCATATAATACAACCACGGGTCGTTAGCTCAGGTGGTAGAGCATCGGATTTTTAATTAAAATCCCCGACCCGACCAGAAAGACTTCCCGATAATCCGCCGGAATTCCTGGAAAATAAAGAAAATGCAACTCTCTCGCCAATACCGCGTAATGCCCTAAAATCCATACCCTCTCCCTAAAAAATGGTCCTGATTGGGACCAAAACGGGACCAAGCTGTTTTGCTTTTTGGTTCAGAAAAACCTCGGGGCCGGGTTATACCCGGCCCCAGTTGTTTAAAATTTATTTTGTCCGGAGGTTACTGAAACAGCTCATCGGAAAAATTCATAAATTCTGACAATTCGGTACTATTTCACCATAATAATAAATTATCAATAATTATTTCGGCGGCGGTATGTCCGTTACTTGAATTGTATTCAACGAAACCAAGGATGTGACTCGGAAATGGCCGGTCCCGCAAGCCGTACTGGTGAAACTCAGGACCTCTATGCCGTTGAGCAGGACATAATACACCCGGCTGGATTTCAAATCACTCAATACATTTTTCAATCCCGTGGAAAAGGAATGCGGGACCGTATATGTGACGGCAGCGATATTGCCGATTTGTCCTTTGCCATAGAGGACTACGACTTTAGAATTGATATCCGCACCGAGCATGGTCGTGCCATCGACTTTCTTGATCGTCGGCGGCCATGGAAAACTTGGCCGTTTCATCACGATTGCTGACAGGAATTCAGTGCTATCCAGAAGGTTCGTGTTGGCTACCATTATACCGCTGGCGACGGTGTTATCAGGATCCGGATAAAGCAACACGGAAAAGGACTGGATCGTCCGTGATGCCGGTGAAAAGAATTTTATCTGGTATTGATTTTGACTATAGATCAGGGAATCGCCATAAATGGGTGTAGAGGTCGGGATATGTACAAGCCACAGGTATTTCCGTCCCTGAGCCGGTGTATTGGTTTTCACTTCGTCTTTCATCAAAATATAACCTTCTTTAGTAAACACGATTTTCCGGATAAATTTGCTCAGGCGTTGATAGCAGCTGCATGGCACTGCGTTAGCGCAGTAGGCATAAGCCGTATCCTCGTAAAAACCCTTGAAGTCAGCACGGTTGCTACTGATCTGGCCGTAATTCCAGTCGTACTGGTTCGGTAATGCCGGGTCCGGATCCCAGAGTGAGTCGACCATGATCACATTGTGTAAAACACTGAAGGTTTTTCCCCGGATCGCTTGTTCGTTGATCAACCAAGATCCATTGGTGCCGATAACGAAATTGTTATAGCTCTGGTGCCGGTGCACGGGTACTTTACCCGAAGTGTCAAAGACCATGGCCACTTCGTTGCTGTCTCGGACCGTAGTTCCTTGATCGGTGCCAAAACCGGTACGGAATCCGATCCAAAAATTGCCGAAATTGCGGGCGATCTTGAACGTCGGCATCTGCGGTGTCAGGTCGTCGTCAAAGAATAGAAAATTAAAGCCGTGGTATTGACTTTCGGTCCATTCATCCGAGACACTATAACTGTATAACCGCTTATAAAACCATTGACCGACCTGATTCTGCTGGTTTGATACCCAGCAAAAAGTCTGGTGCCAGGGCGACTGATTATAAAATACATCATCGCCGCTTCGGAATTCGTTACTGCTACCCGGACATAGGGTATACAACCGGAATAGTGGATAATTCTCGAACCGGTTGCGATAGGTTGCATTCTGAAAGATGTCATGACCCCGCACCCGGCGGTTTGCCTCCCAGAAAAGGGTATGCCAGTTGAGATTGCAGGCACCGTAACTCAACGACCCGTGGGCGTATTCGCCGTCCGGTCCGATAACCGGCAACATACCCGTGGACTGGGCGCCGATAAACAGGCTCTCCTCGATCGCTTCGGTGTAGTCCGCATAGAAGTTACGTAAGCTATCGTCGTCCAGAACCAAGGCCGCGAAGCCGATCATCGGCGCCGCCCATTGGGGGTGCCCTGGGTAAAAGGGTACGGACGGATCATCAAACCCACGGGTCTTCCATAACAACCATTGGGTCACGATCCCCTGGCTCAAGATGGCATTCTGGACCGACATTTTCTGATAACTCGATAGAGAATCAAAAATACAGTCGTAAACGAAAGCTAGTCCGAATTCGAAGGGCTGGTTGTGTTTAAGAATCAACCCCCGGTACTCGAGTGGTTTCATCCAATGGTTCCAGTTAGCGAAAGCATTGATCGTTGTGCGCAGGTAATTGAGATAGGCGGTATCCGGCGGATTGGGATTTGTCGGGTCGAGTTCGCCGACGAGCCAGCGCAGAGCAATAGTTTGGAACCGCTGGAGCGTCCAATCGCAATAGTCAACCGACCAAAACCATTCCCTTAAGAATTGTATTGAGTCATAATGGGGTTCATTATAAGGAAAATGTATGATTTTGAGATAATCACCAATATCACGATTAGAATGAACCCAATATTTGGCTTTACTTGTATCCTTATTCCAATATGCCTTGTAGTTTCTCGGCAGAACCGAGACTGAATCGGTTTTACGTAATCGTAAATTTGGCAGATCCGCGGCGCTGAACAATAGCCGCGGATGCTGGCCCTGGGGCGGGGTCGTAACGATGAAGTCGTCGTAATAACCCACGCCGCTCTCAATCGCTGGATTTTCGGTGCCTAAAAAAATCCGAGTCGGGTTTGTGGATATTGTCGGTACATAGGATCCGATATTCTGTCCGTTGATATAAAGATCGATATGATCGGTTTTAATCCTATGGATCTGGAACCGGTACCAGCGCTCGATCGGAAAATCGATCAATGTATCCCATAGAGGTATATTATAATTTAAAGAATTTCCGTAACTCACCGTAAAAATCGTATCTGGTCGCAGATAATAAACATTCTCATGATTACCTTGACCGTCAATGACCGAAAGCGGCACGGAATCGCCCTTAACCACGTTCAGTTTCAAAACAATATCCGTGTTTTGATAATTGCCGCTTTGGTAGACCTGGGGCTGGTAAAGATAAAAATTCTTGAAAATTCCTTTATCTTCCGGGTAAAAATGGAAATAGAATTCGGTCAGATATTCGGTCCCGGCCTGGATCGAAGGGAACGAATGAATGGCATAAGCGATGTCGGCGTCGGTCCGGTCGCTGATCTTCATACTCACTAGGCCGTGATATTGAATCCGAATAAAATCCTTATTGATCGGCTCGTTTAACCAGTATTTGGCCGGCGCCGGGTCGACCGCGCACTGGACGGTTCCGGCTGTAGTCCAGCCATTAAGCAGGCTGTCTTCGAAATTGTCGTTGAAGAAAATCGTACCGAATAGTACGACGGGTAGACTTATAATTATCAGTACTTTCATTTTACACCTCCTGGTTATTGAAAATTATTTACGGTTAATCGACCAATACTACTTTATGGCGACCGATCACGCAACCATAATTTTCCACGGCGATAAAATAAACGCCGGGGCTTACCTTAAAACCTTCATTATTCGTACCGTCCCAGGAATATCCGTAAGAACCGGCATAATGATATAACGGGATATTTAAGGATTTTACTCGCCTTCCCCCGGAATCGTAAATATTAACTGTCTGGATCTCTCTGGCATTAAGATTGATACGAATGGTTGTCTTCGTTTTAAATGGGTTGGGATAAACCGACATTCCAACGGGTATTTCTTTTGGGTTTTTATCTTCCGTAACAGATCCGCTCCATGCAGAATCCACGTAGATTGTAAAATAGGTACCATTACAAACGTAAATCGTGTCGGCTCGCGAATCAATGCCCCGGTAGTTATCACCTTGCTCCTGCTCCCAGATCCAGACCGACCGGGGGTTGGCCGGATCTGATAAATCAAATACCGCAATCTGGGGTTGTTCGGGTTGCCGCCCGGTTGTTCCCTTATTGGTCATAAAATTGCAACTTATCGTGGCATAAGCGAAATTACCCGAGACGGTCAAATCGCCCGCGAAAATTACATACTGGCCGATCAATGGACTCTGGGCAAGTAAGAATGGAGAATAAGGATCGCTTTTATTAATTGTACAGATACAGACCGGATGCGCGGCCGCGTACGGCACACGGCATACATAAAGAAATGAATCGCGGTTGCACAACTCGCCACTCAATTCTGTTAAACTACAGACACTGATTTTTGTAGGATTGACCGGATTTATCAAATCGTAAATGAATATACCTGTATACATCTCGGAGTATAAGTAGCCGCCGTCCTCGGTCAACCGCCAGGGTTGCAATGTCGTATCCACGACCCCTAAATATTGCAGGCTTTCTGGATTAATCGCACTTGCGATTCGCAGGCTTTCCTCAGCGATATAAATATAGCCCGCCTTGTATTCCATGTCGCGTACTATTCCTTCGGGAATATGAATTGAATCAATCAGTGGCCAGGGTGGTGGATTCTTGATATTATAGGCTTTTAAATAACAGTCAACATAATTGGTAGTAAACATCAGAGAATCTTGAAATAATATGGCATCAACATTGTAATTAAATCGGTAAACAACGAACGGGGAATCGGGTCGGGCAATATTGATAACTGGTAAACCATCGCAGGCAAGAAATGCTAAAGTATCCCGGACGATGACGTCATAACAATTCCCTGCAGAACCCATTCCAGTTAAGCAAGAACCGATTTCCCGGAAACGGTATCCAGAACAAAAAGTTATCAGGATTATAATAATAAAAAGCAATCGTTTATTCATTATTAACTTACCCCTTTCCTATTATAAGTATAATATATCCTACTCTATTGTCAAGATATCAAATATTAAAAAATATTGTTCTATTTCATCGTCCTCTGGGCACATTGCATTTAGTTGTTAAGGATGATAGAATATAGTACAGACGCAGGGTTAACCCCATTAGTAACCATTGATTCTAGTCGGTGGATTATCGTTAAACTATCAAACCAATTTAATCGCCAAAGCGCGATCCTTCGCATTGCTTAAGACGACAGAATATGGAACAGGCAGGAGAATAAGGAGACGTCCCCTGTAACGACTTTAGAGGGACTATCCCTTTATTCCGTAACGGGGTTGACTTTCCGCTGTTTTCCCGTATAATACTCACCAAGGGTCGTTAGCTCAGGTGGTAGAGCATCGGATTTTTAATTTAAATCCCCGGCCCGACCAGAAAGACTTCTCGATAATCCGCCGGAATTCCAAGAAAATATAGAAAACGCAACTCTCTTGCCAATGCCGCATAATGCGTTAAAATCCATACCCTCTCCCTAAAAAATGGTCCTGATTGGGACCAAAACGGGACCAAGTTGTTTTGCATTTTGGTCCAGAAAAACCTCGGGGCCGGGTATAACCCGGCCCCGTTTTCTATCTGTTCATCCAGCCATTAAGCTTATCTAATTACTTTTCACTAATGATTAAATGGAAAATTCGGAGGTATCTGGAAATAACCATTTTTCTAAGCCGCCAATGGCGATGTGTCCGGAGGGTGTTGAAATAGAAGAGGTGGATCAATCAAGTATTTTTACGAGACAAGACTATGATGCTTTGAGATTATTGTCTGTAATATTTGATCAACGCAATATGAACAATTAAATTTTTTCTATTTTAAAATTACTACTTTTTCAACTTTATAATTATTACCGTCCTCAATATATAAAAAATAGATTCCTTTTGGAAGTTCATTTATAACAATAGATTTTTTAAAAAAACCAACACCGGCTTTGCCGCTAAAAATCGTTTTTTCTAATCTACCTACTACATCATATAACATTATTCTTAAGTTAATCCTTTTATATAAATAAAAATCAATATTCAATTTTCCCTTGACCGGGTTGGGGAAAATAGAAATATCCAAATTAGTCGCGATTTTCTCTTTTTCTGAAATATTCTGGGAAGGATCGGCCCATACCACATATAAACTGTCCGCAATTGCGGTGCCGTACTTAAATGACAACCATATCCGGTTTCTTGTAGCATCATAGAAAATATCGCCATCTCTAACTGCTCTTGCAGGGCTAGATACAATCGAATCTTCCTGACTCCAGATATTTCCATCCCAAACTCGATAGTAAAAATTGCTGTCCTTATCATATACGACCCATATTTTATTTTCGCGGTCTACTGTTATCTTGCATGCTCCCCAAGCTATGGTTCCACTCGAATAATGCGTGAGTTGATAATATGGACTCCAGTTCCGGTTGGTATCAAGATATGCGGCATAATAACTGCCCAGGGAATCATCATTCCAAGCAATCCAGATATTGCCTAAATTATCGGAGATCAAATCGCTTAATTTCCCTCCTGGTATATGAGAAATCCGCGGCCCCATAATCAAACTGTCAGTCCAGGTACCGTTAGTATCTGAATATGTTAGGAAAATCTGGTATCCTGATGTAGTATATGCAGTCCCTCCGGCCCAGCGGGTTCCTTGCGGACCAACCGTAATATTGGAGCTCATTACTTGATCATAGGTTGGATAGGTACAAACAATATATGGTCCGGTCCAAGTTGTATCAACACACATATCATACCAAATATGACAATCCTCGCTGCCCACAAACAAGGCCCACACTTGGCCAATGCTGTCGCTAGCCAGGTGCCAGTCCGTAAACCCAAGAATAACGAATGTATCCGACCAAACAGATCCATCATAATACATCGTAATATGCGGAGGAGAAACTGGGGATGACTCGTCGGAACTTAACATCCACATTTTTCCGTTCTTTGCGCGAACTACGTCTAAACCACCAACACTGGATGCTTGTAAGCCCGAATAAACATCTATGGGAGCCGACCATATAGTATCGTATCGGCAGGCTTTAATAAAATACTCCCATGATATGGTATCTTGCAGATTAAAAATACACCATAGATTATTATTTCGATCCGGCCCAAAACGGCTTCGTTCACATCTTCCATTATAAACTAGTTGCGGTGCCGACCAGAAATAACCATAAGCCAAAAAGGGAATAAAAATAGATATAAAACTTTTAATAAATACCTCCGGTTTTATGTTTTCAAAACCAATAATAAAATAATAAATTTATTACCAAATTCGTTTAAAGAATCAAAATATTATATATTAAATATATATTATTGTCAACATTATTTTGTGTAGATAATATTTGAAATTCTAGATAATTATGATTAGTTATATAAATTGTTTAAAATAATTACAATACAATTAATTTCTTAACAGACTTATATTTCGGGGTTATTAATTGAATGAAATAGATACCTTTATTGATTGACTGTTTATGTTCATTGTAACAATTCCAAAAGATTTTATTATCCCCGGCTTTTTGATTGTTTCTATTTATATTAAAAACCATTCTTCCGGTAATGTCAAAGATATTTATTTTAACTGAAGATATTTCTTGTAATTGATACGAAATTGTAACTGTTCGATTTTGGGGAGAGTAACTTACATGGTTTAAATTGTTACAATAAGTATTATATTTAGATTGTCCACCGCCTGGTGGATATGTTACTATACAGGAACCTTCATATGGACCATAATTATTCTTTGTAATAGTTATATATAATGTTCCACTTCTTTGAGGCGCGATTGTAAATAATGCTTCACCATTGATATCAGTTAATTTCGTGTCATAAACATCATTTTCTTTATATAAACATACCAATGCATCTTTGAGAGGTCTATTACCTCCTTCAAATGCTCTGACAAGAAAGTTTTGAGAACCGGTACTAATTTGGGTTGGATGGCTAGCGGAAATATATCCTTTCCAATTATTGTAAATAGTTAATTCAGGATCTCCCATAAGATGATACATCCTTACATTATCTAAGGCAATATCCCCCCACCCATAGGCTGTTGCCATATTGACTTTTGCATCATTAACAGCCCAACCAAGTTTTTGGGTAAATATCGGACTAGTTGGTGTCCCGAATGAAACCCGATATAATTCAGTATCAAATTTATGGTTACAATCAGTACCTGATGGTCTGGTTGCACCTAATGCGGCGACTCCCCCTCCGTTTTTATGACGAAACCAACATTCGCTATGACCCGTAGTGTCAGTTGTTAAATTAAATCCTGCCCGCCCACAACAACAACAAACTTCAAAAACGATAGGTAACCAAGCATTATGTGCATCAGTGTAATTGGTTAATGAATATATTTCACTATTAGTAAAGTATTCATCATTATAATCCCAGGACTCCCATGAAGTAATAAGGCCATGACCACGATAATTTAATAAGCTTATCCCTTTTTGATTGCCTGTATTATTAATATGGTTTATAACATCACTGTTAGTTTTACTGCCTCCGAAATCGTCAAAATAATTGAATTTTGCTGATTGAAGAATCGGCATTATTGAATCCCGTTTGCATGCATGATAACCACTAACATCCGCTCGGTGGGACACTAAATCATTTCTTTGAATATACCAATTTACGTTATTTGGATACCGTTCATAAGAAAAAAGTTTATTTATTACTGTAGTTAGCTGTTCGGGTGTCCAAACTGAAAAACGACCTAAGGCGATATCCGCGATATCATCAGGAGTAATTGTTGCATACCAATAATCCGATCTAATATAGTCACCCCCTTGACATGGCCATCCATAATATATCGGTATATGGGGTGTCTGAATGTGTCCATTAGGATCATTAATTTCAGCGGCATCACCAATAAGTAATACATATTCGATACCATATTGATTATAATAATTATTAATGATTGTTTTTATATCATTGGGTGACGGTTGATTAACGGTTTGTAAAAAAACATCAACGCCTTTCTTCTTTTTCCAAAATATAAATGACGATAATGCATTTACAAAAGAATTATCACAAATTATCAAGTATTTTGAACGTACAAAAGTTGGTGATAATGGAATAGATAACGTATTATAATTTAATATGGTCGATTGGTAGATACTATTAAAAGTAGGCGATACAAAAACTGGCCAATTGGGAAGAACATTAATACTATCAATTCCAGTAAAATTAACACGGATTATAGATTTTTGTAATATTTTTAACTGGTGAAGGAAAGGATTAAAACGAATTGGGAATAACTGTAAATTTGTAACTCTAAGATCCCTAAAAACAGCAGGTGAAGTATTTCCGGTTATGTAATTTGGATATATAATATTTTGTCTATAAAAAACCTCATCCTTCGTAAACGGGAATATCTGATAGATACTATCGTTTTGAACTGGTTGTGCAGGAAATATATTAAAATCATTTAAAACCATATATTCGAGACTTTCTGCTGAAATAAGAACTTTCTTTTGTGGTGCGATAGCAATCATTTTGCTGATAAACGGAATCGTTGGTTTTCCGGGATCGCGGCTAACACAACATTCTTGCAGGGATAATAATTGATAAGTTTCTCCATCAATGGTTGTATCATTAACCATTACACCGGGAATTGTTAATTTTAGTACAAAATTGTTTCTATCACCTGATATTATCTCAATGGTGGGGGGTTTCGGAGTCGATGTCCCATCAAATGACAACCACCTAGCGTTAAGTTTTATTAATAAACACAAAATGATTACTGTAATTTTTTTAAACATAATTTACACTCCTTTAATATTAAATTATATTGTATAGGATAAAAATCGCAAGGGGGATGTTTTTTTTCACTTTCTAACAGAATTTTCGCGGTATCTTCTCATGTAAATTTTCATATAAACATTTTTCTTTTCACGATTTTTATCGCGCCAGTGTTTTTGGTATTCTTGATCATGTATTAAATTATTCTCTCGCCAATCTTTGTTGTAATTGGGGTGGCAAAGATGCCATTTCTTGCAGTAAATCTTTCTGTAATCTGGGTATTCTTGAAACCATTCCTTAATCTGTTCAATCATCTTTTCTCCATACTTTTGGCCTTGTCCCATCCATTGTTGAAATTCGACAGCGATCCATAATCCATTATATTAAGCAACTTGATGCTTGTCCAGGCCCGATTTTCGCTTAGCTAAAGCTTCGGCCAGCACGGACATGATATTATA
>Ga0315288_10002429_pt1 | contig 24129 bp, 17 predicted proteins | sample YL17G11_20_MG_FD_203454 | JGI IMG/M metagenome (GOLD analysis project Ga0315288, IMG submission 203454) | Sediment microbial communities from Yellowstone Lake, YNP, Wyoming, USA - YL17G11_20 | ecosystem: Environmental > Aquatic > Freshwater > Lake > Sediment | place: USA: Wyoming | collected... | reverse complement strand
GGCGCCTATCGCGGTAGCGCCCGTTGAGGGCCGTGAAGTTGGCGTCGGCGCTGGGATAGATGGTTTGATCCGCGCCGCCGTCAACGGAGACCGCGGCGGAGGGCGGGAAGTTGGGGTCCTGGGCGTAGGTGATGTCGCCGGCGATGGACACGGTGTCGGCGCGCAGGTAGGTGGGATCGGTGGTGTTGAGGGCGATGTGGACGCGGCTGTGCCACTGCAGGTCGCCGTTGACGCGCAGGGGGCCGACGATGTCGGTGCGATAGGCGGGCTGGCCGGCGACCACCTGCAGGGGAACCCCCAGGTCGGTGATGGCGGGGGAGCCGTCGTGGTTGGTGACCCAGCGGACGTGGTCGGTGATGCCGATGGGGACGTAGGCGACGGCGCGGCGCGGGACCAGCGGGTTGTCGCTGGGGCGGCCCACGGCCTCGATCTTCACGAACTGGGAATAGGGGTCGCCGGGCGCGGGGCGGTAGGAGACGGTGAGTTGCCAGTTGCCGCTGCCGAAGTTCGAGGTGCTGCTGGCGGGGCGCCAGCCGGCGCCCTCGGGGCTGTTGAGCAGGTTGTACTGGGCGTAGCGGACGGCGGCCTGGGCGTACTGGCGGGCGCGGATGACGTCGGACTGCCGCGCCGCGCGCGACAACTGCAGGACCACGACGGCGATGAAGACCCCCGCCACCGCGGCCACGACCAGCATGAGCAGCACGGCGACGATGAGCGCCTGGCCGGATTCGCCGCGGCGCCGCGTGAGGGCGTAGGGGCGGAGCGATGCTCCGCCCTGGGAGCAGCGTCGCCGCTCCCCTACATTGGCTTGCCGAGATTCTTCACTTCGTTCAGAATGACAGTTGTGTGGGGCCATGGGTTTTCCGGTGAGTCCCCTAGTCCGGCGTGTTGCGCACCTCGACGCGGGCGACGACGCGAAAATCCTGGCGGGCATTCTTCGTGTTGCGCGCAGTGCGGTCCTCCTTGCTCACGCTGAGCGCGACGTTCACCAATTTCTTGGTGGAGTAGGAAGCCACCGCCAGGTCGGCCGCCCGATTATTGCGGTACTGGTAGGAGGCCGCGATGGTGCCGACGGGGGGGTTGGTGGGGCTGAACTCGAGGGTGGCGCCCTCGATGTGGTACTCGTTCGTACCCGGGAGCCCCTCCACGCGGCGATAGACGGTGCCGTTGACGCTCACGCTGTCGCTGCCGTCAAGCACCGCGGCGTCGGCCAGGGCGGAGGCGGTGGGCAGCGGGTAGGAGGAGACGCCCGAGGCCGCGATGGTGTCGGCGGCGGGGAAGGCGAAGTTGACCGCGCCGGCGTCATAGTCCAGGCCGAAGGCGTAGGGCTGGCCGGCGCGCAGGGGATAAAGGCGGGTGTTGTAGGCGCCGGGCTCTCCGGGATCGTCGCCGGGGTCGGTGACGCCGCAGACCCAGACGCTGCCGTCGCTGGCCCTGACCTTGGTTTGATAGACCAGGGTGTTGGCGCGATAGATCTCGATGACGCCCACCTCGTCCCAGACCCACGCGGAGCTGCTGGTATCCCACCTGGGGGCGGCGAAGCCCGACCAGTTGGGGTAGCGCGCGGAGTAGAGCGAGTAATTGGACCGGGGGGCGAGGGTCTCGTTGCTGACGCGCTGGGGCGCGAACTCCAGTTCGGCCAGATCGTAGCCGGGGTCGGAGGGGGTGATGGCGATGGCGTTCTCGCGGTAATAGGTGGTGCGGCCGTCGCCGCCGCCGGGGTACAACTGCACGGCCTGGAGCCAGGGGTAGCCGGGCTGGCTGTCGGGCCAGGTGGCGCCGCTGGGGGGATAGACGTAGCCGGCGGGATAGAAGTAGGTGGCGCGGACCAGCCCCCAGATGGGGTCGGTGTCGTTCCAGGCGTCGTCGCGCTTCCAGGGATCCTCCACCTGGGTGCGGGCCAGGAAATGCGGGTAATAGGGCGGGTCGGCGAAGCGGCCGGGCGCGACCACTTGGTAGTAGGGCTTGTAGGTCTGCGACGGATCGCGCAGGGCGGCCCAGTAGCGCACGACGCCGGCCGGCGAAGGCGGCGCCGCGCCGGACTGCGGGACCACGAAGGCGAGTTCGGAGCCGCCGGGCGCGATGTCGAAGACGTACATGGCTTCGGCGAGTTCGCGGGTGATCGCCTCGGTGGCGCGGCGGGCGGCGCGCTGGGCGTCAACGCGGGCGAGCATGCGCTCCAGGTAGGAGAAGCCGATCGAGAGAGGCAGGGCGATCAGCAGGAGCACGCCGAGCAGGACCACGGTGGTGACCAGGAGTTCGATCAGGCTGACCCCCGCCTTTGCCGCACCCGGGCTGCGGATCGGCCTTGGGTTGCCCATCCCTCGCGCCCCACCTGGACGCGCGGACCGCCGCCCAACCCTCACCCCACCTCTCCCTGCGAGGGAGAGGCGATGGGGCGCGCCCTCACCCACCCTCTCCCTTGAAGGGAGAGGAGTGCGGTTGGGTATCGCGAGGTGGAACATGCCGATCACCTGTTCAAGGCCGCGAAGGTTTCCACGCGGCGCGCCACGATCTTTTGCCCCACCGAGATGTTCTCCTTGGAGGTGGAGCGCCGCCGGTCGTTGGCCCAGACGGCGGTTGCCGCCAGGGAGGCGCCGGCGACCTGACCCACGCCCTTGACCGTAGCCCCGGAGGGGAGGTCGAGTTGGATCACGCCGGGATTGGTCTGGCCGGTGGTGGGGATGGTGTGGAGTTCCCCGGTGACCCGGCGATAGGGATCGCTGGCCGCGGCCCCCGAGGGCTGATAGGTGTAGTCCACCACCACCGACTTGCCGCGCTCGGAGGTGGGAAAGGTGAGCGTGGCGTTGGAGCGGGTGTAGGTCTGGTCGGTGGAGGCGCCGGGGGTGGCGGCCTCATAGTAGTGGTCGGCGGCCTTGGCGACGCGGACGCCCCAGTCTTCCACGGTGCGATAGTAGATGCGATAGGTGCGGCCGCTGCGGTTGACGGCGCCCTGGCTCAACTGGAGCAGGCCGCCCTTGTAGTTCACGAGGAAGGTGCCCACGTAGCCGGCGGCGTCGGGGGTGCCGAAGGCCTGGACCGTGGAGTCGCCGTAGAGGGCGTCGCCGCTGTCGAGGTCCACGGCCACGATGTCGTGCTGGTTGGGCCAGTCCACGTAGAAGGCCTGGGACTCGCGGGGCGGGCTGCGGTAGGCGGCGCTGCGCAGCGGCGCAACGGCGAGTCGGACCACCCCATCGGCGCCGACCTGCTTGTCCTCGTGCGTGATCTGCCAGTCGCTGACGCGGTAGTCAATCATGACCGTGTTGAGGGCGTCGTCGGGCGAGAACTGCACCACGCCGAGCAGGCGGCCCACCTGGGTCATCGAGAACTGCCCGCGCGTGGGCGTGCCGGAAGACACGTAGTCGAAGGTGCGGTAGATGCGCTCGCTGTCGGCGACCACCTGCTGGCTGGGCCCCTGGATCTGGGCCAGGGTGTAGGTCGTCTGGTTGGCGGGGAGGGTGAAGAGTTCGTTGAGCGTGGACTGGGTGGAGGGGCTGGCGGCGCCCTTGTTGACCCAGGAGTAATCCACCTTGAAGGAGCGGGCGTAGGGCACGCTGTCGAAGGTGAGGACGCCGGTGGAGTCGTCTATGACGTATTGGAAGTGGTCCTCGCCGGTGGCGAGGAGGCCGGGGGCGTCCACGGGATAATAGCGGGTGGAGTACACCACCGCCGGCGCCGAGCCCATGGGGAGGATGGGGCCGAAGGCCAGGATGTGCTTGGGCACCTGGAAAGCGCCGCCCGCGGGCGGCTGGCGCGGGACCTCGATGGTCTCGCCGACGATGGTGCGAGGCAGGAAGATGGCGTCGGGCTCCCAGGAGGGGCGCTCGACGCGATAGTTAACGGTGCCCGAGGAGCCGGCGTAGGGGTGGTCGAGGGTAAGGTGGGTATCGTCCTGCACGGTGGTGACGACGTACCAGTCGCTGCTGCCGGACACCCGGAAGAAGCACCCGGGAAGGACGCTGCCGACGGCGGCGAGCCACTGGGTGCCGCTGCCGGTGACCGCGTCCGAACCATTGCTGACGCTGGCCTGGCCGGCGGAGTAGGGGGCGGCGGCGTAGATCAGGTCGTTGGGGTCATAGGGCAGGACGGTGCCGGCGCCGTCGGTGGCGACGATGCGGCTGGGCAGATTGGCGGGCTTGGCGAGGAGCCGCTCGACCTCCTGCTCGGCGAGCCGGGTGGCGACCTGGACGTTGCGGGCGTAGCCGACGGTGCCCAGTCCCAATGGGAAGATGCGGAGCACGGCGTACACGCCGCCCAGGAGCAGTCCCAGGGCGACGAGGGCCTCGATGAGGGTAAAGCCTCGCTTGCGAACCCTCACCCGCCTTCGCCGAGGTCCTTGTGCGAAGCCGGCACCCCGGCCCTTCCGGCACAGGGGCTTCGGCGGGCAAGCCCTGCCCTCTCCCTGAAAGGGAGAGGAGCCGGCGGGCCGAGATTCCCCGCTGCGCTGAGAGGCATAGGGGAGCGGAGTACGAGATTCCTCGCTTCGCTCGGAATGACAGGGACTGCAGCGATGGCGTGGGGTCATGGGCATCTCAGGGATGTCGCGCCTGGTATTGGTCCTTGGCGGCGAGGAGCGTCTCCACGCTGCCGTCCACGAAGAGGACGAGGTCGCGGTCGCCGCGCTCGGGGTTGAAGGTGAGGCCCTGCAAGGTGGAGGTGGGCTGGGCGTTGCGGTGCATGGTGCACCAGGTGACCACGGTGTCGTCGGGCGGGTAGGGCTGCATGAGGTTGCGCTTGCCCATGGTGGGCCAGCCTGAGAAGCCCATCGCCTTGAGGGCGGCATCCCAGTCGCGGCGGTAGAACCAGTCATCGGCGTTGTAGCCGCCCAGGAAGGCGGCGGTCGGGGCGCCGGCCTTGAGGTCGTCGTAGGAGGGCTGGCCCACGGGGTTGGAGGGGCAATGGAGCAGGGCGTCGTTGGGCAGGTAGTCGGCCTCGGCGATGCCGTAGAGGGCGCCGGCGGGCTTGGGGCGCTGGGAGAGATAGTTGAGGTAATAGAGGCCGAGCGCCTTCTTGCCGCCCCAGGACTCGGTGACATCGGGCGGGAAGGCGCGGTAATCGTCGCGGTACATGAGGATCGCCTCGGCGAGGGCGCGCAGGTTGGAGGCGCAACTGGTGCGGCGCTGGCGGGCCCGGATGCCGCCGAAGATGGGGATGAGGATGGTGGCGAGCAGGGCGACGAGGCCGAGGACGACCATCATCTCCAGCAGGGTCACCCCCGCCTTCGCCCCGGGCCCGCGGCGGAAGGCGGTCTTCGCTGGGAGCGCGGCTACGGCGGGCAGGACCGCCTGCGCCCGCCGCAGGACTCGAGGGGCTGACCGCTTGCGCTGCCCAGCCATTCTGCTCCTGCGTCCTTCCCGGGCCTCACGCTGCGCAGGCGAGGCCGCTCCCGTTGACGACTCAGCGAACCGCCGCGCGGAGGCCTCCCGCGCCAGCGTGACCTACCCCCCTTGCCGCCGGGCCCTTATTGATTCTGCTGGGCGACCCAGTTGAACCGGGCTACTCTCTTGATTTCCACGTTGCCGCCCAGGAAGGCGACCACATCCAACATGGTGTCGGTGCGATAGTTGGCGCGATGATAGGGACAATGGGTGATGACCGTGCCGTCGGGGGCGTTCGCGTTGCAGAGGCCGCGGAAGACGCCGGTCCAGGTGCCGGGGGTGCCGGCGTCCACATAGCCCACCCACATGGCGCGGCCCAGCGCGTCCGTGACGATGTTGTAGGTGGCGCCGGCGTCGGCGAGGCTCTCGAGGCCCGCGCTGTTGGCGTCATAGCCATACCAGTTGTAGAGTTGGTCTATCTTGTCGCCATGGGTGCTGGTGGGATTGGTCCAGGAGTTGTAACTGGTGTAGAGCGGGTCATTGGTGGGGCCGACCGTGTCATCGGGGCAGCGCAGCACCGCGTTGTCGTCGAGGTCGGCGTTGACGTAGAGCGAGACGACGGCGCCGAGGTCGTTCTTGGAGGTCGGATCGGGCGGCGGGAGGACGGTGGAATCCCTCATGGTGACGTTGGGGAAGGCGCCCCAGTCGTCGCGATACATGCGGATGGCGTTGGCGACGGCGTGCAGTTGGGTCATGCACTTGTTGCGCCGGGCCGTCGCCTTGGCCCGGCCGTAGACCGGGATGGAAATCGCCAAGAGGATGCCGATGATCGAGATCACCACCAGCAACTCAACCAACGTGAAGCCTTTGCCCTTTGTGCCCATAACGCTCCTCCTTTTTGGCCTGCTCCTGGTTTCCACGCCGCCGGAGGACGACCTCCTGAACCAAGGAAGCCCGTGCCCCTGCGGAAGTTTTACCCGGCCCGCTTGCCTGCTAAACGACACTGCGCCGCCCTCCGGGCCGCGAGAGGGGTGAAAGGCGAGAGGGGAGAGAAGAACGACCTCCCCCGGGGCCGGCTCGAGGTGAGACCGAACGGCGGCCACCCCTCTGCGAACGGCCGTCATGACGCGCTCCCCGGCTGGGCCCAACTGCCCCTCCACGAGGTGTAGAGGCCGTGGGCCCAGGCCGCCCAGGCCTGGGGCGCCAGCATCACCGCGATGGCGGCGGCGGCCAGGAAGGGGCCGAAGGGGATGTAGTCCCCGCGTTTCTTGACGCGCGCCAGCATGAGCGCGCCGCCCAGGAAGGCGCCGGCGAAGATCGCCAGGCCGAAGGTGAGCAGCGCCAGCCCGGGCCCGACCACGGCGCCGATGGCGGCGGCGAGTTTCACGTCGCCCCCGCCCATGCCCTCCTTGCGGAAGACCAGGCGGCTGAAGAGCGCGATCCCCTGGAAGACGACGACGCCCACCACGATCCCGGCCAGCGAGGAGGGGATGCCGTTGGCGATGCCCTTGAAGGTCCACGCGCCCCAGGGGAGCGGGAGGGAAAGGGGCCGGGGGAGCCCGTTCCAGAAGAGGAGCCCCAGGGCGTCGCGGCCGACCCCGCCCAGCAGGCCCACCAGCACCAGTTCGTCGGGGATGATGTAATGCTCCAGGTCAATGATGAAGATGGCGATGAGCATGGCGGCGAAGACGATAAACACGATGAGGGTGGCGATCTCCGGCAGGCCCCGGAGGCGCGGCAGGTGAGCCAGCCAGAAACCCAGGAAGGTGAGGCCGGTGAGGAGTTCGACGACGAAGTAGCGCCAGGAGATGGGGGCCTTGCAGTAGCGGCAGCGCCGCCCCAGGAGCAGGAAGGAGAAGAGGGGGACCAGGTCGGCGGGGCGCAGGCGGGCGCCGCAGGCGGGGCAGTGCGAGGGCGGGAGCACCACCGACTCGTCGCGCGGCATGCGGTAGATGCAGACGTTGACGAAGGATCCGATCCCCAGGCCCACCAGGAAGACCACGACCCCGATGAAGATCGCAGCGGCATCGCTCGGCAGCGGCACGGGCGCTCTATTACTCCTGGGCGCCTATGCCCTGCTCCGAGCCTCCCGCCAGGGTGTTGATCACCGAGACGAGCGGCAGGTAGAGGGAGATGACGATGAAGCCGACGATGCCGCCCAGGCAGAGGATGAGCAGGGGCTCGAGCGCGGAGGTGAGGCTCTGCAGCGTGGACTCGACCTCGGACTCGTAGAAGTCGGCGACCTTGGTGAGCATGGCGTCGAGCGAGCCGGTCTCCTCGCCGATGGCGATCATCTGGACCACCATGGGCGGGAAGTAGCCGCTCTCGGCGAGGGGCTCGCCGATGCGCTCGCCCTCGCGGATGGCGGCGCGCGCCTCGAGCACCACGTCGCCCACGATCTCGTTGCCGACGGCGCCGGCCACGGTCTCCATGGCCTGCAGGATGGGGACGCCGCTCACCATCAAGGTGGCCAGGGTGCGGGAGAAGCGGGCCAGGATGATCTTGTGGTTGAGTTTCCCGAAGACGGGGGTCTTGAGTTTGAGCCAGTCGTAGTGGCGGCGGCCGACGCGGGTGCGCACGTAGCGCTGGATGGCGACGACCAGGAGGACCACCACCACAATGATCAGCCACCAGCGGTGGACCAGCAGGTTGCTGGCGTTGACCAGGATCTGGGTGGGCAGGGGGAGTTCCTTGATCCCCAGCTCCTTGAAGGTCTCGAAGAACTTGGGGACGATGAAGGTGACCAGGCCGATCACGATGCCGGTGGCGGCGACCAAGACCATGATCGGATAGGTCATGGAGGCCTTGACGCGGCGGCGCAGTTTCTGGTCTTCCTCCAGGAACCCGGCGAGGCGGTTGAGGGTTTCGTCGAGCACGCCCCCGACCTCGCCGGCGCGGACCAAGCCGATGAAGAGGGGCGAGAAGACGCCCGGGTACTTGGAGAGGGTGCGGGAGAGGGTCTCGCCGGCCTCGACGCTGGCCTGGATGTCGCGGATGATCTGCTTGAGGCGGTAGGAGGTGGTCTGCTCCTCGAGCACGGCGAGGCAGCGCACCAGGGAGACGCCGGCGTCCACCATGGTGGCGAACTGGCGGCAGAAGGTGGCCAGGTCCTTGCCGCTCACCCGGGAGAAGAGGGCTATGTTGAACTGGCGGCGCTGCGCCGGGGCGGCGAAGGTCTCGGCGGCCTGTTCCTGCACGACCTTCTGCACCCAGTAGCCCTTCTCACGCAGGCGCCGGACGAGCATCTGCTCGTTCTCGGCCTCGGACTGGCCCTTGACGATCTTGCCGAGCGCATCTTTTGCGACGTAGGAGTAGACGGCCATGGCGGCGACCTCCTGGAACACCGATGACGGCAATTACGAATTACGAATTACGAACTGTGAGTTATGAGTTATGAATCAGCTACCCCAGGGTGAAGCCTCGCGTCGTTCGGAGCGGCGGCGAGGACTCCCGGCGAGATCCCTCGCATAGGCTCGGAATGACCGCTTCTAGATACCCCCGAGAAAGCCCCGGCAACCGCAGCCGAGGCAGCGCCTTGCTGTCAATTCTCGCCGCGGGACCGGGTCAGACCGCGGAGACCGCCTCCTCGGTGGTCTTGGTGAGCATCATCTTCTTGAGTTCGTCCACGTTCATGGCGCGGGAGATGGCGTCCTCGTAGGTGACGAGGCCGCGCTGGTAATAGTCGCGCAGGCACTGGTCCATGGTCTGCATCCCCAGGTGGGCGCTGGTTTGGATGACGGAGGTGATCTGGTGGGCCTTGGATTCGCGGATGAGGTTGCGGATGGCGGCGGAGGCGATGCAGACCTCCATGGCGGCGATGCGGCCGGGCATGCCGGCGCGGGGCAGGAGTTGCTGGGAGACGATGGCTTCGAGGTTGTTGGAGAGCATGATGCGGATCTGCTCCTGCTGGCCGGGCGGGAAGACGTCCACGATGCGGTCCACGGTCTGGGAGGCGTTGTTGGTGTGCACCGTGGAGAAGACCAGGTGGCCGGTCTCGGCGGCGGTGATGGCCAGTTGCATGGTATCGAGGTCGCGCATCTCGCCCACCAAGATGACGTCGGGGTCCTCGCGCAGCGCCTCGCGCAGGGCGATCTGGAAGGCCTTGGTGTCCTGGCCCAGTTCGCGCTGGTTGACCACGGAGCGGCGGTGGGTGTGCAGGTACTCGATGGGGTCCTCGATGGTGATGATGTGGACCGAGCGCTCCTCGTTGATGAGGCCGACCATGGCGGCGAGGCTGGTGGACTTGCCGGAGCCGGTGGGGCCGGTGACCAGGATGAGGCCGCGGGGCTTGCGGGAGAGGTCCTCCAGGACCAGGGGCAGGCCGAGTTCGCGGATGGTGGGGATGCGGTTGGGGATGACGCGGAAGGCGCCGGCGACGAAGCCGCGGTCGCGGAAGACGTTGACGCGGAAGCGGGAGATCTTGTGCAGCGAGTAGGAGCAGTCGAGTTCGTAGCTGCTCTCGAACTGCTGGATCTGCTCGTCGGTGAGGATGTCGTAGACCAGGCGCTGGCAGGTGGAGGAGTCGAGGACCTCATAGTTGGTGGAGAGCAGGTCGCCGTCCACGCGGATCACCGGGGGCAGGCCCACGGCGAGGTGGAGGTCGGAGCCGTTCTTGCGGACCACCAGTTCCAGGAGTTCGTCAATGTGGACGTCGCCGAGGGTCTTGGGCTGGGAGGTGAACTGGCCGGCGGGGCGGATCCCCTCGGGCTGCTGTTCCTGGGGTTCGGGCTCGCCCTCGGCGGGAAGGTTCTGATAGGAGGGGTCCGTGATCTGGCGGGCGGGGCGTCGCGAATGCATGGCCATAATCTCTGCTCCGGGCGCGTCGGGGTGTCTGCGGCTAGGTGGCGCCGCCGGCGGTGAAGACGACGCGCATCACTTCTTCGATGGTGGTCATCCCCTCCAGGACCTTGCGGAAGCCGTCCTGGCGCAGGGAGATCATGCCGTTGGCGATGGAGGCCTCGGTGACGTCGGCGAGGGGGGCGCGGTTGACCACGAGTTCGCGGATCTCGTCGTTGATCACCATCAGTTCGAAGAGGCCGGTGCGGCCGTAGTAGCCGGAATGCTTGCAGTGCTCGCAGCCGCGCCCGCGGTAGAAGAGGACGTTCTCGTCGGCGGCGCGGAAGCCGACGCGGGCCATCGCCTCGGCAGGGGGCTTGTAGGGCTCCTTGCAGTTGGGGCAGATGCGGCGGGCCAGGCGCTGGGCGAGCACCCCCATCACGGAAGCCGCGATCAGGAAGGGCTCGACCCCCATGTCCACCAGGCGGGTGACGGCGGCGGGGGCGTCGTTGGTGTGCAGGGTGGAGAGCACCAGGTGGCCGGTGAGGGCGGCCTGGACGGCGATCTCGGCCGTCTCCAGGTCGCGGATTTCGCCGACCATGATGATGTCGGGGTCCTGGCGCACGAAGTGGCGCATGGCGGTGGAGAAGGCCAGGCCGGCCTGGCGGTTGACCTGGACCTGGTTGATGCCCTGCAATTGGTACTCGACCGGATCCTCGATGGTCATGATGTTCTTCTCGGGGGTGTTGATCCGGTTGAGGACGGCGTACTGGGTGGTGGTCTTCCCCGAGCCGGTGGGGCCGGTGGAGAGGATCATCCCGTTGGGCTGGACGATGAGGGTCTCCAGTTCGGCCTGGATGTCGGGCAGCAGCCCCAGCCGGGTGAGCCCCACCAGCGCGGTGGACTGGTCCAGGATACGCATCACCGCCTTCTCGCCGAAGACGGTGGGGACGGTGGAGACGCGCAGGTCGTAGTCCTTGCCCTCGTGGCGCACGTGGATGCGGCCGTCCTGGGGCAAGCGGCGCTCGGCGATGTTCATGTCGGACATGATCTTGACGCGCGAGATCAAGGGGGCGTGCACGTACTTGGGGATGGTCATGGTGTCGCGGAGCACGCCGTCCACGCGGTAGCGCACGCGCACCCCGCGGCGGTCGGGCTCGAGGTGGATGTCGCTGGCGCGCTCCTTGATCGCGGTCTGGATCAAGACGTTGACGACGCGGATGATGGGGGCCTCTTCGGCGAGTTCGCGCACCCGGTCCACGTCCTCGTCCACGCCGGCGCCGGCCATGACCTCGGTCTCGATCCCGCCGGGCTGGGCGGTGACGCCGAGGGCTTCCAGCGCGGTCTTGAGGGTGGAGTCCTCGGCGACGCCGCCGTCGTTGTCGCGGGTGAGGGCCTGGATATCCTCGGCGGTGGCGAGCACGGGCTCGACCTCGAGGCCGGTGATGAGGCGGATGTCGTCGAGCGCGAAGACGTTGGTGGGATCGGTCATCGCCACGGTGAGTTTGCTGCCGTTGCGCTTGATGGGGACGGCGTTGTAGCGCTGCATGTGGGTCTGGGGGATGGTGCGCAGCGCATCCGGATCCACCTGGACGGTGTCCAGGTCGAGGCAGGGGACGCCGAGTTGATCGGCCTGGGCGCGCAGGACGTCGCGCTCTTTGACGTAGCCCAGGTCAGTGAGGATGCGGCCCAGTTTTTCCGAGGAGTTGGCCTGGATGGCCAGGGCCTCGGTCAACTGCTTCTCGGTGATCAGGCCGCGATCAAGCAGGATCTCGCCTATGGGCGTTTTCGGTCCACGGGTTAGGGCCATCAAGGGCACCTCGACGCGTCGTGCACGTGATCGCGGGAAAGACTCGAATAAGTGCTTGCACGCCCCTCGAGGCCCGCTGTCATTATACCACAACGAAGATGGCCGGCGCAAGACCAAGCCGTCAAGAGATTTCCTCGCTTCGCGGATGATCTCCTTGTTCCCCAGCCGAGGCCTTCCGCCTCCCCCAGCAGCCCCGCGGGGAATCCCCATCCGCCCGAGGGACGTTTTCGCGATCTCACCCCGATAGTCCTTCTCTCCCCAGTCGGTTTTCAGGCCGCCGCGTCGGCGCCGCCGGCCTCCAACGCCGCCGCCAGGGCCTTTTCCATGATGTCCACAGGGGGCTCAAGGCCGGTCCAGATGCGGAAGGCCCGGGCGCCCTGGTAAACCAGCATCTTGGCCCCGCCCACGCAGCGGCAGCCGCGGCGGCGGGCCGCCTGCAAGAGGCGGGTCCAGAGCGGGCGGTAGACGATGTCGCAGACGGTCTGCCCGGGGCGGAGCAGGCGCTCGGGGATGGGCGAGGGCTCGTCCTGGTGGGGATACATGCCGATGGAGGTGACGTTCACGACGAGGTCGGCCCCGGCCACCGCGCGCGCCAGGTCCTGCTCGGTCCAGGGGACCCAGGCGCCGCGGGCGCGCGATCCCGGCACCCGGCCCACCAGCCCGGCAACGGCCTCCGCCTTTTTCGGAGTCCGCCCCACCACGACGACCTCCCTCACCCCCGAGCGGGCCAGGGCCACCGCCACCGCCCGCGCGGCGCCGCCCGCCCCCAGGAGAACCGCCGAAACCCCCTCCACCGACACACCCTCCGCTTGAAGCGACTGGGCGAAGCCGTCCACATCGGTGTTGTATCCGGCCAACACGCCCCCGTCCTGGGCGATGGTGTTGACGGCATCGGTGAGCCGGGCGAGTTCGTCCACCTTGTGAAGAAACGGGATGACTGCGGTCTTGTGGGGCAGGACCACGTTCACGCCGCGAATCCCCAGTGCTGCCAGGCTCCCGGTGGCACGCTCCAGGTTGTCAGGCGCTACCGCGAACGGCACGTAATACCAGTCCAGGCCCATGGCCTCGAAGGCCGCGTTGTGCATCTGCGGCGAAAGGCTGTGGGACACCGGCCAACCGATCACCCCGACTAAAGTGCTGCTACCCGAAACCAACACCCTCTAACCTCCGGGAGGGGTATCCTTCGGCGAAAAATCCCCGGCCCGGGCGCGCCGGGCGAGCCAGCGCAGCACGAACCATTCCAAGACCCGCATCACCTTGGTGGCGGGGAAGTCGCGGCGGTTGAAGGGGCGCACCAGGATAGTGGTCATGCCGGCGCGGTTGCCGCCCAGGATGTCGGTGAAGATCTGGTCGCCGATGACGGCGGTGGACTGGGGCGAGGTGCCCATGCGCTCGGCGGCGCGAAGATAGGCGCCGCGGCGGGGCTTGCCGGCGCGCACGATGCAGTGGGCGCCGACGCGGTCGGCGAGCGCCTGGACGCGCGACTCGCCGGCGGCGTTGGAGGCGATGCAAAGCCCCAGGCCGGCCTGGCGGGCGGCCGCCAGCCAGTCCTGGACGCCGGCGACGAACTGGGGGCGGTTCCACTCGGTGAGGGTGTTGTCGAGGTCCAGCACCAGGCCGCGCACGCCGGCCCCCGCCAGGGCGGCGGGGTCCACCTCCCAGATGCGGTTGACGATCTGCTTGGGGGTGAGGAGTGAAAGCAAGGACATAGGCAGACCGGCGGCTATCGCCTTCAGAGAGCCTGCGGCAAGGCCGTCATTCCGAGGCGCAGCCGAGGAATCTCGGGACACATTGTTACGCTTCGCTCTCGGTGAACGAGATCCCTCGCTTTCGCTCGGGATGACAAGGTCGCGGTCACGATGACGTCCTCTCCAACGACGCCAGGCGGCCGCGCAGGGCCTCGACCTGGCGGGTGAGTTCGGCGCCCTGGGCCCTGGTCTTCTCGATCACGGCGGCGGGAGCCTTCTCGGCGAAGTTGGGGTTCGAGAGTTTGGCGGCGAGGCGCTGCAACTCGGCTTCGAGCCGCGCCAGGCGGCGCTGCTCGCGCCCGATCAGGGCGCCGCGGTCTTCCTCGGAAAGGGGCGCCGAAATGCACACCGAGACCGGCCTGCCGCGCCAGAATATGTCGCTGACAAAGGTGTCGGGCGTCGGACCCATGGGCAGGTCGAGCAGTTTCACCAACCCCGCTCCGGACATGAGTTGTATTGCCTGCTGGGTCTCGTCCAGGATCGCCCGGGCGTCACGCTCCGGCGTAAAGACGAAGAGGTTGATCTTATGCGAAGGCGCAATGTCGTGGGATACCTTGAGGTCCCTGGCGACGCGGGTAACTTGCACAGGCAGATCAAGCATCTCCTCTGCCTCGGGATCACGGTACGAGAGGTCGGAGGGCCAGGGGGCGATCATCACGCTGTCCCCGTCCACGGGGAGGGCCTGCCAGATCTCCTCGGTGATGAAGGGCATGATGGGGTGGAGCAGTTTGAGCGAGTTGGCCAGGACGGTCACCAGCATGCGACGGGCGCGATCCGCGGCCTCTCCGCCCGAGCGCAACGCCGGTTTCGACATCTCGAGATACCAGTCGCAGAACTCGCCCCAGAAGAAATCGTAGATCAGGCGCGCGGCCTCGTCCAGGCGATAGTTCTCCAAGGCCGCGGTGACGTCGCGCGCGGTGGCCGAGAGGCGGCTGGCGATCCAGCGGTCGGGGACCGACCCTTCGCGCGCGAGCGCCTCGAGGCTGGGGCCGTCGAGCGGAACGGGGGCGCTCGGCCCCTGACGGTGCTGCGGCGGGACAGGAGTGTCCCGCCCACCGAGATTGGTGAGCACGAAGCGGGCGGCGTTCCAGATCTTGTTGCAGAAGTTGCGGCCATTCTCCATGCGCTCCATGTCGAGGCGGACCTGCTGGCCGCTCGACTGGGCGATGAGGCCGAAGCGGGTGGCGTCGGCGCCGTACTTGAGGACGGTCTCCTCGGGGTCCACGCCGGTGCCCAGCGATTTGCTCATGCGCCGGCCCTCGGCATTGAGCACGGTGGCGTTGATGAGCACCTCGGGGAAGGGGATGTCGCCCAGGAAGTGCAGGCCGGTCATCACCATGCGCGCGACCCAGAGGAAGATGATCTGGCTGGAGGTGACCATCAAGTCGGTGGGATAGAAGTACTCGAGGTCGGCGGTGCGGCGGGGCCAGCCCAGGGTGGCGAAGGGCCAGAGGGCGGAAGAGAACCAGGTGTCGAGCACATCGGGGTCTTGCGTCATGGGGCCGCCGCAGTCGGGGCAGCGCTCGGGCGCCACTTTGGCGGCGATGACCTTGCCGCACTGGCACGTGTACACGGGAATGCGGTGGCCCCACCAGAGTTGGCGGCTGATGCACCAGTCGCGGATGTTGCGCATCCATTCGAGATAGACGTCGGCCCAACGCTCGGGGATGAAGCCCACGCGGCCGCTCTCGACGGCCTCGATGCCGGGCTGGGCGAGTTCGCGCATGCGCACGAACCACTGCTCGGAAAGGAGCGGCTCGAGCACGGTGCCGCAACGCTCGCAGGTGCCCAGCGACACCGGGTAGGGTTCGACCTCGACCAGCCGTCCCTCGGCCCGCAGCGCCTCCACCACCGCCTCGCGCGCCTCGAAGCGATCCAGGCCGGCGAAGCGGCCGGCCTCGGCGGTCATGCGGCCGTCGTCGCCGATCACCTTGACGCGCGGCAGGTTGTGGCGCTCGCCGGCCTCGAAGTCGTTGAGGTCGTGGGCGGGCGTCACCTTCACGGCGCCGGTGCCGAACTCGGGGTCGGCGTAATGGTCGGCGATGATGGGGATCTCGCGGCCGACCAGGGGCAGGATCACCTGCTCGCCCACGAGGTCGCGGTAGCGGTCATCGGCGGGGTTGACGGCGACGGCGGTGTCGCCCAGCATGGTCTCGGGGCGGGTGGTGGCGACGACGACGGCGCCTGGGCGATTGGCGTAGGGATAGGCGATGTGATAGAGATAGCCGGGCGATTCGCGGTGCTCGACCTCGATGTCGCTGATGGCGGTGCGGCAGCGGGGGCACCAGTTGATCACGCGCTCGCCGCGGTAGATGAAGCCCTCGTCGAAGAGGCGCACGAAGGCCTCGAGCACGGCGTCGGCGTAGTCGGGGTCCATGGTGAAGCGGTCGCGCGACCAGTCGAAGGCGAAGCCGAGGGTGCGGAACTGCTGCTCGATGCGGCGGCCGTAGGTCTCCTTCCACTGCCAGACGCGCTCCAGGAATTTCTCGCGGCCCAGGTCGGCGCGCGAGAGGCCCTCGGCGGCGAGTTGGCGCTCGACCACGTTCTGGGTGGCGATGCCGGCGTGGTCGGTGCCGGGCAGGATGAGCGTGGGCTTGCCCAACATGCGGTGGTAGCGGCCCAGGATGTCCTGGATCTCGTAGCAGAGGGCGTGGCCGAGGTGGAGTTCGCCGGTCACGTTGGGCGGCGGGATGGTGATGCAGAAGTGCGGCTGGCCGGGCCGCGGCTCGGCGCGGAAGTAGCCGCGCTCCTCCCAGGCCCGATACCAGCGGGCCTCGACGCGGCGGGGGTCGTAGGTTTTAGGAAGATCGGGATGGCTCACGCGTGACTCCTGCGACGGCGCGCTCTTCGCGCTCAAGCGGCACCCTCACCCCACCCTCTCCCTCTGAGGGAGAGGGGCGATCATCAGTCCAGAAGCAAGCAGGTTGCCTTGCACATTAGCCTCCAGGCTTGGCGGACGGTGAAGGCGCGGGGCTGGGAATGCGATAGACGTGCACGCCCAGGGACTCGAAGTCGTCCTCGAAGGCGCCGTTGGCGAAGGCGAGCGAGCGATTCTCGAAGGGAAGCGTCGCCGCGCCCGATTTCCCCGCCAGTTCCTTGGGCGCCAGGCGCCAGTGCGTCTTGCCCTGGAGCGGGCTGGCGGCCAGGATCCAGACGGCATCGGCGGTGGCGATGACGCAGGTGTCGAGGCGGAACTCCTCTTTCTCGACGATCTCCAGCCGGCGCTGGGGAACGGTCAACACCGGCTCGAGGGTCTTGATCTCCCTGGCCAGGTCGAGCATCGCCTTCCAGGTCTCGGGCGCGCTCTGGGAGATCATGAAGAAATTGTCGCCGGGGAGCGGCGCCTCGGGCTCGCGATAAGTGAAGTAGGTGAGGCCGCGGGCGCCGTGGATGATGGCGAGGTAGGTCATGGAGCGCTCCTCGGCGGCGGTGGGCAGGCGCACCCCGCGGCCGGTGAAGGCCTGGATGACGAACCAGATGGGCTTCTGGTCCTTGACCGCCGCGACGTTGCGGTCGAGGCAGTCGGCGACCTCGATCACGGGGATGCCCTTCCACAAGGGGTAGGAGGCGGGCATGGGCAGGTCGCAGGCGGCGTTGTATTCCCAGCCGCCGTTGGGGCTGCCGTCGCAAATCAGGGTGGGATGGTAGGGATCGAGGATCTTCACCGCGTCGCAGAGGCGCTTCATGGTGGCCACGCTCACGCCGCGCAGCGAGGGCTCGTCGGCGACATACCAGGCGAGGAGCGCCGGCTCGCGGGAGAGTTTCTCGATGCGGTCGGCGTTGACGAGCAGGTTGCCGAAATCCTCCATGGCCTCGCCGCCCAGGTAGGTGATGACCAGCAGGCGCTGATCGGCCGCGGCTTTCCAGTAGGCGTCGTCGCCGGCGCCGACAGCCACGTTGAAGGAAGGCGCGAGGGCGGCGATGTGCTTGGCGGTGTCCATGTTGTACATGCCGTAGCCAAAGGCCGGCTTGCCGTCCACCAGCAGGACGTTCTGCCTGAAGGCGATGTGGTCGGGCTTGAGGCCGGGGGCCTCGACGGGGGTGGTCTCGCCGGCGCGCTCGCCGAGGCGGCGCTCGAGTTCGGGGAGCGCGGCTTCGAGGCCGGTGATGTGCTTGTCGGCGGCGCGCAGGTCGCCGGAGGCGATGTCCTCGCGCACCCAGGAGGTGTAGAACTGGGCCGCGCGCAGCAGCCGCGCCGCGAACTCCGCGGGCGAGTTCGCGGGCGGCTCGCCCACGTGCTCGGCCAGCCGGTTCAGCGCGGCGGTGGTGTCGGCGGCGCGCCTGGCGATGGGCTCGGCGAACAGCAGGCGCGCGGTGAGCGTGGACTGGGCCTCGACCTTGCCGTCGGCGGCGACGACCTGCACCCTGACCGCGTGTTCCGGCGCGGAGCCGTCCATGAGTTGGCCCAGGGGCAGATCGAGCACCAGCGCGCCGCGGTCGCCGCGGGCCGAATCGGAACGCGCATAGATGGGCGTGCCGCTGCGGGTGACCTCGACCTTCACCGTCCGGTCCTTGAGGCCGGTGTCGGGAGTGGCGCCGATGTACGCCTGCGTCACGCCAAGCGCGCTGTAGGACGGGTAGGTCGGAAGCGCCGCGAAGTTGATGGTGATGCCCGGCGCGGTGAGGTCGGCCTTGACCTCGGTGACGACCTCGCCGACCGGGCGGCGGCCGGACTGGCTCAGCGAGGCGTCGAGCGCGGCGGTGCGGCGCGCCTGGGGCCAGGGGCAGGCCTTGGGATCATAGGGCGCGTCGGTGCCGAGGCAGACCAGGCTGCGCAAGCCGGCGTAGAGGATCTCGACCGTGCCGTCGCCGTCCACATCGCCCAGGGCGGGCGAGGCCGAGATGTAGTCCACCTCGCTGCCGCGCTCCCAGAGGAGTTTGCCGGAGGCGTCGAGGCAGTAGATGTGGCCGTTCTTGCCGGCGAAGATGACGTCGGGCTTGCCCCCGCCGGTGACATCGCCGACCACGGCGGCGGCGGTTTCGGCGCGGGGCTCGACGCCCGGGGGCTTGAAGATCCAGAGCGGCTTGCCCGAGGCGCCGAGGCAGAACAGCGCCTTGTAGCCGGAGACGAGCACCTCGAGCGCGCCATCGCCGTTGAGGTCGGCGACGGAGATCGAGTTGCGCAGCGGGCCGCCGGTCTGGTACTTCCAGAGCGGGGCGCCGTCCTTGCCGCTGAGGCAGCGCACGATGCCGTCGAAGCCGCAGGCGAGGACCTCGGGGGTGCCGTCGCCCTCGAGATCGGCGACCACGGGGCCGCCGGCGGCCTCCTTGTCGGTGGGGCTGCGCCACTTGAGGGCGCCGGTGGCGTCGAGGCAATAGACGTTGTTGTCATTGCAACCGAAGAGAATGTCGGGCTGGCCGTCGCCGTCCACGTCGGCGACGACGGGCATGTCGAAGATGCCGGCGCCGGCCTGGTAGGTCCAGAGGATGCGGCCGGAGGGGTCGAGGCAGTAGAGGCGGCCGGAGTCGGTGCCGAAGAGGATCTCGAGGCGGCCACCCCCGTTGAGGTCGGCGAGGGTGGGGCCGCCGAAGGCGGGGCCGCCGTTGGGCAGGCGGGTCGTCCAGCGGGGGCGGCCGTCGGCGGAGAGGCAATACACCGCGCGATCGCGGCCGGTGGCGACGATCTCGACCTGGCCGTCGCCGTCAATGTCGGCGGCGGAGACGGCGGAGATGAAGCGCTCGCCGCCACCGGGGGTGAAGGCGAAGAGCGGGGCGCCGTCTCCCTTGAGGGCGAAGACCTGGCCGCCGTCGCGGGTGGCGAAGAGGATCTCAGGCCGCTGGTCGCCATTGAGGTCGGCGAGGGTGACGCCGCCGTAAACCGGGCCATTGAAGGAGTAGCGCCATTTCACGACGGGCTCGGCGGCCTGGGCGGAGGCGGCGAGGAGGCCGACGAGCAGAACCAGCGCGAGGCTCTTGGGCACGGCGCTTTCCTCAGGACCTATTCATGCACGAATGGAAACGCTCCCTTGCCACAAGGGCGAAGGGAGCGCCTTCTTGCGACGGCGAGGGCCGACTGCTCCTCCCCTTCACCGCGGTTGAACGTATTGTAGCCCATGCCGGCGGGATGGTCAAGACGGCCGCCGCTTGCGGGCCTGAGTGCCCAAAGCTGCGATGCGCGGGAATGCCCTCCCCCCTTCGTGGGGGAGGGTTGGGTGGGGGGCGTGTGCCCCGACGCGAGTCGGGGCAACTTCACCCCCACCTTATTCCTCCCCCATCAAGGGGGAGGAAGACCTCGCGCGGGTCAGGGTTTGTGGGCGCGGATGTGGGCGCTGAAGATCCTGCCGCGCAGGCTCTTCACCATGGAGCGCAGAGGCGTCGTGCCGCAGCCGCAGTCGGGGGCGAGCAGGTCCGCGGCATCGGTCTGAGAGAGGATCTCGGTGTGCGCGAGTCCGGCGGCCTGCATCAGCGCGAGATAGGTGTCGGCCTCGATCGCGCCGCTGAGGCAGGCGACGTGGGCCTCGGGATTTTGCAGGAGCGCGGCCGGCAACTCGCCGCGGCGCAGGATGTCCGAGACCATCACGCGGCCGCCAGGCTTGAGCACGCGGGCGATCTCGCGGAAGGCGGCGGCCTTGTCGGGCACGAGGTTGAGCACGCAGTTGCTGATCACCAGGTCCACCGAGGCCTCCTCGACGGGCAGGCTCTCGATCTCGCCGAGGCGGAACTCGACGTTGCTGAAGCCGCCCTGGCGCGCGTTCTCGCGGGCCTTGGCGATCATCGGCTCCGTCATGTCCACGCCGATCACCCGCCCCGACGGCCCGACCCTCGGCGCGGCGAGGAAGCAGTCGAACCCCGCGCCCGAACCCAGGTCGAGCACGGTGTCGCCGGCCCGCACTTCGGCGATGGCGAGCGGGTTGCCGCAGCCCAACCCCAGGTTGGCGCCCTCGGGGGCCGCCTCCAATTCCTCCGGGGCGTAACCGATCCCGCAGGCCCTGGCCTGGGCTTCGCCGGCGGCGCTCCCCGCGGTCCCGCAGCAGCCGCCGCGGCCGCGGGCGATCTCGGCGTAGCGTTTCTTCACGGTGCGCTTCAGATCCACGATGGTTCTCCTCGCCTCTTGGGATGGTTCATCCATGAAGTTCATGATCGCCCCCGCGCCGCGCCGCGATCGCGGCGCCTGGGCGCTGTGGCTCCCGGCAAGTGGCCTCCGCCTTGCGCCTGATCTCCGGCCGCGTCGAGATGGGATTCGAGTTTGCGCAGCATGCGGCGGAACTGGGCCCATTCCCCGGCGCGGAGCCAGCGGGCGGCCTCGGGGCAGCAGCGCGGGGTGTGGGTGGCCGAGGCCAGGAGGGCGCGGCCCTTGCGCGTGATCCGCAGGGACCGGACGCGGCGGTCGCCGGGGTCGGGGCGGCGCTCCACCCAACCGGCGTCCGCCATGCGCCCGATGACGGCGGTGATGTTGCTGCCGACGCAGCACAACTGCTCGCCGAGTTCGCTCATGCGCAGCGCCTCGTGGTCCGCCAGCGCGGCGAGCACCTGCAACTGCACGGGGGTGAGGCCCAGTTGCTCCAGGCGCCGGTCGAACCACTTGTAGAGGCGCTTGCCCACCTGGATGCACAGGTCGAGGCAGGTCTGGGAGGCGGGCTCGCGGAGTTTATTCATGCGTGAAGTATATTCCGGCCCGCCGGGTTTGTCAAGGGGGCATTTCACCCCGGGTGTGACCGCCGAGTTCTGGCGTCGTGGCGTACGTCGCTCCTCTCCCTTCCAGGGAGAGGACCCAGGAGAGGGTGCAGCCCCGCGGCCACCAACCCTCCCCCTGGAAGGGAGAGGAGCACAGGGGCCGGGCCGGAAGGCAACGTGCGAGGCGGCCAGAAGTAGCAGGGCGGAAGGACAGGGGCAGGTGAAGGGCCAGCCTGCCTCAGGTGGCACAGGCGTCTCGCCCGTGGCGCATGGACAGGATGCCCATGCCACGGGGCTGGGGGAAGTGGAGGGCGTGCGCGTGCTCACGGTGCGCGCATTCCTCGAAGAGCACACCTGGCTCTGAGCGCGATCAGACCACAAAAAATCCCCGCCGGATGTGACCAGCCGGGCAGCACGGGCGTATTGTGATTGAAGGCGGGACTGCCCGTGCGGAAGCCGGCGGTGTGGGTGTCGCGGCGCCCATGCGGGCCGCCGGCAGAGGGCGCAAGGCCGGGCGCGGGCAGCCGCCAGGGCTCCGTGCGCGCGATGGGCAAAGATCGCGTTGTCGGGCCGGGCGGGTGATCTGTCGCAGGTTGGGAAACCTGCGGCACCAAATCAGGTTGATGCCGCCCGGGGGAGAAGCAAATTCTTCAGCCGCCCGGGAGGGGCGGGTTGAGAATGATAGGCTGCCGCGGCAAGTAGGGCGCGCGGGAATGACGAATCAGTGGCGAAGTCAGGGCAGGAGCAAGGGCTCGCGTCCCACGCGGCATGCTCGTAGGTTGGGGCCCGACGGCCGTCGGGCCCAGGCGGGACAAGTGGCTGATCCCCGGCTTCGCCGGGGCCGCCATCCCGGCCCCGACAGAGTCGGGGCACAGTGAAATGTCCCGCCCACCGATGCCAGCGCCATGGCGGGGCGCTTTGAAGGAAGATGAGATGCGATCGGTCTCGAGCGCGATGGCAACGGGGATCTGCCTCTTGGTCGCCGGCGCAGTCGCGGCGGACGAAACCCCCATGGTCGGCATCGGCGGCACGTATCGGCCGATCCGCGGGGAACCGCCGGTGCGGCTGGTGCGCGAGTTCGTGCGCGTGAGGCTGGACCCGCGCCAGGCGAGCACCGTCGTGCAGTTCGAGTTTCGCAACGAAGGCCCGGCGCAGGTCGTCACCATGGGCTTCCCCGAGCAGGTGATCTACGCCCGCGCCTCCTACGAGCGGTTCCGCGTCGAGGTGGACGGCAGGCCGGCGCCGGCGAAGCCGACCCGGTGGGTTGAGACGTCATCGCAGACGGAATGGACGCGCTGGTGGGTGCACCGGGTGCGGTTCGCAAGAGCCGAGCGCCGGATCGTGCGGGTGAGTTACCACGAGCGGCCGGCGCGCGATGATGACGGGAGTTACAACTACGGCTACTTGTTGGGGAGCGGGCGGGCGTGGAAGGGGCCGATCGGCCGCGTGGACGTGGTCATCCGCCTGGAGGACTTGCCCGCCGGCGCCAGCGTGTACGCCGAACCGGCGCCCGGGGCGCGCCGGGGCGATGTCTTAGCGTGGCGGTTCGAGAACTTCGAGCCGGACCCCGACTTTCGCCTTGACGCGACGGTGTGGCCATACATCACGGATGTCGCCATCAACGGTGAGGAGGTCAGCGAAGATAGTTTCCGGATAAGGCAGGACGTCCTGGAAGCAGACCTCTGGGAGCTCGCCCTCTGGTCAGCCAGCACCACGGCGTGGCACGACCAGGAGAAAACGGGGTTCATCCACCGCGAGCGGAAGACCCTGGCCCTAACGGCGGAATCCGCTCAGGCGCTGCTCCTTCCCGCGAAGACAGGTGTGCGGCTGCCCTTCGCGCCGTATCTCGAGGGCGGCAGGCTGCGCGTGCCGGTGCGGGCGGTGTGCGAGGCGCTGGGGTTGAGGGTGCAGATTGCGAAGGATCAGGCGGGGAATTACCGGGTGCAGATCGGGGGCGAGAAGCAGGCGCGGTGAGGGCGGCCCCTGAGAGCCGCCCCTGGAAAGAGGCAGGCAGGGGCGAAAGCCCCTGCTCCACGCGGCCACGGGGGAAGCGGGATTCCTCACCCGCCCCGCCGGGGGCAGGTTCAGAACGAAACCTGGTGCGAGAACGAGATTCCTCACCTGCCCAGTAGGGCAGGTTCGGAATGACAGGATCCTGCCTCACGCCCGGCCGGCGGGCAGGTGGACGGAGGGGGCCTCGCGCTCGGCGGCGGCGGGCCTGGGGACGCCGCCCACCAGGGCGCGGGCGAACACCTCGTCCATCTGCTCGACGAAGATGAACTCCAGGTCGCGCTTGACGTGGGGCGGGATGTCCTCCAGGTCCTTCTCGTTGTCCTTGGGCAGGATCACGTGCTTGACCCCGGCGCGGTGGGCGGCCAGGATCTTCTCCTTGACGCCGCCGATGGGCAGGACGCGGCCGCGCAGGGTGACCTCGCCGGTCATGGCCACGTCCCTGCGCACGGGGCGGCGGGTGAGCGCCGAGACCAGCGCGGTGGCCATGGTGATGCCCGCCGAGGGGCCGTCCTTGGGGATCTGGCCCGCGGGCACGTGGATGTGCACGTCGGTGCGGCGGTAGAAGTCGGGGTCAATGCCGAGTTCGGCGGCGCGGGAGCGCGTGTAGGAGAACGCCGCCTTGGCCGACTCCTGCATCACGTCGCCGAGGTGGCCGGTGAGGGTGAGCGAGCCGCGGCCCTTCATGAGGGTGACCTCGACGAAGAGCACGTCGCCGCCGACCTCGGTCCAGGCCAGGCCGGTGGCGACGGCGACCTCGTCCTCCTTCTCGGCGAGGCCGAAGCGGAAGCGGACCGCCCCCAGGAAGCCGTGGAGTCTGGCGTCGCTGGCCCGGACGGGCTTGATCTTGCCC
>Ga0315288_10002428_pt1 | contig 24137 bp, 19 predicted proteins | sample YL17G11_20_MG_FD_203454 | JGI IMG/M metagenome (GOLD analysis project Ga0315288, IMG submission 203454) | Sediment microbial communities from Yellowstone Lake, YNP, Wyoming, USA - YL17G11_20 | ecosystem: Environmental > Aquatic > Freshwater > Lake > Sediment | place: USA: Wyoming | collected... | reverse complement strand
TTGAGGAACTCCCGCCTTCCGAAGCGTTTTCGTCCGGCCATGCCGACCTCCTCTGTCCTGGATCGAAGGACAACGATTTACCTATCTTACGCATTCCCCGGCCGGCAATCAATCCAAGCCTGAAATTGCCGATAGCGCCTGTCATCGCGAGGAGCGAAGCGACGTGGCGATCCGACTCGAAGAGTCGCCCCGAGTCTTTCGAGGGATCTCATCTAAGCTCGTCCGCGGTTGAATAAGATCCTTCGCTTCGCTCAGGACGACCCTCTGGGTCGGATTGCCACGCGCCCAAAGGGCACTCGCAATGACTCGAGAATCAACGGCTTGCCATTTCTATCGCCAATTTTTTATTCCAAATCGATCAAGATAAAGCCTGTCGATTTCTGATATAATCTTCGGGCTGGCTGGAGCGCCGCCCGTATTACGGCGAATTCCCAAGAGAGGTTTGACCATGTCTTTCATCCTTATGGAGTATGACAAAAGGATCGGTACGATCACGTTCAACCGCGCCGAGAAGAGGAACAGTTTCTCCGCCGAGATGCTCAAAGAGCTGATCGCGGCATTGGACTCGCTCGAACACAAGAAGGCCCGGACGGTCATCATCCGGGCCCAGAAAGGGACCAAGGTCTGGTCGGCGGGCATGGATATTAGCGAGCTTCCAGATCCCGGACGGGACCCTCTGGCCTACCATGATCCCATCGAAGTCGCGCTCCGGGTCATCAAGAAGTTCCCCGCTCCGGTGATCGCCATGGTCGAAGGCGGAGCTTGGGGAGCGGGCTGCGACCTCTGCTTCGCCTGCGATATCGCCATCGGCAGTCCGACGGCGTCCTTCGCCATGACCCCGGTCAAGGTCGGCGTCCCCTACAATTCGTCGGGCATCCTCAACTTTCTCAACATCGTCGGAATGCGGATCGCCAAGGAGATGTTCTTCACGGCCAATCCCCTGTCCGCGGTCCGGGCCCATCATCTCGGCATCCTCAACCATGTCGTGCCGGAAGAGGAGCTGGAGCGTTTCACCTACGAGATGGCGGGACGGATCGCGGAGAACTCGCCGCTGGCCATCTCCGTCATCAAGGAGCAGCTCCGCCTGTTGGCCGGATCGCACCCGCTGAGCCCGGAAACGTTCGAGCGGATCCAGGGCTTGCGCCGGCAGGCCTACGACAGCCAGGATTACCTCGAAGGCAAGAGAGCCTTTTTAGAGAAACGCAAGCCGAAGTTCATCGGAAAATGAAAAAGATCGCCTGGGGCATCCTCGGCTGCGCCCGGATCGCGGAGCGGGCGCTCATCCCGGCTATCCGCGAAGCCGCCAACGCCGAGCTGGCCGGAATCGCCGCGCGCGACGAACGGCGGGCGCGGGAATGGGCGGAACAATACCACATCGGGAAAGCCTTCAAAGATTATGCCGCCCTGATCGATGACCGGGACATTGACGCCGTTTATATCCCCCTGCCCAACCATCTTCATGTCGAATGGGCCATCCGGGCGGCTGAAGCCGGCAAACACGTCCTCTGCGAAAAGCCCCTGGCTTTGACCGAAGGCGAAGCGCGGGCGATGTTCGGCGCGGCCAAGAAGGCCGACGTTCTTCTGATGGAAGCGTTCATGTACCGATTCCATCCCCGGTTCGAAAGGACCTTGGAGCTGGTCCGGGCGGGCGAGATCGGGGAGATCCTGACCTTCCGCTCCGCGTTCACGTTCCTCTTCACGAGCGGGCGCAAAGATTACCGCTGGTCTCCCGAAATGGGCGGCGGCGCGCTCTATGACATCGGCTGTTATCCGGTCAGCGCGGCCCGGACGGTCTTCGGCGGGGAGCCGGTCTCGGTCTTCGCCCGGGCCCGCCTCCATCCCGAATGCGGCATCGATCTGGCGACGAGCCTGCTTGTCGAATTCTCCGGCGGCCGCCAGGCTCTGCTGGACTGCGCCTTCGATACGCCGTTCCATAGCTGGTTCGAGATCGCCGGGACGAACGGCCGGATCGCTCTGCCCCGCGCCTTTTCGGCAAAACACTTTGACCTCCCCATCGACATCCTCAAGGACGACGAGAGCAAGGCGATCCTCATCCCGTCGTCCAACCAATACGTCCGGATGGTCGAGCACTTCGGGGAGAGCATCCTTCGCGGCACCCCCCTCCGCTACGCGGCCGAGGACGCCTTCGGGAACGCCCGCCTCATCGACGCGGCCTTCAGGTCGCTCCGGCTTCACCGCCCGATTCTCCTCGGTTCCGCCGGAGAAATTTGAAGACTAGTGTGCTGTTACAGTAACGGCTTTACAATAATCCTGGAACTGCCATTCGCGTAACCGTCATTCCCGCGCAGGCGGGAATCCAGCCTGTTCGCCCGGTAACCTGGATCCCCGCCTTCGCGGGGATGACAAGAGGGGCTGCGGGGATGACAAGAGAGATCATGAAGATGACAACATTGTAAAGGTATTGCTGATACACTACACTAGCTAAAGGGGGACGACGCATCCTGTCCCCTAAAAAAAGCTCATTGGAGAATATGGGGACAGGATGCGTCGTCCCCCTTTATTCCCATTATTCCTCGGGACCTGAAATGCCTCAGCGCTTCGTGAAGCGCAGGTGCCGGACCCGCCCGGCGTAGACAAGAAACCCGGTGATGCCGCCGGCGGGATCGCGGGTGAAGCGGAGGATGTTCCCGTCTCCTTCGAAAGCGTCCGCGTAGATAGGGGCCAGGGTGAAACGCATCGCCGGCCGGAACCGGACCTTCAGCGAGCCACCTTCGACATACAAGTCATAAGTCGTGTCGATTTCGTCGCAATAGTAAGTGCCGGCATAGGCCGCGAGCTCCTCCGGTTTCGGGGCGAATGGCGGCACTTCCTCCCAGAGACGGGGTTTTGACCGCCCGTCGCTCTCGCGCATCCGCAGCGGGATCGAGCCGGCCTCGAAGACGGCCTGTCGCCCCCCATCCGCGCTCACGAAAGTGTTCTTCGAAACGGCCACGACCGCCTGTCCGGCGATCAGGAGCGCTTTGCCTTCTTTGTCGAGACCGACGCGCATAGCGGCGTCGGTCAGGGGCTCCCTGTAGGCCCCAACGAATTTCCGGAGCGCCTCTGCGGGGACGGCCGCCGGAACGGGCTTGGCCGGCTCCTTCAGTTTCCCGGCCATGAAGATGTCGGCCACGTCATGGGCCAGTCGAGCCGGTCCCGACGAGGTCACGTTGCTGAGCACCGCGATCGACAGCCGCTCGTCGGGGAATCTGGCCAGGAACGTCTGGTAGCCGGCCGTCGACCCGCCGTGGCTGACCTCGCGCATGCCCTTATACGAGGTCACGACGAGGCCTTGGGCGTATTCATTCTCGAAACCGTCGTTCAAACGGCCCCGGGTTTGGATCTGTTCGACCAGGGCCTGCCCCCCGACGCGCGGCGCGTCGAAATTCGCGTTCCAGATGAGGAGGTCGCCTACCGTCGTCAGCAAACCCCCGTTGCCGTGGACATTGGTGAAGGGCATGGAGGTGCGGAAGGCGCCGTCGCGCTCCTGCCGATAAGCGGTGGCCCGGTCGGGGACGATCTTCGTGAAGTCGTCGCGCCACTGGGTGCGGGTCATGCCGAGGGGCGTGAACAGCCGCTCCCGGCTGAATTGGGCCAGGCTTTTCCCCGACACGCGCTGGACGACTACGCCGAGCAGGGTGTAGCCGGTGTTGTTGTAGAGGAACTCGTCGCCCGGTTTGAAGTTCAACTCCTTCATCCGGCCGACCAGCTCGAGGATCTCGTCGTTGGTGTGGACGGCCAGCCCCGGCGGCCGCCCGGCAAGCGACAGCAACGGCCATTGACTCCTGAGTCCGCTGGTGTGATTGAGAAAATGACGGATGAGGATCGGCGTGCCGAAGTCGGGAAGCTCCGGGATGTGCTTGCGGACCGGGTCGTCGAGCGAGAGCTTGCCGTCCTGGATAAGGAGTGCGATGGCCGCGGCCGTGAACTGCTTGGCCACGGAACCCGACTCGAAAATCGTGTCCGGACGGATCCGCAGGCCGTATTCGAGGTTGGCCATCCCGTAGGCCCGGATCAGCACGGGCTGTCCGTTGACCGCCACGCCGACCGCGCAGCCGGGCGTGTCGCTGCGGTTCCATCGCTCGAACACTCGATCGACCTTGGCCGCGACCGAGAGCTCGGCGGCCGCGGCCCGCTCTTGCGGGACGGCGAACGCCCCGGCGGAGATCATGGCCGCCAACAGGACTCCAACGGCCAATCCCTTTCTGCGAATAAGCATTAGAACCTCCTTGTTAGTCGACGTCGTGCCTGGAAGTGACTGACGATGAATCTCCCCTCCTCGCCATGCCGGCAATATATCGCCGGCGGCGCGGCGATGTCAATCGCAGCTGGAACATGTCCGCCTTTCTTATTTGACAATTTTTCCGCCGCCCTCTAATATCCCCGAGGGTATGAAAGCTCCATGAAGAGATCCTGGACATCGATCATCCTGTCCCTCGTGACCCTGGTGTCCGTATCGGCCACGGCCCAGGATCCCAAGCGAGCCGGAGAAGGATTCTTCATCGCCATGTCGGGCCAATCCCTCGCGTTCAAGGGCGACTTCGACGGCCGCCTCGTCCTGTGGCACTTCGACAAAGCCTTTTATGTTCCGGAAATGAAAAACGCCACGGCCTTCGGGTTCGGCCTGGGCTTTAAGCGGAACTCCTGGCTTTGGGAGCTCCTTTATGTGAGCTCGCGCCATCCCTCCGCCTTCCAGGACCGCGAGGGGTCGTCGTTCTACCGGTCCGTCGAGATCGAGGGCCGGTCGTTTCTCGTCAAGGATTTCCCGCTCAAGCCCTACATCCTCGGCGGGATCAGCGTTCCCTGGCTTACGGTCGATCAGGGCGCGGAGATGTACGGCCTGAAATATCGGGCGACGTATATCGGGCTTGGCTTGAATTTCGGCGGCGGGATCATCATGGACATCGCCCCGTTTCTCTTCGTGAGCGGCGGCGGCGTCTATCGCGTCCTCGGCTATTACTACGTCAGCGGCGAAGGCAAAGGCAGGGACATCAACACCCTCCGCGTCGGGCAAGGCGGGCCCGAGTGGAAAAGCTGGCTGAAAACCTCGTCGTTAGGAATGTCGTTCGGTTTAGGGCTCGTTTTCTAGGAGGAATTTCGCTCCGCTATCGAATCTCCATATTTTTCATGACGCTTTCGACACGTACAATCCCGAACGGGTGTCCACCCGAACGACTTCCCCGGTCGATAGATATTCTGGAACCTGGACAATCAAACCGGTGGATAAGACGGCCGGCTTCGTTCGCGCCGTCACCGAGCCGCCCTTCATCGACGGTCTCGTCTCTGTGATCGTCAACGATACGAGGAGCGGCAGTTCGAGGCCGATGACCCGGCCATCAGCGATAAACGCTAACAATCCTTCCTGCCCTTCGGTCAGGTAAGGCCATTCGTTTTCGAGATCGTCCTTCGTCAGGGTGAATTGGCTGTAGTCCTCGAGGTCCATGAAGGTGAAGCCCGCGGCGTCGCCGTACAGGATCTGAACCGGGCGGCGGGCCATGTCCGCCTCGTCGAGGACGTCGTCGCCGCGGAAGGTGTGGTCCGACTTGCGTTTCGTCAAGGCATTGCGGAATCGGATCTTGTACTGCGTCACGGCCCCGCGCGCTCCAGGAGTCTGGACGGTGATGGACTCGACGATGCAGGGATCTCCGTCGATCTTGACGGCCTCTCCTTTTTTCAGTTCGGATGCACGGATCATGGAGATCTCAATCTTATCATCATCGTCTTGCCAAAACCAATTCTAGAGGTGCCGCTTCAATAGCGGTCATCAATGACAACAAAACCGTGCACGGCTTTGGAGGCTACGCTCAAGGCGCCAGCCTCCCGTTGGATATCATGGCCGCCAAGCGCGGCGAATCCGCTCAAGTTTTGTCTCAAGCCGTGGTCCGACAGATGCTGACTCCTCGCGCCAGGACTGAAGATGTCTTCAACCGGCAAAATTGACTTGTCTTTTTTTCGGGAGTATTCTTTCCCAAGCGGCCAAAGGATACGGGCATGAAATGTCCCAAGTGTCAGACGGACAATCCGAAGGATACGTCGTATTGCGGCAAGTGCGGAACGAGGCTCGATTCCAGGCCTGCATTCTCCGTCACGAAAACCATGGAAACGCCCGCCGCGGGGATGGCCCGGGGGACCCTGTTCACCGGCCGCTATGAGATCATCGAGGAGCTCGGCGCGGGCGGCATGGGGCTCGTCTATAGGGCATATGACCGGGAGATCGGGGACGAAGTCGCTCTGAAGATCTTGAAACCCGAAATCTCGTCCGAAAAACGGATCATCGAACGCTTCCGAAACGAGATCAAGACCGCCCGGCAGATCACCCACAAAAACATCTGCCGGTTGCACGATTTGAACCAGGCCGATTCCGGCTTCTTTATCACCATGGAATACGTCCGCGGGGAGGACCTGAAAAGCGTCCTCCATCGCGTGGAGAAGCTGACGGTGGGAAAAGCCGTTTCCATCGCCCGGCAGATCGCGGAGGGGCTCGGCGAAGTCCACAAACTCGGGATCATCCATCGCGACCTCAAACCCCACAACATCATGATCGACAAAGAGGGGAACGCCAAGGTCATGGATTTCGGGATCGCCCGCTCGCGCGGTAGCGCCGGGATCACCGGCGAGGGGATGATGATCGGGACCCCTGAATACATGTCGCCGGAACAGGTGGATGGGAAAGAAGCCGACCGGCGCTCGGACCTTTATGCCCTGGGAGCCATCCTCTATGAAATGGTCGCGGGACGCGCGCCGTTCGAAGCGGACTCGACTCTCGGCATCGCCCTCAAACAAAAGACCGAGATCCCCAAGGACCCGAAGCAAATCAATCCGAATGTTCCCGAAAGCCTCAGCCGCGTCATCCTTAAATGTCTGGAAAAGGACCGGGAGAAAAGGTACGCGGGGGCCGAGGAATTCATTCTGGATTTAGATAAAATTGAAGAAAGCGTCCACGCTTCGGAGAAGGTCCGGCCCGTCCGAACGCCGCTCCCATCGAGAACGGCCGGTGCGCCCGCCCGCCGAAGACGGGTTCTGATCCCGATCGGAATTCTTACCTTCAGCACCATCGTCATTTTGGCGGTCCTCTATGTCCGCCACCATGCGAAAATCCGCTGGGCCAGGGAAACGACCGTCCCGGAAATCGATCGCCTCATCCAGTCCGATCGATTCATCGAGGCGTTCAAGCTGGCTGAAGACGCCGAGAAGGTCATTCCTAAAGATACCCTGCTCGTTAAGCTTTGGCCTCAGATGTCCCGGGAGATCTCCCTCGAGACGACGCCGGCGGGAGCCGATATTTCTTTCAAGGACTATCGGACTCCGGACGGCGAATGGACACGGTTGAGGAAATCGCCCATCCCCCCCGTCCATATTCCGCGGGGTTTTCTCCGCTGGAAAATCGAAAAGCCGGGATACCGTACGGTCGAAGTCGCCAGGTCCACCCCGGCCCAGAAAATGCAATTCACTCTGGACCAGGACGCGACCCTGCCGCCGGATATGGTCCGGATTCCCGGCGGAAAATATTCGCTTCGGGCCATGCTGATCAATTATCTGCCTCTTTTCGAGACGGGAGATTTCCTCATCGATAAGTTCGAGGTCACGAACAAGCAGTTCAAGGAATTCGTCGACGCGGGCGGCTATCAGAACAGGAATTTTTGGAAACAACCTCTGATCGACGGCGGCCGGACGATTTCCTGGGAAGCCGTGTTGTCCCGTTTCCGCGATAAGACGGGACGCCCCGGCCCTTCGACCTGGGAAGTGGGGACTTATTCCGAGGGGCAGGGAGAGCATCCCGTGGACGGCATCAGCTGGTACGAGGCGGCCGCCTATGCCGAGTTCGCCGGCAAAAACCTTCCCACAATTTATCATTGGATCCTGTGCGCCGGGCTGAATTATGCGTCCTCGATCACTCCGTTGAGCAATTACGACAAGAAAGGGCCGGCTCACGTCGGGCTTTATAAAGGCCTGGGGCCCTATGGCACGTTTGATATGGCCGGCAACGTCAGGGAATGGTGCTGGAACGAAACCCAAGGGATGCGCTATATCCATGGCGGAGCTTGGAATGACGGGGCGGACATGTTCAGTTTGATGTTTGCCAAAGAACCCTTCGACAGGTCCGCCGAGAACGGCTTCCGGTGTATTAAGAATATGTCCGCGGAGGTCTCCGAGGTCGCGGCCCGGCCGCTTGTCCTGCCTCAGCCCCGAGATTTCAGCCGGGAAAAACCCGTCTCCGACGAAGTCTTCGCGGCATTGCGAAGCATTTTTTCTTACGATAAAACCGAAATGAACGCCGTCATCGAAGCGAAGGATGAGACGTCCCCCGATTGGACGCGAGAGAAGATCACCTTCGCCGCGGGCTATGGCCGGGAGAGGGCGACCGCTTATCTCTTTTTGCCCAGGTCAGGCCGGCCGCCTTTTCAAACGGTCGTGTATTTTCCGGGAGCGTCCGCCCTCGACGTGCGGTCCTTCGATGATTGGGGGACGTCAGGTTTTGATTTCATCATCAAAAGCGGCCGGGCCGTCGTGTTCCCCGTTTATAAATCCACCTTCGATCGGGGCGACGGATTCAATTTCATGCCTCCGAATTTATCCTTCAGTTCCGCGAGAGACCATTTCATCATCTGGTACAAGGACCTGGCCAAGACTCTGGATTATTTGGAAACACGGCAGGATATCGACGGCCGCAATATCGGGTATTATGGCTCCAGCTGGGGAGGCATGATGGGGCCGTATATTCTGGCCCTCGAAGACCGTATCAAAACCGGGATCCTCGTTGTCGGGGGCTTTCAGACCATGCGAGAGATGAAGGGCGTTCCCGAGATCGATCCCGTCAATTTCGCGCCCCGGGTGAAGATTCCCGTTCTCATGCTCAACGGGCGGTTTGACTTTCTTTATCCCTACGAGTTGGCCCAAATTCCCATGTTCCGATTTTTGGGAACCGCTCCGGAGCATAAAAATCATGTCGTGTATGAGACGGACCATGCCGTGCCCCGACATGAAATGATCAAGGAGACGCTCGCCTGGCTGGACCGCTATTTGGAGCCTATAAAGAAATAGGCCCGCTTTGAATTCTTATCGTTTTTAAAATGCTTTCCCTCTTTCAGAATGACATGGGTTGTTTAATTTTATACAATAAAGATTCCCGCGTGGGAACGGGCATTTTTCCGGAATTCTCATGAGCAAGTTCAAAGGTTATGCTGAGCTCAGCATAAACCCGATTCTCACGCTGGGGCAAAATAAAAGTCGAATCGGAAGACGTCCAGCCCCCCTCGTTCTAAAGGTGCCGTTTCAAGGGTAAATGCTCGGCGATGACGCTGAAATGCTTGTCGTCATCGATCAGAACAAGATTCTCATGAAGACAATGAGTGGCAATAATCAGATCGCTGAACGGAACGGAAATTCCCTTTCTTTTCAGGGAAAATCCATGACATCCGGCTTCGATGAAAAGAACTCGGCTCATTTCCAGGAAATTCAAACCATCCCAAAAAAAAGCGAGTTGGTCTCTTTCTTTCTCGGTTCTCGCGCCGACGAGCAGCTCCGCGATGACGACGCCGTCGGTGAATACCCGGTTCAACCTCAAGAGACGTTCGAGGAAATCGGATAAGGCCGTTTTTTCAGCCCGGAAGAATCGAATCCAGACGCTGGTATCGATAAAATAGGACTCCATCAGGTCATATCCCGGCGGCGGAGTTCGTCCAAGTCAAAATCGAACTCGATCTTGCCTCGAAATTCGATCAATTTTTCTCTCTTTATTCTTTTGAGCATATCTGCGAGCGCCGTCCGGATGAGAAGCGTTTTGTTCTTTTCCCCCGTGACTTTCACGAGTTCTTTAACCAAATCATCCGGCAAATTCAAGGTCGTCCTCATGCATATCTCCTATGCATATATTATATGCAGATTAGAGATATGTCAACGAAAAAGATGTCGGCCGCCTGATTATTTCACCTTCCAAGTTAAATGACGCACTTTAAGAAAAGGATTCTCACTTAGTTTTTTTTCGAGCCCGAATGCCGCTAGAAACTCGGAGAGCGAAAGGGTCTGGTTGTGCGTCTCATAAATTCCTTTGCTAAATGGGAATTAATCGAGACGCACAACCGCCGGGGAGTTTGAGGGGGGCGGAGTGGCCCCCCTCAGGGGATCAGCGAAGCGGAGCGCAGCGCCGCTGTATTTTCTCCGGAAAGACCGCTTGTTTCCCTTGACCGAGATCTCAACCTTGACCGCGGCGGGAATCCGGACATACAATCGATGGCGCCTGAATAAGGATTGAAGACACATGAATCGAAAATTTAAGCTCATTCTGATCGCGGCGTTTATTTTAATCGGCATAACGGCCTTCCTTCTGGTGATGAGAACGCCGGGAGAGGACGCTTCGCCGCAGGCGGAACAGAAATTCCTCCGGGTGGGGCCCAAGGAGATCACCATCCGCAACGTGACCAAGAACCCGGTGACCTACACCCTCGCCCCCGTCGGGTCCAACATCAAGCCCATAGAGAAACACCTGGCGGTCGGCGCCATTGAGCGCGTTCCGACGGCCCAAACCCTGGTCGTCGCTTATCAGAAGAACGGCCGCGAGGTCAGCTATTCCCTGTACCCCGGCAAACCGTATTCCTTCCGCGGCGACAGCAGCGACCAGCTCGACATCTGGATCGGGGCCCACGGCCGGGAGGACGCCGAGGACCTGGCCCCGTTCGTTCCGACGCCGCCCGAGGTCGTGGACAAAATGCTCGAACTGGCCCAGGTCGGCAAGGACTCCGTCATCTATGACATCGGCTGCGGCGACGGCCGGATCGTGGTCGCCGCCGCCAAGAAATACGGCGCCCACGGCGTCGGCATCGACATCGATCCCGTCCGGATCAAGGAATCCAAAGCCAACGCCAAAGCGTCCGGCGTCGAAAAACTGGTCAAATTCCGCGAAGAGGACGCGACAAAGACCGACATCTCGCCGGCGACGATCGTGACGCTCTACCTCCTGCCGGAATCGAATGAACTGCTCCGTCCGAAATTCGAACGGGAGCTCAAGCCGGGGACGCTCATCATCACTCATAATTACATCGTTCCCGGCTGGGAGGACAAGGAGATCGACACGGCCACGGTCACGGACACGGAGGGGAAATCGCATAGCGTTTTCCTCTACAAACGCTAAACAGCGGCCGCTTCTACATGTACTTGAAGCGGGGCCTCCCGCCCCGTTAAAATCAGCGGGGACCCGTAGGACGGAAATTCTCGAAAAAGATATCGGTCCAACCCTAATTCATCATCTCTCCCCCCGATATTTTGTTCTCTTCCAACATGCATGCATTCAATTTGATGTCTCAAGAAAAGAGGAAGCGTCGAAGGAAGAGAGCTCACGGGAAAAAGCTCGCGGCGAGGTCGGCCCAAAGGCTCCCATAGCGGAGGGGGGTCCCCTCGGCATAGCCGAGGGGGGAACCGACGGGACTGGTTCCCCAGGGAGCCGGGGTCGACCTTGTCGCGAGCTTCCATGTTATAGGATCATATTTCTCCTCTTCTTAAATTCCATACAAAATGGAAGAGCCAAAAATATTAACAAAGTTCTTGACTCTGACGTAACGTCATACTTTATAATCCCGCCGCAGGAGAAAAAAATGAAAAAAGGCACGGCCAAATCATACCGGGTGAAGGAGTTCGCCGGGCTGACGAAAGTGACGGTCCGAGCCCTACACCACTACGACCACATCGGCCTGCTCAAACCGAGCGGGCGGACGGAGAGCGGCTACAGGATTTACACGGAGCAAGACCTGCTCCGACTCCAGCAGATCGTCACCCTGAAGTTCATGGGATTCCCACTCGAGCGGATCAAGGCTATCCTGGCCCGGCCGAACTTCGCCGTCCGGAAAGCCCTGGCGATCCAGATCGAGGCCATCGACGAGGAGATCGAGCGCCTACGCCGGGCGTCCAAAGCGCTCCGGCAGATGGCCGAGGCTCTCGACCGCGGCGGACGGGTCGACTGGAAAAAAGTTATCAACATCATGGAGGCTATCCATATGAGCGACGAAGCTAAAAAAGAATGGACGAAGAAGTTCTTCACCGAAGCGGACATGAAGGAGTTCGAGGAGATCGGCAAAAAGTACACGCCCGAGACTATGCAGAACTACCAGAACAAATGGGCGGCTCTGATCGCCGAGGTCGAGAAGAACTTGAGCGTCGATCCAGGGGGCTCCTTAGCCCAGTCCCTAGCCGAACGCTGGACGGCCCTGCTCAACGAAGGGTACGGCGGGCACGAGGGACTTCTGGCTAAGATCGGCAAAGCCAACCAGGAAGCCATGAGGACCGGCCATCACCAGGCTACGCCGACGGGCAAGCCTCCGTTCGATCAGAAAGTCTGGGAGTTCATCCAAAAGGCCAACGCCGCCCGCAAGGCGAAATAGCCGACCGACGACAACTGTTAGATTCACTGCGCCACTTGACAAAATATGATTTTGTAGCTATATTTGAGTCTCATATGTAGTCACGGTATGAGGCAGCCATGCGATTCGTTAATGTCAGGGAACTGAAAAGCAAGACGTCGGAGATTCTCCGCGCCGCGGCCTGCGAGAATATTGTCGTTACCAATCGGGGGAAACCGGTCGCCGTCCTTCAAGGATTCGATAGCGCGGAATTTGAAAGAGCCGCGTTTCGGCCGGCGGCCGGAGTCCGCGAAACCCGCGCTCCCTACGGCGCGACGGCCGAGGGACGAGCCTTCGGCTCGCCACTCGCCCGTGACTTTTATCCACGGGCGAGTACAGCGGAAGTGGACCCCCGGGCAAAGCCCGGGGTCCCGGCCGCCGTCGAGAATCTTCCTCCGCCCTCTCCTGGACCCGGGGCTAAACTGTCCTGGAATCCTCTTAAAGCCGTCTTCTGGGACTATCCGGAGCTGACGGACGAGGAGGCCTTGGGCTGTAAAATCCAAGAGGCACGGGATTCTTCGGTCCAAGATGCATTCCGCTGGTATTTAGCCCGTATTTTGGAAAGGGGCAGGGTCGTGGATACGTTGCGATTTTTTCGGTTGGAGGAAATCCGGCGGGTCATGCCTTCGCTGAGGATTTCTCCCCGCACCGTGGCCAAATGGGAAAGGATCCTGGCGGGCTATGGAAAACCTTAAAGAATTCTCCGATGGCTATGCTTCACCGGCCCAGAAATCCGTCCTTGCGGCCTTGAGCCGGGATCCTATCATAAAGGAAGCGTTTTTTCTGACCGGCGGAACGGCGCTCTCCGTTTTCTACCTTGGCCATAGGGTTTCGGACGATATCGATCTTTTCACCAGAGAGCCGCTCGACCTCCCGGCTGTCACGGACCTTATCCTCCGGCCTTGGGCCGGGGAGTTCATCATGATCGAGCGGGAATCTTCCTTCGTTTCGGTTTTCATTCAGAACGTCAAGGTCGATTACGTTATCGATCACTTATCCGAAATGGAAGAGCGTCCCCTAGCCGACCTGGAGTCCGGCGGCCGCCTGACCGTGGACTCACTGGAGGCGATCGCCTCCAACAAGCTGACGACGCTGGTCGGCCGCATCGAACCGAAGGACTTCATCGACTTCTATTTCCTGCGGAAGGAATTTCCTCGTTTGAAAGCCGACGCCATCCTCGAGCGCGCGAGAAGGAAAGACGCCGTTTTCGATGATCCCATGACGGCGGCCGCGCGTCTGAAGGAAGGATTGCAAATCATCCTTCGGTCCGCGCCGGAGGCCGAAGCCCGGAATATCAAAGACGGCCGGCGCCACGCTCTGATCCCTTACCCTCGACTTCTGAAGCCCGTCGATTGGGAGGAGTTCGGACGACTTTTCGAAACACTGGCGGATTGGCTCTTTGATCAAGGGCGTTAAAAACGGGAAGCGATCTCCGGAACAGCTTGTTTCATCCTTGATTCAAGATTTTCGTAATCCCCGAGGTGCGTCCGCATGAGGCTTTTCCAGAGCTTGCCGTGGTTCGGCACGGAGAAGTGCAGCAGTTCATGGACGATCACGTAATCGCCCAGATCGCGCTCCATGCTCAGCAGTTCGCCGTTGAAGCTCAACGTGCCTGCCGTCGAACAGGATGCCCACTTGTTGCGCATCGGGCGCACATAGAGGGCATCCACCTTCACATCCAATTTATCGGCCCATTCCAGCACACGGGCCTTGAACTCTTCCTTGTCGCGCCAGATGGTCATATCCGATAGCTCTTCTGGAGGTGAGTGAACAGGGCTTCTACCGTGGCCGCCACCTTCGTCATATCGTCTTCTTCAGCAAACACGGCAAAAGTCACCTGCTGGCGAACTTCGCGCAGCTCGGCTTCGCTGCGCCGCCAGTTCGGGAACTTCGCGAACGCCTCAGCGACCTTCCGGCTGACCCGCTCGGGGTTGGTTATGCCGTCGTCCGTCATCTTGCAGAGGACGAAGTAGGTCAGCGCGTCGAGGCCTTTCGCGGCCTGCTCCCTCTTCCGCTGTTGGTTCTTCTCGATCTCCCTGAGAAGTTCAACGAGCGCGTCCGCCGCCGTCGTCTGCCTGTTTTCGAAACTCTCCTGCACGGCCTTGGCCCGCTCCGAAAGAGCGACGAGGAAGGGATCATCGCTGTTCTCCTCCGCCGTTCTTTCGATGCTCTTGACCAGATTGATGACCTTGGTCGCTTCGCCTTCCTTACGCCGTTTGATGGCTTCAATAGTCGATCCGTCGATCACCGCATAAGGTTCCGGCGGCCGGGTCGAGATCTTGCCGCCGATGTGTTTCCGCACCAGTTCATTCGTTTTCCTCTGGAAGGCCCTGTCCAACTGGACCTTGATCGCGTACGCGTTGCGGACCACTGCGTAAATGGAGGAGAGTGTCGCATAGTCATCGAGAAAGGGGCGCAGGAATGCGTCCGGCGAGATGATCTCGTAGAGCATCTCGATCTCTTTATATTCCTTGAAAAATTCCTTGCGCCGATCTTTTTCACGGAAGTGCTCGATCAGATTGTCCACATCCTTGTCGTCGAACCTTCGGGTAATGAGCCCAAGATACGCCGGGGCCTTGCTCTGCATCTTGGCCTTGAAGAGCTGTTTGAGCAGGCCGAGGTCTTTGACGATGGCGTTGATCTCATCGCTGTCGAAAGCCAGGGCCCTTTCCAGCTTGTCGAAGATGCCCACAAAATCCAGGACCAAACCGTGCGGCTTGACCATCTCCGCCGCTTCATTCTCGTAAGGCCGGTTCACCCGGGCGATGGCCTGCAGCAGCGTGTGGTCGCGCATCGGCTTGTCCAGATACATCGCGTAGAGGATGGGAGCGTCGAAGCCGGTGAGCAGCTTCTCGGTGACGATGAGGATCTTCGGCCACTCGCCCACCTTGATGAAGTTCTTCCGGATCTGTTTCTCGCGCTTGTCGTCAAGGTGCCACTTTTTCAGATGAGCGGGATCATTATTGTTGCCGGTGAAGACGATCTCGGAATATGACGACGGCAGAATCTGATCGAGCGCCTCCTTGTAAAAAGCGCATGCCTCGCGGTCCACACCCACCAGGAAGGCCTTGTAGCCGAGCGGCTCGACATTATCGCGGTAGTGGTCCGCTACGAAACGCGCCACCTTCTGCACGCGCTCCGTGCCTTTGAGGAAGTTCTTCAGGTTCACCGCCCGTTCAAGAATTTTGTTCAGCTCCTCGATGTCGGCGATGCCCTCGGTCTCGGCCAAGGCAAGGAATTCCTTCTCCATGATCTCGTGCGGCACGAGCATCTCGTTGGGCGCGAGGTTGTAGTAGAGCGGCAGGGTGGTGCCGTCCTCGATGCTCTCGGCGATGGAATACTTGTGCAGATACCCGGCATCGTCCTCGCAGCCGAATGTCTTGAAGGTCCCCTTGCCGTAGGCGGTTTTATCCGCGGGCGTGCCGGTGAAGCCGATGAAGCTGGCATTGGGCAGGCCCGCCATCAGGAAGTTGCCCAGATCGCCGCCGGTCGTGCGGTGCGCCTCGTCGATCAGCACGAAGATGTTCTTGCGCGTGTTCAGGTTGGCCGGCATGTCGCGGAACTTATGGATCATCGTCACGACGATGCCGCGATAGTCCTGCCCATTTTCATCCAGTAGCTTGTTGAGCGTACTGATCCGGTCGGCGTGGGCCACATTTCCAAGCCCCACCGAGGCCAGGTTCTTGAGCATCTGGTCTTCGAGCTCGTTGCGATCGATCATCAACAGAATAGTCGGCTTCTGGGCCGCTTTAGCTTTGAACAACAGCTCGGCGGCCTTGATCATGGTGTAGGTCTTGCCGCTGCCCTGCGTGTGCCAGACCAGCCCGCGCGAGCGGTTTGGATCGAGCGCCCGCGCCACCACCTTGTCCACCGCCGCCGTCTGGTGCTGTCCCAAGATGATTTTCTGCAGTTCCTCCTCTTTCTCCACGAAGAGGATGAAATCCTTGAGCAGGCGCAGCAGGTGCGGCACGGCGCAGAAGCTCTTCACCTTGGCTTCGAGCTGCCCCACCTGCTCGTGCTTCCAGTTGAAGATGTTTCGCCGCACCGTGTTCCACGTGACCCCGTAGGCAAAGCCGATGGACTCCGTGGCCGTGAAGATCATCTCCGGAACCATCACTTCCGGTGTCTCGGCGTGGTAACGGCGGATCTGGTCCACCCCGAGCGCGATGGCCTCGCCCTTGCTCGCGTTCTTGCATTCGATCACCAGCACCGGAATGCCGTTGATGAGAAAAACCACATCCTCCCGCGTGCCGTAGCGGCCGTTGTGGACATAAAACTCCTCGGTTACCTCATAGACGTTGCGCCACTGCTCGCCCGGGCGGTCGAGGTCGCCGTAGTCAATAAGCGTCAGATCCAGCTCACGGTTCTCCTCCGCGCAGAAGAACTTGCCCTGGTTGCGCAGATAAGTGAGGAGATCGCGGTTGCCGGCGATGTCGGCGTTTAGCCGCTGAAATTCTCCAATCAGCGCGCCCTCGGCGACCCGGTATTTCGGATTAAAGGCCCGCACCTGAGCGTGCAGCAGGTCGCCGAAGTAGAGCGATGCCGGTCGGGCACGGTCTTCGCCGGTGGCGCCATCGGGATCGAAACCTCGTCGCGCCTCGGCTTCGGCGCGCGGCACAAAACGCCAGCCGATCTCCCGCGCATAATGCAGGATTCGGGCCTGGACGGTTTTGTGTTCGCCGGGTCCGGGCATGGCTAAATCTTCCGTTTGGCGGGCAAGACCTCGCGCACCGCATCGGCGAGCTGCTTTGCAGTCGGCAGTTTGCCCTTGAACTCGCCCGGGAGTTTCGGCTGGAGCTGATACTCCGCCACGCCGATGGGATTCAACTTGGTCTTCAATGCGTATTCCACCTCTACGTCGTCCTTCTCCGCGCAGAGGATGATGCCGATGGACTGCCGGTCGTCCGGACTGCGCTCCTTGTCGTTGAGCAGGTTCAGATAAAAGTCCATCTTGCCCGCGTATTCCGGCTCGAACGGCCCCACCTTCAGTTCGATAGCCACCAGCGCCTTGAGGAAGCGGTGGTAGAACAGCAGGTCCACGAAATATTCCTTCTTTCCCAGCGCCAGCCGGTGCTGACGGCCTACGAAGCAAAATCCGTATCCCAGCTCCAAAATGAAGTCCCGCAACCGCTCGATCAACCGATCTTCCAGCTCCCGCTCCTTCACCGCGCGCCCGATGCCGAGGAACTCCAGGTTGTAGGAGCTTTTCAGCATTTCATCCGCCTGCTCGGCCAGGTGCTCAGGAAGGGCAAGCTCGAAGTTGTGCGTCTTCTTCTCCTTGAGCGCTCGTTCGTATGCCCCGGCCTTGATCTGATTCATTAGAACATTGCGACTCCAGCCGAGTTGCGACGTGGCACGCAGGTAGTAAAGGCGGGCGGCTGGATCTTTGACTTTGGTGAGCAAGTTCACATGATGCCCCCAGGGAATCGCGGCCAACAAATCTCTCACAACTTGTGAGAGATTTGCCTCTTGCTGGTCCGCCGGGCTGGCTTTTTCCAATTCTCTCACAGCTTGTGAGAGAATTGGAACCACATCAGCGTTCGACGCGGCTTTCATTTCTCGCGCAACTTGCGCGAGGAAATCCGGCAAGGCATAGGTTGCGTAAAACTGTCGCATCCGCCATAGATTCTGAACGGAAAACCCGTGAGAATGGGGGAATTCCGCCTGTAGGTCTCGCGACAGCATCTCTACCACGGACTCGCCCCAGCCAAACTGCGTCTGCTTCTCCACAATGGCCCACCCAATGTCCCAGTAAAGCAGAATCAGATCACGGTTGACCGCCCGCACCGCTGAAATACGCGCCGACTGAATGCGGGATTTCAAATCGGCTACAAACTGGAGATATTCACGTCCGGCGATAGTGCTATCTTTCATGTGGTGCCTATCATTTGTCGAATGGCGACTTGAAACCTGGTGACTGCTTATCACCATTTTCTCTCACAATTTGCGAGAAAATTCCATCCAGGTCAATGTCATGCACCCGAATCTGCGCTGTCATCAATTGATGCAAAAGTGTGCGGAAAAGGGCGGTCAGGGCAATGTGCCTGCGGCGGTGGAGGTCGATCTTCGCGTCGCACGCCTCTAGGTTCGCGGCAATGTCGACTTGTTCTGCCTCCTGTGGGACGGGAACAAGCTGTTCCTTCACTTGCCCGTCTCTGACCGCTGGGTAGTTCGCTCCTGACTCGATTGCGGCGAGTTGTTTTAGGAATTGCTTTCGTTGGAGCAAGTAGTAGATGAATCGACCAGATGTGCGTTCATTCTTGTCTCGCAGAACACAAAACGCCGTAGAGCAGACATGCTCATTATATTCTTTAGCAATTCGAACGAGTCTCAGCAAGGTTGGGCGAACGGTCGCGAATATCACATCTCCGGCTCTAACCTTCTTTCGTGCACGGCCGGGAGCATCCTTCAAAACAAAAGACTCTGTTGATTTGATGCGAAGGTAATCTCGCGAGATAGAGGACACGTCAATGTATTGGATAATGTGCTCCGCCTCTGAGCGCATGTTTACTTGTGTCGCGTCAACGACAAGTGACCCAAGCGGCACCACCTCCCAACTCTCCGGTACGGGGCCGATTTCGGTTTGTTTTTGGGGTTCGCCGTGGAGGCCTTGGGTGAAAAGCTGGTGGAGGAGCGCCTTTTTCAGTTCCGTGGTCAGCGCGATCAGCCGCTCCTGCTGCTCCATCGCCCCCTGCACAATCCTCAACACTTTGGCGATTCTGCGTTGTTCGGTAAGGGGAGGGACGGGAAGAAGAAGCTCACAAAGTTTCGATTGCGATAAATTAGGAATCGTTGTGACATTGCCGCGTCCGAAATAGACGCCGCCTATCTCAAATGCATACCAGAGCCAATAGAGCGTGAATTGAGAGTCGGCAGCGGCATCATCCCGGAGACGGGCACGATGAAGATGGTTTTGGTAGAAACAACGAGGCAGTACTCCGGCCCAGATAGCGGTTCGCCCTATATCACCACCCTCACACACAAGAAGATCACCCGAGAATAATGCGAGCCGATTTTCCTCCGCTTCAGAAAAGTGCATTTCATCGAGCTCTGACAAATCGAGTCCACCCCAAGATACATTCTTAGTACGAAGGAAAGGGCGTTGATTCTCTCCGATACGATTCATCTTCGAGACCTGCTTGCCTTGCTGAACAGTGAATAAAGAATCGAACCGCTGAACCCGCCAATGACCGGGAAATTCTCCGATTTCGGTCGAGATGGTGTCGCCTTCTTTTAGTCGAATGAAATGCCCCCCTCGATATTTCTCGTCCCCTTCTTAGCGGTATTCACAGAAACACCGCCATGACTTTGGCTCTATACGATCGGCGGGAAAAAGTTGTCTCCTTTGGTTGCGAAGCGTTAAGAGGTAGTATCATAACTTGATTCCGAACTTTTCTAGGATGGATTTCAGAGCAACTTCGGCCTCCCGTGCTTCCGCTTCCAGCTCCTCCAACTCCTCCACAATCTCCGCAATCGGTCGGTATTCGTCCGCTTCCCCCGTTTGGATGTATCGGCTGGGAGAGATGTTGAAATCGTTCTTGGCAATCTCCTCACGGGCGATGATGCGGGAGTATTTGTCCACTTCCTTCCACGCGGTGAAGGCATCGGCGATACGCGCTATGGCGTCGGGGGCGAGGTAGTTCTTCGGATCGCCCTTTGTGAACTCCTTGGCGGCGTTCAACAGGAAAAGCTTACCCTGCTGCTCTTTCGGCTTGGCCTTGTTCAGGAAAAGGATGATTCCAGGCGCGGTGGTGTTGTAGAACAGGTTCTCCGGCAGGTAGATCACGCCCTCGATCAGGTCCTGCTCCACGAACCAGCGGCGCACGTCCTTTTCTTTGTTGGTATTAGCATTTCCGGAGCCGCGCGATGCGGCGCCGGTGTCGAGCACCACGGCGGCGCGGCCCGTGTCTTTGAGGCTGGCCAGGATGTGTTGCACCCAGCCCCAGTCAGCCTTGTTGCCGGGGAAGCCCGCGCCCTTAGGGAAGCGGTCGAGTTCGTCGGCGTCGTAGTCCTTTTCCTTGAACTCGGGCTGGTTCCACATCGGGTTGGCTACCACGCGGTCGAAGGTCCGCAGACGGTTGCCTTTGCGGAATTTAGGCTTGCGGAAGGTATCGCCGATCTGAATTTCCCCCTCCATGTCGTGGATGATCATGTTCATGTTGGCCATGGCCCAGGTGCCGGGCTCGTTTTCCTGGCCGTAAAGCTTGATCGGAGCGGTGCTCTTTTTGCCGGGGGTGGGCTGCTTTTCGTCGTGGATAAGGCGGCATTTGATGAGCAAGCCGGCGGAGCCGCAGCAGGGATCGTAGATGTTCATGCCCGGCTGTGGGTCCATGATGCGGGCCATGACAAAGCCGACCTCAGCGGGGGTGTAGAACTCACCAGCGCTCTGGCCGCTGCCCTCGGCAAACTTACGGATCAGGTATTCATAGCTTCGGCCAATGATGTCCGGCTCCACATTAGAGAGGCCCAGCCGCTTGGCGCTGATGGCCTCGATGAGGTTGGAGAGGCGGTCGTCGTCGAGATCGCGCTGGCCGTGGGTGGTGGCGTTGAAGTCTACGCGGTCGATGATGCCCTTGAGCAACGGGTTGGCATCGGCGATGGCGCGCAGATGGGTGGTGAGCTGCTCGCCGATCTTGTCCGATAATGTGCGGATGACGGACCACACCGCATCGTCCGGATTCTTCGGCTCAAGCGGGAGGTAGAAGCGTACAAGCTTTTTGTCATGCTTCACCAGTTTGAACGCCTTCGCCCGCGAACCGACCTCCTGGGCGATGCGGTTGAGCTCGTCGTCAAAGACATCGCACAGCCGCTTGATAAAAATGAGCGGCAGGATGAAATCTTTATATTTGCCGGCATCTTTGGCGCCGCGGATGGAGCAGGCGGCATCCCAGATCCATGATTCGAGCGATTTGTCGTTACCTTTGGTCATTCAATATCCTTGGCTTCGATCATGATTTTTTGCGCATAACGCCTGCCGCTCAACCGCGGCGGCGCACTGTCTTACTCGCCGCCGTCGGTTGCAGCGACATATTAGGCAACCCGCCAGGCTGCGACCTTTCGAGTAATGCAATCAGTCCGGCAATCCGACTAAACATCTCGTCGAATGTGACGACGGTCACGCCGACCAGCCTTTCGCGCACCCGTTCGAATGAACGCTGGCGATATTCGTCAGTTAGCTGCTGCTTCGCGCAACCGGCGATCACGACGCAACGCGGGTCAGACCCGGAAAGCTGAATGCCCTGACCTTGCGTAAGCGCGTGGAACTCCTGCAAGAGCGATTCTCGATATTGCAGCACCTGGGAAATTGCTCCGCTAAGATCATGTGAAGGCGGGAATACTTCCTGGCGATATTCTTTACCCAAAAGAGGTGTTTGGGGCGTTTTGATTTCGATCAGCACCGCCGTTCCTGACGACGGAATCCGCCCAAGGAAATCGACAAGATTGCCATGCAGGTTGTCGATTCTCTTACCTCCAACATATGCCTTGTCCTTGATGACTACCACTGGATAAGCAAACAGCTGCGAAAGGACAAAAGCGTGTCTCGCGAGGATGGTTTGCCAAAACTCTTCGTCATCATTTTTGGAATTGTCGTCCCAAATCTTCAGCACCGCCCGGAGGTTTGTAAGTCCGACGAGGGCGTTGAGTTCAGGGAGCTGGCTGTTTTCGTTCGCAAGCTGCTCGGCGGTGGCTGGACTCTGTGAGAGCCAACGTAGAACACGTCGCAGTGTCTTGATCGCATCCGTTTTGTTCGCGGACAAAAATTCGTTCAGTTCGGGCTCGCTCAGCTGAAGCAGCTTTGCCAAATGCTGTTCGATGCGAATCAACTCGATTCGTCCCTGCGGTACTCCTCGGGCTCGGTACATCCGATAAAGCGCGCCGAGTTTTAGAAGCAAAGGGAGGAGCTCGCCTGACTTGATTTCAAGCTTAAACTGCTCGCCTTTCTTCAGCGATGAGAGTGGCTTTGAGTCAAAGTCCTCCCAACCATCCTTCTTTCCCTTACGTTGATACAAGAAACGACCGCGAACGCATGCGGCGGGATTCGTCGGGTTGTCGACGATTTCCGGACGGAACACGAACCGTACTTGTTCTCCCTCCCGGATCACGATGTCTGAGCAGATAGCAGAATGGCGGGACGTGGACTGAATCTGGACTTTCTCCATGCTCTCTCTCACGCTACCTGACGCCCATGAATGAACCGCGCGCCTTCATGTGGCACGGCGCGGCGGCCCCATTCGTTTGTTATTCTATGCTGCGTCCTTCTTAGCTAAGAAACCCGAACGCGCGCAATTCTTTCGCTAGGCCGACAAACGAATCCTGAACGCGTTCCTTGGTGAATGGAATCCATACCTTCTCTTGATAGTTTGAGGCAAAAGCGACGGTTGATTCCTTCAGATAAACAAGCCGGGATCCGATATTGGGTGCCATCTGCAACATGCCGATCTCGTTTTCAACGTTGGGCCGCGTGCGTTGTTCGTTGGCGATTGTTTCGTCCTCAGCAGTTGCTAATGCGATAGCACCTGTGCAAAGGGCCATATAGAACCGTACCTTCTCGTTGACAGAAAGATTCAGGTTCGGCATCTGTCTGACAACCACTGGCCAGAGACCGAGAGCCGCAAGAAACTCTCGGACGAGGTCGACGTGGATCATCGTCGGACCGCCGTGTGAAATGAATATGTACGGAGTACTCCTCACTGGTTCGTCCATAGCGAGCCGCTCGACTGAGTACCGATAACCAATGAGCGTTGCATGGGCAAAGCGCAGACCACTGTCAAACCAAGTCAAATCGCCTTTGCGCCGCTCGTCTTCGGTGGCGAACCCCAGACCTGGCGGCGGCATGAAGTAGATGTTCTTGAACGATGAGAGCGAACCCGATCCTGAACCGAAGATCGTTTCAACGGTCGATTCGCTAGCTTTGAGCCAGATGGTGAAATCCGGTGACCAAGTCGCAAATTTGGCCAGAAACAGACCATGAAGCCGTTCGGCCTCTAGAATGAGGCCGTTCAGAGCGCTCAGCATCTGCTGTTTAGTGAGCATTCGGAAAATCTCTTTTTTCTTGCAAATACGGTAAGGATCTTAACATTATTTGAATGAATCCGTTAACACGTTAAATTCTGCTATACATGCCGTGCAAGACGCCTGCGAAACGAGTTTCGCAAATGCCTTTTCTTTGGAAACAAATGATACTTCGGAGAAGATCAATTGAACCCCTTCGTCTCATTCAGGATTCTAGACCGGCCCGGCCGGGATGTCAATCCAGGAAATTCCTCCATGTGTTGACAGTGAATTCTCTTGATAATTCCGGGGAGAGCGGAGAGAATACTCCTAATTCGAAAAACAGGAGTTCCCGGCATGATAAAAAAGATCTCCCTTGTCCTTATCGTTTCCTGGGTCATCACCGTCCCCTTCGCCGCGGCCGCGGAGAACAACCGCCGCGTCCCGTCCATCGACGACCTGCTCTCGATCAAGTTGGTGGGCGGGGCGAGGATTTCGCCCGACGGCTCGCGCGTGGCATATACCATCTCCGAAACCGATTTCAAGCAGGACGCCACCGTGACCCATATCTGGCTGGCCGATGCGGCCACGGGGCAAGGCATCCAGCTCACCCGGGGCGATAAATCCTGCTCGGGGCCGGACTGGTCGGCCGACGGAAAATGGATCGCCTTCACCAGCAGCCGCGCCGGCGATAAAAATCAGATCTTCCTCATCAGCCCGGCCGGCGGCGAAGCCGTCCAACTCACGAACGCCGAA
>Ga0315288_10002426_pt1 | contig 24161 bp, 42 predicted proteins | sample YL17G11_20_MG_FD_203454 | JGI IMG/M metagenome (GOLD analysis project Ga0315288, IMG submission 203454) | Sediment microbial communities from Yellowstone Lake, YNP, Wyoming, USA - YL17G11_20 | ecosystem: Environmental > Aquatic > Freshwater > Lake > Sediment | place: USA: Wyoming | collected... | reverse complement strand
TACCTCCTTAGCCTCTCCTTTACTTTTTTTTCCTTTCCTAGAGGCTTTTACGAATACCTCCCTTAAGCGCCTTAATATAAGATCATGGAGCATAATTCCGACCTCAATATTTCACCATTGGTTTGCATTGACTTTTCCTATAGTAGCAGTACCCATACCAAAAAAGCTCCTCGTCTTCTTTTATCCATGAAATAGGTCTTGGCCTATTATCCCAAAAAGATTCTTTTGAAAAATAGGCATTATTGTCTGCCACATAGTCAAATAAATATCCCATATCGTTAAGGATACGACCTATTTTTACAAATCCAGAAAAATTCTCCTTTTTTGCGGTATCTAAGAGTAAGTTGTCTAAATCCGAGTACCCAAACTCTATTTGTATTACATCTGGCAGAACAGTAGCTCCCACCATTCCCTCAATAACTGATATTTCATGCCCTTCTACGTCTAAAACAAGTAGGTTCACCGTTTTTATCCTAAGTATGCTAATAAGTTCTTTCCATGTTATAGTAAAAATATCCATTTCTATAAAAGATTCACCATTGGGGAATTTGGGTTCATTTTCCAATATTTCTTCTATTTGCGGTTTTCCGGCCCTTAAAAAACCCCTAAAGGGATTGGCAGTTAAATTAAACTTTGCTGGCCCATTGATATTAGATAAAGCCGCATTTACTAAGGCATTTTGATTTTTTTTCCTATACTTCTTTAGCTCGGAATATAGATCATTGTTAGGCTCTACCCCAACATAATACCAATCTAGGCATTCTCCTAGTAGAATACCAGGAGCAGTCATTCCATCTCCTGCTCCGCATTCTATTACTAATCCTAGCCTTAAAGCTGTTTTAGTAAGAGGATCTATGAAATAATTATCTAGAATATGAAAAGGATTACTATATATTTTAGGATATCCATTGTTGACCCAGTCTTGACCTATTTCTAGTCGTGGACAAAACCTACATTCAATAGGAACTCTAACATCCGACATCCAAACTTCCCTCCCTAAGAGTGATTATACTGATAATACTGATTTCCCCCTATTAAGGGATCATTTTTTTTAGTCCATGGTCATTTTTCCGGTAGGAAAGCAAGGAATTCTCGTCTTGCTCTACACAGTAGTAGAGGCGGCAGTTAGTGCTTCGTGCCGCTAGCTCACTTCGAGCCATCTCTCCAGCCTAAATGGGAAAAGTGTATTTAGCACACCTGTTCCAGATGGTCTAGTTCGGCTTTGCGTAGACTGTCTCTCGCCTCTTATCTTTGGGAGAGTTATATTTTAGATTTAAGGATATGCGTATTTTTACTCAAGATGTTGAGTACCTAGACGTTAGCTAAAAAACTGCCCCAAAAAATAAAGACAAAATCGGGGAATTTAGCATTATCAAAATGAATCGAGGATAAAATGGAAGTTAAGGTAGAAAGTTTTACACCATACGGTGAAATCCTAATCGAAAAAGCGTGCCGAGTCTGCTATCAATCATTTCATAGACTTAACCCCCCAGGATCTACGATAGAACTAATCCAAAAGATTTTACAACAGGGTCATTTCTCTGTTTTGGAACATGCTTCTGCTACCTTTAGGTTCAATGGGGTTTCTAGAGTTTTAACTCATGAGCTAGTAAGACATAGGATCATGTCTCCATCGCAAGAATCACAGCGGTACGTTTGTTACGCCGACAAAGCAGAAACAGACCAACCTGGAATTAAAGGCAAGGCTAGAAAAAAAACCAAAGACTTCACTTACACTACTCCACTAGATATTGCCGAAGGTATAGAAGACCTTAGTATGGTATGCGGATGGGAAGTTAACGATGATGGCCGGTATGATTACCATGAATTAATTGACCTTTGTTATAAATATTATGAATTTCTTTTGTCTAAAGGTATTAAACCAGAAGATGCTCGCTATATTCTACCAAATGCCACTAATTGTGATATTTATTGCACCGCAAATCTTAGAGAGTGGCGCCATATTTGCTATGTCCGCTGTCACCCCGCTGCCCATTGGGAAATCCGAGCCCTAATGACGGAAGTTAAAGATATACTGAAAGACTTGTTTCCGAACGTATTCTATGATTTCCCAAAAGGACCTCTTAAAGAAGAACAGTATAAGGGGATGATAATTACATGACTAGACCAGCAAGATTCACAAAAAGGTGTGAACTTATAATGACGGAAGAACAGTTCACCCAAATGGAGAGAGTTAGAAAAAGTAGAAACCTATCTAGTAATTACGAGGTTCTTAGGCATGGACTAGCTGTGTATGATTTTGTTTCCACAGAAATAAGCAAGGGCCATCAACTATATATTAAAAACGGCAATGGTGAACTAGTCAGAGTGGAGTTTTTATAAACTATGTTAATGTACACAACAGCACAGCCAGCCAAAATTCCTAAAAGAAAGCCCTACATAACCATACGTTTATACAGGGGAATGTCTTACTATGATGGTACAGAATGTATTGATATTGACGTAGTTAAAGGAAATCATGGTAGCTACTCTAGTTTAACCGGATCAGTAAAGAATAAGGCAAATGTTATTTCTGCAATTAAGCAGATCAAACAAATGCTTAAGGAAGATTTTGAATGGATCTCCAAGTAAAATATCGTCCCAAGAAACTCAGAGAATTTGTGGGGAACCTTCCTGTAATTAAGGCGATCTACAAAGATTATAAATCTGGCAATCTTAAACATACTATTATGCTAACTGGTGCAAGTGGGGTGGGTAAAACTACTCTAGCCTATATCATAGCAAGAGAGCTTTTAAAATGCCACGAGCTTTCGGTAGTAGAAAAGAATGCTGCTGATACTAGGGGTGTGGACGATGCCCGAAGTATCATCAGAGACTTAGGCAATCGTCCCCTCATAGGCGAAAATAAAGTATTTATCATTGATGAAGCCCATCAGCTTACAAAAGAAGCACAGAACGCTCTTCTTAAGCCGCTAGAAGATGCAAAAAACAATCATGTTTATTGGATTTTTTGCACTACTGAGCCAGCTGGCATTATTAAAACCATTAAAACTAGAGCAGCCCAATATTCTTTAGACCTACTTAATGTCCAAGAGATTACACAGCTATTAGCTCCTATTATCGAACAAGAAAAGATTTCTCTTCCAGAAGAAGCCTTAAAGCTAATCGTTCGCAAAGCAGATGGGGTGCCGAGAGAAGCGGTTAAACTTCTAGACCAACTAAGGAATCTAGACGACCCCCTTGATGTCCAAAGAGTTCTTTCAGAATACAAGGTTGAGGCAGAAGAGTTCATAAATTTGGTTGCGTTTCTTAAAAAGCCGTGGCAAGAAATAGGCCCCAAATTAAAAAAGCTCTATGAGAAAAAACCCCCTGAGTCTATAAGGATAGGACTGCTATCATATTACAGGGTTGTATTAGAAAACGCCAGAGGCATCAAAGATAAAAACTTGGCCTTGAATATCATGGAAGCACTTACAGAACCGATTTATAGTGTACCAAAAGAAGCTTACTGCTCCATGATGCTTTGTAGGGTCAATGAAATGTTAAGAAAGGAAGACAATGGAACAAGCAGAAATGCAGACCCCCCCGAAGGAATTTAAAATTGAGCGGCGGCTGTTCAGACCTAAGTTTTTACATTTAGCGCATCATATCCACGATCAATTGTTGAGGGCTCCTCTTCTTATTGGGGGATTCTATAATTGGCATCGAGTTTTAAGTGGCGACTTTGATTTATATGCCCATAAGAAAGGGTCTCTAAAAGACTACGATATTATTTTCTTAGGATTGAGTCGTCCTGAGATGGAGGGATTGCTGATCTCTGAAATTAGAGAAGAAATTGGGTATGATTCCAAGACTCTTCTTGTTGTATGTGTGGACTATGCTATTGAAATTTGGCATCAGACTTTCAATATGCAAGCCTTGAGGCTTCAGCTTCGTGAAGCCGACATTGTATTCACTGGTGAACCCAAGATGCGTATCCAATTGGAAGCTCTCATCAACAAGCCAGTTTTTCTTCTAGAGCATCCGACAAATACTAGGATTTTAAAAGACATGGTAGCTCCAATTGAACAAAGACAAAATGCGGTGCTGTGCTTGATTCATAGGTATAATAACGATTGGATTCCTCCTTACTTAGTTGTTAAAGACATGCCAGAAATTCATAACTACGCAATTCTTTTGGATGGGCATCCCAATAACCAAGTAAGCAAGCTTCCGTTCTTCCAGTTTGTTCGTCCTGGAATGGAGTACCCACAGTGGCTTGAGTTTTTGAAACAGGCACGAGTCGTTGTTGATTCTTACCATAACATGCATACTTATGGGAGAAACATTGTAGACTGCGCCTGTCTTAAAGTACCAGTGATTGCGTCTAATATCGTTCACGCACAGCCTATTCTCTTCCCTGAGTTGACTACTGAGCCCAATGATGTATTAGCTCAAAGGGGGTTGCTTAAGAAGCTAATCAGCGACGAAAAGTTTTACCTCGACGTTGTTAACTATGCTTATGACAAGGTAGATGGCTTTGGGTATGAATCTTCAATGACCAAGTTTGAACAGATGATTAGAGACTATGAAGCATCCTCACAGGGGTAGCAAGGTCAAGCTTATATACCTAGAGATTGGGTACAAAGCCCATAAGAAATATCTAGGTAGAGTAGGCGAAGTAATCTCCGTAGGGAAGTACGGAACTAGACGTTTCTACGGAGTAAAGTTTGATGATGAAATCCTATATTTATATCGCCCTGAAATAGAAATGGAAGATGGAGAAAAAGACGATGGATAACGAAGTGACGTTGGAGCCGAATCAAGAGGCAAAGAAGGAATTATTCTCTAACTCTATTGTTCCAAAGGCAGTCTTATCTGCCCTTCGAGAAGACTTCCCCAAAGAAGCTATCGAAACGGTCATTAAAGACAATGACTTTGAACAAACCGGAGTTAAGCCCGCTTGGGTAATTGAGCGTCTTAACGAAGTCCTTGGAGTAGAAGGATGGGATACGGAAGAGCTAGAAATTAAAGAAAGCGGTACAGATATAGCCACTAAGATTCGCCTTAATATGTATATGATTGTAGATTCTAACAATGCGCTTAATAAGGTTTTAGTGGCCACTAGAATTCAATGGGGGAGTGCTAGAAAGAAAGGCAGGCAAGAATACGGTGATGCATTAAAGTCTGCCCATACTAATGGACTGTGTAAGTGTGCCTCAATGTTTGATATTGCCCATAAGGCTTACAAGGGACAGTTGATTCCGGTTGAGCCTAGAAAAGAAAACATTGTGGTTGATGTCGAAGAAGCCAAAGCGTATGATGCTGCCGCTCAAGTGGAAAAACAAGAAATGCCTAGGAGACGCGAGCTATCTGCTACAGAGCCCGATATCAGAGCAGCGAGAAAAAAACTTAGAGATGTCGCAGCGGCAAAGAGAATCACTAGAAACCAGGTTCAAGAAGTCTCAGAGAAAGAATTTGGTAAGGCTCAGAGTAAGGATCTAACTTTAGAAGAACTGTCGCAGTTAATTGATATCTTCGAAAGATGGGATGTTAATGCGGTTAATGCAGAAAATGGGGAGGGTTATCCAGCTTAAGATAACTCGCAAACTTACACCATCAGAATGGGCACGGCTGAATGTCGTAGTTAAAAGATATGGGGCCGAGAGGGTAGCAACTCAAATTAATAATCTTCCTTGCAGACCTCTTTCTGGCCCCATAGGCTTTATAGAGAAAATGTGTCAGTCGGACCTGATGAAAAATGTCAAAGAGTCCCCCATCATAGATGATTTTCTTAAGGAGTTAGATGATAGAAATTGAGGGTGCGCTAATTGGGCTAATGATAAAAGATGCTGACGTTTTTCATGATGTATCTTCTAGGCTTAACAGTAGTTACTTCTCTCACCCAGAGACAAAAGAAATATTTGAGGTCATTCTATCTTTAGCTAATGAAAACTCGGTTCTAGATGAGCCTATTATTAAATCTAGATTACAGCCTAGCTCTAAAGAAGCCTATAATGATTATGTTAAGTGGCAACTAGCTGATCCCGCTAACTATGATGAGTACGTTTCAGCCATCATAGAAAAAAAGAAATCTTCCGATCTATTTCAAGACCTTTCTCGCATTTGTATTGGTATTAAAAACGGAGAACCGTTTGAAGAGACTGTAGCCAATGCAGAACAAAGTATTATTAATGCCTCAGAACAAGTTATTGGTTCAGACTCCGTTTCTTTAGGAGAATATTTTGAGGAGTTCGAATCACTCATTAGATCGGAACGAACCGCTGGTATATATTCCACAATCAACTATATCGACCATCTCACAAACGGGTTTCATCCTGGTCAACTTATAATTGTAGCCGGTCGCCCATCAATGGGTAAGTCTGCATTCGCCATACAGATTGCTCTTTGTAATGCTTACTACAAAGACGTTCCATTTGCTATATACTCTCTAGAAATGACAAAGAAGGACATCATGGAGAGAATTGTAGGTATGATAGCCGAAATAGAAACATGGAAGCTTAGAAACGGAAAACTTTCAGAAACAGATTGGGCAAAGTTTAAAGAGATAAAAGAAAAAATGCGGCGAACTCCTTTCTATATGGAAGAGCCCTCGTCTTTGAATATAGCAACCTTAAAAGCTAAAGCAAAGAAGCTCAAGATGAAGCATCCGAATCTTGGGGGTATTGTAGTAGACTACCTACAGCTTATGGAGTCCCCTTCAATGGCCGGTAATAAAGTCCAAGAGATATCCGATATTTCTAGGGGGCTTAAAGTCTTAGCTAAAGACTTGAAAATCCCCGTGATTGCAGTTTCGCAATTAAGTAGAGCAGTCGAACAGAGAGAAAACAAAAGACCCATATTATCAGACTTGAGAGAGTCGGGGTCAATCGAACAAGATGCAGATTGTGTACTCTTTTTGTATAGGGACGACTACTATACTCAGGAAAACGATACTTCTAGTTTAGTAGAAATAAACTTATCGAAGCATAGAAATGGGCCAATTGGAGTTGCGAAGGCAATTTTCAAAAAGAACTTTCAACAATTTGTTAACACGGTTTCACCGTAAAATAAGAGAATGATAGACGTTAAAAACCCAGACAACATTAAGGCATTCGGGCACAACTCCATGTTGTGCAAGAAGATGCGTTTTTTATGTGACAGGATGCAATTAGAGCCGAGAGTGCAAGCATTCAAGGCTAGTAAAATCCAACTAAAAGAAGGGGTCCGAGGGGCCACATACGAAGATTTGATTACTTTATATTGGTCGGATCTAGAGACTGAGAGTAGTTTGTTGTGGGTATTTTGCCATGAGCTTAGACACTACATGATGTGGAAAGCTCCTAAGCTTTTCCAAAGGGTGTTTGAAACTGAAGAAGCCATCATTAAGGCCTTATCAAAAAAATCCACAAAAAGATTAAGTTTATCAAGAGAGGGCCGGCTTTTCTATTATCTAAAACCTACAGAAATTGTTGGGGATTTGTTCGCTAATGAAATCTTAGGCAGAGATTATGGAGACGACTGGTACGAAATAAGGCAAAAAAGAAGAAAGGCAAAACGAAAATGAGCAAGGTAACAGATTGTAAGATGTTCCCCTCAAAAGGAAAAGATGGCAAAGTCGTAGCGTTCGGTAAGATCACTCTAAACGGAGACATTGTTATTGATGGTATCCGGCTTATCCAAGGCAAGAATGGCTTATTTGTGGGTATGCCCAGTAAGAAAACTACACAGGGGAACTTTTCTGATATTGTTTTCGCTGCAACAAAAGAACTAAAGGAAGAAATCCAAAAGGTTGCTATCGCAGAGTATAATAAAGTAGGGACGTCTTCTCCCACTAGTTCTAAAAATGAACCTAAAGAAGACGACGACGATCTTCCCTTCTAGGGAGTGAGCAAATTGATAAATACCCAGCGAAAAAACAAGCCCAATATTCTTTTTTTCGATATAGAGACTACGCCGATTAAGGCATATTCGTGGGGGCCTAAATGGCAAACTAATCTTATTGGGTTTGTAGACCATGTGCAGGTTTTGAGTTTTTCTGCTAAGTGGTTCGGGGGAGCACACATAACTAAGGGTTGGCCAGATTATAAAAGCTACAAACCTGGTGAACTAAACGATAAAGATATAGTAGCAGAGATTTGGTCCCTATTCAATAAGGCTGATATTATCTTGGCACACAATGGGCGTGATTTCGACATTAAGGTCTCAAATGCTAGGTTTGTTTTTCATGGATTAACTCCCCCGTCTCCATATAAAACAGTAGACACAAAAGTTGAAGCCAAGAAGTACCTTAGATTGCCTAGCTACGGCCTAGACGATCTATGTGCTTATTTTGAAATTAGTCGAAAGTTGCATCATGAAGGGTTTTCATTATGGACTCAATGTATGGACGGAGACCATAAGGCATGGAAAATCATGTTGCAATACAACAAACAGGATGTTATTATTCTTGAACAATTGTACTTAAGGCTTCGGCCCTGGATGGCAAATCATCCGAATATCGGGATGTATAAGTCAAATATAGTGTGCCCAAAATGCGGTGCTAACAGTGACCGCCTTAACTGGGAGGGATGGTATAGAAATAAGACCACTAAGTATCACGCTTTTTCGTGTAAAGATTGCGGTGGATGGGGTCGAGATAGTACTAATTGTCAATTAACTAAACCGGTAGTAGGAATTTAGTGTAGGTTCTTATGCATAAGAAGAAGATTTTAAAGGGGTATAGAGGAAAGTAGGTATAATATGTCTAAATCTCAAAAAGGAGAAAGAAAAATGAGTACAGTAGAGCGGCTTCAGGCCGTCATGAGCAACCGCAAGACTCCTGCTACGGCAGATCAGCTTGCCGATCGTGTTGGAGTGGCTATAAAGACGATCCAAAACAACCTCACCGATGGAAGTAAGCTAGACAGATGGCTTCCTAGCGATAAGGTAGTCCTTTCGATCCGAGATCGCAAGACTAGCCAACGCCGCTATATGTTGTCTAGCAAGTTTCAAACTACTCAAGGAGAAGTTGTTAAGGTCGGAAAGCGTAGCTACACGGTTACTGATGCTGATTCTTATCGTATCCATCTGACTAACTAAGTGTAAGGAGAATGGGGAGGGGGCAACGCAAGAGCCCCCTCCCACCATCTATGTATACTATATCCAAAGACATTGAGTTTGATGCAGCCCATCGACTGTTAGACTATGTGGGACCTTGTGCCGTTTTACATGGACATAGATATCTTGTTAGTATGGTTTTCACTTCGGCCACCTTAAATGAAAGTGGCTTTGTAATTGATTTTTCAGATGTTAAAAGGGAAGTAAAAGCCTGGGTAGACTTACATTGGGATCATGGGACCTTACTTAATGTCCGAGACCCTCTTGCTCCTATACTAAAAGAGATGAATCAAAAACTTTATTTAATGGAGTTTAACCCAACAGCAGAGAACATTGCCTTTGAACTCTATGATGTTTTTATTAAGGTATACAGCAATCTTTCTTCTGTCATAGTGTGGGAGACCCCTACAAGTCAAGCAGTTTATACTCCAAAAGCCCAGGCACACTCGGGCGGATACACGATGTAAATATGGAAGAAAAAGAATTCATAGAGAATTTTCCTGCTGAGGTTGCTCTTAGATGGGAAAGAAATACAAGTGACTATGATGGTAAGGTCATAGGGGAAAAATGGATAGTTAAAAGAACCCCACAAGAATTAGCCGAAAAAGATGGCGTGAGAAAAGTAGCCATTTATAAGATAGACAGATTTATATCAGTTAGAATAGATACTAAGGTTGTTGTTGAAGAGGGACGGGATGAACAACATCACGTTGTCTGAGCCTCCTTTTCTTTCTATACAGGGAGAAGGAACGCGAATAGGACGACCCACCGTTTTTGTTAGAACGTATGTGTGCAATTTAAGGTGCGCCCATTGTATTCCAGCAAATACAAAAATTACCACTTTGCGTGGAAGAATTTCCATAGATAAGCTTAAAATTGGAGACGAAGTTTTTGGATTTGACCATCGGCTAGAGACTATCGTCAAAACAAAAATAATCAATATTTTTAGCAGAGAAGCTTCGGTTAATGAGTTTGTAAGGATTCAGTTTGATAAAGGCTGCCCAAACTTCCTATATATAACAGAAAATCATGAAATTTATATTAAGGGAAAAGGATATATTAGAGCAGATCAAATAAAACCAGGTGATATAGTATATGATACAGTAGATGGCAAATTAGTTTACAACAGAATGACTAAACATAACCCCATGTTTGATTCAGAAACAGTTAAAAAAGTAGTACAAACTCAAACAGCAGCAGGGCATTATATAGCTAATGGAAATAGAGCTAGGGGTATAAAAAGAAATCTAGACGATTACCCTAAATTAAAAGACTACGTTTTAAACAGAAACGCAATGAAAAGACCTGAAGTGAGCAAGAAAAATGCAGAGAGTCATTTTAGAAAGCCATCTAAATTAGAACAAAAATATGCAGAAATCTTATCTCCATATCCTATAAGATTTGTAGGAAATAATAAATTAGCTATTGGAGATAAAAAACATGGCTATATATTTCCAGACTTTAAAATTAATGGAGAAAAAAAGGTTATTGAAATATATTATTCTACATTCCCCTTCTATAAATATAAGGGAAAATTAATCACCAGAGATACTCAATGGGAGCAGGAACGAACAGAGCATCTTGCACAATTCGGCTATAAGGTGATGTTTTTGACAGAGCTAGATTTAGTATCACAGGATCTTTTAAACAAAGTAGCAGATTTTGTCTATAACGGCAAAACTGTTGTAGAAGTCAGAAAAGAATTAAAAGCTAAAGAAAAACCAAGAATAGGCGGAAGGTTTAGTGGAGATCATAGAAAATCTAATGATCCCGTAATGGTGTATAATTTAGAAACAGAAACACATAATTATTTTGCAGAAACCGTTTTAGTCCATAATTGTGATAGCAAGAACACTTGGGGTACTGGTAAATTCGGAGATAAGCAGCTACCGACATCATTATATCAGCTAAAAGAGCAAGTTAATGCATTTAAGCCAGTAAGAGAAATTTGTATAACTGGTGGAGAACCAATGCTAGAGGGTAACGGAGAATTTCTGCGCACCTTTATTTGGGACATGCATTACAATGGGTATTCATTCACTATTGAAACAGCCGCTACAATATATAATACAAAAATTGTTAAGTCCCCCATTAATATGTGGAGTCTTTCTCCTAAATACCCATGTCAAATGACTGGATATGTTGACTGGGTAAATTATTCGGTTCTCAATGCAATGGTAGAAAAAATTTCTCCTAGTGCTATGGAATTTAAATTACTTATTTCCAACGAAAGAGACTTAGAAGAAGCAAAAAAACTTTTGAAGGCCATATCTCCCCAAGCATTTAATAAACTTGTGAACAATAGAATCCCCGTGATTGTACAGCCTGACTGTGAATCTAATTGGACTACGGAAAGTTTCAACCCTGAATTACAGCAAGGTTTTAAGACTACGGCTAAAGAAACTCCTAGTACATCAGACTATATGAAAGTCCTACAAACTATATCTCGGGCCTTAATCTCAGACCCATTCATATCGCAGTTCAATTTACAAATATTGCCACAATATCACAAGTTGATCGGAGTGGTATAAATGACCAAGATAACAAATGTGGAGATAGATAAACAAGGACGAGCAGTTAAAGTCTTTACTGAGGGTGACGACGGAAGTAAGTCCGAGATTCTTTTGAGTTCTGATTTCTGCCACTTATGTATAAACGATCTAGCTGAAGAGTTCTCCAAATTTATGAAAGAGAAAGGACACCCCATTGTCCAAGGAAAAGGCTAGCCTTAGTTTAGAATGTATGGCCGATGGGCTTTATAGCCTAATCGTTTCTCTTGAGATGGATGATACCGAAGCAATTGTTGCGTCTCCTGGGAGATTTGTTAAGGCGTATGGCGAAATTTTATCTGGGTATGAAACAGATGTTTCAACCCTCATTAAGCATTTTGAACATGTGGAAAGCGACGATTTGGTAATTGTAAAAGACATTCCTTTCTTTTCTATGTGTAAGCATCACTTTCTGCCTTTCTTTGGCAAAGCCCATGTAGGGTACTTACCTAATGAGTTAGTTATCGGCCTTAGTAAAATACCTAGAATTGTTAAGGCGTTCTCTAGAAGGATGCAATTGCAAGAAAAATTGGGTAACGAAATCTGTACTACTTTGTTTAAATCTCCGCTTAATCCTAAGGGAGTTATTGTAGTTTTAGAAGCTCAGCATATGTGTAAGCTTATGCGCGGAGCAGAGGCTATCGGGTCTAGTACTATTACATCGACGATTTTGGGATCATTCAAAGAAAACAGCGATTTGAAACGAGAATTTTTTCATTTGATAGGACGCAATGGACATTGAAAAAACTGTAATTGCACATGTTGGGGCAGAAATGTATTATCGCCCCGACATTAGTGTCGGTAGGATGCTAAAGCATACCGGTATCTGGGAAGAGCCAACTGTCAAATATCTTATGGATATCAAAAAGAAAGATCGAGTGTACCTTACATTTGATTTTCTTGATATTGGGGCACATTGGGGATACTATAGCGTCATTGTCAACACCCTATGGCCTCAAGCTAAAATTCATGCGTTCGAACCCTTTGGGGAAAACCTTGAAGTCCTGCACAAAAACTTAGATGGTATCTCCAATGCTACTATCCACCCCTATGGCATTGGTAGAAAATCTGACTCGATTCCCTATTGGGTTGGAACGATGGAAAGTGGTCGAGGGACCTTTCTTAAAGACAATACTGGTGAAATTAAAGAAAGAGACCCTGAACTAAGAGAATTTATTCTTCCAATTAAGCCCTTAGAAGAAGCCGATTTTATATGGCAAAATATAGGGTTAGTAAAAATTGATACTCAGGGCATGGAATGTGACGTTCTAAAACAGGTTCTTGAAAAGATAGGGCATAACAGTTGTTGGATTATTATAGAAAATAACAAAGAGGTATCTAGCTTTATTAGGACTGCTAATAGCGTACCAGATATAGCTACTCTTTTTCCTATTGCTGATTTACTGCCAGATAATAATTGGGTCCTTATGAAGGCTGGGGGAGGTGTTTCATGGCAAAAACCGAGTTAGTTATCTCTCTGCAAGTCCCAGGTTTTCATAGATGGAAAGATGCTCCTCTTGAATATTCTTACTTGAGCAATTGGCATCGCCATGTGTTTCATATTAATTGCTATATTGAGGTTAAAAACGATAGGCAATTTGAATTCATTGTAGCAAAAGATTCTTTGATGAGCTTCTTAAAAAATACTTTAGGAGCACAGAGAATCATACCAAACACAGGAATTGATGATCCAAGCAAAAAAGACTATGCTGATATGTTTTTACATAGGGGGCATTTAGTTTTCACAGAAGATGTAGTCTCCTCTGGAAGTTGTGAGGGGATTGCAGAATATATAGCTGGCTATCTTAAGGGAAACTACGGCAAGGTAACTGTAGAGGTCCTAGAAGATGGCGAGAATGGGGCTAGAGTTACACTTTAGTGGGAGGTTCTTTATGAATTCAAAGATGAAGCCTGTTGTTGGAGCTATTGTAGGGGCGGCTATAGTTATCATTTTCTTTGCTATAACTCGGGCACAAGATCCAGCATATGATGGTTGGATGGCACCACCGCCCATGACTACATGGGGGATTTCCGCTCCCTTATCCGGAGATGTTAATAGAGATGGCGTTATTACTCCTGCGGATGTAGTAGCTCTTCACAGTATAATGACCTACATTCATATAGCAGATGTAAACGCAGATACTAAAATTAACGATGCCGATATTGAGTATCTTTCAAACTATGTGTTTAGGGGTGGCCCAAAGCCTAAAGAATCAACTACTTGTAAGAGGATTCTAATTTCTAGAGATTGTTGGAGTCTACAAGGAAGGTACTAACATGTCATTTGCTGCAAGAATTTTTGAGCCATGCGTTATCTTAAATCCTGATGTTATTAAAATTGGGGGTACTTCACGCATTGATAGTTTTTGTAAGATTGAAGGCGGTGAAGGGGTAACTATTGGCGAATATGTTCATATCGCTAGTTTTGTTCATATCAATACAGGTGGAGGGAAAGTAGTGATTGAAGACGGGGCTTCCTTCGCCACTGGGTCTAAGGTTGTCGGAGGAGGTAATACAATTCATGGCTTAAGCATGTCTGCTTCTGCTCCTTCTATATGGCAACATGTTGATAGAAGCAAGACTACCACTATCGGTAAGTACGCTACCATATTAACCAATGCAGTAGTGTTAACGGGTGTTACTGTGGGAGAGGGGGCTGTCTTAGCTGCTGGTGGAGTAGCTACAAAAGACATTCCTCCTTATGAAATTTGGGGCGGAGTGCCAGCTAAGAAAATTGGGGAACGCAACCGTGATGAGCTAATTTGGGGAGCCATTAAGTGAAAATTCATCTTCTACAGCTTGAGCCATTGCAAGAAAGATATTCAGATTGGTGGCAAGATGCACTCCCTAATGGTTTTGCTTCTTTAGGTAACCAAGTAACGGTTGTCCGTGGGGAGCCATATGAAGCAGTAGAAAGTGGGACTGTGCTAGATGCCTTTGGGACTAATATCTACAAGGGTGTTCAGCTTAACAAGATTGCAGAAGAGTTTCGCAAAGGCAATATTATCAAATGGGATAGAATCTTTGTAGCAGATGCTTGGTTCCCAGGTATAGAAATGATTAAGTACATTTCTGATATCGCTAGGATCCCCGTAAAGACCTACGGTGTTTGGCACGCTGGGTCAATAACGATAGAAGACTTTATGGCTCCTTCGCATAGCTGGGCGAAATACTTTGAGTTAGGATTTTTTAAGGCATTTGATGGTATCTTCGTGGGTAGTGAATATTCTAAGCGATCTGTAATAGAGCGACTTCTTATACCATACTTACAAGACGACTATGAGATTAGAGAGATGGCGGATAAGATTTTCCCTATTGGGCTACCAATGAATTTTGATCACCTAGATAAGATCAACAAGTTAAAGCTGCCTAAAGAAAAAGTAGTTTTATTCCCCAGTAGATTTGATCTTGAAAAAAGGCCAAATGTATTTATGGATATGATCGAATGTTTAGTCGCTACCGGTAACATGAAGAATGTAACTTTTAGATTCTGTACTGGACGCAAAGCAATTAAAACAAACGCTCCTTGGCTAGAGACTAAGCTCAAGTTCTTGATGGACAGGTTCCCTAGGAATAACCCAGATGGAATTACTGTAGACTTTAAGTACAATCTAACAAAGGAAGAATACTACACAGAATTAGCAAAAGCTATATGCATGGTTTCTTGTACAGCAGATGAGACATTTGGCTATTGTGTAGCTGAGGCCTGTGCTTTGGGTACTGTGCCAATTGTTCCAAAAGCTTTTTGTTACCCTGAGATTCTTGATGGTCATGAGGAATTTATGTATTCAACCTTTGAGGAGCTAGTTGAAAGAGTGGGTACTTATCTTAAGCTATGGGATGAAAATAGATTCCTGGAATTCGTTGATAGAGAAAGAGATATCTTGTATGGTTTTGTTTTACCGTATAAAAACACTATCTCACAGTGGGATAAAACTATGCGAGGAGCCATTTAAAAAGGAGAATACATGAAGAAGATGCTGTTGGTTTTAGTTGGTTTAGTTTTTGCTACTTCGGTTGCGTTTGCCCAAGAAGCAGACCCGATTAAGGATTTCACTCAGCTTGAAGTTGGTGCAATGTTCACTACTCCCCACAACACTCCGCTTGGCCAGGAGCAGAAGATGAGCGTTGTCCCCAGCTTTATGTTGAAGCAAGTCCTTATTCAAAAGCTGTTTACCTTGGGTGCTTTAGAAACAAATCTGGGTACCGGCCCTAATGATACAACTGCCTTTAAGTTTGGTTTTGGGTATGAGTTGCCTGGCATTGACATCTTTTCTTATAAAGATAAGCCAGTTACTTTAACCTTAGACTTAATTTTAGCTAAAGACATTGTAACAGAATGGGATAATAATGCTGTTGTTGGTGCTGGACTTAAATTGGATCGTAACAAGACAAACAACTTTGCCTTTATGACTAGGGTGTTTTGGAATCACGTAGAGGTAGTCGATCCACAAGGGTTGAAGAATTGGGATAACACCTATTCAGTAGTGTTATCAATGGAGCTTGGGCTTCAGTAGATATAAGGGCTCCGCTCAGGAGGGGGGCTCTCCTATAGCCCCCCTCCGCCACTAAGAAAGGAAACTATATTATGGTACGCAAAAAGAAAGAAGAAGAAGAAGAAGAAACGGAAGAACTTACATACTGGGAAAAAATCGAGCGTTGGTATAACGAAGAAGATTTATGTATTAGGTTGAACTTTTATTTCTTTGGTGCATATACTGAGATCGAAATTCCAGCATGGGTTGTTGGATTGACGTTTATTCTTGCTCTGATCTTTTGGTAGGCCTATGGGTTTCTTAGTTAGTAAGAGTACTAGAATTAACGCAGTAGATGGTAAGTTTAGGCAATGTCCTCATTGTAATGAGCCACTAGCCTGCTACCAAACGAATAAAAAGTCCGATAAAGCCTTCAGAGAAGTGTCTGGGTATATCTGTACAGAGTGTGGAATGATTTGTATAAACCTTAAAGAGCTTAACGAGCTAGTTGAACTCTTTGGTAAGTCATGATAGATACGCTCATATGGAAAACTATCCTAGGGTACGAAGGCTTATATAAGATATCTAATACGGGAGAGGTTTGGTCTATAAAATATGGAGCTAAAAGAAAGCTTCCTTCAAAAGAAACAAAAAAAGAGGGCTTAAGATATGTGAATATAGACCTTTCTAGAAATGGAGAAAAAAAATGGTTTGGAGTTCATGTTTTAGTTTGTGAGGCTTTTCGTGGGGCAAGACCAGTAAATATGGTCTGTTCCCATATAGACGACAACCCCCTAAATAATAGAATAGAAAATTTATGCTGGGAAACCCAAAAAGATAATTTAAGTCGATCTAAAAAATATAAGGACTCTAGGTCTAGGATTGGTAAATCAAATAAGGGAAGAAAAAATTCTAAAGAAACCATTATAAAAAAAAGCAATTCAGCTAAGTTAGCTTGGGCTAAAAGGAAAAATAAAAATTGAGTATCGTTTATGTACCGGCTCTACTCTCTGGATTAGAACATCAAGTAAAGAACGACAAGCTGTGGAATGATTTTGACGCAGGGTGGTTTACAGACAGGTCCATATATTACCACCCCCATTTATTGACTTCCTATTACTACGCTTACAAGATTCCGGACTACAAAAAAGCCCTCAAGATAAAGAAAGAAGCCTGTCTATGGACAGACTCAGGGGGGTTCTCTGTCGCTACGAAGGGCAAGCAACTGGACCCTAGAGAAGTGCTAGCGTGGCAAGAAGACAACGCCGACATAGCGTTTATATTAGACTTCCCCCCTGCGAACTTCATTGGAGGCGACAGGACCTCACAGGGCAAGTTTACGGAGCTTTCCCCAAAGGAATTAGAAGAGAAGGCTATTAAGACCGCTAGGAATAGCGAAGTCTATGCGAAATATAGGACTCCTGGTAAGATGCTGTTATACAATATCATACAAGGCTCTACGCTAAAATACATGGATATATGGTGGAAGCACAATGGCCACTTCCCTTTCGAGGGTCATGCATTAGGGACTAGGCCATCATTTGATGCGTTGTTCCAAGCTTCTAAACTAGCCTTTCTGCACTCTAAGGGGGTTAGAAAGCGTGTCCATATGCTAGGCCTATCTGGCCTTAGAGTAATACCTGCTATTGCCTGGATGTCGAAACATGTAGATTGGATATCTTTCGACTCTACCTCTTACGGTAGGGGATCATTAAATAGAACATATTTTTTGCCTCATAAGATCAACTCGCACATTAGTTTCGGCAATGATTATGTCAAGGGTTCTATGAAAAAACTCCCATGCAAGTGTCCAGTGTGTATCTTAGTAAAACCAGACGACTTAGCAGCAGAAAAAACATGGCCAGGTACATTAATTGCGCTTCACAATTTATATATTATCCGAGAATGTGTAGGGGAATTGAACGCTAGTATAGATAATGAGACTTTGTTTAGAACCAAGGTGACTGAATTGACCGGAGAGCCGTATCACAATAGCATGACTGCTCAGGCAATTGAGTTTTTCGAACTGTACTTGTCTAAAGGAATAGACGAAGCGTATCTTAGATATTTCCCTGGTAAGACTCAAAACCAACACACTCAACGAGCTTTATTTTAGGAGACGGAATTGGGCAGACGAATATTAAGGCAAGGAGAAACACTCAGGCAATTTGAGGTTAATAAAAAACAGAAGGAGCGGATTAAGGAACTTCAAAACAGACTCAATTCCTATAGTACTAAACCAAAAGAAAGCAATCTGCCAATCGAGTTTAATTGTCGAGCATGTTGCGAGATTAAACCTACTCTAAAATTTAAAAGCATCGAAACTAACTTAACATATGGTATATGTATTTCCTGTAGTAATGAAGATCGAATTAAGACTAGGAGGATGCAAGAGACTGTAACAGCAGCATCCAAAGCAAACGATATTATGACAGAAGCAACTAAAAAGGTAGAGATGCTTTTTGAGAGACATAAGTTGCCACTAGAAGCACGCCTTCTATCTTCTATAGTACATGGGTCTATAGAGATAGTCAATATTCTACAGACAGGAGTTCGCCATAGCCAAATAGACCCTGAGGGAGAACCAGTTATTCTAAGCTCTGATGCCATGAACAAAGAAATTGTTTGGCCTATGGTAGCATATGCTTATACTATTTCAGGATTCAATCAAGTTTTAACAGCTAGAATTTTAGGAATTTCACGCAACACGTTAAGGTCAAGGATGTTAGATATACAAGAATTTTGCCCTAGGCTTATTCGTGAGTATAGAGCAGAAGGAAAATGGATTAAAGAATATGACTCTAAGATGTTAGGCTACTTAGAACAAAACCCAAATGAGGAGATTACGTATGAAGAAGAAATTACTGGTGGTGTCGATGTTATTGATTCTGGCATCGACGATTAGTGCGGCTACTATTAGCCTTACTGACGACGATCCGATTCAATACATTAAGATCAGTCAAACTCAAGCTCCACCTACTGGATCAACCTTACATTTATACGTTAAGGGAAGTGGAACAACTTATGCAGACGCTGGAATTCCAGTTCTTGCTACTGATATTAAAATTACTAAGGGGACTACAACTACAATGACTGGTCCTAGCTTAGTAATTAACTACAATACAGACTATTGGCTGTATACTCGCTACGAAATGTTCCAAAGTGATCTTAATACTACTATCTTTGGGGCTAATAGTGACACCGTTCACATTTCGGTTGTTGTTCCTGTCATGCCTCCTGGAGAAGCAATCACTATCACACTTGACAAGTAGGCATTGGGGGCCGTAGCTCAAATGATAGAGCAAAGGTTTTGCATACCTAAGGTTGAAGGTTTGAGTCCTTCCGGCTCCACCAATTTTTATTAGGAGGCCTTTATGGTTTTTAAATTAGCCCTAGCGATTGGCTTTGTCTTTTTGTTAAGCACATTATCTTTTGGTCAAGCTACCTATCAAGATAACGATCCAATCCAATATGGGAAAGCCGATAGCACAATAACAGTTGATACCTCTTTTCAATTATGGTTATTTATTAAAAGCCCTAAAGACACCGCGTTTCAGTCTATTCATAGGGTCTTACAAAACAGACAATTTACTGTGGTATCCGATACGTCAACTAAAGTAAATGCTTGGCGTAATGACACTTTATTTTTGCCTATTGGTACAAAAACAGTCGTTCCCGATAGCGTATTTCTAAATTGGACTGCGCCTGGTGATGATGGCAATGTAGGTACCGCAGCAGAATATGATGCTCGTCGATCTAATGTTATGATTACTAATGCTACATGGGCTAGTAACACACAGTTTACTGGTGAGCCCACTCCAAAGATCGCTGGTACGCAGGAAAAATGGAAGCTGCCAGTTCTGCCAAATGGCACTTATTATATAGCAATTAAGGCAAGAGACGAGGCTATGAATTGGTCTGGGCTATCAAACGTAATTAATTTAACGCTTGGACAGACAGTACCGGACAGTAGTTTTTCATATCTAATGTTCACTTCCTGGAATAAGTGGGATGGAGCAAATTGGACAACTGGCGCACAAGGTCCCAAAGTAACAGTAGTTGTCTCTTCGGTGATCTTGCCGCAAGGGGCGTCAGTTGTAATAAGCCCAGATGCTCCCTAAAGGAGTGGTGTAAGTGAAACGATTTATATTAGCGATCTTGGTTGCTAGCCTATGCGTCATAGCGGCTAAGTGTGGCGGGCAACAAGACAATATCCCCGTTGGTGAAAAAATAACAGTTAACTTAGATTAAGAGAAGATATTAGTATGGAAAGGGGCAGGTTGACACAAAAAAGCTGAGAATTTTATTGCTAAGCTGAAGGGGAATTACTATCTATAAGATAGTGAGAAAGAAAATGAAAAGCTTAATAGACTCTTTGAACGAAGCCTTTAACATAATCGAAGAGGTTGTAAAAAATATAGATGGGATAGACTACCGGCCAGGGTATTCCTGCACCCTAGAGTCTAGTACTTTACGCCAAGCCCAGAAATGTATTGTAGATGTCATATATAAAAAAGAAAGGGATGCTCGTGGATGGATGTAGTCCTAAGCGACACTCAACTAGAAAGGCTAGCCCATTGGATATGGGATCAGGTTAGAAAAGACATTCCTCTTGCAGCGCCTTGGGAAAAACTAGATACCATTTCCAGGGTTACGATATATTCTACATACAGAGCTACGGCACGGGCCGTAGCTCCTTTGCTTGATATGTCGGCTGTAAAAGAAATAGTTGGAGAAGAATGAATCGGGGGATCGAGCGGCACCGTGAGAGCGGGACGGCGGGAACTGGCGAAAGCCTATTCAGCGACCGATGGGGTCATCTAAGACGAAGATCAGGGCAGAGTGGCCCTGCAATGCGATTACTCGCCCCCAAGCCGGTCCCCCCTGGATTTATCTCGGACGCGAGAAGACTAGTGGCACTATGGAAGGACATAGTGAGTCGTGAAGGTAAGTACCTGTTGCGCACGGGTCGTGATCTTACCAGCTGGTACTCAAGCCCAGCCCACTATCTTTAAGGAGCGAAAATGTTTGAAAAACTTTAGAGTCTATTTAAATGCCTAAATTGCAACCATGTATGGGACAATAAGAAAGGAAAAAAAGATGGGTAACTCAACTATGAGATTTAGTATTTTAGTCTTGCTTATGGGGGCTGTTTTGCTTGGTGGGATTTATTATATGCGTTTAATTAAGCCTATAACTACAAATCATATGCATAAAGTGTCAAATAATGACACTTTCCGCAAACTAGATAGCGCTGACACAAAGTATGACTATGCTGATTTAGCCCGTGACTCAGTATTCTATCGACGTTTCTGGGATTCTTATCATGCTTTCCGTATCCATCAGATACTCGATTCTGCAAAAGCTACATGGCCCAAGCCCCTGGATGTTGCCCGTGTGCGCGAGATCGTGGACTCTGCCCTGCGCAAGCACGACAGCGCGTGTGCTGCGAGAGTACAGGGCGTGTGGGTGCCGACCGAACTGGATCATTTCCCCGGAGCCGTACCGGATACGGCGTGGGCGTGGAGGAAGAGATGAATCACTGTAATCCGCCAAAATGGGCTACATCGCTGGCCGAAGCGGTATTCAACTACCTCCACGATCTTGAGGGTAGTGCGAGCGTGTCCGACATCGAGGACATTCTCACCGAATACATGGAGGGAGAGGAGATCGAAGACCTGATGCGTTGGGCGCTGGAACACCACGAACACTACAAGTGGCAGGCGTATCAACTGTCCACGTGGCTTAAACAGGCGAAGATCGATATGCCCAAACACATACAAGATTGTCTGGAGGCCAAGCCGTGAACAAACCCGTCCGCGAGTGGCACGTCAAGGCGGCGGCTGAGTGGCTGAATGACGCCGACTTCGTGAAGGGAATGTCGGAAACGATCGCTGCCCACGATCCCGGCACGGCGGCAGAGGGGGACGGTTCGTATCGCGACCTATGGCAGCAATGCGAATGTCGGGCTGGCGAATTACGTTCCCGCGCCCTTGCTGCCGAAGCGCGACTGGAACAGGCCGTGGGGCACGTCAGCGAATTGTTGGACGCCGCGCAATGGATGACGGGATCGAATGATTTTTCACCAGAGGGGCAGGCGCATCGTGGCTGGTTAAAGTTTCGTCCAGCACTAGAACGCGCCCGCGCCTTCCTCGCGCAGGAACCCATCGCCGCGATGAAGCAAGAGGAGGGGCGGTGAACCTATCCGAACCCGGCACAAGCCTTCGGGCGGCTGGCTGGCGCGTAATCGGGTCTGTGAAGGGGAGGAGTTGGTCTACACCGTCCCGGCCACGCATCGACAAGTCTCCATTGGAGGACAAGCTGAAATGGATCGCAGCATGATGTCTGACACCCAGAAGCCCAGCGCGGAGGCACGCCGTGCGGTTCAGAGTGTGCTGACGGAGATCAAGGTCAAGCCGTGGCACATCACGGAAACCGATCTGGCTGTGATCGTGGACGCCGCCTTTGCCCCGCTGCGCGTGGAGAGGGACGGCTTCGTCCAGGCACTTGATCCAGATACGTTGAATGTAGTGTCGGCAATGGTCCAACTGCAATCGCTGCGGGCAGAGAACGCCCGGCTGCGGAAGGCGCTGGACGATGCGATTGAATTGGCCGAGGCTGGGGTGGGATACACCAGCGAGTATTTCCGCACCAAGCACGGCATGGACACAGAGATGGCGAGGATAACGTCTGAACGTGCCGCGCTGGCTGCGGGCGGAGAGGAGAAGAAGTGATTGGCTCTAAGAAAAAAACATCCCTTAAAAAAGAGTTCTTTCTTTGCAAGTGTGGAAAAAATTAAATAAGATAGCCAATGTATCAATTCTGATATTATTGGCTTCTTTTGTTCTATATGTATTTTGGAGTATCCCTGCTGGAATGTTGTTCTTAGGTGTAGGGGGTGCCGCAGTCGCACTTGTTTTCTGGACTTTAAAAACATGGGATCATTAATCCGATTAGTTGCGCTATTAAGTCTCTTGTCTTTTAATAGCGCTTATGCCTTAGAATTTAGGTTTGCTCACGACCCCTGGAAAGGAGAAGACAAGACAGACCATCTAATAGGCGGTAGTGTTACTACTCTTGTTAGCTCTATGTCTGTGCGAATTTTCAATGATGGGAGAATGAATAGCAAACAAATCAGAAACGTGTTTATTATTAATGCTATAGCATGGACACTTTGGGAAGTTAAAGACGCCGTTGTCCCATATGAAAAATATGGATCTATTGGGGGAGATGGGTTTTCGTATAAAGACCTGCTATGGAGTTTAGCTGGTATAGCCATAATAACCGGAGTTAACATTTTAGCCAAGTAGATTAAAAAACGAGATGAAGTAATGAAAATATCACTTGATACCATCAATGTTGTAGATATTGAGTCTACTTGCTGGGATAAAACCCCCGAGGGTATGACCAGTGAAATTATCGAAATAGGGATATGTAGAGTTAGTGTTAAGGCTAAACAAATCTTGGAGCAGGAATCTATTATAATTAAGCCTGAAAAATCAACCGTTAGTGAGTACTGTACTAAGCTTACTGGTATAACTCAAGAACAAGTTGACAAAGGCATAACATACTACGAAGCCTGCGCAAAAGTAACTGTTAAGTACTCTGCTATGCGGAGAATGTGGGTTAGTTGGGGGGAGTATGATCGGCAGATGTTTCTCAAACGCCCCGCTGTCTATCCTTTTTCTGACAGTCATATCAATTTGAAGAACTGGTTCGCGCTAGTGCATGGGCGCTCAAAAGGTATGGGGCTTTACGGAGCTTTGAATTATCTAAAGATGAAGCCCGAAGGTAGACATCATAGCGGGGTTGATGATGCTGTTAACACCGCAAAGATTCTAATAACGCTACTTGGAGAAAAGACTGAAGAGCCTAGAATTAACCCTATGATAAACGGGGACTAATATGTCAGTTCAAATAGAGGGTATTGTCTTTAAGTTTAATCTAAAAACATCATATGAGGTCCAACCAGGAAGTGTCCCTGGCCCTGGAGGACTAGCAGATCATTATATTTGTGAAGGATGTGGATGGGAATATAAGCATAGGGTGTGGGGGTGTTTCAATCGCGGAGAGCAAGACGAATTACGGCAAAAACTAG
>Ga0315288_10002425_pt1 | contig 24162 bp, 20 predicted proteins | sample YL17G11_20_MG_FD_203454 | JGI IMG/M metagenome (GOLD analysis project Ga0315288, IMG submission 203454) | Sediment microbial communities from Yellowstone Lake, YNP, Wyoming, USA - YL17G11_20 | ecosystem: Environmental > Aquatic > Freshwater > Lake > Sediment | place: USA: Wyoming | collected... | reverse complement strand
AGCTTGCACTCGTACATCACATCGGTAATCTCTTTGAGCACCGCCTCAGGAACTTCGACCCTGACACCTACATCTATCGGATTGATCTCAAGGGTAAGTTTCAGACGCTGCGCCTCATGGACAATCCAGTCTGCGCCTTCGCGCCCCGGCGCAACGATCAGGTAGCTGCATTCCAATCGTTCACCGTCGTCAGTTTCAACCCCGACGATCCTGCCGTTATCCGTAATTAGCGACTGTACTATAGTCCCAAGCCTTATCTCGATCTTTTTAGAGATAAAATCGCGCATTTTGCCAAGTATGGTTCGGGCATGCTCCGTTCCCAGATGGCGGACAACCATTGGTATCAGCCTTAAGTCGGCAAGGGCCGCCCGATTTCTGATTTCATCGACTTTATCCCCCACGCCGTAGAGCCTGTCGGAACGCCCAAATTTGGAATAACTGTTATCGACATATTTGATAAGCTCATCAGTACGCTTTATTCCGATATAATCCTTCAACCGCCCGCCGACTTCGGAAGATAATGTGAGTTTGCCATCGCTGAACGCGCCGGCGCCGCCCCAGCCGCTCACCAGGTTACAAGGAGAGCAGCGCCGGCATCCCGCCTCGCTATCGACGCCGGGACAGGTGCGGTGTTCTATATCTTTGCCTTTTTCCAAAAGTAAAACTTTTAGATCAGGTGCCTGGCTCAATTCAATAGCCGCTGAAATGCCCGCCGGGCCACTACCAACAATTATTACGTCGTATTTCTTCACTTTACTTCCCAGCCCAATTCTACATAACGATATACGTGTTGTCAAAGTGAAGAGGATTGATTGGATTTTACCCATCATTGACATTGAAATAAGACTCGGCTTATCATTGGTGAACTAAATATCAAGGTAAAGTTAGAGGTGGAACATGGATCTCGGTGTAGTTATCACCAATATCGTAACACTCCTAATATGGACAGGAATTGTTCTCGGGATCATTTTTCTAGTAAGATCCAAATCAAACAAAAGACAAACCAATAATTCTAGCTATTGCCCACACTGTGGTAAGCCTCTTTAGCAAGATGCCAAATATTACCCAGAGTGCGGACATGGCTCCTAGTCCTATTTTCAAGAAAATACTTAATCCGGCGCAGATCTATGAGGAACACACTGATTAACACAGCGACTACGAAAAAGGCTGCTCTATCCCTTGCCACCTTGGTGAGCTTCTGCCTTATGTTTACTGTGTCTTGCGGAAGCAACGGACAGACACCTTCCGGCGCTTTGCCTACTTGGAAGGTGGGAGATACTTGGACAATGAATGGTTCTTTTCATAATGGTGAGATAACTATTGTTGATACTGTGACTGGCGAACAAGTATTTAATGGCATAGATTGCTATACTGTCACTACCCAAGAGAATGTTACATCAATGGGTGATATATTCACAGGAACCGAGACAGTTGACAAGACCACCCTGGAAGATATTGGATCTGAAGTCTCTTCTTCTAGTTCCATGATAGATGAGACACCGTATACAACAACTTTCAACATGTCGTATAACTATTCGGTCAAACCATATCCTCTAAGCGTGGGCAAGACATGGGTAACTACTGTAAATACAACCATCACAGAGCTAAAGATGGGGCAAAATCAAACCACAATCGAAACGGATAGCTACACGCGTAAAGTAGAGAAGGTGGAGAGCATAACAGTGCCTGCGGGTACGTTCCAGTGCTTTAAGATATTGACATATAATAGTAGTACCAATGCCGTTGCAGCTACTGAATGGGTTACAGATGTAACCGGAGGGCATGCTGTCAAAGGAATCTATAATCAGACAATGGTGACTCTCGAACTAACGTCATACTCACTATCCAAGTAACCATACAGACTACAGCCTACAATCGTGAATCCGGCGCAGATCTATTCGTGAAAAAACACTTTGGTGCCCCCAAGGGGATTTGAATCACGGGCGACAAGTTTAAAAATGAGGCCTATTTAGCTTCTCCCAATCTTCTCAATATGTCCCAGAACGCCCCGCGGTAGCCGTTGCGGATGGCATTAACTAGAACGGTATTGGCATTATAGTTATAGTTACTGTTGGAACTGCCTCCCGACATGAACATGAAACGCTCATCACCGCCTATAAGGCCTTCCAGATATTGAGACGCATCCTCGCCCAGCTCGGCCGACAGGTAGAAAACAGGCGCAAGAAACGAAATATCTTTCTCTCCGTGTAGGTTGGGATTTCTTTCGATAGGGCCTTGCTGCAGAATCATCCTTGCGAGTCTGGTTTTCGGATAAACTCGAACGCCGAGGCTGGCCCCTACGCGATGCGGCGACATTCGCTTCATCGATTCGATGGTCTCCCGTAATGAATTGCGGGCCTCGCCCAGGCCGCCGAGCAGCAGGTCGTACATAAAAACCAGACCCAAGCGATGACAAATCTGCGCAGTCCGAGCTATATCCTGGTAGGTGAAATCCCTGCCGAGCGTATGCAACATACGGTCATTTGCGCTGTCCGCGCCAAAGTTCACGCCGGCGCAGCCCGCCTGTAGAAATAAACGCGCCAGATCCTCATCGAAAGGCGCCGGGCTGCAATATGCATACCACCGCACGCGCGAGCCGAGTCCCCTATCGATAATCTCGCGACAAATCGATCGAGCGTGCTCATACGGGTAGTTAAACTCGCTGTCGCAGATATGAATGTGGTCGATCCCCATACCCAGCAGCGTTTCGATTTCGTCGGCAACGCTGGCGGGAGAACGCAGACGGACCTTGCTGCCCTTGCCCAACGGATCGGCACAGTAAATACACTTCTTGGGACAGCCGCGCTTGGTTTCAATACTGCCCATACCGCCTTCCATATAATAGCGCCGGCTGTCGACCGCATCCCTACGCGGCGCCGGCATCTTAGTGAGATCGATATACGTCGGTGAGTTGCGATGAAAACCCTTCTTTACCCGATATACGGCCCCTGGCACATTGCGATAATCTTCGTCTTTCAAAATTCGATCGACAAGCAATGGCAGAGAATATTCGCCCTCTCCCCAGATCCCCAAATCGAGCCCGCAGAATTCCAATACAGCTTCGGAAGCGACGGAAAATCCAGACCCGCCGATTACTATTGGGGCAGTTGTGCACTCGCGAAGGCAATCGGCGATCCCCTTGATTTCGGGAAGGAAAAAGTCGCGGGTGGCGAAGCTTGTATCGTCGGTATTGCGCAGGGTAATGGCTACGATGGAAGCGCTGTTCGATGTAAAGCAGCGTCGGATGTCGGCTAACGTATCAGTAGAAAAGCATAGGTCAAGGATATCAACCTTACAGCCGCTCTCAGTTAGCGCTGATGCCAAATAATCGAGCGCTATAGGAGCCACAGGCGGCTTTATCTGATTGGGGTTCACCAGCAGGACGCTATTATCCGAGGCCACCGTATCCTACTTGTGGTCAGCTGTTGCGGACAATGCAGACAGGGATTCCTCCAACTGCCTTGTATCCGCCAATGTCTGCGGGGATTTGGCTGAGGATTTTCGCCTGTTTTTATCACGCATCGGATTACTGGAATCCTCCGAAAGATAACGCTGGTACTGGACCATTTTGCTGACTATCAGAGCAGCCCGGCGGCCGGCGTGATACACGGCTAAGCCTTTTACCGGCTTCATTTCCTCCATCTTCACCTTCATAGCAATATTGGATATCAATACTATCGGTTTACCAAATCCCTTCAAGGCCTCTACTTCAGTGCGTATATAATCCTGATTAGAGCCGCCGATAGCTTTAAATATCACATCCACCTGATCGTCTTCCGCCAACGCTTCGATAGCTTTAGCGCTCACCTTGATATCAAAAGAAGATGCCATCCCGATATCAATAGGATTGTTTATACACGTTCCTACTGATGAAACAACTCGACTCAGCCTCTCAAGAGTAGTTTCCGATAGTCTGGCCACTTCTAATCCGTAATCAACGCAGGCATCAGCAATGGCTACCCCCATGCCCCCCGTCGAGGACAGGATGCCTACCCTGTTCCCCTGCGGCAGTGGCAGATAGCTGAAGGCCTGCAGGCAGTCCAGCATCTCGTCCTCGCTATCGACCTTTATCATGCCGGTCTGTTTAAAGACCGCATCCCAGACCTGCGGCGAGCCGGTCAGGGCTCCGGTATGGGAAGCCGCAGAACGCGATCCTACATAGCTCGCGCCGCCTTTCCACAGGATAACGGGCTTCTTTTTTGAGACGCGCTTTGCCACATCTAAAAAACGCCGCCCGTCGGAAACGCCCTCAACATATCCGATAATTACTTCTGTTTTTACGTCGTGACCAAAATACTCTAAGAAATCCGTAGAATTAAGATCACACTCGTTGCCGTAGCTCACGGACTTATTAAAATGTATGCCCAGCCCCGAGGCTGCAATGGGGAAAGAAATGCTCATCCCACCGCTGTGTGAGAACATCCCCGCTGAACCGCTCTTCTTAGGCATGATGCCGGCAAAATTAGTCAGCCCTGTTTCGGGGCAGAATATTCCCACGCAGTTAGGGCCTATTATCCTTGAGCCGCCCTTACGCGCGATTCTCGTGATCTCCTCCTGCAGCTTCATGCCCTCCGCACCGCTCTCGCCAAAACCTGAAGTACATATGACTATTCCCTTAATCCCTTTTGTCGTGCAATCGCTGACTACACTCGGCATTGCATCACGCGGGGCGAATACTATAGCCAGATCTACATCGAACGGGATATCGCATGCGGTGGGATACGCCATTACACCGTCGACTTTCGTTTCAGTCGGATGTACTACACATATCCTGTGCTTATCGAAGCCGTGCTGGATAAAGCCACTCAAGAAGAAGTAGCCCAGGTTGCCGGGCCTGTTGGAAGCACCTATGATCGCTATGCCTCGCGGATTAAATATTCGATCCAGCTCTGCGATAACGTCCATAACGTCTCCTTCCCCGAAGTGCCCTGAATTAGAAACAAATAATAACAGAATTCAAATGAAATGAAAATACAGTATCCCGACTCATTACCCGGAGCGGTATCGCTGATACTGAATCAACTTGCTCAGGACCTGCGCGGCCCTGCGTCCGGTGCTGTACACGCCAACGCCCTTAACTGGATTGGGTACCTCCACCCGCACCTTGAGCGCCCTGCTGAATATATAGATCACAGGCTTATCGAATCCCTTAAGCGCCTCGAACTCCCTGCTTATCATGTCCAGGTCCGAAGTGCCCACGGTCTTGATTATCATGTCCACGTCCTCGTCCTCCGCCAGTGCCTTCACCGTCTCTACGCTCATCTGTATATTGAATGCCGACATCATGCCGAGGTCTACGGGATTATCGAGACAGGTGCCTATAGAGGGAACAAGCCCCTGCAGCCGCCTGCGCGTCTTATCCGACAGCCGCGCCACCTCCAGCCCGTATTGGACACACGCATCAGCTATGCCCACCCCTATGCCGCCGGTCGCTGACACGATGGCCACCCGATTGCCGCGCGGCAGGGGCAGGTAGTAGAAAGCCTGGAGGTAATCCACCATGTCGTCCTCGCACTCCACCTTTATCATGCCCGTCTGCTTATACATGGCATCCCAAACCTCGGCCTTGCCGGCGAGGGCGCCGGTGTGCGATGCGGCCGAGCGTCTGCCGACCTCGGTGACGCCGCCCTTCCACAGCAATATAGGCTTCTTCTTCGACACTTCTCTGGCGACTTCGAAGAAGCGGCGGCCGTCGGCGACGCCCTCCAAATAAGCGATGACGATGCTCGTATTAGGATCGCGACCGAAGTATTCCAGAAAATCGGCGGCGTTGAGGTCGCACTCGTTGCCGCAGCTTATCGCCTTGCTGAAGTATATACCGATGCCGGAGGCCGCTATGGGGAAAGAGACCGTCATAGAGCCGGAATGCGAGATCATGCCCACCGAGCCGCTCACCGTAGGCATTTGCCCGGCGAAGTTAACGACCTTGCTCTCCGGGCAGAAGAAGCCCACACAGTTGGGGCCGATGACGCGGGTGCCTCCGGCGCGCGCCGCCGCGGCGACCTCCTTCTGCAACTTTGCCCCCTCCTTGCCGCTCTCAGCGAACCCCGATGTGCAGACGACCACGCCCTTGACGCCCTTCGCGGCGCAGTCCTTGACGACGCCGAGAACCGCATCACGCGGGGAGAACACGAGGGCCAGATCGACGTCATGAGGAATAGCCTTTACATTGGGGTAGGCTTTTATCCCACGCACCTCAGTCTCCGTGGGGTGCACTACGTACAATCTGTCGCGGTCGAAACCTTGCTGCAGAAACCCGCTGACGTAGAAATTGCCCAGGTTACCCAGCCTGTTCGAGGCCCCTATTATGGCCACGCCGCGGGGGTGGAAGATGCGCTCCAAATCAGAAACAATATCCATTACGACTCCTGACGCATGATGCAGCGGAAAACAGCAATAATGATAAGCTTATCTTGGGGATCACACCCGCGCTAACTCTTCTTCTTGGTCACAGCACGCCATGTGTTAAGGAGCGTCTTGCTGTCCAGAAGCTCATCAGTTGCGGTATACGGGTCTACATTCCCCCGCTTCACCCTCTCCAAAGCCGCAGTGAGGGATTTATCCTTGTGAATCAGTGCCAGTATCCTCTCGCGTATGGTTCGCTCCACGACCTCCAGGAACTCAGCCCTGCGCTGCTCCTGGCGTCGTACAGCCATCTGGCCGCTATCCTCAAGTGCTTTGTGGTGGTTCTTGATCTGTGTATACAGTTCGTCTATGCCGACATCGTTCACTGCCTGGGTGGTCAGCACCGGCACCTCCCACCACTCATGTTTGGGATTGAGGCGCAGCATCTGCCTTAAATCGTCGGCAACGGTCTCCGCACCTTCGCGATCCGCCTTGTTTACTACGAATATATCGGCGATCTCGAGGATGCCGGCCTTCATCGCCTGTATCGAGTCTCCCGCCTCGGGAACGAGAACGACGACGACAGTATCGGCCGCATCCATAATATCCAGCTCGGTCTGTCCCACGCCTACAGTTTCCACCAGCACATAGTTCTTGCCGAAGGCATCCATCAGCTTAATGACTTCTTTAGTGGTAGGCGAGAGACCGCCACGGCTTTCCCTTGTAGCCATGCTGCGAATGAATACCTCTTTATCCAGATAGTGCTGCTGCATCCTTATGCGGTCCCCAAGCACCGCGCCTCCGGAGAAAGGGCTCGAAGGGTCGCATGCGATGATTCCCACAGATTTGTCTTCGGCTCGCATCTTAGCGGTAATACGATCGACCAGGCTGCTTTTGCCGCCGCCCGGTGGCCCTGTTACCCCCACAACATAGGCTTTGCCAAGCTTGGGATATAGCTTAGACATTATCAATGGTACTTCAGGTGACTCTCTCTCGATCAGAGTAATCAAACGCGCCAGGGCTTGCTCCTTACATTCGAGCATCCCTTCAATCAATTCATTAATATCTGCCATTTACACAAATCCTCTATATAGTTTTCCTACGAATCGTTCACAACCCGACACAAACTATATCATATTACCCCTTGCAACTGTCAAGAAAAAAATAACTCGGAGCACAATATAATCCGGTCTATGCAGCACGTGATGTTAGAAAATCGTCTGGGTTGCAGACAGCGAGCGTTTACTGTCCACCGGGTGCAACCGTAGAAACAAGAGCGCCGTACAACTTCTCGAACGCTCTCATGTAAGTTTCAAAGGCTTTCTGAGTGTTCCCCGGCTTCTCCTGCTTCATGATGAATGACGCCCATTCGTTTGCTGAATATACGATACTGGCTTTTACCTCTGGCTCCAACATTTCACCCTCCTGAAACCTATTATAAAATAATTGGTATCGCCGAAAAAGAAGTGTCCTTCCGCAGAAGGACCGGGGGACATGGGGGCGTTCCCCATCTTTCAAAAATCCCCCTAAATCCCCCTTAGTCCCCCTTTGGCAAAGGGGGACTAAGGGGGATTTAGGGGGCTGGTAATCATATCGATATCCCCGCCTTCTCCAGTTGCTGTTGAATAGCTATGTTGTTTATCTCGATGACCTTAAGCAATGTCAGGTAAGACGCCACTATGAGCGCCTCCGTGGACAGGTTCCACCCTTCGAAATCCTTGGACATCCTGTCGAAGTGCGCCTTTACCTTGGGGAACTCATCCCCGTGAACACCCAGTATCTCTTCAAGCTTCTTCTCGTCCTCACGCATCAATGCGACGCTTTCGCTGAAGGATGAATCGTAGGTTAAACATAGCTGCTCGAAATTCAACCCGATCATTGCCCACCTCCTTCCGCTGTACCTGTGCCGATTATACCACACGCTATAATGCAGCTTGACGTAAGCGGTAAGACCCACATCATGCTAAAATACTCTTGGGAGGGAATACATATGTCCTGCTACTTGCACAATCTGAAAGATATACTGAATGAAGCCGGAGTCGATATTACTGCCGAGAACAGAAAACAGATCGACCGCGCCATACACGATATCGTCGAAACTACCTACAAAGACTGCCCCGGCACATGGAAGCAAGTGAAGCAAAATCTGGCAGCCAGCGAGGCCGAGAAGAGGGAGTTCGTCAAAAAGCTAAAAGCCGCCCTGACCTGAGCTTGCCAAAGGGAATGGCCCCTACCCTTTTTAAATTCCCCCCTGTAGGGGCGAGTCTTGTACTCACCCTATCTGGATTCCGGCCTCCGCCGGAATGACGACAAGGGGAGTACAGAGGGATCACCCTCTGGCGGGGTGTTAGGGGTGTCCCCTAAGTCTTGTTAAGTCCCCCAACGTATGGGGGACTGACAGGGGGGTTCGGATGATGAATTAATACACTATTGAAACCATCATCTCTTGCTTTTTTGAGTAAAAAGTTTTAGTATACAACTCCCAACAAAAGAGCATAAGGAGGTGCGCCATGGCGGAAGTGGAAATCGGAAGGGTTAATGACTTCTTCGCTCAACTTGTAGTGGCCGGCATTGAGCTCACAGGTAAAATCAAAAAGGGTGACACCATCCACATCAAGGGACACACTACAGACCTTACATTTACCGCATCGTCCATCCAGATTGACCGTGCCGAGGTCGACGAGGCCAAGCCAAGGGAATCCGTCGGGATCAAGGTCCCCGATCGCGTGAGGCGCGGTGATGTAGCCTACAAGGTCACTTCTTAGCAAGCGACTGCATGAGGTTTGCCATCTCTATAGCGCTCATGGCCGCTGTGAATCCGGCGTTGCCCATCTTGGCGCCTGCCCGTTCGATGGCCTGCTCCAGCGTGTCTGCAGTGATCACGCCATAGATAACCGGTACGCCTGTCTCCAGCCCTACCTGCGCCACGCCTTTAGTTACCTCTGAGGCTATGTAATCGAAGTGCGGCGTGCCGCCGCGGACGACAGCGCCTAAACATATGATGGCAGAGTATTTCCCCTTCTCCGCTACCTTCTTGGCAACGAACGGGATCTCAAAAGCCCCGGGGGTCCAGACTACATCGATATCCGCCGATTTGACGCCGTGCCTGGTCAGCGCGTCCTGCGCACCTTCAAGCAGTTTGCCCGTTATGAATTCATTGAAACGTGAGACCACCAGCCCGAACTTAAGCCCGGCGCCGACGAGCGTACCTTCATATTTTTTGTTCACTAGATCCTCCTTCATCGATTAAGCCAGAGCTATTCTATCCCCCGAAAACCTGGTCGGCGCTCATACCAAGGGCAGCATGAACATCGAAGCGCACCGCACCGACCGGCATCTTGCCTTTCACAGCTTCTGCTATTTTCCCCGTCATGCTGTGGCCGAAGCCGCCGCACAGCTCGAGGGCGCTGCATCCTTCAGCCGCCAGTTGTTTAGCCTTTTCTATCGCCTGCTGCATGTTCGGCACAAGCACAACCGTCAGCTCAGCAAACTCAGTTGCTATAACAGCTCTATGCTTGGCCGGATCAGCATCCGGTACTATCGCCATAAATGCCAGCTTCATAGCCATAATGAATCTCCTCTTTGATCAATCCTTGTTAGTCTCATCTAAAGAGCTCAAGTTTAAAATATGGCCTAATTTCTGCTGCTTTGTCTCAAGGTAGCGCAGGTTAAGAGGATTGGGATCCACCCGCAACGGCACCGTCTCTACCACATGCAGCCCGTAACCCTCGAGACCGACCACCTTCTTGGGATTGTTGGTTAAAAGGCGAATCTTCTTTACGCCAAGGTCCGCCAGTATTTGCGCTCCGATTCCGTAGTCCCGGAGGTCGGCGGGGAAGCCCAGCGATTCGTTAGCCTCGACGGTGTCCAGGCCTTTATCTTGAAGTGCGTAGGCGGCGATCTTGTTGTGCAACCCTATGCCCCTCCCCTCCTGCCGCATATAAAGCAGCACCCCTCTGTCTTCCTCCGCAATTGCATTCAGCGCCATTTCAATCTGCTCGCCGCAATCGCATCTCAAACTGCCGAACACGTCCCCCGTCAGGCACTCGCTGTGGACGCGAACCAACACCGGCTCATCGCTGGAAAGGTCTCCCTTCACAAGTGCGACATGCTGATCGGGATCAATAGTGCTCTTATAAGCGATAGCGGTAAACTGGCCGTATTTTGTGGGAAGATTAGCCTGAGCGACTTTAGTGACCAGTTTCTCGTGTCTGCGGCGATAGGTGATCAGGTCAGTAATGCTGATAATCTTCAGCTCATACTCTTTAGCAAACATCTCCAACTGCGGAAGGCGCGCCATCGTGCCGTCCTCGTTCATAACCTCGCATATAACGCCGGCGGGATATAATCCGGCCAGCCGAGCCAGATCCACGATGGCCTCGGTATGCCCAGCTCGCACTAGCACGCCGCCCTCCCTGGCCCGTAGCGGGAACGTATGTCCGGGGCGAGCGATGTCCTCCGGCCTGGTGGCGGGATCGAGCACCGCCTTTACGGTTGCAGCTCTATCGTACGCCGAGATCCCGGTGGAGACCCTCTTCTTAGCCTCTATCGATATGGTGAAAGCAGTATTATGCTTGGATGTATTCTCCCCGACCATCAAGGGGATGTTCAACTCATCGAGCCGCTCGCCGATTATCGGCATGCATATCAGTCCGCGGCCATATTTCGCCATGAAGTTGATGGCGTCCGGATCGACCATTTCAGCCGCCATCGCCAGGTCGCCCTCGTTCTCGCGGCCTTCATCATCAACGATGATGATAAACCTGCCAGCCTTGATATCTTCGATTGCTTCTTTTATAGTCGCAAGCGCCATTTGATTTTTATCCTCTACATAAATCCGTGTTCGGTGAGGAACTCCTTGGTTATGCCCGATTCCCCTCGGCTCAATTTATCTACGTATTTCGCCAGAATATCTACCTCCAAGTTAACGATATCGCCGGCTTTACGTCCCCCCAACGTTGTCTCCGCCTGTGTTATACCCACCAGCGAGACACTGAACGACGTGGGGTTACATTCTACTACAGTCAGGCTCACGCCGTCTACTGCGATGAACCCCTTCTCGACGATATACCTCATTATTTCCTTGGAGGCATCGAATTTCAAAATCAGTGCATTCCCCTCCGCCCTCGCCGCGTTGACCTTGCCCGTCCCGTCCACATGCCCCTGCACAAAATGCCCGCCGAAGCGCCCGCCGACCGGCATGGCCCGCTCCAGGTTTACTCGATCACCGCTATGCAACATCCCAAGATTTGTACGCTTCAGCGTCTCCGGCATGACCTCTACAGAAAAAGAGTACGGGGTCAGCGCCTTCACTGTTAAACAGGCGCCATTAACAGCTATGCTGTCGCCTATCTTTGTCTTTTTATCCAGCACTGTTGTGGCGGCAAAGGTGAGCTGGTTCGCTCCAACCGATGTGACGCTGCTGATTTCTTCTACGATTCCAGTAAACATTACCTCTACCCCCGCTAGCTCTTTTCTTTGTGTTTCGCCATTACCCGGCGGAACTGCTCATTGGCCATTTTCACATAGACCTCGACGGGAAGCAAGTCGCGGCTTATAACATCTAATGTAGTCTGTGACATCTTGCCCTCTACAATGAGCTGCCTGCCAGCTTCCATGGCCGCATCGATTATATCTCCCACAGGTGCACCCATATCGAGCATGGCCCGGAGCGCCTCGCCGTGCGGGCGCAGCAAGGCCCCGGCATACTCCATCGGCGGGTCCTGGCACAACTTTTTCACATGGACAACCAGCGGATCGAAGTTATCGATTCCCCACAAACCGCAATTCGACACGAGAACGATTTTATGCGGCTTTTCCCCATCTCCTGCGATATGACGCGAACGACCTTCCACCACTTTCATGAAAGGCTCTGCCAGAACAATCATGCGATCGATAAGATTCTTCATCTGGCTATTCATTCCATAACTGTATAGCGGGGTAGCATATACTAATATATCTGCATCACGCATCTCTGGCAGGAGCCACTGCAGGGCTTGATTTTAAGATTATAGTTATAATATAAATCGACTTCGGCTCCAGCCTTATGCATACCTTCTATAAACAGATTGAGGATAAGAGCAGTATTACCTTTTTCCTTGCGTGGACTGGAGTTAAAGGCTAAAACCTTCAGTTTCAGATTCCTCATTGAGATAACCCATTACCATAACGTCTTTCCCACAGTGTTCTACCTTTATGCGGGACAACTGGAGCGCCTGCCCGATCCTTATTGCCCCCTGACCGCCGACTGCGGACTTTGCATCCTCACCGCCGACAATTACCGGTGCTATAAACGCAACGACCTTATCCACCATACATCCATCGAACATCGATCCCAGAAGGCCGCTGCCGCCCTCTACCAGTACGCTCGTTATGTTTCTGCGTCCCAGTTCGGCCAGGAGCTCGTTCAAATCCACCATGGACTTCCACGAGGGCATTACGACCACCTCGGCACCGACATTCTTAAGTTCTTTTGTAGCTTCTGATGGAGCGTCCGGAGTCACAGCCACCACTGTCTTGCCCGGTTCGCTGAATACCCGTGCACTGGGAAGTGCGCGGCCTTTGCTGTCTACGATGATGCGAAGGGGATATTTCTCACCATGACCATCCCGCACCGTCAATCTGGGGTCGTCTACAATTACTGTATTTACACCAACCATAATCGCATCAGATGCCCTACGCATCCGATGTACAAATCTCCTGGATTCTTCACAGCTTATCCAGTGAGAATCGCCCGTCCAAGTAGCAATCTTGCCATCGAGGCTGATAGCGAACTTTGCAGTGACAAAGGGGATTCCAGTGGTAATATATTTAAAATAGGCTTCATTAATTTCCTGTGCTTCTTCCTCGCGTTCTCCTAAACAGACAGTTATCCCGGCCACCTCCAACTCTGCCCTGCCTTTGCCCGCCACCTTTGGATTGGGATCCAGCGTAGCTATATGTACCCCTGCGATACCAGCATCTAGTATCGCCTTTGTACATGGGGGAGTCCGCCCATAGAAACAACACGGCTCAAGCGTAACGTACATTGTCGCCCCTCGGCTTTTCTCCCCCGCCTGTTTCAACGCCACCACCTCGGCATGAGCCGACCCTGGCGGCTGGGTGTATCCCTCCCCCACAATCACGCCATTGTTGACTATGACTGCACCGACAGCCGGATTGGGGCTGGTACTGCCTACCGCCAACCTGGCAAGAGTGAGGGTCCGTTCCATGTAATCCATCGCCTACTCCACACTATATGCACATTCGTATAAACATATGATAATACATTGATATGATAACCGGTAACGTGCAGATGAGCCCCTTTGCCAGATTTATTTCGTTAAGGAGGCACTCCGCTACGGTATTCGAAGATTACCTATATTTAATGCAGTTGGTTCGCGAGATGGATTAAGTGCCCTGCGGCTGTCATTCTATCATCTGCGTTATAAAAAGTACAATATATTAATAAATGAAAGGTTAAAATTAAACTCCTGTCTAGTCCCATTAACATCTTAGCTATTTACCAACAGCCATCAGCGATAAATTGAGAACGACCGCAGTCCATCTAAAGATGATCGATACAATTGTTTTTACAGAGATAAACTAACTCCAAACATGCACAGGTACAGCCTCTCAAGCTATAACTCATGTTCAAAGCAGATTGGTGTTATGCTATAATGCAGCAACAATGAAAATGAAACTTACAATACTAGAAATTGTAGGTACCCTTGTTCTGGCACTGCTCATTTTCCTCGGGGTTCACTTTACGCTGGAGAGCCGCCAAGTAGATGGTTCATGTATGGAACCAAATCTGTATACTGGACAGCGGGTCCTTGTCTGCAAGGCCGCCTACTGGTTTGGAGATCCACACCGCGGTGATGTTATCGTATTTCGTAAGCCCGGAGAGCCTGAGCGCGTTCTCATCAAGCGCATTATAGGCATGCCAGGTGATAGACTAGAGATTCAAGACGGTCAGGTCTATATTGGAGATGAGCTCCTGGAGGAACCCTATATTAAAGAATCAACGAGTTCGGACTATAGTAGTATTGAAATACCTATGGGGCATTACTTTGTTATGGGAGATAATCGGGACTACAGCAGCGATTCACGAAGCTGGGGCACCATGCCGCGCGAAAATATAATCGGCAAGGCTTGGCTGTGCTACTGGCCACTTAGCGACTGGCATCTTGTTTCAGGACATTCTTACCATTAGGCTCCTTGAATCCACTGCTTGTGTCTTCTGCAATATTCGATTATTTTACATGTTTCCTATTTCTGAGTTTAGAACCAATAGACAGATATCAACATATATAATTGCTCGACCACCCACGAGATGACGTGTAAGCTGTGATTCCGTATCTATTTCGTGCTTCTTTGCATCACACAATGTTTGACAAAAAAAGCGACAACCAGTATACTCCTACACAAAGTCGCACATAATAATACTTTCTGTGAGGTGAGACCGTGGAAGAACCGAAGAAAAGGAAAACCATACATATCGGCTATGTAATAGCACTCATCGTCCCTATCTTAGTAGTCATTTTACTTGTAGTGTTATGGCCTTCCGGAGAAGGGGGAGTAACCCCAACCCCCACTTCAGGACCTACAGCTACTGCTACACCCCATGGCACAGTAACGCCAACAGCAACAACTCCCCCGGTCGGTTCGGTAACTGTGTCAATCGACTCGCCAGATACAGTAAAGAAGAGTGCCGGCCGATACTTCCATGCTCTAGTTAAAATCACTAACGTTACCAATTTCGACGCCGCGCAATATGACATTACTTATGACCCCGATGTCATTAAAGTCCAAGAGGTAACTGCCGGGGATATATCTGGGACCACAATACCTATTGAAAAATGGGAACTAGTACCTGCAAATACACAGGGAACTGTAAGGATACTCAATAGTGTACCAAAAGTTCCCGGCGTTAGCGGAGAAGGTTACTTAGCAGATATTTACTTCAAGGTCATGGGAGACCCGGGTGATTCCAGCGTTATCTCTTTCATTGAGGGATTTGGAGATCCACAGGGTTACCTTATGATTGGTAATAACATAGGAATAGAGATCTCTGCCACATGGACAGATAGCTCGGTTGAGATAGAATAACTTTGTAGATATCACTGAGCGTTAGAGTCTTCCTAAATAGGTAGGGCAGGCAATTTCCTAATTATAAGCCAGATAGTAGTTAAATCAATTCTTTATAATTTTTAGCTACACTATCCATTTCGAGGACCGCATCAATAGATAATAAAATAGAAATTTAATCACAACTTGATCGATATATTGTTAATTGATGGCATATGTGCTAAAATCGATCCACGATTGAAAGGCGATTTTGCGGTAAACATGAATTTTAAGTTATTTTAAGTTATTTTAAATTGACTTTCCGCTAAAAGTGCTGTATAATAAGCCAAAATAAAGTCAATATGCTATTTTACTGTGATATAACTCTGCCAGTAATTAAGTAACCTGTGGAGGTGTAAAATGTATCACCGAAATAGAGGTATCAATCGTTTTCTTCTTTCTCTCATAGGTGCGGTTAGCGCTTTTATCCTCGTTTTTTCTCCGATACTTTCAGTGCCTCCCGCAGCATACTCTGAAGACACAAAATCACCAGCCCTTGATTCGGTAGGGGACATCAATGAGGACGGCGAGATAAATGTCCTCGACTTTATATTAACTAAATTGATTGTACTAGGTCAGCTGCCATATAATGCTGCTGCTGATATTGATCAAAACGGCAAAGTGAATTGGCTCGACCCGGCTGCCTTGATTGACCTGATATTCAGCAAGTCCTCTTCGCCACATAACGGTGGTGGCGGCGGCGGCGGCGGGGACGGGGGACCTACACCAACGCCTGCCCCTGCACCAACGGTCACAAGCATATCACCAGCCTTCGGCCCGACTACGGGCGGAACCGGCGTTACTATTACAGGAACGGGCTTCGTTACCGGCGCAACGGTAACCATCGGCGGCAATGCTTCAACAGGCGTCTCCGTCGTGAACGCTACCTCGATCACCGCTACTACCCCTGCCGGCACCGCCGGAGCTAGGGATGTGGTGGTCACTAACACGGATGCACAGTCGGGCACTCTGATGAACGGGTTTACCTATGAGGCTGTGCCTGCACCAACGGTCACAAGCATATCACCAGCCTTCGGCCCGACTACGGGCGGAACTGCTGTAACTATTACAGGAACGGGCTTCGTTACCAGCGCAACGGTAACCATCGGCGGCAATGCTTCAACAGGCGTCTCCGTCGTGAACGCTACCTCGATCACCGCTACTACCCCTGCCGGCACCGCCGGAGCCAGGGATGTGGTGGTCACTAACCCGGATGCACAGTCGGGCACTCTGCCGGGCGGGTTTACCTATGAGGCTGTGCCTGCACCAACGGTCACAAGCATATCACCAGCCTCCGGCCCGACTACGGGCGGAACCGGCGTTACTATTACAGGAACGGGCTTCGTTACCGGCGCAACGGTAACCATCGGCGGCACGCTAACAACTGGCGTCACCACCGTCGTGAACGCTACCTCGATCACCGCAACTACCCCTGCCGGCACGGCCGGAGCTAGGGATGTGGTGGTCACTAACACGGATGCACAGTCAGGCACTCTGATGAACGGGTTTACCTATAGCAGCTCCTGTACCCCCCCCAATGCCATCACCAACCTGTCGGTCATGTCGGAGGACCTGGGCGGCATCCAGTGGAATGCCATAAGACTCACCTGGACCGCTCCTACCGGCGGGCCAGCCGATTCATACGAAGTCAGGCGCTCCGCAAGCGCTATTACAAATGATACACAGTGGAACGCATCCACTAACTGTTCAAACATAGCTTATGCTAATGGCGGCACGCCCAGAACTCCGGGGCAGACCGAGACCTGCACGGTCAAGGGGCTTACTGAAAACACTTCCTACTTCTTCGCTATCAAGAGCACAAAAGGTGGTTGTTCATCTGCAGTCTCCACCACCAGCCCGTCAGCAACGGCCCAACAGCCCAAACATGAGGTCGGCGACTGGTGGATGTACAAGGTCTACTACAACAGCGAAGACGGCACAGTGAACACCATCTACCAAATAAACAACGTGCGCGCAACGGGACAGCCCACTACGGTCCTGTGGAATAATAGCACTGGCGCCCGCACGGTGACCAACGCGACCATAATCGACTGGAACGTCCCCGATGAGGTCGGCCGCTCCAGATACCGCAAAGTCGCGGCGCCTCTTGTAGGCAGCGCCATGAATATGCATATCGACAACGAAGAGTACGTGGGAGCCTACGATACGACAGCTGCTGTCAGGATTAACCCGCTCATCTGGCTGGATCCCAACCCGGGCTGGGGCGCCTTCAGCGACCCGATTACTTCCCAATACTACTTCCATGGACCGGATGCCGACTACAATGCCAATAATATCGGCTATCCCTACACCTTGAACGAGACTTGGACCCAGCACGACTACATCTATACCGACTCGGGCGCTATTGCGCTGAGATATCAGCGCTGGATTTACAACTGGAACTGGCAGATAGCGTCGTCGGTCACCAACAACTATAATGTGAGCAGCCCGACTACCTGCCCCGACGTACAGGGATTCTCACACGACGGTGGCGCAGGCCTCTACACTGTGTATAATAACTCCTACACATTCACCTCCGGCAGCGGTCTCCCAGCCGACCCCAGCGGTCCGGTGCGCTGGTATTACTCGCCAGCGGCGCACAGCTTCGTCAGAAAGTTCGACCGGGCTCACTACTTTGGACGCGAAGACTGGGTCATACAGGCCTATGAGATTGAGGACTTCGGCACATCAAACCTCGTCGTAGGCAACAAGTCCGGCAACGTTAGTGTCTCTATCGACATCACCAATACTACCGACGAAGCTAAGAGGTTTAACGTCCTGTGCCTCATCATGGATACGAATCCGGCTAACCCGGGCACACATGTAGCCTACAAGAACGGCGAGACGGTATATCCTAACTTCAAGTCCCCAGGAACTTCCTGGCCGTTCTTCCCTGCCATCCAGCAGACAAACTTGCTCCAGCCGGGAGAGACCCAGACTGTGACCTGGCCTACCACTTATAACTGTAGCGGCATAGGTGGTAATTGGACAGTCTGGTGCTCAGGCAACACCTCAAGCTGGAGTAACTAGCAACACATTACTAAGGTCAATCATGAAAGCCCCCCTCTAACCAGGGGGGCTTTTTCTTTTATCGATATTCAACCCAAATTCGCCCACGCCCCATTCGCATATCCGTGTAGCTAGTCGTTATCAGAGATACAGGATTTCTTCCTGCCGGGGGCATGGGGGTTCTCCAGTCTTTTTCATAAAAATCTGTAATCGAAACGGGGAAGTCCAGAGGGATCACCCTCTGGCAGGGTTTTAGGGGTGTCCCCTAATTCTTCTTAATATCCCCCAAGTCTGGGGGACTAAAGGGGGTTGGATCAATAAGTCCATATAGATTCGTATCTATATACTTGAACCACCATTTCCCTAGTAAATTGAATTCGCCCCACTCCCACATCCTCTCATCCTTGACTAACAGGCACTGTTTATTATAAGCTTTCACTGTATTTTCAAATTACATACAGGTAACGCAGAAAGGGAGGAAGAATGGATACTAAAATCCTTTTATCAGAGAAAGAGATGCCACAGCAGTGGTACAACATACAGGCGGACCTGCCCAAGCCGCTGCCGCCGGTACTGCACCCGGGCACCGGAAAACCTATAGGCCCTCAGGACCTTGCTCCTCTCTTTCCCATGGAACTTATCAAGCAGGAGGTCAGCCAGGATCGCTGGATCGATATCCCAGAAGAAGTGCAGGACATATACAAGATTTGGCGCCCCACGCCCCTCGTGCGCGCCAGGCGCTGGGAGAAGGCGCTGGACACCCCCGCCAAGATATATTACAAGTGGGAAGGCGTAAGCCCTGCCGGAAGCCATAAACCAAACACAGCCGTAGCCCAGGCTTATTACTGCAAGAGGGAAGGCGTTAAGAAGATCACAACCGAGACCGGCGCCGGCCAGTGGGGCAGCGCCCTCGCCTTCGCATGCAACCTGTTCGGATTGGAATGCAAGGTCTTCATGGTGCGCATAAGCTATGACCAGAAGCCCTACCGCAGAATGATGATGGAGGTCTGGGGGGCCAAGTGTGTGCCAAGCCCCAGCAAGGAAACCAAGGCCGGACGCGATATCCTGGCCAAAGACCCCAACTCGCCCGGCTCGCTGGGCATAGCAATAAGCGAGGCGGTTGAGATCGCCGCGCAACATGACGATACAAAATATTCACTGGGGAGCGTGCTGAACCACGTGCTGCTGCACCAGACCATCGTCGGCCTTGAGACCCTGAAGCAGTTCGAGAAGCTCGGCGAATACCCTGATATCGCCATAGGATGCGTCGGCGGCGGCTCCAACTTTGGCGGGTTCGTCATGCCGATGGTGCGCGACAAGATCACCAAGGGCAAGAAGACCCGCATCATAGCCGTTGAGCCCACGGCATGCCCGAGCCTGACACGCGGACTTTACAGATACGACTTTGGCGACACGGCCTGCACAACGCCGCTGATAAAGATGTTCACGCTGGGCCACAGCTTTATCCCGGCCCCGATCCACGCCGGCGGTTTGCGCTATCACGGCATGGCACCCATCGTATGCCACTTTTATGACCTTAAACTGATCGAGGCTATAGCTCTGCGTCAGAATCCCTGCTTTGAGGCAGCTATCAGCTTCGCCAGGGCCGAGGGACACATACCTGCGCCGGAAGCTGCACACGCCATTCGCGCCGCTATGGATGAGGCGCTCAAGTGCAAAGAGTCCGGCCAGTCCAAGGTCATCGTATTTAACAACAGCGGACACGGGCATTTCGACCTCGGCTCATACGAGAAGTACCTCGCGGGAAAACTGGAGGACACAGAGGTATCCGACGCTCAGATTAAAAAGGCCCTGGCAGAACTGCCAAAAGTCGGCAACTAGCCTTTCAACTCTATATCAAACGAACGCTTTAGCCGCTCCCTCAAGGGGGCGGCTTTACTTTGTGTTTACCAAAGACATGCTATAATATCTCATCATAAAAACGAGGGCTGCTCAAAATGTTCAAGATAAAAACCCCGTTCGCCGTAACGATATTAACATTGTTGCTAGCTACCACAGCTTGCGTAGCTAGCACATCTTCCACACCCACCGCCACTCCCACGTCGACTTATTCGGCCACCGCCACATCGCCTGAGGATTACAACTTGCCATCCATAACCGATGTGGTGGACCAGGTAAACCCGGCAGTGGTCTCTATTGTTGTAGGCACAGTCTCTTATAACTGGTTCATGCAACCGGTGCCATCCGAGCAGGCTGGATCGGGCGTGATCATCGACACAGAAGGATACATCATCACTAATAATCACGTGGTTGAGGATGCTAACAGCATCACGGTCAGCCTCACCGACGGGAGATCCTTCGACGCTGAGATCATCGGAACAGACCCTTCAACCGACCTCGCAGTGATAAAGATCGATGGCGGCGACCTGCCGACGGCATCATTTGGCAACTCCAGTGCGCTCAGGGTCGGCGACTGGGTCGTGGCTATCGGCAACGCCCTTGCACTTGAGGGCGGCCCGACCGTTACCGTAGGCGTGGTCAGCGCCATGGGGCGCACCATAGAGGTAGATAGTGAGACTACTCTCTATGACCTGATCCAGACCGATGCGGCTATCAACCCCGGCAACAGCGGCGGCCCGCTTATTAATCTTAACGGAGAAGTAATAGGCATCAACACCGCTAAGATATCGTCGGTTGAGGTATCCGGGGTAGGCTTTGCCATAAGCGCCGACAGCGCGCTTCCGGTCATAGACGAGCTCATAACAAAAGGCTATGTTTCGCGGCCCTACCTGGGGATATCGCTGGTGACGGTTACGCCGGCAATCGTCCGAAGCTATGACCTGAATGTCGATAAGGGCGCTTTGATCTATTATTTAAACCCGGGGACGCCGGCAGCTAACGCCGGGCTCAGGCCGGGGGATGTGATTACTGTATTTGATGATATTGAAATAGAAACCGCAGACGATGTCATATTGGCTATACGAAACCACAGTATAGGCGATACCGTCCAGATTAAATATTACAGAGGCAGCAGCCTTCAGATAGCCTCGGTCACATTAATCGAAAAGCCGCACTAGGAACCTACCGCTTCACGCCCAGTGTTATCTCCTGCCCCTCGATCTTGTGCGCCTCTTTGTAGGCCTCCGCCGGAATGCCCTCGACGATGTTGTGCGAGAGCGTCTCCTGCTTGATGTAAGCGACAAGCTCGCTATTGCCTAAAACTCTATCGAGCAGCTCGCTGCGCTCATAGTAGACGGTGATATAGTCCGCGATCTCGAAGCCGGCATCCTTGCGCATCGTCTGCAGACGGTGCACGACCTCGCGCATTAGGCCCTCGTCGGCCAGCTTCGGTGTGATCTTAGTATCGATAGCGACAAAATAATCCCCTTCTTGACATGTCGAATATCCAGCTTTGTCTTTAAATGTAACGAGCCGACCGACTCCAAGAGTAACATGCGAACTGGCCTTTGATACTTTTTTATCTGGTTTAAAAATCAAGTTAATATCAGATTTGTCAAACTCCGGGTATTCTTCAAAGAAACTCTTTAAATAGGTGTCAATATTGGGATCATCTTGTGTAGTATTCAGTTCAACATCAAACTCCCAAAAACCCTTTAGATTATCTCTAAATTCAATCGCCTTAACGTTAAGTTCATCTATAATCGAATCTTTAAGCCGCTTGATACCTTCCTGTTCACTCTTGGAACGAGTTTTAATAAACACTCGTGAAAGCGGCTGGCGCACCTTAATTCCAGCTTTGCTCCGTGCCGAGCGGCCCATACTGCACACCTTCATCGCCAGGTGGATGTCCTCGCTCAAACGCTCGTCGACCCGCGAAAGGTCAGCCTCGGGGAACATAGCCAGGTGTACGCTCTCCGGCGCGTCCGCATCATGTGACCGGACCAGGTTGCGGTATATCTCCTCCGCCACAAATGGCGTGAACGGCGCGATGAGCTTGGACAGAGTAACAAGACATTGATAAAGAGTGACATATGCCGACAGCTTATCTGTATCGTTTTCGCTCTTCCAGAAGCGGCGGCGGCTGCGCCTGACATACCAGTTGGACAGGTTATCGACGAACTCCTGAATACGCCGCCCGGCATCAGTAGGATCATAGCTTTCAAGCGACTTATTTACATAATCGATAAGCTGATTCAGGTCGGACAGTATCCAGCGGTCGAGCTCAGCATCGATCTTCACGGCGCCGACGGCGCGCGGATCAAACTTGTCGATGTTGGCATACAGGACGAAGAACGAATACGTGTTCCACAGCGTGCTGAGGAACTTGCGCTGCGTTTCGGCCACCAGCTCCACGGAGAAGCGCCGCGGGCTGCCCGCAGGCGACGATGTAAGCAGATACCAGCGCAGCGCATCCGCGCCCTGCTTATCGAGCACCTCCGCTGGCTCGATGACGTTCCCTTTCGACTTGCTCATCTTCTCGCCCTTGGCATCCAGTATGTGGCCCAGACAAATCACGTTGCGGTAGCACGGCTGGTCGAAGAGCAGAACCGACAGCGCATGCAGCGTGTAGAACCAGCCGCGCGTCTGGTCCACCGCCTCGCAGATGTAATCGGCGGGGAAGAATTTCTCGAACGTATCCTTGTTCTCGAACGGGTAGTGCCACTGCGCCACCGGCATGGCCCCCGAATCGAACCACGCATCAAGCACGTCAGAAACCCGGCGCATCCTTGCCTTACAATCGCCACATTCGAACGTTATTTCATCTACAAACGGGCGGTGCAGGTCCAGTGGCTCCTTTACACCTGCAATCCCCTTTTTGCCCTTTAAATCGGCAATGCTGCCGACGCACTCGTCCTTGCCGCAGCCCTCGCAGCGCCACACCGGCAGCGGCGTGCCCCAGTAGCGCTCGCGCGAGCAGGCCCAATCGACATTATGCTCCAGCCAGTCCCCGAAGCGCCCCTTCTTGATATGCTCCGGGTACCAGTTGATCTCATCGTTGCCGGATATCAGCCGCTCCTTCTTGGCCGTCGTCCGTATGTACCACGATAGCTTGGCGTAGTACAGCAGCGGCGTGGAGCAGCGCCAGCAGAAGGGGTAGGTATGCTTGATCTTCCCCTTGCGATACAGATGCCCGCGTATCTTCAGGTCTTTGATGATGAGAGGATCGGCCTCCTTCACAAACTTTCCGGCGAAGGGATAGCTGCCCTTGATGACGCCGTTCAGCCCGACATAGTCGCGAACGAAATTAAGCCCGTTAACCTTACCGGCATCAAAGTCCGCCTCACCAAAGGCCGGTGCGATATGGACAATGCCAGTGCCGTCCTCCATCGAGACGAAATCAGCAGCTATGACTTTATATTTAAGATCGGCCCGCGGCTCCTGTAAAACAAGTGCCTCTCTCTCGTCGAAACGCTTGCGCTCTATTCCAAACTGATGAGGATTATATAGCGGCTCGTAATTTACCCCAGTAATAGTTGCTAAATCATTTCCTTTTAACCTTTCGACCACTTCACAATCATCAAGCCCTACCTGTTTCAAGAGAGCTGAAGCTAGTATTATATACTCGTCATCTTTCTTCACAACGACATACTCAGCCTCAGACGCTACTGCCAAAGCCGTATTGCCCGGCAGGGTCCAAGGCGTCGTTGTCCAAGCAAGTAAATAGGCTGGCTTATCTCGCGAGAGTTCGTAAAGCCTCTTTTGTTTTTCAGATTCTGATATCGGCGAAGGTACAACCTTGAACTTGATATACACCGACGGGTCGTCTACCTCGTCGTA
>Ga0315288_10002424_pt1 | contig 24165 bp, 20 predicted proteins | sample YL17G11_20_MG_FD_203454 | JGI IMG/M metagenome (GOLD analysis project Ga0315288, IMG submission 203454) | Sediment microbial communities from Yellowstone Lake, YNP, Wyoming, USA - YL17G11_20 | ecosystem: Environmental > Aquatic > Freshwater > Lake > Sediment | place: USA: Wyoming | collected... | reverse complement strand
TCAGCACCCCAATGATCTGCTCCTCCGAAAACCGGCTCTTCCGCATGGTCCCGTCCTCCTGTCTGGAAACCCCAGTCTACCCGGAGGACTCTCATTTAGAATGGACCAGTTTGCGGGGAGCAGGTCATACCTGCCATCTTGTCGTGCGATTGGGCCACCAATGGAACGAAGGGCATGAAGATTTTGGCTGAGGTCGCCGGCAGTTGGTACGGCAGTCCCGACTTTGGTACTGGAGTCCTCCCGCACGGATCGATGACTGGTCGGAATGTCACCAGTTGGGTGAAGGACTCTAGCATTAGCACGACCACGGGGACATGGTATCTATCTTTGACAGGGCTTCCCGGCGGTTACGATTGGCGTGATGGTACCCAGTGGTCCACCACCCCGCTCTCCGGCCTCCCTTCCGGCGACGTAACTCGATTCGGCATAGCATGGAAGCAAGACAGTAACAGCGACGCGGGGGCCGTGGACAATTTCGTGATCAGCGACGTTCCCGAGCCGGCGACGCTGGCGTTGCTGGGTCTGGGCGGCATCGGCCTCATCCTCGGCCGCAAACGCAAGTAAGTCGCAACACCTGAAGAAGAATCGCGGCGTCCCCCACCGGGACGCCGCTTCTTTTTTCACCCCCGCCACGGCGTCCGGATGTGACTGTTTTTTCCGGCCCGCCTCGGCGGGCAAGCCCCGCCACAGGCGGGCAAGCCCCGCCACAGGCGGGCAAGCCCCGCCACAGGCGGGCAAGCCCCGCCACAGGCGGGCAAGCATCCGCACCTGTTGCAAGGACAGGTTGTTTTGCGTGCCGGAGGCACGCTTGTACTCTAGCCCCGGCCGCAAGGCCGGGGTTGGGATGGAGAGCCTCCGCCTTTGCAAGCCCCGGAGGGGCGACTGAAACGCTGTTCACGCGCCCCTCCGGGGCTTAGGAAAAAGGTTTTGGGGGCCACGGGTTCCCCGGCCTTGCAGCCGGGGCTAGAGAACAGTCCGCCCCTTCGGGGCTTCCGGGGCTGCCAGAAAATCCAGTCACACCCGCGCTCGGCGACGGGAAATTTCCTGCTTGCACGGTGCGGAGGCGTGTGGTAACATATCGGCGACTTCCAAACATGTCGCGCCGCCGGTCGGCCAGGGGAGGAATGGCTATGCCGCTCTACCGTTTTCTAAACGTATTTGCTGCGGGCGTGGTGTTTTTCTGGGGCCTCGCCGCGGCAAGGGCCCAGGAGGGGTTCGGTCCGGGGACCGCTCCGGCCGGTGGGAAGGTGGCTTCGCCGACGCGGCCGGTGTCGTCGTCCGTGCCGCCGCAGGCGACGGCGCCGATTGAGGCGTTAATGTCTGCGGGTGAGTACGACAAGGTGATCGAGGAAGCGAAGTCGCTGCAGAACAGTTCCCCGGACGAGAGTGTGAAGACGGAGGCGCAGCGTCTGACGGCGGATGCGCTGCGCAAGAAGGGCCAATGGAAGGATGCGACGGTCGCCTATGGGCGGGTGCGCGACCGGTACACGAAGAGTTCGGACGACTACTTGAAGTATCAAACGATCGCGGAGATTCTGAGGACGTCGCCGACGGGAACCTATCGGGCGGTCGCGCCGGACAGCACGGGTGGCGATCCGCCGACGCTGGCCGACGATGCCCATCTGACGGAGGCCCTGAGGCACCAGGCGGGACTCCTGGTCAGGAAAGTCCTGTTGCGGGCGAGCGTGCTGCGGCGTGCGAAGACACCCCGAGAGATCGTGACTCTGTTCGCCGACGTGGCGGAAGGGTTCCGGCAGGCCCGCGTGCTGGATCCGAACATGGCGGCTAAGGACGTGCGAGAAACGGCGCAAATGGCAGGGACGCGGCTCCAGGAACTGGCGAATACGATGGTTCCCCAACTGCGGGGCAAGGCGGCGAAGATCCGGGAAAAACGGCAGCGACCGTGGTCCTACACGAACGTGGAGAAGGAAGACGTTAAAAAGTGCAGCGCGCTGGTCAAGGAGTTTGCGAGCGTGGAGGGGCAGTTCCAGGGGCTGCTGGGGAAGGTCGGCGGGTCGGGCGAGTGGGCGGAAGGCGACGCCATACGCAGCCAGAGCAGCGATCGGGCCGCCGCGTACCAGTCGTTCGAGGACGATTTCATCATTCTGCCGTACGACACGACGATCTTCTGGTGACGGGGCGCGGGGCCGGCTGGGGCGTGCCGCCGGGTCCTGCTGGGTTGGCTCCGGGGAATTTGGTGGAAAATGGGGGGCCGACCTGATATAATTCGGTCGATGACGTGGGGTGTGTGGACTTTGTAGGGGAACCATCCGATTAACGTCCTTTTGATTTATCCTGAGTGCCCCGACACGTTCTGGAGTTTCAAGCATGCGCTGAAGTTTATCCGGAAGCGAGCGGGTTCGCCGCCGCTGGGGCTGCTGACGGTGGCGGCCATGCTGCCGGCGGAATGGTCGAAGCGTCTGGTGGACTTGAACGTGACGCGGCTCCGCGCGAAGGACCTGGCGTGGGCGGACCTGGCGATGGTGAGCGCGATGGTGGTGCAGCGGGAGTCCGCGCGGCAGGTGATCGGGCGGTGCAAGGCGGCGGGCCTGAAGGTGGTGGCGGGGGGGCCGCTGTTTACCATCGAGCACGACCAGTTCGAGGAAGTCGACCATTTCGTGCTGAACGAGGCGGAGGTGACGCTGGCGGCGTTCCTGGAAGACCTGAAGCATGGCTGGGCGAAGCGCCTCTACACGAGCGAGGAGCGTGCGGACCTGCGCGAGACGCCGATCCCGCAGTGGGACCTGGCGGACCTGAGGCGATACGGCTGGATGAGCATCCAGTTTTCGCGCGGGTGCCCGTTCAACTGTGACTTCTGCAACGTGACGGCGCTTTTTGGCCACAAGTTCCGGACGAAGACGACGGGGCAGATCCTTGCGGAACTGGACGACATCTACGACCGGGGCTGGCGCGCGGGCGTCTTCTTCGTGGATGACAATTTCGTCGGCAAGAAAGAGGTTTTGAGGACGGACCTTCTGCCGGCCCTGATCGCGTGGCAGAAGAACCATCCCGGCATCCCGTTTCAGACCCAGGTCTCGATAAACCTGGCGGACGACGAGGACCTGATGCGGATGATGGCCGAGGCGGGATTCCACATGGTCTTCATCGGGGTCGAGACGCCGGACGAGACGAGCCTGGTCGAGTGCAACAAGAAACAAAACCAGGGGCGGGACCTGGTGGCGGACGTGAAGCGGATGCAGCGCTGCGGCCTGCAGGTGCAGGGCGGGTTCATCGTCGGGTTTGACAGCGATGAGCCGTCCATTTTCCAGCGGCAGATCGATTTCATCCAGAAGAGCGGGATCGTGACGGCCATGGTGGGCCTGCTCCAGGCGTTCCCCGGGACGAAGCTGTACGAGCGTCTGAAGCGCGAGGGGCGCCTGCTGGGCCGACCGTCAGGCGACAACGTGGACGGAACGATGAACCTCGTCCCGCGGATGAGCGCGGAGCGGCTGCGCGAGGGATACCGCAAGATCCTGGAGCGGATCTACTCGCCGAAAAACTACTACGAGCGCGTGCGGACCTTCCTGCGGGAGTACAAGGCGCCGAAGGCGCAGGAGCGGGTCCGGTTAGAAAGCGTTCTGGCATTTTTGCGTTCGGTCCTTCGGCTGGGCATCCTCGAGAAGGGGCGGTTGGGATACTGGCGGCTCCTGGCGTGGACGCGATTCCGGAGGCCTGAACTCTTTCCGCTGGCCGTCACGCTGGCCATCTCCGGTTACCATTGCCGCAAGGTCTGCCGGTCGCTCGGCCTGGAGTAGGCCCGGGCGGGCGTCCTTTCTGCGACTCCACAGCATCATCGGACTCTGGCGAGAGCGCGCCGGGGCTTCAGATGGTCATGGCGAGGAAGCCGCCGTCGACGCGCACCAGGGCGCCCGTGACGAAGCCGGAGGCCTTCGCGCTGGCGAGCCAGAGGACCGCGCCGAGAAGTTCCTCGGGTTCACCGAAGCGTCGCATCGGCGTGTGGGCCATGATCTGGGCGGTGCGTTCCTCGGTCAGGAGGCGGCGATTCTGCTCGGCCGGGAAGAAACCGGGGATAAGGGCATTGACGCGGACGCCGGCCTCGGCCCACTCGCGGGCGAGGAACTGCGTTATCTGGTTGACGCCCCCCTTCGCGACGCCGTAGGTGAACACCTTCGAGAGGGGCGGCCCGCTCGAAGCGCTCGAGATGTTGATGATCGAGCCGCCCTTGCGCTGGACCATCCCCTTGCCGAAGACCTGGCAGGCGAGGAAGACGCCCTTCAAGTCCACGGCAATAAGTTTCTCCCACTCTTCTTCGGTGATCTCGAAGAAGGGGGTGCCGGAGTTGAGGCCGGGGGCGTTGATGAGGATGTCGGTGCCGCCCCAGGCCTTGTCGATTGTCTCGGAGGCGGCCTGGAGGTCGCGTTTGGAGGCGACGTCGACCTTAAGGGCCAGCGCGGCGCCGCCGGCCTTGGTGATTTGGTCGGCGCGGGCCTTGGCGGCGTCGAGGTTGAGGTCGAGGACGGCCACCTTGGCCCCCGCGCGGGCAAGGGCGATGGCCATGGCGCCGGCGAGGACGCCGCCGCCGCCGATGACGGCCGCTCGCCTGCCGTCGAGTCCGAACATCGTGGTCAAGTAAGCCGAATCGGCCATTCTCCGCCTCCTTCTATCCGGCCTGCGGAACGAAAATATGATAGCAGGGCAGGCGGGGGATTCAAGGGATTCCGGTTGGCTGGCGTCGGCCGCGGCCAAAAGGCTTGAAACTTCTCCCTCCGCTGATAGCATACAACCCCCTTCGAACCCTTGGCCAGAGAAGGAGACACGCGGTGGCGAAAGCGGACCCGCATAAGAAACTGAGGGCCTTCCAGCCGACGTGCGAGTACTTCGTGGGCATTGACTCGGACGGCTGCGCGTTCGACACGATGGAACCAAAGCACAAGGAATGCTTCTGCCCCGTCACGGTGTGGAAATGGGACCTGGCGGCCGTATCGAAGTACGCCCGCGAGGCGTGGGACTTCGTCAACCTGTACTCGAAACTCCGAGGCTGCAACCGGTTCCACGCCCTCCAGCACGTGATGAACCACCTGCGGGAGCGCCCGGAGGTTATCCGCCGCAAGGTCGACATACCGCTCTTGAAGGAACTGAAAGCGTGGACCTCGCGCGCCAAGGCCCTGGGCAACCCGGAACTGAAGGCCGAGGTCGAGCGCACCGGCAACGCCGAACTGGCGCAGGTCCTGGACTGGTCGAAGACCATCAACGAGATGGTCGCGAAGATCGTGAAGAAGGTGCCGCCGTTCCCCGGCGTGCGCGAGAGCCTCGAACTTTTGGCGGGCAAGGCGGACCTCATGGTCGTCAGCGCGACGCCTGCGGAGGCCCTCCAGCGCGAGTGGGAGGAGCACGGCATCGCGCGGTACATGGGGCTTATCGCGGGCCAGGAGATGGGCTCGAAGAAGGAGCACCTGGCGATTGCCGCTGGAGGAAAGTATCCGCCGGAGAAGATTCTCATGATCGGCGACGCGCCGGGCGACCTGAAGGCCGCCCAGGCGAACAAGGCCATGTTTTACCCGATCAACCCGGGTCACGAGGAGAAATCCTGGGCGCGGTTCCACCACGAAGCGGGGCCTAAGTTCCTGGCGGGCAAGTACACGCGCGCGTACGAGGCGCGCCTGATTGCGGAGTTTGAGAAGTTGCTGCCCGAAACGCCGCCGTGGAAGCATTGACAGCCAGTGACGGAGTAGCGCAGTAGCGTAGTGACGAAGGTAACAGCGAAACGAGCAAGAAGGCACGGCCTGCCCGATTTTGTTTGACAGTGGTGAACCTCCGGTTGCTAGCATGTCCTCGGTTTTTTCTTCTCTTGGGTTTCGCGCGGCTGGAGGCCGACCGGATGGAAAGACGGGCCTTCGGTGAGACGCACCGGGACACGTTCATTCCTCGGGGGTTCAACCCTTTGCAATGAGGTGCGAGCGCCATGATTCACTTCCAATGCAGTAAGTGCGGGAAGAAACTGGCGGCAAAGGACGAGTCGGCGGGCAAACGGGTAAAGTGTCCGGCATGCGGGCAGGTTCTCCAGGCCCCAGCAGCGGAAGAAGCGCCGCGAGCCCCGGCCGCCAAGGCCGCATCATCGCCGGCCCAGGCACCGGCCAAACCGGAGCCGCCCACGGCAGCACCCCGGCCGAAACCGGCGGCCGTGCCGCGTCCGGTCCCGGCGGCCGCATCGCTCGGCGTGGGTCCGGCGGGAGGCGTCATCCGGGCGCCGAAGCCGATGTCGAAGAAGTTTTACATCACCTCGATCGTAGCGGGGCCGGCAGTGCTCGCGGTCGCGCTGATCCTCTACGTCATCGGCCTCTTCGTGTTCGGCGCCGGCGCCGTCGCCGCTCAGCAGGGCGGAAGTCGGAATCCGCAGGAAGCCATGGCCAAGATGACGGCAATGAGCGAAGGCATGATGGGATGGGGGGTTCTCTGCATGATCGTGTTCGTCATCGGCTACGCGGCGGAAATCTACAGCGGGGTGATCGGATTCGTGCTGCTCTACAAGATGTGGTCGGCCCTTCAGGCGGGACCAGTGCGGGCGACGCCGGGCAAGGCCGTCGGCCTGCTCTTCGTCCCGTTTTACAACTTGTATTGGATGTTCCAGGCGATTCTCGGATGGACGCAGGACTATAATGCCTTCGTCGCGCAGCGCGGGATTGAGTCACCCCAGGCGCCGGAGGGCCTGGCGAAAACGATCTGCATCCTGGCCCTCGTGGGCGCAGTGCCTTGCGTCGGCTTGCTCGTGCTGCCAGTCCTTTTTGTTCTGGCGCTTGTGTTCTACGCGAAGGCGATTGACTGCGTGAACACTCTGGCCCTCGTGCCGGAGAAGGCCACCGCCCCGCTTGGCGGAGCTTGAACCAAGGGCGGGCTCGAATGCGCTCCTGGTGAAACAGCCGCACGGCTGCCAAGCCCTCAATGGCTGAAGCCGGCGATCCGGTACGTGCCGTACTCGCCTTGGCGCACCAGTACAAGCATCTTTTCGCCGTTCACCCTCAGCGTTGTCACCTTATCAACCGTGCGCCTTGGCATGTACTCGTCGGCGAAGCGTTTGTGGAAGTCGTCCGTAAAGGCGTAGTGCTCGACGGGCTCGGGACGGGGTATCTCCACTTGGGGCGTTTTCCTCTCCGTTGGTTCGGGAATAGCGCGGAACCGTCGCATCAACTCCTCTTTGTCGTAAAAGACGACCTTGCGGTCGAAGGCGAATGGGACGTCCGTCAGCGCTTCGATGGCATCGGCGTCCCCCTTCTCAAGGGCCACGACGAAACGCCACACCAGCCCCTCGAACGAGTAATGCATAGGCGCCCAGACGTCACGATCAAAACGAAGCGGTCCCTCGTACCGAAGGGCGGACAAAACGCCTCGTTGCTCTCCAAAGCCTTCTGCGATCGCCGGGTGGAGTGAGGCGACCTCATTCGCTTCCAGGTCCGCCATCGTAGATCGCAAGGTAGTCCCTGGTGAGCGATCCGGGCGAAGCAAGAGGCGCAGCAAACCCGCCATCGTAGATTGCGGGGTAGTCCCTGGAGCGGGACCCGACCCCTGAGGCGTGTCGGAAGAGATGAAGAGACCATAATAGGTGTTGCGGGCGTCTGCCGGCAACAGAGTGAACATCTCGATGACCCCCTTTCCGCCGCCGTACAAGTTGGTGACTTTCAGAGGGTAGTAAACGTGGTCGCTTTTAAACTGGTACGCAAGCGGTTGGACGGTTTTGGTTTCCGGAGAAAGCGTGACGACGTCGAAGGCAAAGAACGCAAAGCCGCGCTCCAGGTAATCCGCGACGATCTGGCGCAGTTCATCGCCCAGGGCTGGCTGGCCGAGCCCGTTCTCTTTGAAAAATTGCTCAACCCACTTGACGAACTCATCCGTGTCGCGGACCTCGGCAACGGTAACCTTATGAGGCCCGAGCGTTTTCTGGACAACGATCTTTACAGCCTCGGTTTCCTCTGCCCCGCCTTTGAATTGGGTCCGCGATTGGATGAGGTACCGGAGACGGTGCTTGCTGATAATTTCGGCAAGGGCCTTAAAGCACCTTTCCGGCGCCAGCGAGACATCGGGCTTGGAGGGCAGGGGCATGAACTCGACCACTTGCGTCTCGCGGTCAGCCTTGACGTCGGTTTGGAGGATGAGGATCTCATGGGCCCCGTCGTGGGCGATGATGGCCCGCTGGGCCGGCTCCTGGATGTTCACTTCCACTTTGCGGATTGTCATAATCGCCCCGCGGTCGGCCCACACCGGTGGACTGCCAACGAGGGCAACCAGTATCAGGCCGACAATGAGCGTCGCCGGCCTCTTTGCCGTTGTCGCACACATTGGAAGTCCCCCACAAAGGCCCGTTCGGAAAACTGTGTCTGTCCATTAGACGTTGAGCGGCGCTGAAAGTTCCTAATGATGAAACAGGCGGAGGCCGCTCATCGCCATCACCATGCCGTGCTCATCACAGGCCTGGATGACGAGGTCGTCGCGGTCAGAGCCGCCCGGCTGAAGGATATATTTCACGCCGCTCTGGGCGGCGCGGTCGATCGAGTCGCGGAAGGGGAAGAAAGCGTCGGAGGCAAGGCTGACGCCGGTGAGTTTGTCGATCCAGTCCCGCCGTTCCTTGGCCGAGAGCGGTTTCGGGGCCGGGTCGAACGCCTCTTTCCAGGCCTGTTCCTCGAGCGACGTCGGACGCTCAAGAAGATATTGGTCAATCGCATTATTCATTTCCGCCCGCGAGAGACCTTCCTTGAACGTCGCCGCCAGCACGCGCGGGTGCTGGCGGAGCCACCAAATGTCGGCCTTGGAGCCGGCGAGACGCGTGCAGTGGACCCGCGACTGTTGGCCCGCGCCGATACCGATCGCCTGGCCGCTCTTCGCGAACGCGACGGAGTTCGACTGCGTGTACTTGAGCGCGATACTGCCGACCACCAGGTCGCGCACCGCCTCCTTCGGCAAGTCCTTCTTCTTGGTGACGATGTTCCTACAAAGTTCCGGGCCGGGGACGGCGGCGTTGCGAGTCTGCTCCAGGTGAATGCCGTAAAGTTCGCGCGTCTCAAGTTCGGGAGGCTTGAAGTCCGGGTCCATTTTCATGACGAGGAACTTTCCGCCGCGCTTTTCCCGTAGGACCTTGAGAGCGTCGGCATCGTAGGCGGGTGCGATGCAGCCGTCGGACACTTCGCGGGCCAAAAGTTCCGCCGCGGAGCGATCCATTTTGTCGGAGAAAGCGGCAAAATCGCCGAAACTGGACATGCGGTCGGCCCCGCGGGCCCGGGCGTAAGCGATCGCCAGGGGCGAGAGGTCCGGCATGTCCTCGACGAAGCAGGCCTTCCTCTCGGCGTCCGAAAGGGGTGCCGACACGGCGGCGCCGGCCGGGCTCACGTGCTTGAACGACGCCGCGGCCGGGAGACCGAGCGCCTGGCGAAGTTCCTTGACGAGGGCCCATGCGTTCAGGGCATCGAGCACGTTGATGAACCCGGGCGAGCCGGAGAGGACCGCGATGGGCAAATCGCCCTTGGCGACGAAGACGCGCGCGTGCTTCTGGTGGGGGTTCATGCCGTAGCGGAGTCGAATCTCTTTGGCCATCCCTTCACCCTTTCATTGCTGGCGACTCGCTCCCCTGCGGGTCGCGGCTAAGCGTGGGTTTGCTACTTGCGGTGCGCCTGGGGGACGTAGGGCTTAAGTTTCTTTTCCGCGAAGGTCGGCTCGAAGCGCGCGAAGCGCTGGAGGCCGTCTTCGAGCGGCACCTGGACCCACTCGCCGCCGACGAGCGGCCGGACGTAGGCCAGAAAATCATCCGTGACGTCGCAGCGCGACGGGGCGATCCACCCGGCCGGAAACGTGCGTTCGGAGTTCGCCATCGCCTCCAGGGGGACCTTGTCGTAGCGGACCCGGTACTTGGCCCCCCCCGGGTCGCGAAGGATAGTGGCCATCCAGCCGGAGCCTTCGCGCGCGGCAATCTCGGCGGCCTTGCGGCCGACCTTGTAGGCTTCCTTGAGGTCCACCGTCGAGGCATAGAGCATGTTGTGGCGCTGGTCGGTGCCGGGGACGTTGCCGCGCGCCGCCCCGCGAGCGGCAAGTCCCTTCTCGTTGAGGTAGTTCACGACCATCTGGCAGACGGTGGTCTCGCTGGAAGAGAACTGCACGTGGCCGAAGGAGTCGCGGCGTTCGCCGAGGCTTCCGACGTCGAACCCCTCGCTGACGACGACCAGGCATCGGCCGCTTTGTTTCAGTTCGTCGTTGACGTTGTCGCCGAGTTGCTCGAGCGTGACGCCGGCCTCGGCAAGGTAAATCTGGAGCGGCAGGCGTCGCTCGGGGTCGGCGAGGCGGGCGGCGGCGGGGATGAATCCGATCTTTCGGCCCATGGCCTGCATGACGAGCACGGGGTCGGCGGGCGAGGAACCGGCGTTCTCCTCGTTGGCGCTCTGGACGTAGCAGGCCCAGTAGCGGGCGACGGAGCCGTAACCGGGCGTATGGTCGATGAGTTGGAACTCCGAGTCGCCGACGTCGTTGTCGATCGTCTTCGGGACGCCGGTGGCGACGAGGTCCAGGCCGCGCTCGTGGGCGAGTTGGGCGATCTTGTGGGCGGTGTCCATCGAGTCGTTGCCGCCCGTGTAGAAAAAGTAACCGACCTGGTGCGCCTTGAGGACCTCGATGACTCGCTCGAAATCCTCCTTCTGCTGCGATTTGAGTTTATAGCGGCAGGTTCCGATGGCGCCAGCGGCCGGCGTCGTCTCCAGGAGCGCGATTTCTTTTCGCGGCTGTGCCGAAAGGTCCAGCAGTTCCTCCTTCAGGACGCCCTCGATGCCGTGCCACGCAGCATAGACGGTGCCGAAGGTCTTCGGGTCCTCAAGGCACGCCTCGACGACACCGCGGATGGAGTTGTTGATGACGGGCGAGGGGCCGCCCGACTGGGCGACGATGATGTTTTTCGGTTTGGGCAATTGCGCGCCCTCCTGTCGAACGCGCCGCGCAAGCGCGGCGGCTAAACGTGCGACCTTACGTTATCGATTCCGATTTCAGGCGGTGGAGAACTTCTCCGGCTTGGTCCACGACGAGGATGCCTTCGTCCTCGCGGCCTCTGTACTCGTCGATGCGGATGCTGGCCGGGTCCAGGTAGCCCAGGTTGATCCGCCGGCAGCGTTCCTCGGGGATGCCGGTGGCCAGAATAACATGGATGCGCGGCTTTTCAACCGCGTTGCAGTAGGTGCCGAGCCCCCGGACGTGGGTCGAGTGGGCCATGATGCCGCCGGGGACGTCGGCGAACTTGTCCATCTGCTCGCGGAAATAGTCGAGGCAATGGTAGCCGATCTTATCCAGCAACCGACCGTGCGTGTAGGAAACCTCCGTAATGTGCGGGGCGTAGATGATGAGGTCCCCGCCGTCCGCGACGACGGGCTCGAGTTTGTACATCACCTTGCCGCCGGTCCAGAGGTCGTCGTACATCTCCGGCGCGATGCCGAGCACCTTCTTGAACGCGTGATCCATGTAGCGGATGTGGACCTGGGCCGAGAGGTCGGCCGCGGCCGACCAGGATTCGCGCGCCTCCCCGATGTAGAGGCCCTTGAGGCCCTCGTGTGTCATGACCAGGCCGAAGTTCGTGATGGGAACCTTGACGAACTCGGCCGCGCGGTCGATGATGCGCCGGACGACGGTATCCTTGATGCCGTTGATCTTCCAGTTCGTCACTAGGGCGCCGAGCCAGTGGAAGAAGTTGAGGAACTCGGCCCCGCAAATGCCGGGGAAAAGGTACTTATAGCCGCCCGAGAAGCCGACCACCTCGTGCGGGAAGGTCGGGCCGACGATGAAAAGCCGGTCGTAGTCGAAGACAAGGCGGTTGATCTGGACAGGCACGTCGCGAGCATAACGACCTTCGGTCAGGCGGTCCATCTCGCGGGCCGACAGCGTCCCGATCGTCTCCAGCGCCTTCGGGTCGTCCCAGGCGTGGTTGAAAATCTCGATGTTGCCGTAGCGGGTGCGCCGCTCCTTGGCCGTCATCTCCAGGAGCCGGAGGATCTGCTTCTCGTTCATCGCGCGGTGCGTGCCGAGGGCGATGAGAAAATCGAGTTTGGCCGCGCGGCCCTTGAGGGCGTCCGCCAGCGTCCGGAACATGAGGCCGACGGGGGCGGTGCGCGTCGAGTCGGGAATCAGCGCGAGGATGCGCTTGCCCTCGATGTCAAGGCCGGCAATCGCCTCGCTCACGAACTCGCGGACCTCCACGTCGGCAACGAGGCCTTCCTTATGTCCGCGGCCAATCAGCATGGGCCGTCCTTTTTACGACGCCGGCTCAACCGGGAACCCGAGGGTCTCCAGGGCCGATCGGACCTGCGAGCCGGCGGATTCGAGTTCAACCGTCGTCTGCGGAAACTCTCGCCGCACGGGATAGTTTTTCCGGAGCGACTTAAAATACGCGCTCCGTCCCTTGGCCGGTTTCTCGCGGATCGCCCGGAGCCTCGCGTCATCCGCCTCGATATCGTAAGCGGCACGGGTAGCATACCGGATCGCCTGCTGCGCGTCCACCCCGGCCGGGAGGCGGATCCGCGGCGTCTCGGGCGGCGGCATCAGGGGCGAGGGATTCCACGCGCGCGCAAGGCCGAAATGGCGACAGAACGCCTCCAGGATCATCCGCGTCCCGTTCACCTTCCCGTCGTAGGAATAGCCGGCGATGTGCGGCGTCGCGATGTCCACGGCGTTCAGGAGTTCGAGGTCGATGTTGGGCTCGTTTTTCCAAACGTCGAACACCAGCGCACCGAGGCGGCCAGCTGCGCAAGTCGCCTTCAGCGCTGCCGTGTCCGCCACGCTGCCGCGCGATGTGTTGAGGAGAATCACGTCCCGCTTGAGGCGGCTGAGCAGGCTTTCGCCGATCATGTGGTATGTCGCATCGTGGCCCTCGCGCGAGAGAGGCACGTGGAACGTCACGATGTCGGCGTCGAAAAGAGTTTCAATCGGCACGTATTTCGGGTCCCCGGTCTCGCGGGCGAGGGGCGGGTCGTTCGCCAGGACGGTCATGCCGAGCCCCTCGGCGATGCGGGCGACGCGCGAGCCGACATTGCCGACGCCGACGATGCCGAGCGTCCTGCCGACCAAGCGCCAGCCGCCGCGTTCGGCCAGCACCGCCAAAGCCGTGAAAACATACTCGGCGACGCTCTGGGCGTTGGAGCCCTCGGCACTCGCGAAGGCGATCCCGCGCTGCTGGAGGTACTCCTGGTTCACGTGGTCCACGCCGATGGTGGCCGTGGCGACGAAGCGCACGGCCGAGCCGTCCAGAAGGGCCGCGCCGACGGGCGTCACGCTGCGGACGAGCAGGGCCTGGGCGTCGCGGAGGAGGGCGGGCCGAATGGCGTCGGCGGGGACAGCCACGACCTCGCCCATCGGACCAAAGGCTTCCCCCACGAGGGGAATGTTTTCGTCGGCGACGATCTTCATTGTTTTCACCGCAGAGGCGCAGAGAGCGCAGAGACAACCTTCGAAAATTCTAAATCCATTTTTGTTTTCTGCTCCCCCGTCTTTGCCGTTCTCTGCGATCTCGGCGTCTCTGCGGTGAAATACCGTTCTGCGTTACTCTTCCCCCCACTGCGTGTGGAACGTGCCTTCCTTGTCCACTCGCTGGTAGGTGTGGGCGCCGAAGTAGTCCCGCTGGGCCTGCGTCAGGTTCTGGGGCAGGCACGCGGTGCGGTACGCGTCGATGTAACTGAGGGCCGAGGCGAGGCCCAGTACCGGGACGCCCGCGCGAACAGCCTCGCAGACGACGGTCCGTAGGGCGGCGGTCTTCTCGTTCACGATCGCTGCAAAGAAGCCGTCCACGAGGAGATTCGCGAGGTCCGGCTTCCTGCGATAGGCCGCGGTGATCGGGTCGAGGAGTTTGGAACGGATGATGCAGCCGCCTTTCCAGATCCGCGCGATCTCGGGAAACTTCAGATCGTACTGGTACTCCTTGGACGCCTCACGCATGAGGGCGAAGCCTTGCGCGTAGCAGGCGACGACGGAGACGTAGAGGGCGTCGCGCAAGGCCTTCAGGAGCGCCGCCTTGTCGGCCGAGGGCTTGGCCGCCGGCCCTTTCAGAATCTTGGACGCCGCGACGCGCTCCTGCTTGAAGGCCGAGAGGATGCGGCCCTCGACGGCCATGTCGATCGTCGGGACGGCGACGCCGAGGTCCAGCGCGTTCTGGCTGGCCCACTTGCCGGTGCCTTTCTGGCCCGCCTGGTCGAGGATGAGGTCCACGAGGGGCTTACCGGTGTCGGGATCCTTCGTCGCGAGGTTGACGACGGTGATCTCCATCAGGTAGCCGCCCAGTTCGGCGGCGTTCCACTCGGCGAAGACCCTGCTCATCTCGTCGGCCTTCATGCCGAGGACCGACCGCATGATGTCGTACACCTCGGCAATGCACTGCATGATGCCGTACTCGATGCCGTTGTGGACCATCTTGACGTAGTGTCCGGCGCCGCGCGGGCCGATGTAGGTGCAGCAGGGGCCGTCGACCTGGGCGGCGCACGTTGCGAAGATCTCGCGGACCAGGGCGTAGGCCTCTTCGGAGCCGCCCGGCATGATCGAGGGACCCTTCAGGGCGCCTTCCTCGCCGCCGGAGACGCCCGTGCCGATGTAAAGGATGCCCTGCTTCGCGAGTTCCTGGACCCGGCGCTCGGTGTCCGGGAAGAACGAGTTGCCGCCGTCGATCAGGAGGTCGCCCTCGTCCAGGTAGGGGAGGAACTGCTCGATCATGGCATCGACGGCCGCGCCTGCCTTGACCATCATCATAATCTTGCGGGGCTTCTGGAGGGCCGCGCAGAACCCCTTCGGGTCGTAGGTGGCGTGGATGTTTTTGCCGGCGGCGGGGCCCTCGACAAAGTCCTTCGTCTTCGATCCGGTGCGGTTGAAGATGGCCACGGAGAAGCCCTTGCTCGCCAGGTTCAGGACGAGGTTCTGGCCCATGACGGCCAGCCCGGCGAGCCCGATCTGCTGCTTCGCCATTTGTGCTGCCTCCCGTCAGTTTGGGTTTTCAGAATCAAGGCGGGCATTTTACCAGGGAAGACGGACGTGTCAAGGCGACGTGCCCGGCCGGCGAATCTCAGCCTTTGCACCCCGGAGGGTCTTCTCGGTATACTGGACCCGCCGACCGGCGAACGGGGAGCCGTCCATGCTTGCAGCCGCGACAGGCGAATTGAACCTCGTGATTCCGCTCTGGGGCAGCGTCCTTGTGGCGCTGGTGGGCGTGGTCTATCTGGTATTCGGCAGTCGATGGCCGAGGCTGTTCGACGTCCTCAGCATGACGGTTTTCGGCTGCGCGGTGGGCCTCCAGGTTTCGCAATGGGTTCCCGTCTGGCAGCCGCTCGTCATCATCGCGGGGGGCATCGCGCTGGGGGGTCTGACGGCGTTCTTCCGCACCGTCGCCCATGCTGTGCTCGCCGGATTGGTGTTGGCGGCAATCTTCGCGCACTTGGCCGCCTTGGCCTTGGGGCCTGGAGGCTTCGCCTCGTATCTCGTCTTCGCGGTCCCCGACCGCAGTTACTCGATGCAGATGAGCGGCCCGAACCTCGGCGAGGACGCGGTGCTGGCGGCCTGCCTCGTGGGGCTGGCGCTGGGGGCCGGCGTGGCCGTCACCCGGTTCGGCTTTAGCGAGCGGCTGGTCACGAGTGCCCAGGGCGCCGCGCTTCTGGTTCTGGCGGCCATCCACATTGCCGGGCTCTATCGCGAAACGGCGTCGCCCTCGCTCGCGCAAGCGTTTCCGCTGACGCTGGCGGCCGGCTGGGTGTGTCTCGTGGGAATCGGACTGGCGGCCCAGCGCGCCGTGGCCGGCCCGGCCGGCGAAGAGGAACCGCCGGTCGAGGTCCGGCCGCGCAGCGGACGGCGCCCCGAGGGGTGAACCCATGCTTGCCGAAAACGCCGTGCACTCCGCCTGGGTGGGCGCTCCCGACGCCGTCGATGCCTCCGTCCAGGCCTTTCCGGAGTTTCTCGCCGGGATTCCGATCTGGCAACTGGTCTTCTTCGTCGTCCTTGGCTTGGTCAGCCTCCTGTACGGGCTGAAACTTTTTAAGGGGATGGTGGTCATCTACGCGGCGATGGCGGGAGTCGTGGCGGGCGTCGCGGCCGCGATCCGGTTCGGGGCGCCGGAACTTCTCGGAGCCGTCGTCGGTGCGGTCGTTTTTGCCGCGATCGCCTGGCCGCTTCTAAAGGTCGCGGTCAGCGTATTCGGCGGGATCGCCGGCGGCCTGCTCGGAGCGATGTGCGCCCTCTGGCTGAATGACCCCGTGTACGTTCTCATCGCGGGCTTGGTCGGCCTTGTGCTCGGATTCGTCCTGGGGTTTCTCCTCTTTCGCGGCGTCATCGTCTTCACCACGGCCGTGCTCGGGGCGCTGCTTGTCGTCCTGGGGATTGTGGGGCTCGTGATGGCGGTCCCGAGCGCGCGCGAGGCGGTCATCGCGGGCGTCCAGGCACATCGCCATTGGCTGCCCGTGCTCGTGGGCGTGCCGGCGGCGATTGGGGCTGTCTACCAGGCGGTCCAGACGCGGACGGAGGGGACAGGGAAGGGGGAAAAATAGGCGGTCAGGCGTACTCCCCGGCGGCAGCGGGTGTCGCCATGTCGGAACCAATGAGAAATACGGAATTTTTTTGACAGGATAGACTGGATGTGCTAGACTGTTCGTTCGAAATCAGGGAACCTCCCAGAGACAAAGGAGATGGCCATGTCATGGAAGCCGACTCGCAGGACGTTCCTGAAGACTACGATGGCGGGGGGAGTGATTTACCTGGCTACGGCCGGGTGCGAATTGCCCGCCACGCGCACTGGCCGCCTGGACCTCGTGAGTCCGGGGTGCCGGAAGTCCAAGGTTCGTGTGGCCAAGGTTTACCTGGGCAAACCCAAGGCGCTCTGGCCCACGCCCTTGCTCGACCTTAAGGAGGAGATGGCCCGGTACGAGGCCCAGTTTGCCGCCATGAAGGGCCAACTGGCGGACGTGGACTTCGTCGTCAACGAACTGGTCACGGCGCCCGAGCAGGTCGGGGCGCTCAAGGACAAACTGGCCGGCGCCGACGGCATCCTGATGATTCACCTCTCCATGGGCATTGTGCCGATCCTCAAGGAAGTTCTGAGTGTCGGTCGGCCGACGGTCCTCTTTGCCGCGCCGTACTCCGGGCATGAGTGGACTGGCTTCGGCGCCCTGTGGAAGCAGAAGGAGGGATCGCTCCTGGAGTGCCTGCTGACGAGCGACACCGCCCAGTTGGCCGCCGCCATCCGCCCCTTCCGCGCCATCCACCACCTGCGCGAGGCCCGCATCCTGAACGTAACCACGCGCAACTTCGACGCCTACGCTGCGGCGGTTAAGCAGAAGTTCGGCACGGAGATCGTCCGCGTCAAAAAGGACAGCGTGTTGGCTGCCTACAACGCCGTGCCCGATGCTGCGGCGGAAGCGGAGGCCCAACGCTGGATCCGCGGGGCCGAAAAGGTTGTCGAGCCCTCCCGCGACGAGATCTTCAGGTCCTGCAAACTGGCGCTTGCCCTCGAGAAGATCATGAATGACGAGGGTGGCACGGTCATGACGATTGACTGTTACGGCAGCATGTGGCGGCAACTGCCGGCGTATCCGTGCATCAGCCACGCGCGCCTCAACAGCATGGGCCTCGGCGGCGTGTGCGAGTCGGACCTCCAGTCCTGCACGACGCATGTCCTGCTCCAGGCCCTCTCCGGCAAGCCCGGCTTCGTGAGCGACCCCACGATGGATTTGTCCACTCCCGGCATCATCTTGGCCCACTGCATGGGTTCGCCCGGCATGGATGGGCCGGATAAGCCCTTCGCCCCTTACCGGCTGCGCTCCGTGATGGAGCGGCAGGAGGGAGCCGTGCCGCAGGTCCGCATGCGCCTCGGCGAGAAGGTGACGCAGGCGGAACTCCTCGGCACCGACCGCCTCATCTTCTTCACGGGCATGATCCTCGACACGCCCGACCTGCCGCGCGGGTGCCGGTCCAAAATCACCGTCAAGGTGGACGGCGACCCGGAGAAACTCTGGCAGAATTGGTCGCACGGGCTTCATCGCGTGACGTGCTACGGCAACCTGCGGGAGGACCTCCGCCGCTTCTGCCGCTTCACGTCCGTCGAACTGATTGACGAGGCGGCGGACCCGCCTGCGCCGAAGGCGTAAACGCGGAATCCCGGGAAGCGCCTCGGCGCGGAAGGGCTACGCGAACTCCTTGGTGGCATCCGTGTTGCCGTACGAACCGATCCAGACGTCCTTCAGGTGAAGTTCCACTTCGGGCGACCCGTGAAAGTCCGAGACGTGGCAGGTGAATGCCACGCCGCACGAGCCGGCCCGCGTGAGGGCGTCCACCAAGTCGCCCATGTTCCAGCCGAGCACGCGGCGCGCCCGGCCGGCCTGCGTCAGGTGCATTTCCAGGTGGCTGCCCCGCCGGCCGAGGCGGCGCGCCGAACCGACCAGCCGCAGGTGCTTCGCCGCAAAGACAGGCCGCGGGTTTCCCGATCCGAACGGCCCGAAACGCTCGAGCGTCTGGGCGGTCGCCAGGTCGAGGTCCGCCAGGTCCGCCTCGGCATCCACGAGGACCTGCGGCGCGAGGTCGTCCGGCGTAAGGCGTTCGCGCGCCCAAGCGAGGAATGCCTCGCGGAAGGCGGGCACGTCGGCGGCGGCGAGTTGGAGCCCCGCTGCCATCGCGTGGCCGCCGAACGTCCGCAGGTGCGTCGCGCACGCCGCAATGCCTTCGAACAGGTTGAACCGGGGGATGCTGCGGCCGGAGCCTTGGGCGTCCGGGCCGTCGACGGCGATGAGGACCGTCGGCCGCCAGTACCGTTCCACGAGGCGCGAGGCGACAATGCCGATGACGCCAGCGTGCCAGCCCTCGGCCGCCAGGACGATCGCCGCGTCGCGCTCGGGCGTGAAGGTCTCGGCGATCTGGGCCTCGGCCTGCTCGAGGATTTCCTTTTCGGTTTCCTGGCGCTGCCGATTCAGGCGGTCGAGCCCCTGGGCAATCGCCAGGGCGGCCTCGGGCCCCGCCGTGGTCAGGAGTTCGACGGCCTCGGCGGCGCTGCCCATCCGGCCGGCGGCGTTCAGGCGCGGGGCCAGCATGAAACCGACGTGCCCGGCATCGAGGCGCTTGTCCTCGAGCCCGGCGACCTGGAGGAGGGCGGCGATTCCCGGCAGTCGGCTGGCGGCCAGCGCCCGCAGACCGAAACTCGCCAGGACGTGGTTTTCCCCGACCAGGGGCACGACGTCGGCGATGGTGCCGAGCGCCGCCAGCCCGGTCGCGGCGATGAGAAACGCGCGGAACTTCTCGCTCACCCGGTCGCGCCGGCTCAGGCGCTGGCCGAGCGCCCACGCCAGTTTCAGCGCCAGCCCCGCGCCCGAAAGTTCGCGAAACGGGTAAACCGACCCGGGCAGTTTCGGGTCCACGACGACGAGCGCCTCCGGGATGCGGCCGGGGTCCGGCTCGTGATGGTCGGTGATGATGGTGTCGAGGCCGAGGCCCTTGGCCGCCGCCACTTCGTCGGCGCTCGTGATGCCGCAGTCCACGGTCACGAGGACTTTCGCGCCCTCGGCGGCGAGGCGCTCGACCGCCTCGCGGTTCAGACCGTAGCCTTCTTCGAGACGGTGCGGGATGTAAACGCGGACGTTGGCGTCGGCCAGGCGCAGCGCGTGCCAGAGGATCGCCGAGGCCGTAATGCCATCGGCGTCGTAGTCGCCGTAAATGACGATGGGCTCGCCGTCGCGCGCGGCTTGGGCGAGACGGTCAGCAGCCACCAGCAGCGCGGGCTCCGCCTCCGGAGGATGAAGTTGCGAAAGGTCGGGGGCAAGAAACTCCCGCGCGGCCTTGGGGTCCGCGAGGTCGCGATTCACGAGGGCCGCTGCCACGAGCGGCGGGACGCCGAGGTCCCGGGCCAGCAGGCCGGTCTCGGGCGCCGGCGGGCGGATCGTCCACGGTTTAGCCATCGCGGCCGCCCTCGTCGCGGGTGTCGAAACCGATGCGCCGTAGAAAAGCGTCGGACTCGCACCGGATGCCGATCCGGTCGATGCGGCGGCGCATGGCCTTGAGAAACGCCCGGTTCCCCTCGTGGGCGGTTTCGCGCGGGTTGACGTAATGAAAATCGGCGCGGTTTGTGACGCCGCCCCGGAACCCCATTCGCACGAGGGCCTGAGGAAACTCGAAGAACCCCTCGGCCGCGGGGTCGCCGCGCGTGTTCCACGTCCAAAGGTCGATCTTTCCGAAGAGTTCGCGCGTCGAAGGGCGGACCGGGGCCAGGCCCTTGCCGGACGGGCCCGGGCCGATGACCATCACGGCGAGGTCCGCGCGACGGGCCCAGAGAAAGGCGTTGCCCTCAATTAGGATATCGGCCCCCGGGGGCAGGGCGGTCAGGAGCGTGTCGAGTCCCGCTTCCAGTCCGCGCGGCTCCGCCAGAAGGACGGCGGCGGACGTGGCGCCCGCGCCACGGAGACGGCGCGTTTCGGCGTCGTCGCATTCGGAGACGAGGAGAAACCCTTCGTCGCCGATGCGAGCGGCGTCGGCGTCGGGGATCTCGTCGGCCACGCGCACGCGGGCCGTATGCCACCCTTCGAGCCGCGCAAGCAGAAACTCGGCGACGGCCGTCTTCCCGATTCCGCGCGCGATGCCGGCAATGCAGACAATAGCCATAGGAACCCCGCAGAATGTCACGACCGCGGCATTGTAACACGGGGCGGCGGGTCGGGAAAGACAAGACCACGTTTCTCTTTCACGTGCTGGACAAGGCCATGCCGGTCGCGTAGAGTAGAGGGTGTGTTGGGGTCGGTCGAGGCACGCGAGCGATGATCACCGTTACCAGCGAAGTGCTTGAGCGGATGGTGGAGGCGATCGTCCGCGAAGTGGACCCGGAGCAGATCTATCTCTTTGGTTCCTATGCGCGCGGAGATCCCGGCCCGGACAGCGACGTGGACTTTCTCGTGGTTGAGCGTGAGCCGTTCGGCCCCCAGCGCAGCCGGCTGGGCGAGATCACGTGGGTGCGTCGCGCCCTTTCCACGTTTCGGGTTGCCAAGGACATACTCGTTTTCGGCGCGGAGGAGTTCGCTTACTGGAAGGACTCTCTGAATCACATCATTGCACGTTGCCTTCGCGAAGGGCGGCTGCTGTATGAACGACCGTGAACACGCCGCGATGATGCTGACGCGGGCGAGTGAAGACTTGGCCATCCTTGAGGAAATGCGGAATGCAATGCTGGTCAGACAGGAACGCGTGGAAAGGAGTGAGCGTGTATGGATGCTGAGGCACAGGCTGAGCTGCTAAGAATCGCCGGGCTGGGTCCAGCGGAGATTGGGGCGAGTGAGGAGAACGTCAAACAGAAGGTGGTTGTGCCCCTTCTGGAACTGCTCGGCCACAGAAAAGAGAACCTGCAATTCGAGTACCGTACACGCAGCGGTGGAAAGATTGACATATTCATTAAGGATGTTCCCCACGACTGTAAGGTGCTTGTTGATACGAAGAACTACGACGAGAGGCTAGACGAATATGTTGATCAAATCAGGGGTTACACATTTGATGAGAACCCGCTTCTCGCCGTCTTGGCGAACGGGGTCGAGATGAGGATCTATAGTCCGCTGCCCGGTGTTGCCTTTGAGAAATCGCTCTTGTACGTCATCAAGAGGGCTGAATTCTCGAAGGAAGGGCCGTGGGCTGTATTGCTTGGCCTCCTTGGTGCAGAGAGTCTGAGTAGTCGAGAGGTGCACACAAAACTGGCCGAGCGCGAGAAGGAGATCAAGAAGGCAATCTCGGACGAAGAGGAACTGCGGCACCAAGCCCGCGCAGAACTCGAGGGCATCAAGAGCGATGTTGACGCCAAGCAGGAGGAGTTGGAGCAAAAGCAAAAGGAGTTGGAGAAACTGAGGGCCAAGGCTGTGCAAGTGGAAGAGGAATTGCACGAGCAGATTGCCCGTGTTTGGGAGAAATTGGGTCTGCCTCTCGAGGGGCAGGCGTCTACTGAGGGGATTCGGGTGGAAGGAGAACAAGCAGGACGCGGCGGCAAAGCCAAAAAGGTTCGGCTCAAAGAACTGGTGGACCGCGGCCTAATCAGAGATGGCGAGAGCGTGTTTTTGTACTATCAGGGCCGGGGACGCATTGGAAAGGAGCAAGCTAAGGTTGTGGCTGCTGAGAACAAACTCAAGTACGGTCGGGACGGTCAGCACTACTCCGTTTCGGACTTGGCCGCACAACTCCTTAGGAAACACGGTGTCATAACTCATAAGTACCCCGTGCAGGGTCCCCTCTATTGGCAGACGGAGATGGGGAAGACGCTGAACGAACTTAATGAGCAAATCCGGCAGACGCGCGGCGACCGGGGCTGACGGGCGTGGCGCGTCACGGAGTTCCGGAGATGCAATACTTATCTCCGGCGCGCGGGCGGCGGTCCTATTTGAAATACCCCACGCCGCGCTGGAAGATCGCCAGGCCGTCGCCGGCCTCACGCGCACCAAGACGCGTCCATTGGGGGTGGTGCCAGGGCAGGAGGTGGCGTTCGGGGTGCGGCATCAGGCCGAGGATGCGGCCGGTGGGGTCGCAGATGCCGGCCACGTCGCCGACCGACCCGTTCGGGTTCCAGGGGTACCCCGCGCCAGTGTTCCCATCGGGACCGACGTAGCGGAGGGCGACCTGGCCGGCGGCCTCGAGTTTTGCCAGCGTCGCTTCCGGGCCCGGGACGAACTTCCCCTCGGCGTGGGCGACGGGCAGGTAAAGCGATTCGCCCTTCTCGAGAAAGACGCAGCGGTCGGTCTCAGCGACGAGGTGCGTCCAGCGATCTTCGAACAGGCCGGAGTCGTTGTTCGTCAGCGTGGCGCCCTGGGCGAGCGTCGGCCGGCCGTCCTTCGCGCCGGGCAGGAGACCGCACTTGACGAGAACCTGGAAGCCGTTGCAGATGCCCAGGACGAGGCGATCGGCCTCGAGGAAATCGTGCAGGACGTCGGCCAAGTGGTGGACGAGTTGGTTGGCGAAGATCTTTCCGGCCGAAATGTCGTCGCCGTAGGAAAAGCCGCCGGGAATCGTGAGAATCTGGTATCGGCCCAGCCGCTTGGGGTCCTCGATGAGGCGGTTGATGTGGACGCGTTCGGCCTTGGCGCCGGCTTTCTCCCAGGCGAACTGGGTCTCGGCGTCACAGTTGGTTCCCGCGGTTCGCAAAACGAGCGCACGGACGGGCATAATCGCTCCCAACGGAAACGCGCCCGCCAAGGCGGGCGGCTAAACATTCACCACGCCAGCGGCTTTTTCCAGGCGCTCCGCAAGCAATCACAGGCGGCTTCGACAACCGTTTTGCCGCCCACGCCGCGGACGACGAGGCGCCCCGTGTCGGTCACCTCGCCGACGCGGGCGCACGGCAGGCCGGCAAGCGCCTTCTCGAACTCGGCGGCGCGGCCGCACGCGACCTCGACGAGAAACCGCGTCGTGGATTCGCTGAAGAGGATGCGGCCGTCGTCGTTCAGGGCGTGCTCGCGCGGCACGGCCGCGAGGTTGATCTCCAGGCCGAGGTCGGCGGCGAAGGCCATCTCGGCCGCGGCGACCGCGAGGCCCCCCTCCGAAAGGTCATGGCACGCGCGGACGCTGCCGGCCGCGATGGCGGCGTGGACGGCCGCAAAGATTCTCGGCGCGAGTTGCAAATCGACGCGCGGCACCCGGCGGCCGACGGCCTTCTCGAGCGCGTACCAGTGCGAGCCGCCGAGTTCGTCCTTCGTCACGCCCACCAAATACACCGGGTTGCCGGCCTCCTTGAGGTCCATCGTCACGCACCGGCGTATGTCGTCCACCAGGCCGAGCGCGCTGATGAGGAGGGTCGGCGGGATGGCGATGGTCTCCGAATCGGTCGCGAACTCGTTATTGAGGCTGTCCTTGCCGCTGATGAAGGGCGTGCCGAGGGCAACGGCCACGTCGTAACACGCCTTGGCCGCCAGGACGAGCGACCCCAGGCGGTCAGGCTTCTCGCAGTTGCCCCAGCAGAAGTTGTCCAGCAGGGCGATGCGGTCGGGCCGCGCGCCGACGGCGACGACGTTGCGGACCGCCTCGTCGATGCCGGCCGCGGCCATCCAATAGGGGTCCACGTCGCCGTACTTCGGGTTCATGCCGCAACCGACGGCCAGACCCTTCGTGGAGCCGAGGATGGGCGTGATGACGCACGCATCGCCGGGACCGTCTTCGCGGACGCCCTGAAGGGGCTTGATGACGGTCTGGCCCTGGACCTCGTGGTCGTACTGGCGGATG
>Ga0315288_10002423_pt1 | contig 24197 bp, 16 predicted proteins | sample YL17G11_20_MG_FD_203454 | JGI IMG/M metagenome (GOLD analysis project Ga0315288, IMG submission 203454) | Sediment microbial communities from Yellowstone Lake, YNP, Wyoming, USA - YL17G11_20 | ecosystem: Environmental > Aquatic > Freshwater > Lake > Sediment | place: USA: Wyoming | collected... | reverse complement strand
TAGCGGTTGAAGCCACGGATGGGCGCCTCCAGAGGCGAATTCTCAGCCAACCGCTTTCGGAAGGCAGACGCCGCGTCGTCGAAGTTCGCCTTACTCATGTCTTTATCCTCACTGCGCCTGGGACCTGTAGCATCTTATCCCATAGATGATGCCGAAGTCGAGCCGCGACTTTGCTTTCCTAGATCGTATCGTATTCCGTGTAGTAGTTGTTGAAAAGCAGCTCCTGACGGGCCCTATCGCGTTGACTTGGTATGTGGAAAGCGAACTCCACAAACCCATTACGGCGGCCGATAAACTGCCAGTCCTGGAAATCCGGAACAACGGTAGCCACGATGTGAGCGATAGAGTCATCACTCTCAGCGGCCTCAAGTGCTTCCAGAGGAGGTCGCGGCCGAACCCTCAGGACCAAATGATATAGGCGTGGGCACTCGACTATCTGGTTCTTGCGCTGTGGCAGATTGTCATCCAGATAGCCCATGCATTCACCTAGCTCGACACGATGCCATCGAAGATGGACTTACGGCTTAAACAGTCGAAGATTGAAGATTCGGTCTTGCCCTTTGGCTTGGCGTCAGCGTAGCCGTCGTCGGCGCTTCCCTTGTCGACCATTGGTTGGTCTCCAAGCATTTCCTCACCACCATCGTCATTGTCGTGTGCGTCATCATCATCATCCTCAACCAGGCCATCGAAGATCGACGGCCCAACTGTCGGACGATCGGTGACCCAGTCACCGAACAGCGAAGCTGTTTCATTGATCGAGGATACGGGGGCCAGGCAGCTCTCGTGGAGAGTGCCAGCAAAGCTCTCCATTGTCGTCTCGATCTGATCGTCGCTCATGTCCGTGTTATCCCACAGCCACTCGTAGAGTACAGTGAGGAGTAGGTCGATAGACTCGCCCTTGTATCCAGCTGCGTGATACTTCATGTAGGTCGGATCATTGACGCCGTCTGGCCCAAGCGCACGGTGCAAGGCGTGCTTGACTGACTTCATCGCAGTCGGAAACGACTTGTGAAATTGAGTGACGTACTTGTAGACGTTTCCCTTCTTCAGGTGGTCAGCGTCACCCGGCTCCAACGGGTTCGGATTATTCGGTGGTAGTGCACGTAGCCCTTGGGCATCCATAGCCTGGACACCGGCGCCGGGGCCGTGCATTCCGGCTGGATTGCGGAGTAAGTGACGAGCTATCTCTTGAAGGTTTAGCGAGACTGGCTGTCCGGCTTTTGGATGCGATTGACCAGCCAGAGCACCAAGGGCGTCCTTGTGGTCTTCGTGGTCGGTGTGGCGATCTGGCCAACGGCCGTAAGCGTGTGGGTGTTCAAGCTTTGTCGATAGCCCGCTGATGATGGGCTCAGCACGCTTAGCAAGCGCTTCAAGCTCAGGTGTCTGCTCCGCAGAACTCGCTTTCGCCTTGAACGATCTTGCAGCACGTCCGGTCTTGGGCGCTTCGGCTCCAGCATCCTTCGCGGGGTCTTCAGTGGCTGGGGTCTCAGCCCCGGCTGCCGGAGTCGTGCCACGGCGCTTTGATCCACCGACGGAAATACGCGAAGCGATCTCAGGCTTGATCTCACCTGTAGTGAGACGCTGCGCACCCCTCTCTTGAACGGCCTTGATCGCCTCAGGACCGATCGGAACGATCCTACCTTCGTGCTTATCGAAGGCGTCTTCCTTACCGGCTCTGATTCGCTCAGCCTGCTTTTTGTCGAAAGCTGCGAGTGACTTTGGACCGACCTGCACCTGTTTGAGAACTCTGGCTAGATGGTCGAGTGGGTGTTCGTCTGGACCGATCTGGTTCTTGACAAGGGCGTCGCGCGTGTTGTTGAAGTCAATGTCGTCATCCTCATCTGCGACATCGCCAGTAATGCGCTGCGCCTGGTCTGAGTCGTGCCCGACCTTAGTGGCCGCCGCCTGAGCGTGGGTAATGGCCTTCGGTTTTGTGATGCCTGGAACGAAGCCCTTACCCCTCTCTCCGACCGGGTCGAATTCCTTACCCTCAAGCCCCTTTGCCTTAGCTGCCGCCGCCGAAAGCGGGCCGAAAATCTTGAGTCCACCCTCTGGGTGGGCGTCATCATCATCAGTCTCGCCAGCCGCGATTCGCTGAGCCAGCTCCTTATCGAAGCCGGATCGTAGATCGACGTCTTTTCTTTCCTTAGCCTTCCTCTCATGGCTGATGGCGCGCTGCAGAACCGGGGAGGACCGCTGAAGCTCCTCCTCATCGTCTCCCTCAAGATTGCGCTCTTCCGGAGCTTCTATGTCGGCGCCCGAAGCCTCTGGAGCTTCATCGCCACCAGCAGGCGGCCCATCGCCTGGCGTGGTGTCTGAGTCATCGTCCCCTGAAGAATCTCCTTGATCATCGCTCCTATCGGAGCCGTAGTCATCTCTGTCGCCTTTCTCATCACTGGGGGTTGCCTGGAAGTCACCAAGGCGTTGAGTCTTTCCGAATCTCTGTCCGCCACCAGCGCTACTGCGCTGGACTCCAGTCATGAGTGTCCTAGAACTCGAGCCCTTCACAAGGGTCGAAGGCATGTCGGCTGGGTGGTTTTTATGAGAATTGGCGTGCCGCATCTGCGCGGCGTAAACCTTATGCTCCTCAGGCGTCTGAGGCGCATTCGTTGGCTCGTCATTGGCCGTGTCGGCCGCTGCGTCGTCTGCATTATTTAGCGACGCCCGCAATTGGCTATGCACTGGTGACACATTATCAGCGTCGTCGTTGGTAAACGTCTGGTACCAAGCGGCAATTGGTGAGTCATGAACCTCTTTAGCCTCTTTTGAGAGATACCCCTTGCTGATTTCAAGAGCGTGAGGCGCAATGACTGTTTGGAGAGCGTGCTCGTGCGCAGCTACATGCTCCGAACGGGCTGCCTCGTGCTCGTCCTCCTTGGCCTGGTGTTCAGGAGAGCCTGGCGCCATTGCCGCTAGTTCACCACCGGTGGCCTTAACTTTCGCGTGAGCTGCCTCTCCGCGAGCGACGGTGGCGCTAGTCGCATCACGCACACCATGACCGTGTTCAAGTCCTTTAATGTATTCAGGATCATTGGCGTGCGGCGATGTCTGAGCTGACGACATCGCTGATTGAAGCGTTTGACCAGCCTTGTGTTGCTTCCAACCAGTCTTGTAACCTCTGCGGTACGCCGAATTCTCAGTGCCAGTCTTACCAGCACTAACGTGCGAATACTGCTCTATCGCCTCAAATAGGGGCTGACCACTAGCCGCGCTTTCAATGATGTACTTGAAGAAGAAGTGGTAGTAGAGGTTTTGACCGCGATCGCGCCGGCCGTCGGCCTCCATCAGCGGCATGTTTTCGATCGACTCTAGGATCTTGAAGTGAAGGTCCATGCGGTTGACGATGGCATTCGCTCCAACAATGGCGTCTTCGGTCTTCTGTGTTATTCCCACTGCGGAAGCTCCTTTACGATCGCACTGTTGAGGAAGTCTCTGACCTTGTCTGAGTTGGCCTTACAAGCAGCGACCATTCGTCCGATGTTTGCGTTGAGCTGCGCATCTTCATCTACTACAAGATGTTGCGCGCCACCGAATCCGAAGAACAAATATCCATGTTCAACAGTTTCAGCACTCTCGGACAACACCTCTTGAGCAAACGTCTTGAGAGAAGCCAGCATCGCTCGGCGATTGGCGAAGGCTTTCTTCTGGTCCTTGACGCCGTCGGTCTCGTCGCCATCACTCGGCGGACGACGTCGGTCTGGAGAGGTGCCGCCGACATCGACTTCTTCAACTGAGCTACTAGGGCCCTTCAGTCCGGCCTCAATGTCACCCGGGTCCGCGTCCAACGCCTCGTTGTCTTCTTCGACCTGGCGGTTGAGCTTGTCCTTGATGGTCTTGGTCAGCTCTTGACGAACAAGCATGCGGCGACGAGCGGCCTCAGCTGAGACTTGCCACTTGCCGGAGAGCTGCTTCTCGATGGCCGCGTACTTTTGACTATTGAGCTTGCCGCGAATATTATTGCGCTTGATGCTCCACTCCATAAGAGTGGCCTCATCAGCGTTGGTCAGGTGCTTTTTGATAACGCACGGCACCTGCTCGATTCCATTCGCGGTAGATGCTTTGTAGCGGTGCTCACCACCGAGAATGAGGTACTTCCCGGCGTCCGGCCCCTCTTTGATTGGAACAACCTGGCAGGGTTCATCGAACCCTCCGTCACGAATCTCTTCGACTAAAACCGCGAATTCGCGCGGTTCCATCTCGTTAACGTTCCAATAGCAAGGCACCAGCTGGTCAATAGGTATAAGAACGGCGCCGCCCCAGGCTGTCAGGGTCTGGGCGCCGTTTTCAGTAGAACGATCTTTCTTGCTCACAGTCGGGACGGCTCCATTTGCATTACGGAGTGCCACGGCGGCTCTTAAATTTCGCTAGCGCGGCCTGGAGGCGATGGCTCTGCGGGATGGGGGCCGCCCGATTCTGAGCGGCAGTAGCGGCCGCGCGCTCACTGGGAAGTTTACTCGACGGACGTGCCTCGCCGCGATTCCAGCGCCTAGACATGTTGCGTGTGGTTTCCGGACGGTGTTCATCACCCGGATGCACAGCGGGCGAGCCGATCCTACGCTCCGCACTCGCCGCAAGGACATTAGGATGCGAAGACGACCTCGCTGCCTGGTCAATTTGGCTACCAATGGCCTTGCGCATGTCACGCCGCCGCTGCGAACGAGCTGTAATCGCGATCGGGGTCTTGGGAGCAATGTGGCCCGGCCGACCGGCGGGGAGCTTCTTCCCGGCCCGACCAGCAGCCTCAGCCGCTCTTTGAGCATTGGTGCCGTGGCGACCGATAAGTGTTTGCGTCGGCTTGCTCGCCTTGCCCTTAAGCGCGGCCACATGGAGTTGGTGCAACTTGGCGATGTGCGCATGCTTCGGATTGAAGCCACGGTGATACTCGTCACGGTCAGGCGTACCGCTGGGGCCGTGAGCCCCCTTGCAGAGGCGATAATACTCAGATGGATTGTGCTTCTTAAGTCTGATCGCGGCCGGGTGCAGTCTATTGTTGCGGCCCTTCATGCAGATCTTACGGTGATTGTGTAGATCACCGGTAGGCCGGACCTTGACCATGCTGCCATCAGCACCTGGGAACGAGAGCGTCCTTGCTACAGCCATAGCACGCTTCTTAACGTCGCCACCATCGTGGTAGGCGGCGCCTAGCGTAGCCATCGCCGACGGAAGACCACCCTGCTTCGACATTCGGAACCACTTGTGAAGAGGATTCTTCGCTACGTCGTGGCCCTTGATCAAGAACTCGCTCTGATCGGCTGAACCGCGCGCGCCACTCTTGCTGTTGTCGGTATGGAGCATCGCGTCGTCTGACGTCGGCTTGAACGTCGTCTTGTTGGCGAACTCGTGATGCTTGCCGGACGAGTGGACGACCTTGCCGCTCTTGCGGTCTACGTGATAGCCGTGAGCGTGCGACGCCTGTGTATCGCCGTGCTTGTGGTCCGGGTGCCTGATGTGAGTCGGCGTCTCCTCGTCGTCCTGATTGTCGCGCCAGTAGCGTGCATGCAGCGCACCACGATGCGGCTCAGTTCCTGTCGATGGCAGTGGCCCGTAATGACGCGGCCGCGCGTGCCGCTGAATGGTCTGGCGGTGCATCCGACGAATGTCGTGTAGAATCCTAGCCTTAGCGTCCCTGGCGCTGGGGACTGGTGGCCCGGAGCCGGTCTGCGGTCCGCCTGCTGCCCACTTCTTCTTAAGCAACTTGAACTTCTCAACCGGAGCCTGCGTCGGTTCCCATCTTGCGGGAACTGCAGGATCCTGTGGTTTGCGAACCAGTCTGGCGCTGCCTGTCGCTCTCGGGCTGTCCTCGCCGGGGGCCACACGCATTTGGCGGAATGAGCCCCTGAACGTCCGAGCGCCCTCGCCGGTCTCCCTGGTTTGATCCTCACCACCCACAGACCCGACTTTGCGCTTTGTGGTAAATACCGGAGCGCCGAGAGTCTTGGCCTTCTCGTGCCGCTCCCTTACTTTCCTACCAAGTGCGGTAAGCCGCTCTGCAGCGTCCGGAATGTCCTCAAGTTCTTTTCTAGACTTCTTGCTAGACTTCTTATCCTCTTTACTGGACTTCGATGTAGAGGTCCGCTTCTGCTTGCTGAGTTTTTTCTGTAGAGAGGCATACCAAGCTGGCGCCTTCTTCTGCTTTCCGCCACGGCTGCCGCTGTGCCGCGTCTGGCCAGTCTCGTAATCCTCTTCCTCATCACCCGGCCCTCTGGGACCGGCTTCACGCTTCGCCTCGCTCAAAAGCGAGATCGAGGATGCAATGTCCTCTAGAATGCCGTGAACTCGTGTGAGCCTGGAATCGGTCTCAGAAAAGTCGGCCATTGTAGAACCTCTTCTAAGTGAAGTGCTGGCGGCCTAAGATGACTTCAGGATAGCATCAAAGCCAACATTGCAACAAGTGATTGAGCATCGACTTCTGTAGCGGATCACGGCGGTAGTGTGGTACGCTATCCTGGCCGCGAGGGGCAAGCAATGAGTAGTAAGAAGAAAAACGCCGACAAAGAGCTTCTTGAAGGATATCGGGAAAAGTTTGATGCCCTAGAAGATAAGCGGAAGAAGCATACTTCTCAAGCCATAGAGCGCCGTCGACACGACGTGTGGGAGATGATGTGTCAAGACATCCCGCGCTCAGAGATGGCCAAACTCCTGGGTGTTAGTCGTGGCACCATCTGGATCGACATCAAATATTGGCGAAAGAAGATGGGTCGCTCTGTAACGCGAATGAAGGACGACCCAGAGGCGGCCGACCTTGAGGCCGGTCTGATCAGGGGCAAGATCGACTCAGTAGTTGCGGCCTGCTTTCAAGAGTATTCGATGGCCAAAAGCGGCTCCGAAAAAGCTAAATTCTTGGACCTCGCGAACAAGGCCTTGAGCACGAAGGCTCGTATCCTTCAAGAGTCCGGTTACATGCGGAAGGCCGGAATTGAAGTCAAGCACACATTGGAGAAGCAGATCACGTTTACCGATCGATTGGGGCCTGACTCGCCGCTCTCAGAATTGGACAACCCGACGACGCGTCACAAACTGCTCTCGCTTGCATCGCAGATTCTTCAGCAGGCTGAAGGCGGCATTATCGATGCTGAAGCGACGATCATTAACCCCGAGCCGACTGCGCCTGAGCCGCCTACAAGTAACCCTGGCGCATCGACCGCGACATGATCGAATACAAGAATGGTCGGTTCCGCAGCTACCGGCCGAAAGAAGAGAAGTCTGCGCTTCTGAAGAAGCAGCTAGAGGAGTTACCGGCCAAGCAGCGGGCCGCGCTCAGCATTCTCATCAAAGAGGCGACTCTAAAGAAGCAAAACAACGTCGCTAATGTGGCTGAGCAACTTGAGTGGGACCCGGCCACCGGTCCGGCCGTTCCTATCCGCCAGTGGGTCAACGACAAATACTACCTCGGAGAACTCGCCGATTCGATCTTCCCCAAATTGAAGGAGGACATGATCGAGTTGTTCGAAGGCGACTACTACGAGTGTATTTTAACGGGTAGTACTCGGTGGGGCAAGGACTTTTTCGGCACAACCGCTTTGATACGAGTGGTTTACGAGCTTTACTGCCTGAAGTCGCCAACTGACACGCTCGGTCTCGGCAAGGGCGAAATGATTCACATCATTCCTATCTCCCACATGAAGGAGGCGGCCAGACGCATCGTTTTCCAAGGCGTCTCGCGTAAGCTTCATCTCTCGCCCTTTTGGAAGGGGCGGTTTGAAGAAACTAACGAGGAAATCAGGTTCCCAGGCAAGAACATCATTATTCTTGGCGGTGGTTCTAACGAAAATACCGCAATGGGTTTCAATCTTTGGAGTAGCCTGGTTGACGAATGCGTAACCGAAGACACTCAAATCCTTACGCCAAGCGGCTATCAGCCAATATCTGCACTCCATAATTCGTCATCCAATGACGAATTGACATTTGGTCCCATCACCACTTATGATGAGAAGACCGGTCGCGAGCAAACCGACATTGGGTTTATTCGACCGGCTTCTGAGACCAAGGTCTTTGAGGTCGCCTTCGATGACGGACGAACGATCAAGGCGACTGAAGGTCACCCTTTCCTGCTGCGCAGGCCAAGCGCAGACCTCGAATATGCCTTCCTCAAAGACCTCAAGCCCGGTGATGAGGTAATCAAGGTCCATGACGTACGACATGTCGGGAGCGAACAATCCTTTCTACGGTCGGAAACACTCTCCGGAAACGCGAGCACGGATGTCAGTAGCCAAATCACAACCGCGCTCCCCTCGTTCGGAAGAGACCAAGCGCAAGATACAACTATCAAATCTCAGAACAAGAGCAGCACAGTCGAACATCGATGTGACCAAGATTCCGGACTCGGAACTGGTGGGGTTTGTTCGCCAAGAGAGACGACGTTTGGAACTGGTAGAGCGGGCTGCCAAACCGCCGATGTGGACGCCAGAGCGGCGGGCTGGCGTCGCGGAACGCATGAAGAAATCTTGGCAGGATCCCGCCTGCCGGGCCCGGATGATCGATACGAGACCGATCTTTTCACACACTCCGGAGACGAAGGCGAAAATCGCGGCCGCGAATCACAAGCGGAAGGGCATCTTCAAGCACAGCGAAGCGACCAAGGCCAAGATCAGCGCATCCAGCAACTGGAAGGCAAGAAAGGGCGACTTCTCCTACCGACACTCCTTCGTGTCGGTGAAAGCACAGCTGAAGACGGGTCAGTCATCCCTAGGTGTAAGGTCACTATGGGAGAAGTGGGCAGCGAAGCTCTTGGACGCGGACTCTTCCGTAGTATGTTTCCAGTACGAATCCCTGGGCGTGCCCTACCTTTGGGAGGGGAAGAAAAGGAATACACTTCCAGACTTCTTGGTGACGAAGGTAGACGGTTCGATAGTGATGGTCGAGGTCAAGCCCAAGGGCTACACCTACAAAGAAAAGGAACGAGCGAAGGCCACCGCTTGCTTGGCGTATTGCACAGCCTTGGGTTGGAAGTACGAAGTGTGGGACGAGCAACGGCTGTGGCCAGGGTTGTCTCAGTTAGAAGTGCGGGCCGCCGTAAAACTTTTGACGTAATGTCATTGCCCGGTGGCAACTTTATCGCCAACGGTCTCGTCGTCCATAACTCAAACTTTTTTGGAAAATCTCGTAAGGGCGATATCGCTGCTGGGTTGAAGGAGGATAAGTCGGAGTCGATTTACGACTCTCTTCGCCGTCGTATTAGAGGCACATATGCGGCCAAGGGATTCCGAGGGAAGATTTTCTTGGTCTCATCGAAGAAGTCGATCCACGACTTCACTGAGCGACGCCTTCGAGAGGCCATGCGCGATCAGGAGCCGGGCGTCTTTGTTCGCGATTACGCGACGTGGGACGTGCGGCCTAATGCGTTCCCTGGCCAAAAGTGGTGGAACGCCGTCGTAAATCAACATGAGGGCAGGGTTAAGATCCTAGGGGAGAACGAGGAACCTAAGGCGGATGAGATCTCGTTCAAGTTCCCAGACGAATACTATCGAGACTTCCAGAATGATCCTGAAGGTGCGGCACGCGATATTGCCGGCATCGCGCTTGAGTCGTTCCGACCATTCTTCTCCAATCGTCAGGCCATTGACGACATGCAGAAGCCAAACCGGCCGCATCCGTTCCACGTTTATGAGTGGGACACCGGCCGCGAATTGAAGATCCTCTGGGAGAACCTCGTGATGACCAACGTCCACGGGGATCCTGTTCCGCGCTGCTGCCCGAACGCTCCGCGTCACTGCCATATCGACTTGTCGAAGAACAAGGACGCGACAGGCTTTGTTGTCGGCCATAACGCTGGCGAGGTGGAGGTAAGCCGTCTCGATCCAGAGACGCACACGCGTCATAAAGAAGAGGCGCCGTTCATACACATCGATCTGGCGCTGCGGATCAAACCGCCGCGCGCTGGCGAGATCGAGCACCAGCTCGTCCGATCTTTGATCTACAAGATTCGAGAGGGCGGCATTCCCATCAAATCGGTTACGGCGGATACCTGGATGGGTCTTCCTAACCTTCAGATGATCGCTAAGGAGGGCTTTGAGACCGATCAGATCTCGACCCAGCGCACACTCGATCCATATTTGGCTACACAGAGCGCGATGTATGAGCGCCGGATCGAGACGCCTGTTTACCCGCTCCTTGCCAAAGAACTTCGCGAGCTGGAATTGAACGACCAAGGCACGAAGATCGACCACCCAAAGACCGGCTCGAAGGACATTTCCGACGCTTTCGCCGCGACTGTCTACTTCTTAGCTACCCATCACAGGCAGCATGGCGGCGGATCCGTTAGTCGTGGTTCATCTCAATACCTGAACAGCAATCCAGGTCTGCCGACCCCTACAGCCGATGGTAACTTTAGGTGGCCGGATGAACCACCGGTACCCCGGCCTGGTGATGATGGAGCCGACGAGCTACCGTCATTCATCATTACGTAGTACGTAGCTTAACTCTAGCTCCATCCGACTACATCAGGATAGGATGGTCGTATGCCCACGAATCTTGGTCGACGCGTTGATGAACTTCTCGACGAAATTACCCAGCTTGTCGAGCTGACTGGTAGCAAATTAACTGAGGAGGCACAGCTCCATCGCCAGGGCGCGCTTGAGCGGATAGTGCGGCGTGTTCGAGAGAGGGGCACACCTCTAACCAGAAACGTGCTCCGGGCCAGACGTGAGCGGAAGCAGCGATCACGTTACCATGCGTTAAAGGACCTTGTGACTCCGCCCCGCAAGCTTCTCTCGACACGAGTGAGATCCAGGTGAGATGCCCGAAGTGTGACCACGCCAAGTCATACGTGGTTAAAACGCTACGACCGTTAGATAGGGCCGTTGAGTTGGTCAAGCAACGCCGTCGAATCTGTAAATTCTGTAAGGATCCGTTCATGACCTACGAGATCCACGAGGCGGAGTTCGATCGACTCTGTGACTTGATCAAGGAAGCTGGTCCGACCAGACGACCACTCATTACGCAAGCGACTGGCAATACGCCGTCGCGCAGACCACTACGCTCTAAGAGGGAAGATAAGTAGACATGACCACAACCAATAAGCAGCCGCTCGACCAACAGATCAAGGAATTCCGCCAGTCGTCCTCGTTCACGCCTGGTGACGCGCTGTCATTCAGCGTCAAGTTTACTGAGGCACTCTCTTTGCCCGGTAGACACGACCCGGCCACATATCTGCAACTCGACCATCACGATCTGACTGGTCGTGTGGCGATCGTATGTCCCGGTAATGGCGGCCTCTGTGTTGAGGCTCTCAAAAGGGGATTCACGTCGGTAGATGCCTTCGAGCCCAGAAACGTCTACCACAAGTCGATCGCCAAGGTTGCTGAGTTCTGTAAGGCTATCCTCAACAAGACTTATAGCTACAGCACATCGAAGGGCTCACTCGACCAGGGTCGATACGATCTGATTATTTGGTCTGAAGGACTTGATGAGATTCGTGATCCCGCCACGCTCTTTCGCGGCGCGCTAGAGGCACTCAAGCCCGGCGGAGCGATCTACGTTGAAGTCTCGCATGGCACGCATACGTCTCTTCCAAAGAGCACGAACGCGTGGCGGCCGTCGATCGATAGCTTTGAGTCGACGATCAAGAGCATCGGCGATCTGACTATCGAATCTAGGCGGCCCGGCAGGAACCAGCTTCGCGTTATCTACGAGATTAGGCGCGGACCGGCCGCCGCTAACCCGACGTTGGTCACGATATCACAAGACGTTGAGACCACTATGATCACGGAAAAAGCACCATCCATCCTCCAGGATGAGGCCGATGCTCTCTTCGGTGGACCTGGCGAAACTACATCTGCGTCTACGCCGAAGCGTCGCGGCCGTAAGCCCAGGATTGACGATCAGCCAAGCTGAGCATCTTCTTTCGCATCAGTATCGGTTAGGCTAGAATGAAACCGCGAGGTTGACCCCCATGTCACAGAAGACCGTCAAGATCAATGGCACGTTCCAGATCTACAACGCTGCTAGCACTATCGAAGCTCAGAAGGTGCTGAACGACACGCTGGCCGTGTCTGAGGTTACTCAGCACTTTCCGATGTTGATTGCTGGCAACACTATCGATCAGCAAGTTTCGTTTGGTGGTGTCGCTCTTGCCAAGCGGGTCTTCCTGAGGACCAACTTCCCGGTTGGTGTGAAGTTCAACAGCATTGTCGCGCCGTCCTTCTCGTTTGGCGCCGGCGATGGGATCCTCATGGCTGAGAATGGGATCACGGCCATGTTCGTGACCACCGGTCCGAATAGCACCGAACTCGAAGCGATTATCGCGGGCGATTGAGCATGTGGACTCGTCGACAACGCTTGCGACTCGTCCGTGAGGGAAACCAGGATGAGGAGACTCTCGCCCAGCTAGATCGCCTCATCGAGGACAACCGGAAGGCGTTTCTGGAGTCGACCAAGGATCCAGGTTACGGCTTCAAGAAGGCCGGTGGAGGCGCGCCGCCTGGTGCACCCAAGCCGGCCGCCAAACCGGCCGCCAAAAAGTAACGAGGAGACTGAACCATGCACGTCAAGAAGGACGACATTCCGCTTCTGGCCTACCCGAAGGACGAGCTTTGGATGGTCTTCCGTGATCAACCGATGCTGGCCATCGTCTGGGTTGAGTCTGTCACGGACTTTGCCACAGTCGAGGTCGCAAGCGGCCCATCGGATGATCCGAACCTGCTCACAGCTCCGACCGTGCTGACCTTCACTCAGGGCACGATCAAGCAGTTGGTCCAGCTTCCGGTCGGTGGCAGCCCCCTTCACACCTACGCCAGGATCAAGCCAACCGCCGGCCGCGTGAATGTCTCGATGGCGGCTCCCTCTGAATTCCGTCACTTCATGAAGGTTCTCATCTCCTAATCTCGTAACCGGGAGCTGATCATGGTGCTGGCTACGATGCCAAGGCTCGCTGATCTGGCCGCCAATTCTGGCGGCCGTTATCGCATCCTCGTAACTGAGCGTGCTCAGAACGCGAACGGCTACCTGCTTCTCAGCGAGACTGGTTTCACGGCACCGCGATTCAAGATCCTCAGCGAGGAGTCCCACAGCGAGCCGCGATTCAACCTACTAGTCGAGCGAAGGGCTGCGGCGCGGCCCAGGGCTCAGCAGACTGAGCGCCCTGGTCTCTGGACGCGTATGGTCCGCGCTTCGGCGGACCGCGCCAGCGCCAGGGCCGATCGGGCCGGTTCCCAGGCAAAGCAAGCTGCGGCACAGGCCAAGCGCACATCGGCTTACGCGAAACATTCGGCGGCCAAGACAGCTTTCCATCAGGCTGAGAAGGCCCGTAAGGCGGCCGGCGCTTTCACTCCTGGTGAACAGGTAGGTCGTGCAGCCAAGTGGGCTGTTAAGACGCCACTCAAGTTGGCCGCCAAGGGCGCCTGGGCTGCTACTAAATTCGCGGCTGGGCACAGATCGAAGGAGTGGGCTGACAAACACCAGGGCGTGATCGACCACCACACCGCTGAGATCAATCGGAAGTCACAGGAGGTCGCTGACCACCAGGCCAAGGCGTCGGCCGCGACCGATCCGCGCGAGAAGGCCTTCCACCAGGCAGAGCATGCCAGGAAGACTGCCGAAATCTCCGGCCATCACGACGCTCGCGACAAATCCCAGAGCAAACTAGCAACTGGCGGCGCTGGCGTCTCCTTCAACAGAGGCCTCATTGGCGCTGGCAAGAAGGTTGCGGCATCGGCGGCCGGTCAGTGGGTTAAGCGCCAGGCCGCCACGGCTGCTAAGACAGCTTGGCAGTCCGGAAAATCACTCGCTAAGGATGTCGGAAGCGCCTACTTCAAGGACCCGGCGCGACGCGCCCGTGTCTGGGCTAAGCGAAAGGCCGGACCGGCCATCGCGAAGGCATGGGGCCATCTAAAGGGCGCTGGCCAGCAAGCGCTTCAGAACATTGGTGGCAATCTAAGTAACTACATCGACAAGGGGCGGAGCTTCATCAAGGGCGCTGCGCAGAGGGCCGTGCAGGCAGGTCGTGGCGCTGTCAATACGGCACAGCTACTTGGCAAGAACGTTAAGCGGGGATTTCAGCTTCGTGGTGCCAAGAAGGCGCAGGTAGCTGCGCGCGCAGCTCGTGCTCAGCGACAAGGTACAACCCCGCTCGATCCGAAGGTTCACGCGACCGTCAAGACCGCGCTCGACGCGGCGCATATGGCGGCCAAGCAGAAGCACGGCGGCAAGGCGACGCCGGACGAGATGCGCACTGCTGTACACGCGATGGTTGGCCGCAATCATCCTGGCACGAACCTCCACCCAAAGCAGGTTAATGACGCGATCGCAAAGCACACGGTCGGCGCTCCGGCTGACTGGAGTGCAGAGCCCGACTTCAAACCGACGGCTACGGAACCTTCTAAGCCTTCGGCTGAGACCGCTTCTAAGACACCTAAGTCGACAGCCGATGCCGGCCATGGCGAGCCGTCCATCACCAGTGGCCCAAAGCATGGTGAACCACCGGTTGTGACACCTCCTGCGGCCGCCGAACCACCGAAGTCACAGTCGACACTTTCTCTTCCTCCCCCTGCTGAGCGGCCTCCTACTACTGGCGGAGTTTCTGAGCCAACTGCTGCTGCTGAGCCTAAGAAGCCGGCCGGCATTACGCGCGACCAGTTCACTTCGCCAGCTTTCAAGGACCAACGGAATAAAGTCAGCAAGCTTGCGAAGAACATCCACATGTCTAATCCAGGCATGGGTGACGACGCGCTTAAGCAGACGATCAAAGACCGGGCGAAGGAAGACCACGGCGTCGATCTTGGAGATGATGCTGTTGATGTCGCCCATCAGGGCGCCAAGGCACATGTCGCAGGTCTGACACCAAAGGGGCCAAAGGCCACTGGCCCGGGGCAGGGCAAACTCTTCAAGGGTCTGTCTGATACGCCAGCCGCCGAAGCGCCGACAGCTACGCAGCCAGGCCAGGCCAGCCTCTTCAAGGGCATGGGCGATGAGCCTCCTGCCCAGCATCCAGGCCAGACCGATCTTTTCGATCAGCCAGCCGCTGAGAAGCCGGCAGTCGAACATCCGGGTCAAGGCGACCTCTTCAGGACGCCGCTCAATGAGCCCACGACATCGACAGCCTCTACATCTGCGGGGGAAGGGCTTGCTGCTGCTGAACCGGCCAAGTCTGCACTTTCTAGAACACCGCTCAGGATCGGAGCACCGGATGAGCCGACGGTCGCACCTAAAGCTGAGACCCCAACTGCTGGGGAAACACCTGCCGCTCCGGCTACGTCCGGCGCTGCTGCTGGCGCACCGGCTGCTGCTGGTGGTGGTGAGAAGCCAGCTGCGCAACCTGCGGCTGCTGGCGCGGAAATACCACCTCCTGCGGCTAGCGCGAGCGCTGCAGGCACTGCCGCGAGCAGTGCTGCGGCCGGTGTAGAGACACCCGTTTCGCCTAACGCTGGCACCAAGAAGCCTGCGGCCAGGAAGCCTCGTGCGGCTAAGGTCACCGGTCAGCCGGCTGGGACCGGGAAACCGATGGCCGGCAGCGCAACTCCTTCGGCAGCAGAAGGTCCTAAGTCCTTTACGGATCTACATCCAGACGTTCAAGACAAGATCAGCGATCTTGTCCATGGCGGCGGTAACGATGTTCGTCCGTCCGACCTGATGGCTCTACACCAGAAGGAGACCGGTAAGCCCCTTAGCGTCGGTGACGCTAGGATCATGATGGGTCACGTCAAGGAGAAGGTGCCGCCGCGACCGAAGACCGCACCAGGAGCAGCCAGCTCAGTTCCGCCTGTGTCGTCGTCTGCGGCCGCCAGCGAGGCGCCTCAGGCCGGTGCTAAACCGCCGGCGGCTGGCGGGTCGGGCCAGACTGATCCGTCCACAGGCGGTGAAACTCGACCTAAGTTCGTTAGGCGGGGTAAGGGTCAGGCTGCTGCTCCTGCGTCCAGCCCCAAGCCTGTAACAACCGGTGAAGCGCCTGTAGCCGCGCCTGCAGCTGCGCTTAAGGCTAAGGCCGCCGCCGGTACGGCCTCCAAGGCGGCAGCGCCGGCCGCCACTGCCACTGCTACTGGTGGTGGTGGTGGTGCGCCACTAGGAGACCCGTCGTTGTCGACCCCGAGGCCAACAGGCGGCACATGCGGCCCCGGTAAGAAGCCAGGCGGCAACCGGGATGCCTGCTATCCGAAGGATCAGACTGGTCACAAGCCCGGTCCGATGGGCAAGAACAACAAGGAAGGTGGTGGTGCAGCACCAGCTGGCGGTGTAAAGCCTAAGCCTCCTGAGCCTCCAAAGGGTGGGTCTTCGGGCGGCACGCGTAAGGGCGGGAAGCCTAAGCCATCCGCACCCGATCAACCAGGCCTCTTTCCAGGCGAACCTCCGGCAGGAGGGGCATCTGCAAGCGCTTCTCCCCCTCCTCCTCCTCAGGCTGTAACACCTCCTCCTCCGCAGGCTAAGGCGCCTGAGCCACCCAAGCCGGCTCCTGCGCCTGCTACCGCTGCTCCGGCTCCCAAGCCGGTTCCTCCTCCGGCAGGTCCTGGGCGTGGCTGGGATTTCCGGAAGGGTCCACCTAAGACCCCAGAAGATTGGGAAGCATTCAATGCGGGGTCTGATCCTAAGGCGCCTGAGCCACCCAAGCCGGCTCCTGCGCCTGCTAAACCCGCAGCCACACCACCTCCGCCTGCTAAACCCGCAGCCGCTCCTCGTGCACGCGACGATCTCGACCATCCGGTACTGCGTTCTGGACTCCACAAGATGGGTAGGAGGGTCAACAGCATGTTTGCTGATAAAGGTGGCGCAGAGGCGGGTAAGAAGGCCTTCCACGCTTTAATGAAAGATACCTTCCCGGGAGTTACTGAAGATAGAACTTCTGAGATATATGATCGGGCGAATTCCAGAAGCAAGGAACATGCTGAAGAGGACTGGAATGAACTTCCAGAAAATCATAAGCGAGGCCTACTCAAAACCGGTCTTGATGCAGTTCACGATGATGAGGACGTTCATGATGCTATTGGTCTAAAGGGGCAACAAGACCCTTTACACAAAGAGGCCTATCAAAACCCTAATCTGATGGGTCACATTGAGCGTCTAGCCCGACAGGAATACGCTAATCCGACCACTCCGGAAGCGAAACAGCATAAGGCAGCTCGACCTGCCAAGGCAGCCAAGGCAGCGCCGGGAAAAATGAGTCCTGAGGAGAAGCGTAAAGGCCTCGCCGCTGCCTTAAGTCACGACGATGCCAAAAAGGTCGGTCTAGACCCAACCAAACACACCACAGCGGATGAAGTCAAAAAGTGGTGGAAAACCACTGGCGCACAATTTCATCCAGATCGGCACCCCAACACTCCGGCTGACCCCAACGCCAACGAGAAGGCTAGCGCGCTTTTCAAGAAAGCGAGCGCGCGTAAGACCGAACTCGACAAGTACCTCGAGCAGTGGCTGATGCGTCAGCGCGGATATCGACTGACTGAGGCCAGGCACTTACGCGGGCGATTCAGGATGCTGGAGTGCTAGAGAACCTGAATCTGATCAGGAACAGCCGGCTGCGCTACTGATGCTCTAGGCGACTCACTGAGATCGGCTGTTTCGGTTCTAACGGCCGGCCATTCCACGGAAGAAGGGGAGGAGCTTGCCAAGATCCTTGGCAAGCGGCATGACCTTCTCCGGTGTGAGAGTTGGTCGGCCTGTGTATATTAGCTAGGACGACTTATGGCTGGCAACAATTGTCCGGCAAGTCCGGCCAATTGCATTAGTGGATTGGGTTTGACAGACATCGGGCCCAGACTCATCGGTGCTGTTACCTGTTCAAGTAAGCGGTCGACCGTATCACGACCGACTACTTGTTTGAGAGCATCGATAAACTCTTCAACAGCTCCTGGTCTATAGATGCCATCAACACTAACCCCACTAGGCAAATCCTGAGAAGTAGCTAGAGTCTCAGCCACCTTGAGCAGTCGCTCAAGCCCTGGATGATTGCGGGGGATTCTGATATTCACCTGATGCGGCCTTGACCCAACACTGGCAAGGAGAGACTGTGAGATGGCATTAAGGCGCCTCTCATTAACAGTAATTTCTGAGTCTTTCACACACCAACTCCTTGCTTACGGTAGGTTGTCGCCGAGAATAAGTACCGATATGTCCCACGATCCACTAACTCCAGCAGGAGTTAGCGTGGCGCTTACTCCTGGAGAGTAAGCGATGGTCCACGTACCGAGCGTTATTGATACTATGAAAATGCTAGCTGAACCTACCGCCCCACCGCCGCCGCCAATGTGTATAGATGCCTGATTGGCGTCTTTATCTGCTATACCGGCGCCTACGTTACCGCCATTAAATGACATTTGAATCGCGAGTCTTGGGGTAAATGTGAACGGAATGACCATTGTTCCGTTACCAGTTTGGTGCTGAAACTTTTTCTGAATGGCGTAGATTGGAGATATCGGGTGCTGGTGTGACCCCTGAGCGTAGCCACCACTGCCAGCGACACCGCCAGCTGTTGTTACATCAGGGAACATGGGACCGCCGTAGGCCGCCGGTCCACCACCACCTGGATTCGAGTTGGTGATCGTGATGACCACCTCATCAGAACCTGGACTGTCCGTCACTACAACACCGATTCCACTACCTTGGTTGATCTTGATAGTCTTGCGGCCTGAGTTGGTAACGCCGCCGGTGCCGTTACCAGTGCCAGTTATCACACGACCAAGCCTGTGGTCGCTCGCCTGAGCAGCCGTTAGCGCGACGGTTCCGCCGACAGTTGTGATTGCGCCAGTGCCGTCTACGGCTTCTGCGACTGCTAGTGCGACACTCTCCGGCGCCTGCGAAGACATGGTTGCATCGAAGTTCGACTTCTCTGCGGTGAACCATGCTGGGAAGAAGAGTCTGTAGGTGCCAATTGGCAAGGTGGCCGCAGTTTCGACGCCAGCAACGATCTTCTTGAACTCTAGATTGAACTTCCGCCGACGTCGGCCGCCAGAGTTGGACACTGTAGGCCCGACGTATGGCTTGGCCACCGGAGTGGTGAAGCTGGCGATGTTGGGACTGCCGGTTATCGTCTCAACTTCATAGAAGCGGCCATCGGCCCCCTCGATGATGTCGCCTACCGCAATCTCAGCTGGCGTGGTGATAGGCCCTGCAGCCACAACAACCGTGGATGATCCTGATGCAAAGTTCAGTTGCTGACCACCGGTGAGCGTCAGTTCACCGGGATTGCTTGCGCCACCAGGACCATAAACCAATCGACCATAGATCGGAGCTGCGGTGCTGGCCTCGAACGGCTTACTGCCGGTAGCAGCATCGATGATGGTGACCACGTTTGGAGAGGTGGCCGGCGCTCCAGAGACTTCAGTTAGCGCACCCTGGCGCTGATCGATCGTTGCGATTGTTCCTGTGGCCGCTGGCAACGTCTGGGCGATGACCTCGCCGACAAACAGAGTTCCTACAAAGTCGCCTACAGATAGTGTTGGAGTCGGGTTTACTCCGGTGACCACCTTGATGATTGCCGTAGCGCCGCTTGTAGCACCAGTGACTAACAGACCCGGAGTCCACGTACCTGAACCACCAGTGACCGCGAGATCGACGTATGGTGATCCGGAGGCTGGAATTGCTACCGGAACGCCGGCCGGAACAGCGATGCCGGTCGCTGGAGAGATGTCCTTGTATGGCTCTAGGGCTCTGTTACGGGCCGCAAATGATCCAGAAACGTTGATCGATGTAGCACCAGCGAGAAGACTGAAGTCGTTGCCTTGGATCGTGAGCCTGTTCTTGCCCAGTCTGGATGCCATCGAGGCGGGCGAGAGGTCGCGGTTCAACCGGCTGGGAAGACCCGTAGTCTGCGCTGCGGCCGGGTTAAAGGGTGCAGCGGTAACACCGTCGGATCCACGCCGCGCACTAATGACTTCGAGGACTGAGTTAACCGCAAGATTGAGCGCCTCGATCGAGCCACCTGGCATAAAGCCGATTCGCGTGCCCTGAGACGCGAACGGCTCCTGACGGGTTGCTGGCGACGTTGATAGGACTGTTAGCGTAAGCCCCAACTTGATAACCTGACAAATGAGAACTTCGGTCAGACCGTTCGGCGGCGGAGCCGTCCTACTAGCAATCGCGCTGGTTGTCACCGCCCCGACTGAGTAGGCGCCCGTTGCGTAGATGTGGTAGGTGCCGTCGTTGAATCCAGTAAAGTCGAGCTGGACATCATCTCCAGTGATGATGTCAACCATGTCTTCACTGCGGCCCGCAACAAGTGGTGTCCCAGAGACAACTCGCGCGAAGGAAACGCCTTCTTGAACAAACTGACCGACCGTGGCTGAGGCAGTCAGAGACCCGTTCTGGATCGATTCGCCTGGATCGAAGGTGCCAGAACCGCCACTAACACTATCGACCAGCAAGAAACCATTGCTGATCGACCGAACAATGGCGTTGGTTAGACTCGTACCGCCTGTGATCACGTCATTGATTGCGAACGGTGTCGTGCTTCCGTTGTAGAACGTGACGACCTTGTCGGTTTTGAGGTTTAGTAATAGGCCAACCGGTGATGGCACAAACCCGAGGTAGATGCCGCGTGGGATGCCTAGGAACTTTTTGTTCAGAGCGTCAGAGGTATAACGCTCGCCCCACCTGACTTTTACGTTGTCCTTCGTGAAGCTTTGGGTCGGTCCAAGGGCCATGGTTTACCTCGATATGCGGATCAATCTTCAGCAACTGATTGTAAGCGTGGAGTCTAACCGACTCAAGCTCAGAGTCCTGAGATACGAGCCAAGATTCTGACGCCAACATTTTCCAGATCACCAGTAAGTTCGACCCAAGCGTCCCAGTGGAAGAAGTAATTGTTGCCCGATGGACTTGTGGTCAGTCCGGCGCTTCCGCTGTCGCCATCGCCTTCAGACATGGGGAAGAAGATATCGCCATCAATCGTGTATTCACCAGTGACATCGACAGGGTGGGCCGGGCTACAACGGACCTTGTAATCGATGCGAACACGACCTGGAAATGGTTGAGATACGCTCGTGATTCTCACAGATGGCGACAGGTTCGTGAACGTCGCCTCTTCGCCGTGGCGTGAAGCTGGAAGCATGTAATCGACGCCGGAAACGGTGAAAGCGATGTTGATCGTGCTCGTGCCGTCCCATGGACAGATATATGTGGACGCGGTTGCCAAGTCCCTGATCAGTAGCCATTGAAGGTTATTGGCTCGTCGGCGGTCATCATCGTAGAGATTGATTCCAAGATTCGCCTTGGCCGCGAGTCCGGACGACAAAATACTAGTCGTAACGTCCGTGAACTGCAGCGGCAGAGCCTTACTTGTGGCGACAGCGAGCTTCGTCGAGGTCGCTCCTGAGAACAAGATGCACAGCCGATCAAGCTTGTTGACGAACAAGCTAGACATGCCGCCATCATTCGTAACACTTGCGAAACCGACGTCTGGTACGCCGGTGTATGCAGTGTTAGTCCATTGCGGAGCCGGAAGGTTTGCGATCGTCGACCAAGATGAGTTGAGCGAGTAAATCTTAGTTGCACCGGCGGTCGTCTTTGGCTGCAAGAAATAGAGCGACCCATCCCAGCTTGCGAAGCAGCCGATTAGGTTGCTTGGACCTGTGACTCCGGTCAGACCAGCGTCATTACCGGTGTCTGGAGCGGAGTTTACATACAGTGTGCTGACCGTGACTAGCTCTAGATGCACTCCACTGGTAGCCCCGATCAGGGTCTCGCCGATAGTGAACTCACCAGTTCCACCGACGATAGTATCGACCTTAAGCGTGGCTCCGCTAGTGGCTCGAACAATCGCGGTCGTATTAGAAAGGCCACCGGTGATAAGTTCGCCCACTACGAATGGCGTTCCTGGCGGTGCGGCCAGAGTGATCGTCCGATGAAGTGGAGCAATCGCCCATAGCCCGGCCGCAGTCGCAAACCAGATAGCTGAGCGATAAACAACAGAATGACCACCGAGCGAACTAAAAACTGGAGTTGTGCCGTTGGTTAGCGCTGTCCAAACAGTTCCATCAAACGATCTGGCACCACGAATGCCATCGCCGGCTGCTGCAACGTCAGTCCACAGCGCTACGATCACGTTGTTCACGACGTGGATGCAGAGCGGAATGAACGAGTGCAGCGCCGGAGGCGCGAATGGGCCGGCCACTAGCGACCACGTCGTTCCATCATATTTGTGAATTTGTATGGTGTTGAGCGCGGTCAGCTTTAGAGCATAGGTGTTGCCATCGAATGTTGTTTCGAGATTCACGCAGCGCGCAGGAAAGCTGCTGGTAGTTTGTGTGCCGGTAAGTGCTGTTCCTACGTTGGCCACGACGCCACTGACCGTATTGATCGTGCTTGGTTGCGACGTTGATCTTCTGAACGCTAGGACATTCGCCATTGGTTGCTCCTAGGTCGTGGCTGATGCTGCCATAGTAGAAATTGTCCAAAGCTGCGACGACGCGCTCTGGTCAGCGGCAATACTTACAGTCCACGTACTGACCGCGAGGACGTCAGCAGTGATCTTACCAGTTGTCCACAGTTGTGATGACGCTCGTGCGCCATCGAACGTTACTTTATCGAGTCTTACGTGGATCGGTCGAAACGATTCGACTGAGGTTGTGATTCGGTTCGCAACGTCGATGAAATCTTCGATCTCAGTATCATCTGGGCTGTAGAAGAAGAGCCGCAGCGAGTAAGATCTGCACCGCGCCGGTGATAGGATTCCACTGATAATACGAACAGGATCGCAATACCTCGGCCAGAGAGCGTATCTATCCGTTTGGACGTAATCCAGCGGTACCATGTCCGCAGGGATCATATCAAACACCGGCAAGAACTGAGTTGGTCCTGTTGTAACCAGATCCACAACTGATGTGGCCGTAGATCCGGCGGTCAGAGGCCAAGTTGTTCCGGTCATACTCCCGGTCAGATAGTTAATCGTGCCGAAGCTAGCCAGTCCAATGGTGGCCGTCGTTCCGGGAGCCTGAGTAAGTGTATCAGGAACCGCAAAGTTAGGAGTGGTTATGACATCGACTTGAATTGCAGTGGGAGTAACTGACCGGACTACACCGGTAGCGCCACTGGGCGCTCCAGTGACGAGCGCGCCGACCGTGAAGGCACCGGTGACTGGTGCACCGACGGCCGCAATTGTTGCCGTGCCGCTAACCACCGTCGTAATGACCGAATTGCCGGTTGTCATAAGACCGAGACCGCCGGTGCAACCAGTGAAACTGGTTGATGTTATACCGGTGTAGGTCACAACTTGCGGACCGGCTCCAGTCACGACTGTGATCGTGCCGGCCGCCAGAAATCCTGTAGTCGAGGCGACGTTGACTACCGACTGCGGCAACGACAATCCGTTGGACCCATTACCGATGGTAGTCACAGCACCGGTCACGTCAGTGATCGGACCGGTTGTGAACAGGCCGTTGAGAACATTGACCTTGATTACAGGTCCGGCGACAACCACGATTTTCCCAACCGCTGAGCCTCGAATGACGGTGTCACCGACAGTGAACACGCCAGCGATGCCGGCCAATGTTAGCGGAATGGCAAACGTGAGCGTCTCGCGGAGAGGTCCTTGAACCATCGCCTGAGTAGCACCGGCGATCATGAAATCGCCGCTCGTCTGACCGATCAGAGACTCGCCCACAGTGAAGCCGGCGTTCGTCGTGATAGTGTCGATGAGCAGATAGCGCACTGGATTTGCCGGGAGGTTTGTTGACGCTGAGTTGTCTCGAACGATTGCCGTCGTTCCTGACAACTGACCAACCACCACCTCACCGAGTTCGAGTGAATCGACGCTGACGCTCCCGACTGTTGCGGTTGTTCCGACCCTACTCGTATCGACGAGGTCGTTCGGTGCCGCGCTTGGAGCGAATGTGCCTGCTGTAACCTGCACCTTGATTGTGAAGCCAACAGCGCTTCGCACGATACCACTGGCAACACCTTGAGTCAGCGTGTCACCAACACTGATAGGTCCGAATATGCCGACAACTGTACCGGTGAGATTGAGCGTAACCGCGCTCACTACAGTCAGCTTCGTGAGGGGGCCGTTCGGCTGTGTTCCATTGCCAGCGAGATTACCGAACGTGTCATCTGTGATTGACTGAGCAAGGCCCTGAGCTGTAGTGACCTTGATGTCCAGAGTTCCAGGTGCTACCGGGTTTTCAGCGATAGGTGTAGTCGACAGATCGAACACTGTTGGCGTTGATCCGATCGTCCCCAACAACTGACTCGCGGCTGCGCAAGTCTCACCCCAAAGGGGTGTTATGTCAACAAGCAGGCCCTCAAATGCGGCCGTGATCTGGTAACCCTTATCGGTCCCT